>Ga0326728_10018394_pt1 | contig 13782 bp, 11 predicted proteins | sample MB3enrmetagenome_FD_207602 | JGI IMG/M metagenome (GOLD analysis project Ga0326728, IMG submission 207602) | Lab enriched peat soil microbial communities from McLean, Ithaca, NY, United States - MB31MN | ecosystem: Environmental > Terrestrial > Soil > Wetlands > Peat | place: USA: New York... | reverse complement strand
TGATACTAATGTCCTTATCTATCAGATACCTGGAGGAATGCTCTCAAATCTGGTATCTCAATTAAAGGAGCAGAATGCTCTTGACAAATACGAGGCTGTTCTCGATGAAATGCCCAGAGTTAGAGAGGAACTCGGATATCCACCTCTAGTTACCCCCACGAGCCAAATAGTAGGTACCCAGGCGGTGCTTAATGTGCTCATGGACGAACGCTACAAGGTTATTCCAAAAGAAGTGAAGGATTATGTTCGCGGGCTTTATGGAAGATCTCCTGCTCCATTAAGACCTGAGATCATAGGCAAGATTATCGGAGACGAAGAACCCATTAACTGCCGTCCTGCAGACCTCCTGAAGCCTGAATATAATAAGAAAAAAAAGGAAGCTGAGGACATGGGTATCGCAAAATCCGAGGAAGATGTTCTTACCTACATTCTCTATCCAGCTATCGCTCCAAAGTTCCTAAAAGGAGAAGTTGAAGAAGAATCTCTCACTGTAGTTACCCATGAGACTGCAGTTCAGCATGAGTATGCAATCCCAACCCATTTCAAGGTTGAGGTGGACGAAGAGGTCTATGAGGTAAAGATTGAGCCTCTAGATAGTGGAATTTCCATATCCGAATTGTCTCCCAAAAAATCGATTGCTAAATCCGTTGAAGGTGCTGTGAGAAGCTCAATGCAGGGTATGGTTCTTTCTATTAAGGTTAAAGTTGAGGATGTTGTTGCAGAAGGCGATACAATCGCTGTCATCGAAGCTATGAAGATGGAGAACTCTATTCATGCCTCTCACTCAGGTATCGTTAAAGAAATCTTTGTTTCAGAAGGGGACACTGTATCTCCTGATGATATTATACTGTCAATTCAATAAATAACCTGTGGAAGGTACTATGTTCAAAAAAGTACTTGTTGCAAACCGCGGTGAGATTGCGATTAGGGTTATGCGCGCTTGTCGGGAGCTTGGAATTTCTACTGTAGCTGTCTACTCTGAAGCCGACAAAAATGCACTTTTTGCCAAATATGCAGATGAGGCCTACTTGATAGGTCCGGCTCCTTCCAGCCAAAGCTACCTGAATATGGAAGCTATTCTTGCAGTTTCAAAAAATACGGGATCTGATGCAATACATCCAGGCTATGGTTTCCTTTCAGAAAATCCTGCCTTCGCAAAGTGTTGTGAAGAGGAAGGACTTATTTTCATAGGTCCTCCTAGCCATGTGATTGCTGAGATGGGAAACAAGATAAGGGCCAGGCATCTTATGATGAAAGCAGACGTATCTGTTGTACCTGGGACGAAAGATGCAGTAGATGATGTGGACGAAGCTAAGATATTTGCAGAAAACATCGGATACCCGGTTATAATTAAAGCATCTGCAGGGGGTGGCGGAATCGGAATGAAAGTAGCTCATTGCAGGGAAGAATTGGTGACTACGTTCGGTTCTACAAGGCAGATGGCTGGTTCAGCTTTTGGAGACTCTTCGGTTTTTATTGAAAAATATTTAGAGGAACCTAGGCATATAGAGATTCAGATACTGGCCGATTCATATGGAAATATAATTTACCTCTCTGATAGGGAATGTTCAATCCAGAGAAGGCATCAGAAGCTTATCGAAGAAGCTCCTTCTCCTATAATGACCTCTGAACTCAGGGCACAGATGGGGGAAGCCGCAGTAAAAGTAGCGAAGGCAATTGGCTATGTAAATGCAGGGACTGTAGAGTTCCTTTATTCAAGGGGTGATTTCTATTTTCTTGAGGTCAATACACGTTTGCAGGTTGAACATGGGATTACTGAAATGGTTACTGGGATTGATATTGTAAGGGAACAGCTCAGGATTGCGTGGGGAGAGAAGATTGATTTTGTGCAGAAAGATATTTGTATTAATGGGCATGCTATTGAATGCAGAATCAACGCTGAAGATCCATTAAATGACTTCGCTCCTTCCCCCGGAAAGATTAGGGGATATCGATCTGCAGGTGGCCCGGGCGTCAGAGTTGATAGTGGAGTACATACCGGTTATACAATTTCTCCTTATTACGATTCAATGATCTCTAAGCTATGTGTCTGGGAAAGGACAAGAGATTTAGCGATTGCCAGGATGGAAAGAGCTCTGTACGAGTATGTTGTTGTGGGAGTAAAGACTAATATCCCATTCCATAAAGCTGTCATGCGCAACCCAGATTTTCGCAGTGGTGATATTACAACTGCTTTTATTGAAGATCATAAGATTCTAGAATTTGTTGAAGAGATTGTTAAATCAGAAGCTGAAAAGGGGGATACTCTAGCTTCGGCAATTGAAGCAAAAGACAAAAAGGTTGCAGCTATTACAGCTGCAGTGTATGCCTATGTCAGCATGGCCCAGAAAATGCAGCGTTAACAAGTACACATTCCGAGAAACATGAACCAGATTTTTTGCTCGGCACCATATGTTTTATCATCTTGACATGGGAGAATGAACTAAAGAAATAAATACTGTGGAACGTATAAAGATTTATATGGGGTGCATTGATGGGAGATAAAAGATCTCAAATTATCAAGGAACTTAAAGATGCACAGAAAAGCCCTGTTTCTGGAGAAGAACTGGGGCTCAAGCTAGGGATTTCCAGGACAATGGTCTGGAAATATATCAAGGCCCTCAAGACTGATGGTTATGAGATAGCATCATCCCCAAAAAGAGGTTATGTCCTTAAATCCGTACCTCAATTCCTGTACCCAGAAGAAATCCATATGGGGCTCAAAGCAACTCTTCTAGGGCAGAAGATTCATTATTTCGAGGAAGTGAATTCTACAAATAGTATTGCAAAGGAAATAGCGTCTTCCGAAGAGGAAGGCACGCTTGTAATCTCTGAAATACAGAAGGTAGGCAGAGGCCGCATGGGCAGGGAATGGATATCTCCACATGGCGGTATATGGATGTCCGTGATCCTCAAACCAGGAATTCCTATCAGGCATGCTTCAAGACTTACTCTAGTTGCCGGGCTTGCAGTTGCAAATGCTATTCGTGATATAGGCCTTGATGCACGCATCAAATGGCCAAATGATGTCCGCATCAATGGGAAGAAAGTATGTGGAATCCTTACCGAGGCAAATGCTGAGACGGATAGAGTGGACTATGTAGTGTTGGGAATAGGGATTAATGTGAATATGGACTTAAAAGATATTCCTGAGTCTTTCCGTTCGGGCTCAACAACTCTGAAAATTGAGCTTGGAAGACATATAAAAAGAGTTTCGTTCCTTCAGGACTTTCTCTCCGAGCTTGAGCAGCAGTACATAAATTTCAAGACCCGACCTTTTTCACATATACTTAATGACTGGCTTGCTCTTTCAGATACCATTGGAAGAGATGTTAAGGTCATAACACCTTCACGAATTATAGAAGGTAAAGCTGTGGGAGTAACTCCTGACGGAGCTCTTGTAATAAGAAAAGCAGACGATACCAGGGAAGAAATTATTGCAGGCAGATGCATTTATGCTCGCCCCAAGTAAACCCGAAAGGAAAGAAGATGAGAGAATAAATATTCTCCCTCTATTTTCCTTTTTCCTTATTATATCTATATTCTTTTCAGTTATCTTTTACTCTATGTCACCTGCCTTAGCTACCGGCTATGGGAAGAAGCTCTCTATTGTTCTGATCAATGGAGATAAAATTTATGTGAGATCTGGAAGCTATCATACTTTTTTGCAGGGTTATCAGCTTTATGTGAAAGGAACAGATACTGAAGGGAAAAGGGTATGGCTTGAGCTTCGTAGAGAAGGGACTCCGCTTAAGAATGACATTGTCACTGAAGGCTCTCAATTTATATATTCAAGTGGCTCTCTAGAAATTCTTAATCTAACGGTAAACACCGTATACGCAGGTGCAGACGGGGTCTTGGTCAAGTTCTCACCTGTGTATCAACACCTGGATCCTAAGCTTCCTATTCCACAAACACTTGAGGGGTCTCTCCCGAACTCTTCGGACAATAAACCCTCCGAATCACAGGGGTTAAAAACTCAAGTTGAAGGTTTTGATATGCCTCTTTTTCTCCTGGGGCTGGGGTTTGTACTTCTGATTACGGGTTTTTTTGCTGGAAAAGGGTAGAGAAAATAAATGTTCTCTATTAACAGCAATCTCTTTTTTACTTCTAACATTTGCAAAACAGGTAGAAGCAGTGCCAGCAGCAGCAACAAAATCGACTCATAAAGCTGCTAGAGATCTTTTTAAAGCTTGTGTATTTGGGGTTCAATACGGCATGGGACCAGATAGTTTGGCTTTGCGTATAGGTAAATCCACTCCCTACGCTAAAGAGCTACTAAGGCACCACAAGAGAGTGTACCAAAAGTATTGGGCTTGGTGTGATCATGTCCTAGATACCCCTCTTCCTTTCAGAAGGATAACTACCTGTTTTGGTTGGCAAATGCACATCTTTGGGGGAGAGAAGAAAGAAGGAAGAACAATCAAAAATTTTCCTTGTCAAGCTACAGGTGCGAAAATTATCAGAGTCGCCTGTATTCTTCTTGTTGAGAATAATATCAAACTCATTGCTCCAATCCACGACGCAATTCTTATTGAATGTGATGAAGAAGAAGCAGATAAGGCCATTTTACAAGCTCAGAAATTAATGACCAAAGCGTCCACCATATTTTAGGGGCCCGGTAATTCTTTTAAAACGGAAGCTAATGTCATTAAATACCCTGATAGATATTCTGACCCTAGAGGAGTTAGACTTGCAATAGGATCCTAAGAATAATAAAAGAAATAAAAGCCGAAAATTTTGATGCTTGATAAATACAACATAGGAATTTGTGACTATTTACATCGGAATCTGTGACTATTAAAATAGACATGGATTCTACTCAGTCCTATTAATTATTTTTAGATATTTTTAGTATATATATTATATAGGTAAATAATATGACAACTAAGTAAAAACTCAAACATCATTTTATCCTAATACTCTACTTCCTTGGATTCAGAAAGCTTTGCTGCTCCAAAGTAATGTAAACGCTACCAAATTAGCTTTGTCTATCTGGTATGTAAAAGGTTTAAAGCAAACAAAAATAGATCTTGTTATTTCCAGTTCTAAAGCAAAGGATATTTTTGGTGTGAATAAAAGATCTTTCACAAGAGCCATACAATAATTGGTAGATTTGGGAATGATAATAACATCAATTCTTGAACGTGGTAAAAGTCCTAGAATTACAGTTATATGGGAAGATTCTGAAGGAGAGAATGAGAAATGAAGTTGGCAAGGCCTTCTAAATTAACCCTTATATAACACAGCGAGTTGGTGATAATGTTGTGTTAGGACTTCCATACGCTCTTGCTGCAGTATTCATAACAAACTTTTGTGGGTTTATAAGTGTAAATATTTTGGATATCCATTTTAAAAATCTGGATACCAACAAATTTCAAGATTGTTTTTCTGTTTAACTCAAGTACTTTATTTCATCATTTCCTGGACCTTTCGGATGTCAGCTATCATATTTTGCATATTATTTATTTTTGCTTCCAACCATTGTATTTTTTGATCCATTTTCATTACTGCAACTTTCTTTTTTTGTTCTTCAGTCAGAAGTGCCCAAAACTCAGGTATTGGTCCAGCATGCATAATTTGATGTTCCTCGCACATGTTTAGCTACTCCTATTATGTGTAATCTTTTTAATACCAGTATATTAGAGATACCACTTTATATATTGAATAGTTTCTATGTCTATACCATGAAAGACTGCACAGTCTATAAGACCATGAATATAATTGGGAAACGATGGACGATTCATATACTTCTCGAATTGCACAAAGGGGAAGAGAAGGAGAAACGTTTTAACGAGCTAAAAAGAAAGCTTGGATACATAACCCCAAAAATACTTCCAGCAAGGCTGACAGAACTAAAACATGAAGGTTTGATTACATATGAGGTCGACTACTCGGCAAATCTTCCAAAATCTGAGTAGTACCTAACTGAAAGTGGGGTTGATTTTGTGAAGATAATATAAGCGATTAAACGCTGGGGACTGAAGTGGAAATTCCAAAATGAAGAGTGTGAGACGGCTATTTGCATGTACTGTGACCACTGAGCGAGCAGAATACAAATAGAAAACCAAACAAAGAAGTATAGTAGAGTTGATTGCAATAGAGAAGATTGAAAGTTATTGGTTTAATTCGGTGTTATTGTGTACAATTCTTAAACATTATAAAAATTACAAAGTTGGAATGTAAAATCGATGGCATTTAAACCTGTAACCATCTAAATGTGCATTTGAATTACAACGTCCATTATTGTGTCATTGATCATCCACTGATACTTGATTAATATTTCCACTACATTTTCTCCAAAACGGCTTTTGATTGTGATTGTATACTCCTAATTTTCTTGGAAGATTCGGTACTGCCCGGGATTTGAAAATCTTAGTCTTTTAAATTCGAATATTGGTTTAGTTATGGATACCGATTTCTATTTTGAAACTCTTATTATTTAATACATTGAAACAAATAATTGTATAGCATCAAAAATAAGACTTACGCGGTTGAAGGGTTAAATCGAGCACATAAAGCATTGTCAGAATCATTGAGATTTAAATAGTCAAATATTTATTGCTTCTGTTTGTCGGTTAAACTGCGTAAGTCCTAAAGAAAGATAATTGGCAGTAAAAATGAATACTCCCAAAACTGAGCATTAACAGTTTCTCAAGTAGTTTCACGGACAGTTAAGCGAAAATCAGTTTATGTTCTTTGAGTTTTTTGCTGGAAATTCAAAGAGACTCAGAGTTTTCATCTACAACGAAAGAAAAGTTACAAAATAAACTTTAAAGCCCTATAAAAGGAGTAAATATATGCGAATTCTTGTGCTCTACACAGGCGAACTTTGGAGAAAAGTTATCCAGAACCTGATTAACTCGAGCAATTTCTGCGTTTCCTGTGGAGATCTCTGTAACTATTGCAGGCAAGCCAGGAAATCATATGCAACCATGATTGTAGGGATTCATGAATTTCCTGATAACCTGCCCGAGTTTATAGAAGAACCAGAGCAGTACATTTCCCCAGGGCTCCCTGAATGCGATCTGATACTAGCTATTGGGATTCATCCCGATCTTCTTACAGCTCTTCCGGAAGTCGGGAAGAAAACTAAGGCAAAAGCAGTAATTGCACCTGCTGAGGACTCTAAAAAAACCCATGCAGGAGTTCTTAAGCAGCTCAGAAAAGAACTTGAGGCCATGGGAATTGAGTTTGCAGGGCCAAGCCCCTTCTGTTCCCTTGAAAAAACCGGAAAACCTGTTATAGATTCGTTTATTGATCTCGGTTTCGGAAAGCCTGTGCTTAGGATCAAAACAAGCCCCGATGGAAAGATGTTCATAGGAACAGGGGTAATCAGAGATGCTCCCTGCGGTTCTACATGGTTTGTGACAAAAAAGCTTGGTTGGTCAGATATCCCTTGGTACAAAGAAACGATTTCAGGCGCACATCACTCCTATCCCTGTACTGGAAGTATGGACAAAGATCCTCAAATTGGGGATACTATACTACACAAGGCTGGATATATCATAAGGGAAGCAGTTGAAGATGGAATAGAGTGTGAAAAAGAGGAAAAAGCTCTACTGCCTACAGCCTATAGGATAAAGTCTCAAGCTCTAGTTTCTGAAAATTAAGTTTTCATCATTTAGATACTCATATTGAAACTGTCTTCTATATATGAGCTGATATGTATGGAAAATGGTATTCTAAATGTACCGTTGCTAAAAAGTATATTTCTATTAACAATGCCACTAAACCTTACACATTTAGGAAAATAAAATAGTTTATGAGACTGAATTAAAAAACGAAGGAATGCGTCAAATAACCAATTTTAAAGGTAAACAACTATGTTTTGTAATCAATGCCAAGAAACACTTAACTCAAAAGGTTGTACGAAAAATGGAGTATGCGGCAAAAAAGGGGAAGTTACAGACCTCCAGGATAGACTTCTCTATGTCCTCAAAAGCATCGCGTTCTATAACCTGAAAGCTAGATCTGAGGATCTTAATGAGGAATCAACAGATAAGTTTGTATTGGACAGCTTCTTTGCTACCCTTACGAACACTAGTTTTGACAAGAAGGAAATTGAATCCCTCATAAAAAAAGGATTTGAGCTCAGAGATAAAATTAAGGCAAAGCTTCCTGCGGGAACAGTAGCTGCCGAAAAAGACCTGCCTGTAGTGGTTACAGTTACCCCTGAAAACATAGGAAGTTTGGATGTTGCTGTTCACTCAACTGCAGATGAAGATATCCGGTCCCTTAGAGAACTTCTTACCTACGGAATGAAGGGGATGGCCGCTTATGCACACCATGCTTACGTCCTCGGCTATAAAGATGAAGCAATTTTCGAGTTTATAGAAAAAGGATTGATCGCAACCACCGACGACAGTTTAGGGGTAGAAGCTCTCATTGACCTGATTATGGAGTGTGGCCTGAAAGGCGTCTTAACTCTTGCCCTGCTTGATAAAGCAAATACCGAAACTTATGGAAACCCTGAGCCGACCATTATCAATATCGGTGTGAGAGACCGGCCTGGAATTCTGATCAGTGGGCACGACCTTCAGGATCTTGAACAGCTCCTTGAGCAGATAAAAGGTTCAGGAATCGATGTATACACACATGGAGAGATGCTGCCTTCGAATTCATATCCGGCTTTTAAGAAGTATGACAACTTCGCAGGTAATTACGGGAATGCCTGGTGGAAACAAAACGAGGAGTTTGAGAAGTTCAACGGGCCGATCCTTCTGACGACAAACTGTATAATTCCGCCAAGAGATTCATACAGAAACCGAATTTATACTACAGGGGTAGTAGGCTTTGAAGGACTTACTCATATCTACGAAAAAGAGGACGGAACAAAGGACTTCACCCCTCTAATCGAACAGGCAAAAAAGAGCAAGCCTCCGGAACAGCTGGAAAGCGGGATCATCGTAGGAGGCTTTGCACATGTAGCAGCTCTCTCTGTTGCGGATAAAATCATAGATGCCGTGAAAAGCGGAAAAATAAGCAGGTTCATGGTTATGGCAGGCTGTGATGGTAGGCACAAGGAAAGAGCTTACTACACCGACTTTGCCAAAGCTCTCCCCAAAGACACCGTCATCCTTACCGCAGGCTGTGCCAAATACCGCTACAACAAACTGGACCTCGGTGACATCGGAGGAATTCCAAGAGTTATCGATGCCGGGCAGTGCAACGACTCTTACTCACTTGTGGTAATAGCCCAGAAACTTGCAGAAGCCTTTGGTCTCAAAGACATAAATGACTTGCCTGTGTCCTATAACATAGCCTGGTACGAACAAAAAGCCGTACTTGTTTTGCTTGCTCTACTGAGCCTTGGAATAAAAAATATCACCCTTGGGCCTACACTTCCGGCCTGTATCTCTCCGAACGTTCTCAAAGTGCTGGTAGAGAATTTCAACATCAGGCCGAACACAACCGTTGAAGAAGACATGAAAATACTTTTGAATCAGGTATAAGCCTGGGAAAAAACGAAGGAATTGGAGAGAGAAGGGTAAATAGCTTGTTTCAAGCTTTGGCTCTCGATATTTTTGATCGCAAGTTTCTATATTAACAATTTAGCAGAGAATTAAGGATGGAAAAAGAGTACCAAGATCTCCAATTTGCTGAGAATGAATTTTATCGTGCTTACTCGCTTGCATTAAAAGTAGCAGGTAGCAATAAGGGCATAATTGCAAGAGTTGAAAAAATACGCACTGAATCGGATCTAAAAGAATCAGAACTCTATATAAAATTGCAAGGTTCAATTAAAGTAGCTGAAGCGTATGCATCTCAGTCTGTGATACAAGCTGATAGTAGCCAGGAAAGAAGTGATAGAATTGAAAAGGATATAGAATTTTTGAGAAAACAATATGCTACCAAGAAAAGTGCAGTATTCGATGCAGCAACAATCCAACTTCTGGCTGTTGCTCTTGGTCGTTAAGTCTAGGTACATGGAAACCATTTATTCGGCGAACATATTATCGTTGATTCCTATAGCATAAAACAACTGATAAAGTTGCTGCTCGTCTTATAGATCGTGGTATACATAAAGACGATTCTATGGGGTTACCATCTACAGGAAAGCCAATAACTACGAATGGTATAGAGAGATTCCGTATAATAAGTTGAGATTTTACTAAAATAAGACTTATGCACTTGAAGCACAAAAAAAGTGAAACAGAAATTTATAGTTAAAATATATACTTTAGACAGTTGTACGTTTGATACTATTAATTTTTCAGTTAAACTGCGTAATTTCTAAGGTAAAATTTGTGTACAATAATCTTGAATGGGATTGGTTTTGTGGTAAAACGAGTGATAGTAAAAGTTGACGAAGAAAAATGCACAGGCTGTGGGAAATGTGTCGCACCCTGCGCAGAGGGTGCTATTAAAATAATTAACGAGAAAGCGAAGGTTTTATCCGAAGAACTCTATGACGGCATGGGTTTCTGCGTTGAACTCTGTCCTGAGGGTGCAATCTCAGTTGAAGAAAGACATACCATCGAATTTAATAGAGAAAAAGCAGCAACTCAACCTCATAATAAAGATAGCTTCATCCACTGCTTCTCCTGCGGAGCTGGAGAAAACACTAATTATCTCCTGCTTATCAGACACAAGAGGGAAAATCTTTGGGTCTGCACTCGTGTTGCCTTCCAAAGATAATTCATGGTTAATCCTTAATCTAAAATTTTACTAATACGCAACATATTTCTAGATGAGATTTTATTAGTAGCAATAGTCATTGATCCTTAACCTTATTATATTATTGTTCATATGCTTGGTTTATACTTATGAGTTTGAAGTATGATAAAGCCTTCTATTAATCAGGTGGAATTAAGCATGCTTGAAGTGTACTGCGATTCTTCTTATTATGAAAATGAGGATTCATATATTGGCTGTACGGTGCTTCGAAACGGCATGCAGCTCCACCAATCCACCACTAAAGTCCAGAATTGCCTTGGAAGCAATCTTAATTGCGAACTTGAAGCCCTTGATTTCGCAGTCACCCTGGCTAACATTTTTTCTGAGAATGACAAGGAGATTATTATTTATAATGACTCCACGGAGGCTGTAAAGTTTTTTCAGGCTAAAAGGGGAGAAGTTGAAAAGGAGTTTTTGGGATCCAGTGTCAGCTTTGAATACATACCCAGAGAAAAAGTAAATCAGGTAATTGCTGACAGCCTTTCTAAAAAGTTTCCTATCTTTTTTCTGAATATTCCTACCTTTAAAGTTGAATCTTTTTCACGGTGTGAAGATATTCTATCAGATATTGCCAGAAACGGACGTAGCGTTTTTTATCTAGAAAAAGATGAGAAATTGTCTACGAAAAAAAAGATCTGCTACAGGCTAGTAATCCGTACCATGGACAAAATCCTATCAGATGAGCTACTTTATATTGTAAAAAAGGGAGGCTTAGGCACTCAAGTAAAAGTTGGAGAGGAGATAAGGAAAAATCTGTCTGATCCAATGGTTATTTATGCCCTGAAAGCAAAGGGTATAAGGCTTGAAGATTCCTATTTCCTGCTAACAGATGATAGCTGGGGTCTACGAGGTACCGATAATCAGGCATACTCCATCTTGCCTTTTTCTGTTCCTCACAGAATTATCTGTGATGAAGTTGACAGATCCCCTCAAAATCTTTTCAGGCGAGCCGAACGCTTTAAATAATGTCTCTTTCCGCCGTCGTCTACATTCCTTATCACGACATACTAGAAGAGGTGCAACTATTCATCTTGGAAAAACAATATCATTAATCATTTGATCATCTATGGAGTGTCGTTGGTCCCCCATTCCTTTAGGTAGAAACTGACGTGAACCTTCACATCTTTTTGTTTTCGTTCAGCCTACTAAATCGTCACTTCTTTGTAAAATGAGTCTGTTTTTGGAATCACTTCAGAAGTGGTACCATCCACCTCTGAATGGAATGTGGTGTTCATTGGAATTAAACAGCTTTAGTCATGGCTATTGTTAGATCACTTCTCATATAGTGTTAGAGTTTAACTGTTAGATACATTAATATTCTACTATGAAAGAATTAAAACCGATTGCGTGTCTATTTTTACCATATTTGTTATGGAGCAAGGCTACAAAATTCATGCTTTGGAAGTGGTAGAAAATCATGTTCACTTATTCCCGGAATTATATCCAAATAATTTTTTATCAGAAGTAGTTTAATACTTAGAAGGAGGTAGTTTTTATAGACTTTTAGAGTCTTACCCTCACCTTAGAAAAAGATAGTGATATTGGAGTCAATTGTTAAGTGGGTAAGCTTTATTGATCCAATGGAAATGTGACCCTTACATAATAAAAAATTATATTCAGGAATCTCAGAGGAAGCTGAAAGTGTAGTTTAGATTATCTCAATTAAAGAAAGTTGGTCAAACAGGAGTCGAGAATTTATTAGTTTAGACAAACTAAGCGAATGGCTCGTAGACTCCCCATTCTTTAGAGTGGGATGGCTGCAAGCAATTTGATTTTTGCAATTTTACCTCTTCCTTTTACTTTTTAAAAATTTTATGAGATCTGACAGGAGATAAAAACTCAAAATACTGTGGGAAAAATAAAAGTGCCGGAAGATACATATTTATAACAAGTATCAGTAAATTATATTGAGGTAAAAAAGTAAGAGATCTTAAGTGGGGGAAAAATATGAAAATTAGAGTAGTTAGTTCCAGAGAGGAAATTTTCACTCTCAATTCCAATGAACGTGTTATTCACTTGGCGTTCAGGCCTTCGAATAAGGATATTTTAGCACTTGTTGAAATCTGTCCGAAAATTGAGGTAATTCAGTTACCAAAGTCTTACAGATGCACGGTATCAAAATCCATTGAGATGTTCCTTGAAATGCAGAGAATCCAGGTTATCGAGGGAGATGTTTGGGGCCATAGGAAGGATATTAACGAATATTACAGTATCCCTTTATCAGTAATTGAGAAAATAAGGGAGCTAAAATCAGAAGGCACACCTGCTGAGAGAATTGAAGAAAAAATATCAAGGGAAAGCAAACTCAAACCTGGGATGGTTGCTTATATCCTGACCAAGGGAGCTTTTACCTGATAGACGTCAGGCAAAAAAATTGCACTTAAATTCTTTTGAGTGCAAGTAAATTGTACTTTAATTTTAGATGGTTGGATTTAGATAAAACCCTAAATTCAATCATATGCTTATAAAAGATATGTAAATGACTCTTGAAAATCAGAGGTTTATCGAAATCCTCTAAAGTATTTACTAAATAAATTCTCATTTATCTCATTTTTTTCCTTTATCGAATGGGAATCAAATTATTGAGTAATTAATAGATGTTGGCACAGAAAAATAAATTTTCGTTTGAAGTAAAATTCATTATTTTTTCAGTGACATATTTTTCTACAGAAATATTTTTTTGATTTGATAATTTTTCTTGTTATTTTGTTCACTACATAACATTTCTAGGAATAAAATTATACTCCTTTGTAGACGTGAGGAGGAAATGCGACAAAGTCAAGGTAATCGTAAGCATAATAAAAGATAGTATGTCGATTTTTCTGCAAATCATAAATCTTAATAATTTCTGGGGAAGTAAATCTCACATTAAGAGAACTAAATTATATCTATTATGTATAAATTTTACATGCTATTTAAGGCAAATTTGTGACACCACCGAATTTCCACATATTAAGTACATTCAAAAATGTAGGAGTTTTTCGAATCGTGATCTCCTTTGTAAGGATTAAGAATGCCGTACATATTGTCTACTATTCGGAATCAATCGTCTGAATGCACCACAAACTTCTCAAACAGGGCTTAATTTTACTTTTTTTAGAA
>Ga0326728_10018393_pt1 | contig 13782 bp, 9 predicted proteins | sample MB3enrmetagenome_FD_207602 | JGI IMG/M metagenome (GOLD analysis project Ga0326728, IMG submission 207602) | Lab enriched peat soil microbial communities from McLean, Ithaca, NY, United States - MB31MN | ecosystem: Environmental > Terrestrial > Soil > Wetlands > Peat | place: USA: New York... | reverse complement strand
GACGGCCACAGTCTCGTCGGCGGGGACCGGCTGGGCAGCGAGCTGATCCGCCAGCGGGCGTGCGGAGTAGGTGCGGTCCAGAAGATGAATGACGCGCTTGGTGGCGCCAACCTCTGGAACCACGAAAAAGGGGCCGACGCCATAAAGAAACAGAAGCAGCACCCCCAGCACGGCGGTGGTGACCAGCCGGAGCCTGGCCACGCCGAAGGCGTTGACCACGATGAGAATCAGCAGCGCCGCGCCGCAGGCGGCGAGCACGGCGGCGGCGAGCGCCTGGGCAGGGGGAAGGCTGGCGCCGTGGACCACAAACCAGGGCAGAAGCAGCGCGCACATGGTCATGATGCCGCAAAGCACCGCGTGGCCCAGGAGTACCCAGCGGTTGAGGACCGGATGGCGGCGGCGGAAGAGGTAGTCGCCGGTGAGGATGGCGATGGGTGGAATGGAGGGCAGAATGTAGCCCGGCAGCTTGGACTGCGAGAAGGAGAAGAAGACGATGGGAATGAGCGCCCAGAGGACCAGGAACTCCGGGAAGGCGTCTCCGGGACGGTTGGCGCAGGGCTTGCAGTTGCCGGAATGGCGCAGGCGCCACTCGCAGACCGAGGTGTGGATGCCGTCGGCGAGGGCGCGGACGGCGATCACGGTCCAGGGCATCACGGCCAGCGCCACCACCACCAGGTAATACCAGAAGGGCTCCACGTGCTGATAGCGGTCGCTGACAAAACGCTCGAAGTTATGCTCGAGAAAAAACTCGCGGAAGAAGGTGGGGTTCTGATGCTGGACGGCGATAAACCAGGGCAGGACCATGGCGAAGTACAGGACCAGTCCCGGCCACCACAGGGAGCGCCGGACGATAGACCACTCGCGGCGCAAGAGCGCAAAGGCAACGATGATGACGATGGCCAGAAACGGCGCAACCGGGCCTTTGGCGAGGGTGGCGAGGCCGGTGAAAAAGTAAATATCGTAGAGCCAGAACTTGGAATCGGTCTCATACCAGGCGTACCAGCCGAGAAGCCCGATGGCCAGAGGCGCCGCCATCTGCATATCGGTGGAGGCTCCGCGGGCAAAGCCGATGATGCCGGCGCAGGCCACGGTGATGAGGGCGGCATCCAGGTGGCCTCCGGGCCGGAAGCGCCGCATGTGCAGGTAAATGAGGCCCACCATGATGAAGGCGAAGGTGGTGGAGGGCAGGCGGGCGCTCCAGTCGTGCACACCGAAATCCTGAAATAGGAACATCGCGCGCCAATAGTAAAGCGCGGGCTTCTCCAGCCAGGGACGGCCGTAAAGATACGGAGTTACGCAGGCGCTCAGCTTGTCGCTGAAAGTGTGGGCGGAGTCGAATCGGACCAGCATCTCGTGGGCGATCTGCGCATAGCGGGGCTCGTCGGCGCCCACCAGGCCCAGCCCATCGCCGCCCAGCAGCGGAGTCAGGCCATAAGTAAGAAAGAAGACGGAGAAGAGAAGAAAGACGGTTCCTTCGCGGACGGTGGCCCAACTGGGCAGCCGCTGGCGCAGGCGCTGGGGCGATTCCGGAGCGGAGGATTCCAGAGTTGTTTCCACTTGCAGCGCTTCTCCAGTCCCAGTGCTTCCTTGAGCGGGCACACGCAGGGCATTCCGCACACAAGAACTCTACCGGCTCCGGTCGCGGCGCCTGGCGGAGCCGACCCGGCCGGGTTACAATCCGCGCCCGGCAGAAGCGCGGAGGCGATGCTTGAGTTGCAACAGGGACAAGGCTAACAGATTGGCGCGAAATCTCAAGGGAATTCAGGCTTATTCCGCGCTGAAAGCGACCAAGCCGCGGCGCAATTCAGCCAGAATCTCGTCCAGCGCGCGATGCAAAGGCCCCTCGACGGTGCAGCCGGCCAGATTCTCATGGCCTCCGCCGCCCAACCGCTCGGCGATCGCGGCCACGTTCACCTTGCCTTTGCCGCGCAGGCTCATGCGGATGTGCCCTTCGGGAGTCTCGCGCAGGAAAGCCGCGGCCTCCACGCCGGAGATGCAGACGGCGAAGTTCACAATTCCCTCGCAATCCTCCTCGACGGCGCCGGCGCGGATCATATCGTCGTGCGTGACCCACAGCCAGACCAACGGCCCCTCGCGCTTCAGATTGCCGAGCGCCGCGCCCAGCAGAAGCATCTTGGAGGTGGACGTGGAGAAGCACACGTCCTGGGCAATGCGGATGGGGTCCGCTCCGGCAAGAGCCAGGTTCCGGGCCAGGTCGAATGTCGAGGCCTGGATGGCGCCGAAGCAGAAGCCCGCGGTGTCGGTGAGCACCGTGGCGTAGAGGCAGGTGGCCATCTGCGGCGTGACCGTGGCGCCGGCGGCCTTGACCAGCCTGTAGATCAGCTCGCCCACGCTGGCCGCATCCGGGTCGATCCAGTTCAGATTGGCGAAGGCGCGGCCGCTGATGTGGTGATCGATGTTGATGAGGAAAATGTCTTCCAGACCGGTCAGCTTGGCGCGGGCCAGGCCGTCGCATTCGAGCAGAATCGCCGCGTCATAGAGGCCATGAACGCGCACCTCGGAGCGAATGGCGTCCACGCCAGGCAGGGAGCGGCAGTTGGCCGGAATCCGGTCGGCGGTGACCAAGTCGACCTGCTTGCCCATCTGCTCGAGCAGCATTCCGATGGCGATCATGCTGCCCACCGCATCGCCGTCGGGCCAGGAATGCGAACAGACCAGGAACCGCTCACCACTGCGGAGGACTTCGAGAATGGCGGCGATCGACTCTTCGGGCGGATTCGCGTCCTGTGGAGTGTTCCTTGCATCGGGCGCGTCGGCAGCCGTCTCCCACGGCGCGGCCGGGGATTCATAGAGAGCCGAATTCGAGGGGATTAGATTCATGCGCGGCTACTCCGGGGCCGCCTGCTGTTCCGCGCCAGGCATTCGGTCCGGGAGAGGCGTCTGCTCCATGTGAACCTTTTGCCGCTTGCGCGATCTGTCCATCAACTGCTGAATGCGCGCCTGGAACCGGCCGGAGCGGTCGGCAAGAAAGCTCAGCTCCGGCACGTGGCGCACACCCATCCGCTCCTTCAACTCATAGCGGATGTAACCCTTCGCCGCCTCCAAGCCGGCAATCGTATCCACCTCAGCCTGAGCGATGTCTTTGACCGCGTTGTCAACGGCCACGTAGACGCGCGCCGATTTTCCGCCGGGGTTGAGGGAGACTTCGGTCACGTAGCAGAAGTGGATGCGCGGGTCGACAAGTTCGCCCTCGATCATGGCGCCGATCTCCAGGCGTAGCGTCTCCGCCACCCGGTCCTGATGATGCTTGCGTCCTCTTCGCTCGGGCATAAGGCCTCGTCCCTGGTGCCGGCAAACGCTTAAGGATAGCAGAGATGCAGACGGGAAAGGCGATGGGAACCTGCGCCATGCAGGGCAGGAGCATCCAACTTTGGTGGCAGCGAATGGGCTTCGAGCCATGAAAGTTGTGGAAATGCCCTCTTTGCCGGATTGTTTCGCCTTTGGGAACAGCTTTTCCCCTTTTGGGCCGGTTCAGCCCGCTCCGTCCAGCCCCGCGGTTCAGGGACGGATTCTCACTGCTTGACGACTTCCAGCTCAACGTCCAGCTTGACCTCGTCGCCCACCATGACTGCCGGGAAGTTGGCTCCGATGCCGAAGGCCGAGCGGCTCAGGGTGGTGGTGGCCGAGAAGCCGGCGTGCGGCTTGTGGTCCATGCCCGGAACCGGTCCGGTGGGGCCTTCCGCCTCCAGCACCACGGGCTTGGTGACGCCGTGCAGGGTCAGGTTGCCGGCGATCGTCAGCTTGCCGCCGCTCTTGGCCACGCTGGTGCTGGTAAACGTCGCGGTGGGGAAGCTCGCGACGTCAAAGAAGTCCGGACTCTTGAGGTGCGCGTTGCGTTTGTCCTCGCCAGTGTCCACGGTGTCGACGCCGATGGTGGCCGTCACGGTGGACTTGGTCACATCGGTCTCGTTGTAGGCGATGGTTGCGGCCACTTTGCCGAAGCGGCCGTGCACCTTCGAGACGCTCAGATGGGTGATGCTGAAGTCAACCTCGCTGTGCGCCGGATCGGAGACCCAGGTGGAGGTTTGCGCCGTGGCCAGGGGAGCCGCAAGCGCCAGAATGCCGAGTACGAATGCCAAACGCTTCATGGAGCTGTTTCCTTTCAATGCCGGCCGTCGGGCCGCTGATGGGTTGGGGAAAAGCCGCTTTGAATTGGGAAAGAGAACAACGCTTTCAGCCGCGGTGTGCGGATCGGGGGAAACCAGCCGCGCTTGGCGTTGAGTCTTTTCGCTCTTCTTTGGATGCGGCAGGCCGTTCCTTCGTCGCAGAATGCGCTGTGGAACTCCTCCATTCGCCTCGCCCCCGCCGTCTCGCCGGGGCAGCCGCGATGGGGAGTGGCCCCTGGCGCCGATGAGGTAATCTATGGCGATGGAAAGGAAGTTGCCGGAGCGGCTGGCAAGCGGCGAGTTGAAGGTCCGCGGCGACGGATTGCTCCCGCAGCTCAAAGTCACTCCAGCAGCCGGTTCCCGGGAAGGCCGATGACCCCAAGGTTCAGGTTGATTTCGCGATTGCCGCCGATTGTGCTTCTCGCCGTCTCCGTTGGCGGATGGGATCTCAGCGGAGCGTTTGCTCAGGGTGGGCAGCCGGCGAAGAAGCCGGTTGGCGAGGCGCCGATCCACATTGAAGTGCGGGACGGCCAGGGATTGAGAGTTGCAAGCACGCCGATCGACGTCCCTTCGCCCGCAGCGGCGTCCGCGGCCCTTTCCTTCGATCGCGAGTATCAGCCGGGTGATCGCATCGTTCTCAGCGGACCGCCGCGTATGGCGGTGCGGCTGGACGAGCACATGCCCGAGTGCCTGCTCTATCTGCCGGACGCCTCTCACGGAAGCTTTTCCTATGAGGTTCCCTACGGCCGCGAGGAGCGGCAAACCGGGAGCGCCTATGCGCCGGAGAGCTTCGCCGGCAACTCCCATCGCGTGGCCGCCCGCGCCCTCAACCGGAAAGAGCTAACCGGCTACCGCAACCTGGCGCTGAATCCCTGCGATCTTCTTCAGCCTGAGGACGGACCAGCGCAGGCTTATCCTCATGCCAGCGCCAACAGCTATGCCAGAAGCCTGTATGACTTTGCGGCGCGAAACGCCATCGACGGAAACGCGCAAAACGGCCATCACGGAGTGTGGCCCTATGAGTCGTGGGGACCGGAGCAGCAGCTGGACCTGTGGTGGAAGGTCGATTTTGGCCGCCCCGTCGAGCTGGACAAGCTCCGCGTGATGATCCGCGCCGACTTCCCTCACGACAGCTACTGGAAGAGCGCCGATGTGGAGTTCTCCGATGGAAGCCGGCTTCCCATCCAGATCGGCTCGTCGGCCGGATTCCAGGAGTTCCCGTTTCCCAAGCGAAAGGTCTCCTGGCTGCGGATCACCAATCTTGTGCCCGCCGATCCGGCTAGGTGGTGCGCTTTGATCGAGGTGGAGGCCTGGGGGCGGGATCTGCCCTAGTCCGCCGCGGCGGCCTGCCCGTCCCCTCGCGCAAAGTGGTAGTATTCTCACGACCTTCCAAACAGTGGAAATCGCTCTCCCGGCAGCGAAAGGAGCTCTCATGACTCTGCCGCACCTGTACGGAACCGCATTGGCGCTCACGATTCTGACCATGCTCTGCTGGGGCTCCTGGGCCAACGTGCTCAAGATCGCCAAGGGCTGGCGCTTTGAACTCCTCTACTACGACTACTCCATCGGAGTGGCGCTGGCCGCCGCGCTGGCTGGGCTGACCTTCGGCAGCTGGGGGTCGGACGGCCTCGGCTTCGCGGCCGATCTGGCGCACGCGGGCAGCATGAATATCCTCAGCGGCTTCGCGGGCGGGGTGATCTTCAACTTGTCGAACATCCTGGTGATAGGGGCCGTCTCGGTGGCGGGAATGGGAGTCGCGTTCCCCATCGGCGTGGGGACAGCTCTGGTGGTGGGGGTGATCTGGAGCTACCATGTCAACGCTCAGGGAAATCCCTGGCTTTTGTGCCTGGGCGTAGCCCTGATCGTGGCCGCCATCCTGGTGGACGCCATCGCCTACCGCGCCTACGCCGTCAGCCGCAGCGTCCCCGGCGACAAGGCGGACGCCGCCGCCAAGCGAGCCGCTACCTGGAAAGGCATCCGGCTGAGCGCCATTGGCGGCGTCTTAATGGGTATGTTTTACCCGCTCGTTGAGATCGGCAAAACAGGCCCCAAAGGACTTGGCCCCTACGCGGTTGCGTTTGTCTTTGGCCTGGGCGTGCTGGTCTCGGTCTTTGTCTATAACCTCTACTTCTTGAGATTCCCCATCGCCGGCCCGCGGCTTCGTTTTGCAGATTACCTCAAAGGCAGCTCCTGGTTTCATTTTCTCGGCATCGCCGGCGGCGCGGTCTGGATGATCGGTTCTCTCTCCAACTTCGTGGCCGCCAGCGTGGTGGGACCGGCAATCGGCTACGCCCTCGGGCAAGGCTCGACCATGGTGGGAGCGCTTTGGGGCGTTTTGGTGTGGAAAGAGTTCGCGGGAGGCGGGAAGCGGGTGAACCGGCTTCTGGCGTTGATGTTCGCGCTCTTTATTACCGGTCTTGGAGTGGTCTCTATCGCGAAGCGCTAGGCCGCCCGCCAGAACGCCTCGAGAAAGGACATTGTGGAACCGCTGCTGCTCGGCATCGATGCCGGAACCAGTTCGGTGAAAGCCGTCCTGCTGGACCTCGGCGGAAACCTGTGCACCGTCAGCCAAGCCGAGTATCCGCTCCAGCACCTTCGCCCCGCGTGGGTGGAGCAGAACCCCGAAGACTGGTGGCAGGCAACCTGCAAAGCCATTCGCGAGGCTCTGGAGAAGGTCGAACGCGGGCCGGAAAGGGTCTTGGGTCTGGCCGTCAGCTCCCAGGCGCCCACGCTGCTGCCGCTGGACCGCTCCGGCCGGCCCTTGCGCCCGGCGATGATCTGGATGGACCGCCGCGCCGAGGCCGAGGCGGTGAGCCTGACCGAACTGCTGGGAGCCGCGGAGATTCATCGCATCACCGGCAACCGCCCCGACGCCTTTTACGTGGCCGCGCGGCTGCTGTGGCTGCGCAATCACGAGCCCGAAATCCTGAAGCGGACCTGGAAGTTCGTTCAGGTGAACGGGTATCTCAACTACCGGCTTACCGGGCGGCTGGGCATGGACCCGGCGCACGCCGTTTTGCTGCAGATGCGCAGCTACGCCACGGGAGAGTGGTCCGAGGCGCTTTGCTCCGCCTGTGGCGTGGACCCGGAGCAGTTTCCCGAGGTCGTGGAAGGGAGCGGCGTTCAGGGCGAGGTCACCGCCGAGGCCGCTGATGCAACCGGTCTGAGGGCCGGCACTCCGGTGATGGCGGGAAACGTCGACAGCCCCGCCGCGGCGCTGGAAGCCGGCGTGGCCGAGCCCGGCATCGCCGTCGAAATGACGGGAACCTCCACCGTCGTCATCATTCCCAACGACCGCGGCTTGACGGAGCCGGCGCTGATCGCCATGCCCCACGCCCTGCCGGGGATTCACCTGCTGCTCGGCGCCATGGTCTCTTCGGGCGGTTGCCTGCGCTGGTTCCAGGATCAGTTTGGGCTGACCGGGAACCTAGGCGCCGAGAGCAACGCCGACGCATACGATCTGATTACGCGCCAGGCAGCCGCAATCGAGCCGGGCAGCGCCGGGGTCGTCTTCCTTCCCTACATGATGGGTGAGCGGTCGCCCATCTGGCATACCAATGCCCGCGGGGTCTTCTTCGGCCTCTCGCTGGCCACGCCCAAGGCGGCAATGGTGCGCGCCATCCTGGAAGGCGCGGCCTTTGCCCTGCGCCACAACGTGGAGACCGCGGTACGCGCCGGGGCCGAAGTCCGCGAGATGAGAAGCGTGGGCGGCTGCAGCCGCAACGATCTGTGGAATCAGATCAAGGCCGACGTTCTGGGGCTGCCGGTGCTGCTGCCGCGCGCCTCGGTCGGCTCTCCCTACGGCGCGGCCATCCTGGCGGGAATGGGGGCCGGAGTCTTTCCCGACGTCCGCAAATCGCTGGCGGAGATGGTGCATCTTGACCGGCGCTTCGAGCCGGACCAGGCCAATCGCGAAAGGTACACACAGCTCTACCGCGTCTATAGGGACATCTACGAGCACCTGAAGACCGACTTCGATCACCTGGCCAAAATCACCGCGTGAACCTTCTGGAATAGTTGGACGGTGCGCTCGATCTCGGCGGTGGTCTTCTCCGCCGGCCACTGAAGAACGGACGCCACGACGGCTGCCAGCTCCTCCAGCAAGGCGCGGTTCACCTCGCCCAGCAGGCCCATCAGTGTTCGCCTCATGATGAGATCGTCGAGGTGGACGACGCGTTCGTTGAGCGCAATGTACTCGATCTCCCGGCGGGAGTAGCCCGCGTGGCAGGCGAGCGGCGCATCCGGGCCGGCCTGCAAGTATGCGGCTACCCGGTCCGCGCCCGTGCCGTAGCGCTCCTGCAAAGCCAACAGCCGCTCCTGGGGCAGTCCGGTGCCCTCCGGCAGCCGGGGATAGCCCTTCCCTCCCCCGATGGGACGGTCGGCCGAGCTGCGCACTCGCGGCCTGCCGAGCACGCGCAGAATCTCGTTCGCAACCTGTTCGGAGAGGGCGCGGAAGGTGGTCCACTTCCCCCCCACCAGCGAATAGACCGGGAAGTCGATTCCGCCGCCGGGAGCCAGCACCGGGAAGCTGTGGTCGCGACTGATCTGGCCCGGCGTCAGGGCGTTGCTGCGCGGCAGAGGGCGCACCCCGCAGAAGCGGAAGACGACATGCGAGCGGTCCACGCGGATCGACGGGAAGGCCATGCGCAGGGACTCGAGAAGGTAGTCCACTTCGCCTTCGTCGCAGGCGGCATCCGGATCCTGTGTGGGAATATCCGTCGCGCCCGCGACCACCTTGCCGCAGACGACGTAGAAGATGCAGATGCGGGCGTCACGGTTGACGAAGTAGATCATATCGTCCCCTGTGGCCGCCGCCAGCTCAGGGTGGTCGAGCACGATGTGGGAACCCTTGGTGCCGCCGATGAACCCGCTCTCGCGCCCGATCTCGCGATTGGTAAAGTCGATCCATGCGCCGGTGGCGTTGACCACCACCTTGGGTCTCACTTCGCAGCTCTCGCCGGAGACCTCGTCGCGCAGCGTCACCGCGCCGCCCGCCGCGCTCTCTGCGCGGACGTAATTCAGTGCGTGTACCCCGGAGCACTCCGCCTCAGCGTCCTCAACCAGTTCCAGGCATAGCCGCTCCGGATAGGTGATCTTGGCATCGTAGTAAGTTGCGGTGCAGATCACCTCGGGATTCAAAGCGGGCCGCAGCGCGAGCGCCGCGCGGCGGGAGCGGAACCGGTGCCGCGGCATGGGAGACTTGCGGCCGGCCAGAAAGTCGTACATCGTCAGCCCGGTCTCGATCAGGAGCGCTCCCCGATTGGCCGGCTTGGTGGGCCATCCCAGCATATTCCGGACGGCCGGAACCATCCCCGACGCCCAGTTGAAGATGGGAATCGTGGTCGGCAGCGGCTTGACGTAATGGGGCGCGTTTCTCAGCAGCCGGTTTCGTTCCCGGAGGGACTCCCGCACCAGGCGGAACTCAGCGTTCTCCAGATAGCGGAGGCCGCCGTGAATGATCCTCGTCATAGCGGAACTGGCCCCGGCGCAGAAGTCGGATTTGTCGACCAGCAGCGCATCGATTCCCTGAAGTGCCAGTTCGTTGAGCAAGCCGATTCCGTTGATGCCGCCGCCGACGATCAGAACGGAAACATCGGGATGATTGCGAAGCGTGACGAATTCCGGGCGCGTCAATTCCAGTCGCATCCTTGTTCTTGAGTTTCTAAAACTCTATCACGCGGCTCCATCCACTGTCCGCGCCACGCAGATCCCGGAAGCCGCAACCCCGCGCATCATTGCAGAGGCTTTCAGAAGTTGTGGCGGGCCTCACGATTCTCCAAGAATGCCTGGCTTAACTCGATGTCCTCTTGCAGCAGCCCGCTCCCTACGGACAGATGCAAGCGCATCGCGCCGAGCTTCTCCGCCACGGCGCTGGCCTGCGCCCTGGTTATCTTGCTGGGATGGCTGGAACGAAAATTGTATTTCTCGATCAGGCCGTTGATGGCGGCCACATCTTCAAGCGGCTTGTCCTCCAGCGCCATCAGCGCATCCTGCGCCTGGTAAATCCCGGTATACCGCTCGGCCTCCTCATAGGGCATGTAGGCCAGCGCGCCGGTGGACTGCGCCGTTCTCCACGCCGTATCCGGCAGGGTGACGGCGCTAAAGCTGATCGCAAAGCTAGCGTGGTGGTTCTTCATGTCTTCGGGACGCTCCTGGAAGCGCTCCATCAACGCCAGGTCGGCATCGACCTGTTCTCGCCACTTCTTCAGCCCAGGCGCCATCTGCTTCAGATCGGTCAGGTTCTCTTGGATCTCGGCCCGCAGCGACTTGCGCGCCTCCTCGGCCACGTGAACGTGATGCCGCCACTCCATGCAGCTCTCGATCTGGGTGGCGATCAGCAGGCCCATGGTAATGGTGAACAGGTGAATGAAGAACTCCCGGAACCCGTGAATGGCTTTATGCGGCAGATGAACGTCAAGCATGGGAAGGCGAACCTCATGAGCGTCTTCCGCCCACGCCGTGCGGTCAGGGCCGAAAGCAAGGCTGGCTCTCGGCCCTTCGCCATAGAATGGCGGAAGACAAGCATCTTATATCACGAAACGGGCCTGAACTTATGGGCAGCCATTCGACCGGGGAGAGAAAAACCTTAGGATCGAGCAACTGGATTCCGTCGCGCGGCAGGCCGATCCGGCCGGCATCGATTCGGCAAGGCGGTCGCCATTCCGCGCGCTGTAACAGCAAGCACCCCCGGCGGGTTTACCGGGGGCGCTTGCGTTTGGCTTGGATGGAACTTCAGTTGCTGAACAGCAGGACGCCGGCGGGTCTTTCGTCGTTTAGGGCTTCGTCGGCGCTCACCGGGCGGTAGAAGAGCTGGTTGGCGTCGAGATAGACCTCGAGGAAGGCTGGGCGGACGGCGATGCTGCCGGCGATCAGCGCTTCAGACAAAGGATCTTCGACGTAGCGCTGCAGGGCGCGGCGCAACGGGCGGGCGCCGTAGCTGCGGTCGACGAGAGTCTTGTCGAGAATCCACTTCTTGGCTTCCTCGGTGACGGAGATGGTAATCGCCTTCTGGGCCAGATTGGCGTTCAACTGCTGGACCAGCAACTCGACGATCTGGATGAGGTCGGCGTCGTTGAGCGACTGGAAGAGAATGACCTCATCGAGGCGGTTGAGGAACTCGGGGTTGAAGGTCTTCTTCACCTCCTGCTTGACCAGCTCCTCGACCTTGTCGTTGACCATGTCTTCGCGGTCGCTCTGGAAGCCCAGTCCCTGCTTCTTCATCAGGTGCCGCGCGCCGATGTTCGAGGTCATGATGAGGATGACGTTCTTGAAATCGACCGTGTTGCCCAGACCGTCCGTCAACTGGCCGTCCTCGAAGACCTGGAGGAGAATGTTGAAGACATCGGGGTGGGCCTTCTCGATTTCGTCGAGCAGGACGACGGAGTAGGGCGAACGCTTGACCCGCTCGGTGAGTTGGCCGCCCTCCTCGTAACCCACGTAGCCCGGAGGCGAACCGATGAGCTTGGAGACGGAGTGCTTCTCCATGAACTCCGACATATCGAAGCGTATGAGGGCTTTGTCGGAGCCGAAGAGGAAGTTGGCCAGGGTGCGGGCCATCTCGGTTTTGCCCACGCCGGTTGGACCCAGGAAGAGGAAGCTGCCGATGGGCCGCGCGGGCGATTTGAGGCCGGCGCGAGAGCGGCGGATGGCGCGCGCCAGGGCTCCGATGGCCTTGTCCTGCGAGATGACGCGCTTGTGCAGCTCTTCTTCCACGCGCAGCAGCTTCTGCGTCTCTTCTTCCTTGATGCTGGTGACGGGCACGCCGGTCCAGCGGCTGACCACGTCTTCAATGTCTTCGCGGCCGACGATGCCGGCGGCGGAGTCGTCGAGGTGGTACTTGTCGCGCAGAGCGCGCAGGTTCTCGCGCTCCTTGCGCTCCTCGTCGGAGTAGAAGCGCGCCTTCTCGAACTCATGGTTGGCGATGGCCGAGTCCATGCGATGCACGATGAACTTGATGCGCTTCTGGACCTCGGTGATCTCATCGGGCAGCGAGGTCTGGCGAAGCTTCACGCGGGCGCCGGCTTCGTCGATGAGGTCGATGGCCTTGTCGGGCAGGAAGCGGTCGGGAATATAGCGGTTGGAGTGCGATACGGCGAACTCCACGGCGGCATCCGTATAGCTGACGGCGTGGAACTTCTCATAGCGGTCCTTGATGCCGTGGATGATCTTGATGGCGTCGGCTTCGTTCGGCGGAGGGACCTTAACGGCCTGGAAGCGGCGTTCCAGCGAGCGATCCTTCTCGATGGACTTGCGGTACTCGCCCGGCGTGGTGGCGCCGATGCACTGAATCTCGCCGCGCGAAAGCGCCGGCTTGAGGATGTTGGCCGCGTCGAGAGAGCCCTCGGCCGAGCCCGCGCCCACCAGGGTGTGCAACTCGTCGATGAAGACGATCGAGTTCTGGTTCTCCATCAGCTCTTTCATGATGGTCTTGAGCCGCTCCTCGAACTGGCCGCGGTATTTCGTTCCGGCGACGATGAGCGACAGGTCGAGACCGAGGACGCGCTTGTCGGCCAGAAAGCTGGGCACCTCGCCGTCGGCGATGCGCTGGGCAAGGCCCTCGACGATGGCGGTCTTGCCCACGCCGGGTTCGCCGATCAGCACCGGATTGTTTTTGGTGCGGCGGCAGAGAATCTGCACCACGCGCTCCAGCTCGCCCTCGCGACCGACCAGCGGATCGAGTTGGCCGTCGGTGGCTGCCTGGGTCAGGTCGCGGCTGAACTCGGCCAGCAGGCTCGACTCGCGCTGGCGCGGCTGCGGCGGAACCTTTTCCTGGGTGACGCGGGCCAGTTCGTCGCGAATCTGCGCCAGCTTCAGGCCGCGCTCCTGCAGAATCTCCGAGGCGAAGCACTTCTCCTCGCGCAGCAGGCCCAGCAGCAGGTGCTCGGTGCCGATGTGCTTGTGGCCCAGCCGTTCGGCCTCCTCTGCCGCATACGCAAGCACCCGCTTGCACTCGTTCGAAAGCGGCAGATCCACGCTGGTGGAGACCTTCTCGCGGATCGTCGTGTGCGCCTCGATCTGCTTGCGGATCGACTCCACCGAAGCGTGCGAGCGCAGGAAGCGGTTGGTCAACGCCTTGTCCTCGCGCAGCAGGCCGAGCAGCAGGTGCTCGGTCTCGATATAGGGCGAGCCGAACTGGCTGGCCTCATACCGCGCGAAGAAGATCACGCGCCGCGCCTTCTCCGTGTACCTCTCAAACATTCTGCGGGGTGCTCCTCTCGCCAAGCCCGGATACTGGCAGTCTACTCCGCCGCCCGCATCTTCCCGCCGGGCAGCAGTTCGAAGACCCGGCCGCGCCAGAGAATCCGGTTGCCCCAATAGCTGGCCGCCCAGAAGCAGAAGCCCATCAGATCGCGCAGCGGATAAAGCGCGAGAAGCCCAAACCAGCTCCGGTCGCCCACCACTGCGAGGCCCACCGCCAGCGCCAGCGCCAGCCGCGTGGCCAAGCTCCAACCCAGCAGCGCCAGCCCCCAGCCGGGATGCCCCAGCCACGCCGCAGTTGCGAACGCCAGCAACCCAAACGGCACGCTGAACGTCAGCGCCGTCCCCAAGTGCCCCTTGGGCCGCGAAAAACGCGTGGACTTCATCCACCGCACCTGGTGCTTCATCGAGGGCCAGAAGCTGGCATTGATGACCATGTGGTCGATGGCGTGGTGGC
>Ga0326728_10018390_pt1 | contig 13784 bp, 15 predicted proteins | sample MB3enrmetagenome_FD_207602 | JGI IMG/M metagenome (GOLD analysis project Ga0326728, IMG submission 207602) | Lab enriched peat soil microbial communities from McLean, Ithaca, NY, United States - MB31MN | ecosystem: Environmental > Terrestrial > Soil > Wetlands > Peat | place: USA: New York... | reverse complement strand
GCGGGTGGATGAAAAAGTCAGCGCGGCAGGGGATTGAACCAGCGCAGCCCCTGGAACCTGGCAAAATCGGCGTCGGTGGAAACCAGCTCCGCCTGATACTCCACCGCCAGAGCCGCCAAATATGCGTCCGAAGTCAGGTTGCCAGCGGAACCGAGTTGGGTGAGAAAGCGAAACAGAATATCGGCGTGTTGCTCGCCGGGAGTCAGAATCTCCGTTCGGGGATGTTCAATCCACGACCGCACGCGGCGCACACAATCGGGCACTCTCATGGGCCGGGCCTGGATGCGCGGGTGAGTCATGATGCGGATGAATCCCAGCATCGTCGCCCAGGCCAATCCGACAGGCCGTTCGCCGACAAGTGTCGTTTCCCACCAACGGCGCGCCTCGGCGTGACGTGGCGACGTGGAGTCGTACGCGTAGATCAGGATGTTGATGTCCGGGATCAGCACGGGCCGGTCACCGGGAGAGCTTTTTCAAGACAGCTTCGGCTTCGAGCTGGTCGGCAAGCTGGTTCATGCGGTCGCGGTCGATTCCGGGAAAGAAACCGCTGGCGTGCGGTTCCACACGGAATCTGGTTCGTTCGGCGCGAGCCTTCGACTCGGCGAGGCCAATGCGCAGGCCGGCGTTGACCGTGGCCTTCAGGGACTGACCGGTCCGGGCCATCGTCCGTTTGACTTTCTGCGCGACATCGGGATCGAGTGTCAGCGTGGTCCGCATATCCGCATCATATCATTAATGTCTGCTGATGTTCTGACATCAACGTCTGAATGGCCGCTGTCGTAACCAACCCTTCCGAGTTTCCAACTTCGCCCCCCAAAAGTGCTAACGTGATCCTCAGGCCCCACGCCGCCTGGAGGCGGGACACGGGCCGGCGGTGGCCCGTGCACGTCACCGTTACGAAGAAAAGGAGTCCCAGGTATGGCCTCTGTGATGACCTCCCCTGAACAGACTTCGGCCCGCATCAGCGCGACGAAGCTGCTTATCAACAACCGCTGGGTGAACAGTAAATCCGGCAAGACATTTCCAACCGTCAATCCCGCCACCGGCGAGGAGATCTGCCAGGTTGCGGAAGCCGACGCCGCCGACGTCGAAGAAGCCGTGCGCGCCGCTCGCGCTGCCTTCCAACGCGGCGCCTGGCACAGGATGGCCGCCTCCGAGCGCGGGCGGCTGCTCAACAAGCTCGCCGATCTGATCGAAAAGCACGCCGACGAACTCGCGGAGCTGGAGTCGCTCGACAACGGAAAGCCGGTGGCCGTGGCTCGCGCGGCCGACCTGCCGCTGACCATCGCCTGCTATCGCTATTACGCCGGCTGGGCCGACAAGGTGCAGGGCAAGACCATTCCCATCGACGGCAATTTCCTCTGCTACACGCGGCTGGAGCCGGTGGGCGTGGTCGGCCAGATCATCCCGTGGAATTTCCCGTTGCTCATGCAGGCCTGGAAACTCGGGCCGGCCCTGTGCACCGGCAACACGGTGGTGATGAAGCCCGCCGAACAGACTCCGCTCACCGCGCTGCGCGTGGGCGAGCTGATTCTCGAAGCCGGTTTCCCGGAAGGCGTGGTCAACCTGCTGCCCGGCTATGGGCCGACGGCCGGCGCGGCCATCGCCAATCACATGGACGTGGACAAGGTGGCCTTCACCGGATCAACCGAGGTTGGCCATCTGATCATGGAAGCCGCCGCGAAGTCGAATCTCAAGCGCGTGACCCTGGAGCTGGGCGGCAAGAGCCCGAACATCGTTTTCGCCGACGCCGACATGGATCAGGCCGTGGAAGGTTCGCACTTCGCGCTGTTCTTCAATCAGGGCCAGTGCTGCTGCGCCGGTTCGCGCCTGTTCGTCGAGGATAAAGCCTACGACGAGTTCGTGGAGCGCAGCGCCGAGCGCGCCCGCAAGCGCACCGTTGGTAATCCTTTCGACCCGCGGACCGAGCAGGGCCCGCAGGTGGATCAGACTCAGTTCGACAAGATCATGGGCTACATCGACTCCGGCAAGCGCCAGGGCGCGAAGCTGGTGTGCGGCGGCGATCGCGTTGGCGACAAGGGTTACTTCGTCGCGCCAACCGTTTTCGCCGACGTTCAGGACAACATGACCATCGCGCAGGAAGAGATCTTCGGCCCGGTGCAGAGCATCCTGAAGTTCCACGACATGGACGAGCTGGTGGACCGCGCCAACAACACCATGTACGGCCTGGCCGCCGCGGTGTGGACGCGCGACGTCGGCAAGGCTCACACCATCGCCAGCGAAGTGCGCGCGGGCACGGTGTGGATCAACTGCTACGACGTGTTCTCGGCGGCCGCGCCGTTCGGCGGCTTCAAGCAGTCCGGCATCGGCCGCGAGCTGGGCGAATACGGCCTGCAGCAGTACACCGAAGTCAAGACGGTTACCGTGAAACTGTAGAGAAGTGGGGCAGGATTTCATCCTGCGGCGGGTTTTCAACCCGCCTCTGGCCGATTACAAATCGGCCGCGGGATACAATCCCGCCCCACATTTTCATGCCTTCGGTTTCATCAGCGGCACGGCCACCAGACCCACCACCACGAAGTTCACGAACTGCATGAGCATGTAGACCGCGGTGTAGTTGCCGGGGAACCCGTACCAGTTCCAGTAGGAGACGTTCGTAGCCAGCGCCGCGATAACGCCTACTACAGCGACGAATCCCACTCGCGCGCCGAAGCCAGTCAGCGCCGTTCGCGACAGCAGGAACACCGCCAGCAACGCCTCGATCACTTCGGTCAGGAACTCGACGATGAGCTGTCGCGGCTCCATCGCTTTCACTCCCGGCGGGTGATAAATCACGATGCCGGAAGGATTGGCATCGAGCTTCGCCTGGTAACCGGCCATGCCTTCGGGCCCCAGCGCCGGAAACATGTACAGGCCGTGATGCTGGCCCAGCGCCGCCTGCATGGCCCCCAGCACCGCTTTCTCATTCGGGATTTCCTGGATACCGATCGCACCCAGCCCCGTGAAAATGTGAGCCACCGAGGCCCACACAAACATCGCGATGCCGCCCAGCAGGCCCGCGACTACAATTCGCTTCGTCATCCTGCGCCTCCCGGCTGAAAAAGGTGTGTGGTCCAGTCTACCTGAAACGGCGGCGCGATAGAATCACAGTCTATGTTTCGATTAGCGGCGCTCGCCTGCGCCCTCGCGGCCGCGCTTCCCGCGGCGAAGAAACCCATCACCATCGATACCCTTCTCGAAGAGCGCGAGGAACGCGGCGGTCAGGCCATCTGGGCGCCGGATGGCCGCCGATTCGTTCATGAAAGCGACCACAGTGTGTACCTGTACGATGTGCCATCGAAATCCGACAAGGAACTGCTCTCGCTCGAATCGCTCGAGAAGCTGGCGGTCGAGCCGCCATCCGGCAAGGCATTTGGCTGGCAGAACCGCCGTGTCCGCGAGGAACGAATCCAGTGGTCCGGCACGGGGGACGCACTGCTCCTCTCCGTGAAAGGCGATCTTTTCCTGTGGCGCTTCTCCACCCGGAAAGCCGAACAACTGACGGCCACGCCGGAGGTGGAAGCCGATCCGAAGCTCTCGCCCGATGGCGCGCGCGTGGCGTTTCGGCGCGGGCACGATCTGTTTTCGCTCGATATTGCGACGAAGCTGGTCACGCAACTCACTCACGATGGCTCGGAGACCCTGCTGAACGGCGAACTGGACTGGGTATATCCCGAGGAGCTTGAAATCGGATCGGCGTACTGGTGGTCTCCCGACAGCCGGCGAATTGCCTACCTGCAATTCGATACATCGCATGAATTGATTTATCCGCAGACCGAGCTCACCGGCCTGCGCGCGCTGTATGAACCCGAGCGCTACCCGCAGGCGGGCACGCCGAACCCGGTGGTGCACGTCGGCGTTGTGCCGGCCGAGGGGCACGATCTGCAGACAATATGGATGAACCTCGGCGATGCGTCCGATTCGCTCATCGCGCGCGTGGACTGGATTCGCGATTCGCGCCGCCTGACGATTCAGCGGGCCAATCGCATCCAGAACCGGCTCGATCTGCTGATCGCCGACGCCGCAACCGGCGAGGCCCGGCCCATCCTTTCGGAAACCGACAAATACTGGATCAATATCAGCGACGCGTATCGATTTCTGCACGGCTCCGACGAATTCATCTGGTCGAGCGAGCGCGACGGCCACCGCCATCTCTGGCTCTATTCGCTGGACGGTGCGATCCGCGCGCGGCTGACCGAAGGCGACTGGGAGGTGGAAAGCATTGCCGGCGTGGATGAGGCGCGGCGCCTGGTCTATTACGTCTCCAGTGAAGGCATCCCACTGGAAAATCAACTCTGGCGCGTGGACTTCGATGGCAAAAACAAGACGTGCATCTCAAAAGACCACGGCGTCCGCGCGATCAACATGTCGCCCGCCGCCGATTACTACACTCAGTCTTTCTCCAACACGACCACGCCACCCGTCTCCACGATTCACAACGCCGATGGGAAGCAGATCGCGGTCTTTCGGGAATCGGGCCGCAAGTTCACCGGCGAGTATCAGGTGCTGCCTATTGAATTCGTCCAGGTCAAGGCCGGCGACGGAACGGCCCTCTATGCTCGCCTGATCCGGCCTGCTGATTTCCAGCCCGGCCGAAAATATCCGGCCATCGTGATTGTCTACGGCGGACCCGGCGTCCAGGAGGTGAGGAACGCCTGGGGCGGCGCGACCTGGGACCAGGTAATGGCGCAACGCGGATTCGTCGTCTGGCAACTCGAGAATCGCGGTGGCGCGGGCCGCGGCCACGCATTCGAGACGCCGTTGTTCCGGCGCCTCGGGAAGACGGAGCTGGAAGACCAGTTGACCGGCGTGCGCTACCTCATTTCGCTGGGCTTCGTCGACGCGGCGCGCATCGGCGTTCACGGCTGGAGTTACGGCGGATACATGACCCTGAACTGCATGCTCAACGCGCCGGAAGTTTTCCGCGCGGGAATTGCCGGCGCTCCGGTCACCAACTGGCACAACTACGACACCATCTACACCGAGCGTTATCTGGGCCTGCCGGCGGACAATGAGGACGCATATCGCGACAGTTCGGCGGTGACCTGGGCGAGCAAACTGAAAGGCCCGCTGCTGATCCTTCACGATTTCGAAGACGACAATGTGCTTTTCCAGAACACCATGCAGATGGCCGCCGCGCTGGAGGATGCCGACAAGCAGTTTGCCATCGTGCCGTACATGGGAAAGACGCACGGCGTCTTCGGTTCGGCCCGCCGGCATCTTTACGAAACCATGACCGATTTCTTCGAGCGCGAACTCCGGTGATCACCTGGAAGCTCACGCTCGAGTACGATGGCTCGCGCTACAGCGGATGGCAGGAGCAAAAGAACGCGCGCACGGTAATGGGCGAGTTGCGGCGCGCGGTGGAAGAAACGCTGGGCGGCGGCGTGGAACTGCAGGGAGCCGGCCGCACCGACGCCGGTGTGCACGCGCTGGCCCAGGTGGCGCATATGCGCGCGGCGGTGAAGCGCTCGAAGCCGCCGGAAAGTCTGCGGCGCGAAATCAACGAGCGCCTGCCGTCGGACATCGTGCTGCTGGAAATGGAGACGGCGGCGGCGCGGTTTCATGCCCGGCACGACGCGCTCACCCGCACCTACATGTACCAGATCTCCACGCGCAAGACCGCGTTCGCCAAGCGCTATGTCTGGTGGGTGAAGGAAGAGCTGGACGTCGAGCGCATGGCCGAAGCGGCCGAAATGCTCACGGGCCGCCACGACTTCGTCTGCTTCCGCGCCGAAGACTCCTCGAAACCGGGGGAGTCCACCGTGGTGGTGGTCGAGAACGCGGGCATCGAAACGCATGGCAGCATGGTGGTGTTCCGGATTGAAGCGTCGCACTTCCTGTGGCGGATGGTGCGGAGGATCGTCGGTGTGCTGGTGCGTCTGGGCCGCGGCGAAATCACTCTCGATGATTATCGGCAGTTACTCGATGGCCACGCATCTGGGAAGCTCGACGTCGCCGCATGGACGGCCCCGGCATCCGGACTGTTCCTCGAGGAAGTGCGGTACTGAGTGGGGCAGGTTTGAAACCTGCGGCCGATTTGCAATCGGCAAGGAAGCGCGGTTACAAACCGCGCGCAGGATGCAATCCTGCCCCACAATGGGAAGTTGGCACCAGCACAAACACGCGGTTTTGCGGCGAGGCTCGCCGGGCGCGTTTTCCTCGCTCTGGTTGGCCTCGCGCTCGCGTTCTATCTCTGCTGCTGCCTGGCGCTGGTCGCTCTCCGCTGGATCGATCCATGGACCACTGCGGTGCAGGCCGAGCGCCGCGTCCAGGCGCTGATCCATCACAAGCCGTATCACAAACGATATGACCCTGTACCACTCGGCCGCATCTCGCCGAACCTGCAGCATGCGGCCATCGCCGCCGAGGACGCGCATTTCTACAAGCATCACGGCATCGACTGGGAGGTGGTGGACACGCTGGTCGAAAAGGACCTGGATAAAGGCAAGGTGGGCCGCGGCGGATCCACCATCACCCAGCAACTGATCAAGAACCTCTTCGCAACAACGGACCGCTCCTGGCTGCGCAAGGGGCTGGAGTTCAGCCTGGCGTGGGTGGCCGAAGCGATCCTTGGGAAGCAACGCGTGCTGGAGCTGTATCTCAACGTGATCGAATGGGGCCCCGGGATCTATGGCGCGGAGGCGGCGGCCGAGAACTACTATCACACTTCGGCGGCGCGCCTCACCCGCGAAGAAGCCGCGCGCCTGGCGGCCATCATTCCCAATCCGCGCCGGCGCCGGCCCGGCCGTATGAACGACTACTCCGAAGACATTCTCGCGCGCATGCGCCAGATGGGCTGGTAGCCGGGCACTCACATTCACGCCTTCATCGCCGATGAGGACGTGTGAGGTAATCGCTGCATGACGACCGGCAGAAAGCTCTTTCTCAGTGCGGGGGCCGCCCTGGCAATGACCGTCCTGATGGGCGGTGCGGCGCTGTTCAACATCGACAGTTTGTCAAGGACCATCGATAAACTAGCGCGCGTGGAAGCGCGGAAGTCGTACCTCGCAGGCGACATTGGCACCGGGATGGCCGAATACATCGGATGGGAGCGCGGTATCATTGCGCGCGCCTACATGAATGACAAGCCGACCATGGAGCAGTACAACCAGGGGTTCCACGATACGGCCGCACGTCTGAAGAAGGATATCGCAGAGGTCACCCCTTTGTTGGAGACGGAGGATGGGCGGAAGATCGCTGGGGACCTTCAGACAGGTATCGACGCTATCGAACGCAATCACGAACCGTATTGGAATCAGGCCGCATCCGGTCAGCTCGACGCCGCGGCCGCCAGCTATCGGGACAGCATCAATCCGGACGTCAAGCAGGGCGCGGCCTTAGCGAAGCGCCTTGTGCAGTCGCAGAACGACGTGATGGCGTTGGCGCAGCAGGGCGCTGGCGAGGCCGAGTCGCGGAGCCGATGGATCATCGTAACCATTCTGATCGTCTCCGTTGCGGTGGCGATCATTGCTGTGTGGGTCATCGTAGTCATCAATCGCACCCTCCGCCAATCGGTACGTTCGCTCTCGGAGAGCGCCTCTCAGGTGGCCGGAGCGGCCGGTCAGGTCTCTTCCGCCAGCCAGTCGCTGGCGCGAAGCTCATCGGATCAGGCCGCCTCCATCGAGGAGACCTCGGCATCCACCGAAGAGATCAACGCCACGGCTGAGCGCAATGGCGAGAGCTCACGGACGGCGGCGGACATGGTGACCAAATCCGGGGAGAGGGTCGCCGACACTCATCGCCTGCTCGACGAGACCGTGCGCGCAATGAACGAGATCAATACCTCCAGCGACAAGATCTCGAAGATCAACAAGGTCATCGACGAGATCGCATTTCAGACCAACATCCTGGCCCTCAACGCCGCCGTGGAAGCAGCGCGGGCCGGTGAGGCCGGCATGGGCTTCGCCGTGGTGGCCGACGAAGTTCGCAACCTCGCGCACCGCTGCAGCCAGGCGGCAAAGGACACGGCCGGTCTGATCGAGGAATCCATCACGCGCTCGCGGGACGGGAAAACGAAGGTGGATGCAGTGGCCGGCGCGGTTCGCACGATGGGTGAGGAAGCGCAGCAGGTGAAAGCCATCGTCGATCAGGTGAACGTGGGCAGCGAGGAACAATCGCGGGGCATTGCCCAAATCGGCCAGGCCATCGCGCAAATGGAGAAGTTGACCCAGGAGGCCGCTGCGACGGCCGAAGAGAGCGCCGCGGCGGCGGAAGAACTGAACGCGCAGTCGACGACGCTGAAAGACGTGGCCGACCGCCTCACCGCGATGGTGGGCTGAAGGCCACCTGGCGTCACAACTTACTTAAGTGCTCGCGCCGGTGCAGGTGGCGATGCAACATCCGGTCAAGACCTCTGGCGCCGAACTCCTCGATCATCTCCGGCCTGAGCGCCGCCACCTTCGCGTCGATCCGCTCGGCGCTCTCGATCACCATGCGCACTGCTTCCCGGCCTGATACCGCGCCGAACATCATGTGCACGCCGTCGTTGATCGGATCGGCGCTGCGCATATCCAGAATCACGGGCTCCACGCCGTCGCGCTCCCAGCGCTCGACGCGGCCGAGCACGACGCGGTCCCAGAACGCAAGATGACAGAGCGCCTCGGCGACGGTCCAGCCATTGCCGAGCCGGCGGTCGAAATCCTCGTCTTTCAGCGACTCCACGCAGGACCGAAGCTCGCTGCGAGAAGCCTCGTTCTCGCGAATGAAATCTCCGGCCATCGCTCACCCCACCGGCTGCAGTCGCGCCGCCTCCGCTTTCACCTGCTGACGGAAAGCTTCGAAATCGCATTCCCGCCAGAGCACCGTGTCCCAGCCGGTCAGCGTCCCCGAGCACCACAACACCACAAGGCGCAGCCTGTCGCCCTCGCGGCGCAGCATCCAGCGGTACTCCCCGCCGCCTTCTTCCCAGAAGCACTCGCCGGCGCCCGTTGCGGCGGCTTCGTCGATTGCGGCAACCAGATGCGCGGCGGCATCGGGATCGGAGGCGGTCACCGTAACGGGCGCCGCTCCGTCTTCCACCGTGCAGATGAGCCGGTCGAGCTCATCCACGCGGAGCGAGATTTTCATACGGCCATTCTATTTCAGACCGACGCAGATGGCGACCTGCGCGTTCTGAGGGTCCGCCGCGCGCTCGTCGTACACTTCAAAGTCGGCGCGGTAGGCGCGGTCGAGAGGCGTCGCCCAGATGCGCTTCCACGTCTCCGGCACCACTTTCGCCACGGGCCCGCGCTCGGAGGTGAAGACGGCGTAACGGCCGGCGGGGATTTTCCTCAGCTCCAGGCCCTCCGGAATGGCCGCGCCCACCGCCACTTTCGCGCCGAGAAGAAACGTGTACTCGCCATCCTTGTCGCTCGCGTAGTCGGTGTAGACGGCAAGAATCCTCGCATCGGCCTTGCCGGGAATCTTCGCGAGCACGCCGTCCCGCATGAAGCGCTGCCACTGTCTGCCGATGATACCGTCAGCCGTCGTCTCGCGGGCGTTGCTGGTGCGGGCGGCGATGCCGACGACCACGAACTCCTCGAGGGTGGTGGTTTCCCATCCGGAAGCGGCGGTCAGCATGGCCAGGAGGCCTGAAAGAAAGACGGGCATGCCGAATTGTAGCGTGCGCGTGCATACTGGAATGTGCCCGCCGGTATCGCGATCCGCCGCGCAACGGCCGCCGATCTCCGCCGGATCGTCGCGGTGGAGCTCGCGTCGTTCCGCGCGGACGCGTGGCCGCGCGAGGCTTTCACCAGTCTGATGAACGAGTGCCCGCGGCTGTTTCTGGTGGCAACGCTCGCGGGGCGCATGGCGGGCTACTCGAGCGCCGTGGCCGACGCGAAGCGAGCGGAACTCGTCTCCATCGCGGTGCATCCGCGCTACCGGCGGCGCGGCGTGGCCCGCGCTCTCATCAACCGCACTCTCGCGCTGTTACGCGGCGAGGGCGTTCGCCAGTGCTGGCTCACCGTGCGACCGGCCAATGCCGAGGCCATCCGCTTGTACGAGAGTTTCGGATTCAGACATGTCCGGCGCGTGAAGGACTATTACGGGCGCGGCCGGGACGGCAAACGAATGCGGCTGTTACTGAGCTAACCGCGGCGAACCGGGCACGACGGTGGCTGGCTGCGATGCGCTTCCTGCAGGCTTTCCAGATACTCGGGATTGCGGCGGACGTACGCCGCGATGAAACTGCACAGAGGCACGATCTTCAACCCGGCTGAGCGCGCATAGTCGAGCCCCGCCTGCGCCAGTTGTCCGCCGTAGCCGCGCCCTTCGAAAGCCGGCGGCACTCCGGTGTGCGTGAAGATCATCGAATCCGCGGTGCGCCGGTACTCCAGCACAGCCAGCTCATCCCCCAGCGCCAGTTCGAACCGGCTCGCCGCCTCATTGTGAACCACCATGCCTCCTATGTTGACAGGAACGCGCAATGGTGCCACGACGCCCGACGGGACCGGGCTCCTGAAACTAATCGGTCGAGATCGAGCAATTCGCGACGAGCACGCCGTCTTACTCCTCCCGCAGGGCCTCCACCGGATTCAGACGCGACGCGCGCCAGGCTGGAATACAGCAGGCCGCCAGCGCGGCCAGCGCGAGGGTTATCACGACACCCGCGAACGTCGCCGGATCGCGTACCTCAATCCCAAACACCAGGCTCGACAGCACCCGGCTGAAGGCCAGCGCTCCGGCCAGGCCAAGGCCAATCCCGGTGAGAGCCACGGTCATTCCCTGGCGCAGAATCAACCCGACAACGTTGTCCGGCTGCGCGCCCAGCGCCATGCGCACGCCGATCTCCCGGGTGCGCCGGCTCACCGACCACGACAGCACACCGTACACCCCCACCACCGCGATCAGCAGCGCGACGCACGCGAAGATGGTGATCAGCCACGCGTCCAGGCGCGGCTGCGCGGCATTCACGGCGACACAATCTTCCATGGTCCTGACGTTGGCCACCGGCAGCTCCGCATCGAGGCCGTGCACAACCTGGCGAACGCTGGCCAGAACCGTGTCCGGGGCGCCGCCGGTGCGCACGATCACGTCCATTTGGGGAAACGCGCGCAGAGGCGCGGAGTAGTAGATGGCCGCCGAAGGATCGCTGTCGAGCGCGGTGTTGCGGGCATCGCCCACGACGCCCACCACCGTAAACACTTTGTTATTACCCACAGTTCGCAGCGGCCGGCCCAGCGGATCTTCCGAGCCCCACAGCTTGTCCGCGGCCTTGCGGCTGATCACCACCACCGGCCTCGCGTCGGGCCCGTCGGCATCGGTGAAAAAGCGGCCCTCCAGCAGCGGAATGTGCATGGTTCGGAAGTAGTCCGGACTCACCACGCGCCAGTCGATGGGCACCGATTGCCCGGGCGCGAGCGCGGACCGGCCCAGCGTCAGGAAAGGGGTTTTTGAGTAGAAGCCGTTGCCCAGCGGCATGGCGCTGGAAATCGCGGCCCCATCCGTTCCTGGCAACCCAGAGAGCGACTGCAGCAGTTGCCGGTAGAAACCCCAGATCCCCGCGGGGCCCGTGTAGCGCGCCTGCGGCAAGCTCACCTGAAAGGTCAAAAGCCTGTCGGCCTGAAAGCCGAGCGGCGCACGCTGGAGCTTCAGGAAACTCTGCAGCAGCAATCCCGCGCCAACAAGCAGCATGGTGGCCAGCGCCAGTTCCCCGGCAACGAGGGCATGGCGCAGCAAAGATGCGCCTCCGGTGGAGGAACGGCTCCCCTGCTTGAGCACGAGGCTCAAATCGGCGCCTGCCGAATGCCACGCCGGCGCGATGCCGAAAATCACGCCCGTCGCCAGCGTCACCGCGAGCGCGAACCACAGAACCGTGGAATCGACCGCAAAATCCGGGATGGGCAAAAGACTGGGCGGCGCCGCGCGCTCCAGCAGGCGAAGCACGCCGACCGCCGCAAGAACTCCTGCGACACCTCCTCCCAGCGAGAGCAACAGGCTTTCGCCCAGGAACTGCCGGAGGAGCCGGAAGCGGCTGGCGCCGATGGCAACGCGCACTGCCACCTCCTGCTGCCGCGAAACCGAGCGGGACAGCAGCAGATTCGCCACGTTCGCGCACGCGATCAGCAGCACCAGCGCTACGGTCCCCATCAGAACCAGTAGTGCCGTGCGAATCTGCGGCGAGACGAAGAAGTCGAAGAACGTAACGAGGCGAATGCTCCAGTCCTTCACTTCCGGGAACTGCTGGCCCACATGGACCGCGACCGCCTCCATTTCCGCCTGCGCGTGCTGCACCGTTACGCCGCGGCGAAGCCTCCCCACCACGGTGATCAGGTGATTGAGGCGAAGCTCGCGCTGCGGGTTGATGGTCAGCGGGGTCCAGATCTCGCCGTTAGCGAGCACACTCAGGGCGGGCGGCGCGATCCCCACAACCGTGTAATCGATGCCGTTCAGCGACAGCGTCTGGCCGATGAGCGCGCGGTCGCCTCCGAAGCGCCGCTTCCATAAACCTTCGCCGATCATCGCCACCGGCGCGGCGTTGGGCGCGTCCTCGCCTTCGAGAAACGCGCGGCCGGCCACGGGCTTGATCCCCAGCAGAGGAATGACGGACGGGCTGAGAGTGGCGCCGTCGAGTTGTTCCGGCTGGCCGCGGCCCACCAGGTTGAAGCTGGCCGAACCGATGGCGCCCAGTTGTTCAAAGCTGCGCTGCTGCTCGCGCCAGGACAGGTAGTTGAGCGCCGAAGCGGCCCACCTCGGGATTTTCAGTTTGTCGTTACGCTCAGCCACCCACACCAGGCGATCGGGCTGCTGGAACGGCAACGGCCGCACAAGCTCCGCGTTTACCACGCTGAAAATCGCCGTGTTCGCGCCGATGCCCAGAGCCAGCGTGAGCACCGCGGAGAGTGTGAACACCGGGGTCCTGCGCAGAGTGCGGAAAGCGTAGACGAGGTCCTTGCGCACAATGGTTCTCCTTACAGGTGCCGGAGCATCTGTTTGGCTTGCTCGTAGCCCTCGAACTGCTTCTCGGCCGCCTTGAATTCGGGCGTGTGCACGCAGCGGCGCGCGCCGCGATGATCCACCGGGAAACGCAGGTGCAGCATCTCGTGAAAGAGCACGTATTCCACGGCGAGCCGCGGCGCTTTCTCGCGATCGAGAATGGCGCTCAGAACGATGGCGTTGTGCGAGGCGTCGTAATGACCCAGCGTGGTGCGCGACGGCCGCAGGCCCCATCCCAGCGCCGGCCGCGCCATCAGCCCGTGGAAGTAGCGGAAGTTCAGCTCCTCGAAAATCCGTTCCAGATCGTACACACGCCCCTGCGGCGCGAGAATCTGCTTGCGCCCGCGCGTCTGCCGCACCAGATGCAGCGTGCGCCGCATGTCCTTGCGATTGAGATAGCGGCGATAGCGCTCCTGATAAGCGCGCGGCGTCTCCCGGCGGTACAGCTTGCCCAGCAGAATGTGCGCGAGGGCTTCCAGAATGAGCGCCGGCGCGCCTTCCAGAACGTCGGTGATGCGCGCCCGCAGGCGTCCCTCTTCCAGACGAATAAAGCTGTTGGCGTTGGCAAAGCGGCAGAACTCCACCGAGACCGCCGGCGGCGCGGTGCGCGGCTTCAGCTCGCGAAACACGCGCTCGAAGATCTCCCGCGGCGTCTCGAACAGGATGAGGCTTTCCAGCGCCATGCGATGGTTGCTCTCACCAGCATAACCGGCGCGCTCGTATAATGGCAGCGTCGTGGATGCCTGTTTCGAGCTCGTTCGGCTGCGGGTTTCGTTTCGCGCCGCGGGGCGCGTGTGTTTCGCCCCTGCTCGTTTCGCGACGCCGGCGGCCAACACGCTGCGCGGAGCGTTCGGCTATGCCTTGCG
>Ga0326728_10018389_pt1 | contig 13784 bp, 11 predicted proteins | sample MB3enrmetagenome_FD_207602 | JGI IMG/M metagenome (GOLD analysis project Ga0326728, IMG submission 207602) | Lab enriched peat soil microbial communities from McLean, Ithaca, NY, United States - MB31MN | ecosystem: Environmental > Terrestrial > Soil > Wetlands > Peat | place: USA: New York... | reverse complement strand
AACGATCCGATCATCTGCCATGCATGGGAGTCGCTGGGGTGCGAACCGATCCAGGCTTGCCAGGTTGCGATAGCGGGGTCGACGTCGTTCAGCGCGACCTCTGCCCTGGTATAGATATTGACCGCATCGATGCTTGTGGGATTGAGCTGCATCGCCTTCTGCGAACTGGCCAGCGCTCCCTTGAAGTCCTTGGTCTGCAATTGAATGGCGGCCAGATCGGAGTAGAACCCGGCATTGGCAGGTTCCTTGGCAATCTGCGCCTGCAGCCGCTCCACCGCCTTGGCCGGCTGGTTGGCCTGGAGGTCATACGCGGCCAGCATTCCCACCGCGCGAACCGAGTTGGGGTCTTTGTCCAGCGACTTCTGCAGCAACACCTTGCCCTCGGGAATATGCCCCTGGACCAACTGAAGCTCTGCCATTTGCAGATACACGGCAGAGTTCTCCGGACTCATCTTCATCGCCGTCTGGTAATCTGCCTGGGCCTTGTCGTACTCCTTGCGGCTGGCCTCCGCCGTGCCCCGCCACAGCAGGGCCCCGACAAAGTCGGGATGCTGCTGCATGGTCTTTTCCGCCACTTCGGTGAGCATACCCGCGTCGTTGCGCAGGATCGCGATCTGGGCCAGACCGCTGGCTGCCTCCAGGTTCCCTGGGTTGAGCTTGGCGGCGCTCTGGAAACTTGCCTCGGCGGTTGCCATGTCCCCCTTGCCTGCCGCCACCTGGGCCAGCATGAGCTGTATCTGCACGTTGTCGGGATTGTCCTTCACCGCCTTCTGCAGCAGCGCGAGAGCTTCGTCGGTCTTGCCGCCGTTGAGCAAAAGCAGCGCATTGAGGATCTGCACCTGGGGGTTGCCGGCGTTGCTCTTGGTAAGGTCCGCCGCCACCGACGCCGCCTTGGCATAGTTCTTTCTGTCGAAGAGAATGCCTGCGTAGGTCATCTTAATGGCGAAGCTCTTGGGATACTTTGCGGTCAGGTCGGCGAAGACTGCCTCGCCGCGGTCCAACTGGCCGGTCTTACCGTAGTAGTCCTTCAGCAGGGTTGCCGCCTCTTCGCTCTCAGGAAGATCGATGACAGCCTGATGCAGGGTCTGCTCGGCGTTGTCCTTCTTGCCTTGGCGGAAGTCGAGTCCGGCCAACGCGGCCCGCGCCTGGATGTTTTGCGGGGCGATTGCGATCGCCGAAGCGTACTGCTGCTCGGCGCCCTGCAGGTCGCCCTTCTTTTCCAGCAGCGACGCCAGCACAAGATGCGGTGTGGCGTCCGTGGCGTCCAGCGACGCCGCCTTGCCCAACTCCGATTCCACCGCAGCTTCGTTGGCCGGGTCCGCGGTTTGCAACAGGGCGGCCTCGGTATGGTAGCTCGCGCGATTGGGATCGATCTGCATGGCACGCTGAATGTTCTGCATGGCCGTCGCGTTGTCGCCCATCTGCTGCGCGACCCCCGCCAGCAAAGCGTATGCATCCGCATTGTTGGGATTGATGGCCAGCACCGCCCTGGCCTGCTCCTCCGCGCGGCTGGCGGCACGCCCGTCCAGAAGCAGGTTTCCCAGATCGATCCTGGCGTGTACGTTGTTTGGACTAAATTGCACCGTCTTCATCAGTTCCACATAGGCCGGCTGCGGGCTGTTCATCTTCAGATAGGTCTTGGCCATCTCGTAGTGCGCATCGCCGAAGTTCTTGTCAACCTTCAGCGCATTGAGGAACTGCACGGCAGCCTCTTTGTACTTGCCGGCAGCCTCATATCGCTTTCCGCTCTCCAGGTACTTCTGTTTGCGCACGTTGGGATCGCGGTTGCAGCCAACAGTGAAGACCAGAGCAAGCGATAGCATCCCCGCCGCTGAGACCCGGGCAACCTGCAATTGGCGTTGTTTGAACATGGGCGTATTCCTCATCTTCTCCATCCGTTGCCTTTAATTCTTCTCTTTCATGCAGCCTCTTGCAAACATTCTCTCGCATCAGGGAGCCTGTGAGTACCTGTGCAGGGGAGCTTCTGAATCAATTGGGAACATAGGCGGGCAACAGCGGAGCGATCTGTTCGGCGAAGCGGATGGCGCGGGCGCGCGCCTGCAGCCTGTCCTCTCCCGGCTCCACGGGGGTGATGATACGGATGAGCGCCGCATCGGTGCGGCCGTAACGGATGGAGTCTGCCACGGTATACAACTTGGCCGCATAGTCGCCGGCGATGACGCGGCCATGCATCTGGTACCAGTACAGGACCTCCTGGGTCGAAGTTCCATCGGTGATCAGATACTCCTTCACCTGATACTTTTGGCCGGTGGCGTTGGTCAAGGTCGTAATCCACGACGACAGGAAGGTCCATCCCGCGCCGGGAAGGCAGTTCTGCGGCGAGTGGATCGATTGTCCGGAACGCTGAGTGGGAAAGTACCCAATAAAGAGCCCAATCGGCGCGCGCTCGTCGGTGTCCATGGTGGCCGGCCATGGTCTGCCCGGCGGCGGAGGGGGCGGCTGATACAGCCGGTTCAGGAAATCTCCCTTGCCCAGGGTCTGCAGGGTCTCGGAATCCATGGTAACGTCGTTGGCCAACCGTGTGCCGATGATCGCCGGGAACTGGCTCAAAGGACGACTGGGCGGAACGCGGTCCACATCGCCGCGCAGGTGCAGCACCAGCACCGTGAGCGCCATCAGCAGAAGCACCAGCCAAAGCCGCGCAGACCTCATGGCGTATGCCCGCCTTCCCCCGCCACCAGGCGCATGGCAAGATGCACCAGGTAGAGACATCCCAGCGAGACCAGAAACATCAGCCAGCCGGAAAACTCATGGAAGAAGCCCATCGCCTTGTCCGGGTCCCAGTACTGCACGCACAGCCCGGTGCCGAAGATGCGCGCTCCATTGGCGGCAACCGCGATGGGAATGCTGGAGAGCGCCATCACCACGCGCCGCCAGTTGCTGCGCTCCAGCAGATAGCCGTAGATCACGGCCACCGTAAACAGGCTCATCAACGAGCGAATGCCGCTGCATGCCTCGGCCACCTCCAACTGCATGGTCGGCAACTGAATCACATTCCCCTCGCGCAACACCGGGACCCCAGCCAGTGGAAGCAGCGTACTGGCCAGCTTGGAAGCCACTATCTGCAGGGGAAACGTAATTTGGTTGTACAGGATGGTGGGCAGCGGAATGGCCAGCAGAAGCACAAACAACACAAACTGCACCTGGCGCAGCATGGTCCGTCCCAACAGCGTCCACACCAGGCCGGCCGCCAGCAGGACAAACGAAGTGCGCTGCAGGAAGAGGTCCGCGCCGAAGATTCCCAGCAGAAGCACGAAGAGCCCCAGGGCGACCAGCCAGAGGCCCGCCCAACTGGGCTCAATCGCAGTGCTCCGCAGTTGGCGTCGTTTGTCCCAAAGCAGAAAAGCGGCAAAAAACGGGACCAGAAACCCGTGGGAAAAGTCGGGTAGTTCATACCAGTCCGTCACCAACTTTACCGCGATGCCGTGGTATAGCAGAACAAGCATCAGGCAGACGAGCAGCGCCGGCCCGCTTGCCGCGAGAGCAGGACTCATCCAAACATAGGTAGCTGTGCGCCTCGGATTCGAGTTCACGCGGTTTCACCTGGCAATACAAAGGCCCATCGGATTATCGCATGCTGCACCCCCCTGCGCGGTCTACGTCTTTGGAGGTATTCAGAGAGGTGCATGGGTGAGTAACAGCGCATGTTGTGCAGTGTAAAATTGGTTAGAGTGTGCAATCTGGCTCTCGTGGATGATGCATGTCGAAACCACGAGTTGGAGGCGGCCCAGGCAGGCAAATCGGGTTTGGATTGCTGTTGCAAAGGAAGAGCCAGGAGGAGGCGGCCTGAGTGCCTGGACGCCAGCCGCAAGCGGCTGCATGGCGCGATACTCACGGATCGGCAGGAACTATGACCTTTCTTCGCTGCACGTTACTATCGATCGGCCTCCTGCCGGCGCTAGCCGCAGGTCTCGCCCAGCAGACGGCGTCCAAGCCAGTGCCCGCCGCCGTGCCTGCCGCCAAACCATCTGCCGCAACCCCCATCGCCCGCCCTGCCGCCGCTCCGTACACGGCCCACCCCGCCAACGTCAGTCCCAGCTACATCATCGGTGCGGCCGACTCTCTTCAGATCACGGTGTGGCAGGAGCCGAACCTTTCTGTGGCCCAACCCGTGCGCCCCGATGGGAAGATCTCCATGCCGCTGGTGGGAGACATCACCGCCGCCGGGTTTACTCCCATGCAGCTTGCCGCCAACATCACCACGCGACTGAAGCAGTTCGTCACCAATCCAGTGGTGGACGTGACCGTAATGGCGGTCAACAGCAAACAGGTCTTCATGATCGGCGAGATCAACCATGTCGGCCCGGTTAACATCACCCCTGGAATGACCATCCTGCAGGCCATCGCCACAGCCGGTGGTCTTACCCCCTACGCCAACAAGAAAAAAATCTACATCCTGCGCGGCGAGCCCGGCCATCAGCAGAAGATCCCCTTCGACTACACCCGGGCCGTCAGCAAGGGTGACATGCAGGGCATCGCGCTGGTTCCCGGCGACACGATCGTGGTGCCATGATGAAGAGATCCCAGCCCATCTTGCGGCACCTTTCGCAGCAGGCGGCCCAGTCCGCCTTACAGAGGAAGGCGGCGCTATGGATGCTGTTGCCGCTGGTGGCGCTTCCCGGCCCATCCATCGCACAGGCCATTCCTGTGGCCACGGCCTCGCCCATCTCCACCGGCTTCACCGTGCCAAGCTTGGCGGGCACCTTGAGTTACGCCGTCAGCGCCTCGCAGAGTTATTCCACCAACTACTTCGGCAACTACGGCGTCAATTCCTCCACCAACCTCTCCGGAGACCTCGCCTTCATCACCAACAGCGCGCTCTATCCATTCAACACGGTCTTTTCCGGAGGACGGGCGTGGAGTTCGTCGGGCCAATCCTCCTACGATTTCTTCAATCTGTCGATGACGCAGGGAATCCACGTGCAGCACTGGACCTTGGCTCTCTCCGACTCCGTCAACTACCTGCCGGGGACCGCAACCACCGGACTCTCCGGCGTTGCCGGCGTGGGCGATCTGGGCGTCAATCCCGCGCAGCCGGGCACAACCTCCGGCGCCGGCGCACTGCCCAGCCAGGGGGTGCTCACGGGCTTCTCCAGCCGCGTCTCCAACAGCAGCTCTCTTAGCGTGGGACGCCCGATCACCGGCAAGACCTCGATGAACGCCTCTGGGAGCTATTCCATTACGCGCTTTCTCAACGATTCCACCAACCTCAGCACACCGGGCGTGAACAACGACAGCGATTCCGCCAGCGCGGGGCTCAGCCATCGCATCGATGCGCGTAATTCCACCGGCGGCAGCTTCACCTACTCGCACAGCAGCTTTTCGGGCGCCGACTTCGGCATTCCCGAGCCAGGCTATTCCAGCCAGAGCGCAAGCCTGCAGTACTCGCACCAGTTCACGCGCAAGTTCGGCATGAGCGCCTCCGCCGGTCCGCAGTGGAACAACACCGGCACGCCCGGCAGCTCAAGGGCGCTCAGCGTGTTCGCCAACCTCACGGCCAGCTACACTGGCAAGTTCTCCCAAGCCACAATGGCTTACACGCGCAGCAGCAACAGCGGCTACGGCGTAGTGGGCGGCGCAGTCTCCGACAGCGTCAGCTTCTCCACCAGCCGCACCCTGGACCGCGTCTGGCTCTGCGCCCTCACCACGGCCTACACGCAGAGCTCGCAACTGCCCTCGTCTACCAGTCTTCCCTTCACCTTTCACACCACCGTCGTGGGCGTGCAGGTGTCGCGCGCGATCGTACGCAGTCTCTCCGCCTATGCAAGCTACACCTTGCAGAACCAATCCAACCAAGGCATCGCAGCCGCCGTCGATCTATTCAGCGGCCTCTCCAATGTCACCGGCTTTGGACTGACTTATTCGCCCATGGCGATCCATCTTGGGCACTCGTAAGGAGCATGAAATGCTTGGCCATCGACCACTGAACGCCGAAGATTATCTCACCATCCTGAAGCGCCGCTGGTGGATCATCCTCATCCCGGCGCTCGTGCTGCCGGTGCTTGCCGTCGCCGCCACGCTCTACATCCCTGCGCAGTACGTCTCCCAGTCCAGTGTGCAGATCGGTCAGCAGAAGGTCTCCAACGATCTGGTCAAGTCCATCGTCACCGAGGACATCAGCAGCCGCCTGGCCTCCATCAACCAGCAGATCGAGAGCCGGTCCAGCATTCTGCCGATTGTGGAGAAGTTCAACCTATACTCCGACCAGAAGCTGACCATGGACGACCGCATCGCTCTGGCGCGCAAGAACATCGATATTCAGGCCCTGGGAACCGGTTTCGCCCACACCAATGGGATACCCGGTTTTACCATCGCCTTTACCGCCAGCGACGCGCACACCGCGCAACTGGTCTGCGCCGAGATCACGTCGCTTTTCATCTCAGCTAACCTGCAAAACCAGACGGACGCCACCGCCGGTTCCACCGACTTCATCACCGAACAGCTCAACAACGCCAAGACCACCCTGGACGATCAGGACGCCAAGATGGCCGAGTTCGAGCGCAAGTACTTTGGAATGCGGCCCGAGGACGAGGGCCAGAACATCAACATCCTGAACAGCCTGAATTCGCAGTTGGAAGCCTCCACCCAGGAACTGAGCCGCATGGAACAGGACAAGTCGCTCATGGAGTCGATGCTCGCCTCTCAGGCCACGGCCAGCCCCGCCGCCGTCTCGCCGCAGACCCAGGAGCAGCAGCTACAGGCCCTTCTGGTCCAGCGGGACAATCTCACGCAGCACTACAGCGCCCAGTACCCCGACGTGATCGCCATCAACCGCAGGATCGCCGATCTGCAGGCAAAGATAGCCCACCCCTCCGCGCAAGCCTACGCGGCCGCGCCGGCCGCGCCGGGCGGGAACGATTCGGTGGCCGTGCAGGACCTGCGCGCCCGCATCCGCGCCAACGACCTGGCAATCCAGCAAAAGCGCAGCGAACAGGCCCAGATCAACAAACAGATCCGCGAGTACCAGGCGCGCATCCAGTCCACGCCGCAGGTGGAAGAAGAGTACAAGCAATTGACCCGCGACACGCAGACCTCGCAGGCCTTGTACGATAGCCTTTCGAGCAAATTGAAGCAGGCCCAGATGGCCACCGACCTGCAAAACCGCCAGGAGGGAGAGACCTTCAGCGTGCTGGATCCAGCCAATCTGCCGGATAACCCGACCTTTCCCAAGCGACGCGTCTTCGCCTCCGGCGGTCTTGCCGGCGGCCTCGCCCTGGGCCTGCTGTTCGTCGCACTGCTGGAATACAGGGACACCGCGCTGCGCACCGAGCGCGACATATGGGCCTTCACCCAACTGCCCACCCTGGCCGTTATCGCCTGGTCGGGCGAGGTGGCGCTCAGCAGCAAGCCCACCAAGCCCTCCCGCCTGAAGAGCCTCTTCAGACGCAATCACCCCAAGGACCCGCTAGCCGAAGCCCACGGATAACCATGTATAAGAGCTTCTTTCACCTGCACAGCACGCCGTTCGCCGACAGCCCCGATCCGCGCTTCCTGGTGCGGATGGCGCACACCCGCGAGGCGCTGGCCACGCTGCAGTACGGCATCAGCGCGCACAAAGGGTTTCTCGTGCTGACCGGCGAGGTTGGCACCGGCAAGACCACGCTGCTGCGCAGCGCGCTGGCATCCTTCGACCCGGGCCGCATCTTCAGCTCCTACGTCTTCAATCCGCGCCTCGACGTCCTCGATTTTTTCGAGTTCATCCTGTCCGACTTCGGCATCGTGCCTCAGAGCCGCACCAAGTCCGGCATGTTGATCCAGCTCAATCGCTGGCTGGTGGAGCGCTTTCGCCACGATGAGACCTGCGTGATCGTCATCGACGAAGCGCAGAACCTCACCTGGGAACAGTTGGAAGAGGTGCGCCTGCTGACCAACCTGGAAACCGCCACGCACAAGCTGGTACAGATCATTCTCTCCGGCCAGCCCGAACTGGAAGAAAAGCTTACCGCTCCCGACCTTCGCCAACTTCGCCAGCGCATCGCCCTGTGGGCGCGCACCCACGCCATCACCGCCGAGGAGACCTCCTCCTACATTTCCCAGCGTCTGCTAATCGCAGGCTCCTCCGGCCCCATCTTCCCCGAGGACGCGGTGGCTGCCATCTTCCGCGCCAGCCGGGGAATTCCCCGCATCATCAATCTCATCTGCGAGCAAGCTCTGATCCTGGCCTACGTCGAGCAACTGCACCAGGTCCCCGCCGCCCTGGTCTACTCCGTCGTGCGCGACCTCGACCTCGGGCCGCAGCCCTTGATGGTCTCCTCCGCTCCCAGCGGACCTCCCGCAAGCCCAACCCATCTATCGCCGGCACACCCGCAATGGAGAGAAGGAGGGGACAAGAGATGAGCAGGATATACGAAGCATTGCACCAGGCGGAGCTTGACTCAGCCAAGCGCGCGGCCGTTGAGGCTGCTCCCGCCGATCTACCCGGCGTGGTACTCCCCGCGCCCGCTGCTGAACCTGTTCCTGCCGTGCTACCCGGCGTCGCGCAAACTGCGTTCGCGGCGCAACCCGCTCCCCTTGCCGAAGCCGCGCCTGTTGCGCCCATCGCGACAGCCGCTGCCGCCCAGGCCGTGCCGGACACCGTGCTCGAAGTTCCACCCATTCCCCGAATGGTCGCACCGACGCCCAGCCCACAACCCCTGCCCGCGACCATCCGCCGCCCCGCGCCCGTACCTGCACCTATTGCCGCACCACCACTTCCAGTCGCGCCCATCGCCGTCGCGGCTGCCTCCATTGCGCCAATTCCTGCTCAGCCCGCGGCCGCTACGCCCGTGGAAGAACCGTTCCGTCCCGACGACATTGCTCAGTACACCTGGGGCCCCTCGCTGCATCAACTCCCCGCGCTGGAACATCGCGGCGCCGCGGTGGAGCAATTCCGCAGCCTGCGCTCGCGTATGCAGGAGTTTCGCGACCTCAACACCCTGAAGTCCATCCTGATCTCCAGCGGCCTGCCGCAGGAGGGCAAGAGCTTTGTTGCGGCCAACCTGGCCATCTCGTTTGCCCGCCACAAGGCCAATCGGGTGCTGCTGATCGACGGCGACATGCGCCGCGCCTCGCTGCACAAGCTGCTGGGAGCGCCCCAAGGCCCCGGCCTCACCGAATATCTGGCCGGCAAAGCCACCCTCTCCCAGATTATGCAGCGCCCCATGCCCAGCGAGCCCGGCCATCCCCTGCCCCATGGCCTGGTCTCACTGGTATTCATCCCCGGCGGCCACGCCGGCGACAAAGCCGCCGACCTCTCCGGCAATCGCCGCTTCGACCGCCTGATTGCCGACGTCTCGCCGCACTTCGACTGGATCGTGGTCGACTCCTCGCCGGTCAATCTGGTCTCCGACGGAGTCAACCTGGCGCGCTCCTGCGATGGAGTTCTGCTGATCGCACGCGGAGGCAGCACCAAATACGAGGTTGCGCAACGCGCCCTGGCGGAACTCAAGGCTTCCAAGGTGCTTGGTTTTGTACTCAACGCCGTAGAAGATCCACCCCGCACGGGAGGCTATTATGGCTACGACGGATACGACAGTATTGAAGAGTAAACAGGGGCGCTCCAGGCAATGATCAAGTTCTTGAACGTCTACTATCCCACGCGCACCATCGCTCTGTTGCTCTGCGAAGCAGGCATCGTATTCGGCTGCTTCCTGGCAGCGACATGGTGGATGCTCGGGCCAGACGCTTACATTGCACTGCACTACCAGCAAGGCCTGCTGAAGATCGCCCTCATCACCCTGCTCACCCTGGTCCTGTCCTACTACTTCGACCTCTACGAGCCGAGAATCGTCTCCGCCCGCCTGCAAATCTACTTTCGCATCCTGCTGGTGCTGGGCCTCGACTGCTTTATCGTCTCCGCCTTCCTCACCTTCGATCCCGACGTTGCCATCGGCTCCTACGTCTATGTGCTCGGTTTCGCCCTGCTGGTGCCCTCCTTCCTTCTGCTGCGCAGGGCATACGAATGGGTCGGCGGACACAGATTGTTTCGTGAGCGCATCTACGTCCTGGGCGCCGGTGAGTACGCGCGTTCCATCGTCGAAGCCATCCGCGCCCACCCCGACATTGGCATGGAGGTTGTCTTCTGGGAGGATGTCCCTCTGGAAGCAGCACAACGCAAGCAGGTCTGGATCTCCGTTCTCGACCGCCTGTCTAAGGCCCAGCCGCCGATTCACCGCATCATCGTCGCCATGGAGGTGCAGCGCGGTGAGCTGCCCGTCCAGGAGCTGCTGCTGCTCCGCTTCCAAGGCATCGAGGTGGAAGAAGACGGCACGCTGCGCGAGCGCCTCTACGGCAAGATCCAGCTAGACGGCCTTCGTCCCTCCAACTTTCTCTACAGCGAGGGCTTCCGCATCCGCGCCTCGCAGCAGTTCACCCGCCAAATCGTCAGTCTGCTGGTCGCCGCCATCGGGCTTCTGCTGTTTTTACCCTTCTTCCCATTCGTCGCCCTGGCCGTCAAACTCTCCTCCAAAGGCCCTCTCTTCTTCCGCCAGCCGCGTGTCGGCATGGGCGGACGCGTCTTCGACGTCGTCAAGTTCCGCACCATGTACACGGATGCGGAATCCGGCGGAGCAAAGTGGGCCACCAAAGACGATCCCAGGGTCACCCCCGTCGGCAGGTTCCTGCGCAAGACACGGATCGATGAGGTCCCGCAACTGTGGAACGTGCTGCGCGGCGACATGGGCCTTGTGGGTCCGCGCCCGGAGCGCCCTGAGTTCGTTGCCTGGCTCACCAACGAGCTGCCCTTCTACTACATGCGCACCTTGATCCGCCCCGGCCTGACCGGATGGGCGCAGGTACGCTACGGCTACGGCGCCACCCTGGCCGAGACCAAGGAAAAGCTGGAGTACGACCTCTACTACATCAAGCACATGTCGCTGGGCCTGGACCTGCTGATCATGTTCGAGACCATCAAGACCATCCTGCGCCGCCGCGGCGCGCAATAGAGGCTGCACAAAAAAACACCGCCTCGGGGGCAGTGTTTTTTGGGAATCGACCCACAATGAACGTACTACTTGGCCTTCTCGCGCGCGGCTTTGGCAGCGGCCAGCGCGGCCTTTGCGGTGCCAACCAGGGTGGCAAAGCCCGCCGGATCGTGGGCGGCAATCTCCGCCAGGATCTTGCGGTCCAGCGCATTGCCTGCCAGCTTCAGCCCGTTGATGAAGGCCGAGTAGCTGATGTCGTTGGCGTGGCAGGCCGCGTTGATGCGAACGATCCACAGAGCGCGAAACTGGCGCTTCTTCTGCTTGCGCCCGCTGTAGGCAAACTTCAGGCTGCGCTCAACGGCCTCCTGCGCCGCCTGGTAAAGCTTGGATTTAGTGAGGAAGTAACCGCTTGCGCGCTTCAGTATCTTCTTGCGGCGGTCTCTGCGTTTCGTACTCCGTTTTACACGGGGCATGGTGTTTCTCCTTTTGCATACATCACGGCGCTTCGCGCGCCACTGTGGTTACGCCCGGCTGGAGGTAAGGTGGGCCTCTTCACACAGGCACTGCAACTTCAAGTCTCGGTGGGTTTCACTTCGCAAAACCCAGGGGCCGTAACGCATCGACCTGGCCCTTTGCTTTGGATTCCGTCTTCGTTGCCTCTAACCTCCGGCCCCGTATGTGTACTCCGCAGCTACTCGACTTGAAAAACTCCGGCGCTCCCCGCCAATCCTCAGGCGTAGGGAAGCATCCGTGCAATCTTCGGGGTATCCGCCTTGGAGATCAGGACCGACTGGCCGAGATGGCGCTTGGTCTTGGTGGCCTTCGAGGTGAGGATGTGGCGCGTCTTCGACTGACCGCGCTTGAACAGGCCCGACGCGGTTTTGGTGAAGCGCTTGGCTGCGCCGGTATGGGTCTTCAACTTTGGCATACTGTTTCCTTGGCGTTTCTGGACAACCCTACAAGTGTAGCCGATTCTGCACTGGAATGGTAGGGACGCGCTGCCAACCGGATGCAGACTGCATCGCGCGATGGGGAAGGCCACCTGCAAAATTAGGCGGCTGTTTTCCGTCGCGGAGCAAGACTGCGGGTATAAACTTCGGGAGACAATCAATTCGCAAGATGAAATCATGGCAAGGGAGAACCTCGATGAAGCCGCTGACGCGCGTTTTCTCGTTCTGTGCAGCCTCCATGCTCCTGCTGGCGAGCGGATGCGCGAACAACTCCAGCACGCCCGCCCCAGAGCCGGCCTTCACCCTGTATGTGGTGCAGGACGGAGGCGGTACCGCAGGCAACAGCGTGCTGCAGTTTCCGGCGAATGGGTCGGGAAGCTTAACCCCTGCGAATTCGGTGACTGTCCCCATGCAGACCACCTACGATGCCGTGGCCGTGGACACGGCCAGCAATCTCTACGTCTCGGCCAGCGTGGTCACGGCGCCGCCCATGCTCAACGAGATTCTGGTGTATGCGGCCGGCGCCACCGGCAGCGCCACACCCGCGCGCACCATTACCAGCCCCAGCCTGTCTACCTTGATCTCGTCCATTGCGGTAGATTCGACGGGCGAGGTCTATGCGCTGAGCGGCAATTCTATCAGTGTCTTCGCCGCAAACGCCGCCACGAGCGCGACGCCGGTGCGGCAGATCGCGGGCAGCTCAACGACGCTCAATTCCCCTAGCGCGATCGCCGTGGACGCGGCGCAGAACATCTATGTGGCCAACACGGCCGGCGGCAACGTCCTGGTCTTCTCGTCCACCGAGTCGGGCAACGTAGCGCCCGCCAGCATCATCACTGGAACAAGCGGCAACCTTGGCGCACCGTCCGGCGTGGCCATCGATTCCTCGGGAAACATCTACGTAGCGTCGAATAACCCGTCGGGCAACGCCTCCGCGGTCCTGGAGTTTGCGCCCGGCGCTACGGGCAACGCTACGCCCACCAGGACGCTGACCGCCGTTGCCTCCGACACGCTGGCCGGCCTGGCGGTGGATGCCCTGGACAACCTGTACGTCTACACCGCAACTAGCAGCCAGTTGGCGGTCGCCGTATTTACGCCGGACCAGTCGGGCAGCAGCGCCCCTAGCAGGACGATCAGCTCGACTAGCTGGACACCGGCAACGCCGGACTACGGGCAGATCGCCGTGCGCTAGGAGTATCTGAACAATTCTTCGTTACAACGAGACGGTCGGGTGCCCCATCCTTTCGCGCCTTTGCGAAAGGGTGGAATGGATTCCTCGCTCGTCATTCTGGCGCAGCCAGAATCTCTGTCGTTGTCTTTGTTTGTCTTTCCGGAGGAAGCACTACGGTCGGGTGCCCCATCCTTTCGCGTCTTTGCGAAAGGGTGGGATGGATTCCTCGCTCGTCATTCTGGCGCAGCCAGAATCTCCGTCGTTGTCTTTGTTTGTCTTTCCGGAGGAAGCACTACGCTCGGGTGCCCCATCCTTTCGCGCCTTTACGAAAGGGTGGGATGCGATCCTTCTCATTCGGAGGGAGCAGGGGGCTTCAGCCCCCTGAATTGAATATGTCCAATGGATTCAACGGGCTTTAGCCCCGGCCTTCTTCAACGAATAGCTATCAAGCCTTACTCCGCTGCCTGACTATCCGTATCGTTTAAGTATTCCTTGAAGTCCCACCCGATGCGGCGTATCGTTATGGGCAATAAAATTCTTAGATTCTTCCAGATGTTCTTCGACTAACCGTATTTGGTTTCATGGGGCCAACGTGAACCTACTCAGAGTTCTACCGGTCAGCGCAGCATCCCTCCTTCTAATCGCGCATTTCCTTTTTGATTCATAATTCTGAAACCTCGGAGCGTGATAATCGTCAATGTTTATGAGGGTGCGAACGTGGTGAAGACGCCCCGGAGGTAT
>Ga0326728_10018386_pt1 | contig 13786 bp, 8 predicted proteins | sample MB3enrmetagenome_FD_207602 | JGI IMG/M metagenome (GOLD analysis project Ga0326728, IMG submission 207602) | Lab enriched peat soil microbial communities from McLean, Ithaca, NY, United States - MB31MN | ecosystem: Environmental > Terrestrial > Soil > Wetlands > Peat | place: USA: New York... | reverse complement strand
TCAGCCCGCGGAAGCAGAGTTGCAGCAGTTGGCAGAGCAGTATTGGCAGACGACCGGCGAAAAGGAGCGCGAGCTTGAAAAAGCAGCCTTTGAAGCCGGCGAAGCGATCCGCAACGGCGATTACACCTTGGCCAATCTTGAAGTCATCGTGCGCTGGAAGTCGGAGCGCGTGGTGCAGTATCTCATCGGCAACAGCAGCGAAAAGATCCGGCACGCGCTGGCCGTCGCCGCCTCGCCGGATGCAACCACGGAAACGGCCGTCAAGGCCCTCCTCGAATTGCACGGCGTGGACCTTCCCGTGGCGTCGGCGATTCTGGCCGCGATCTTTCCCGAACGCTACACAGTGCTCGATTACCGCGCCCTGGAAGCGCTGGGGCACGCACGGCACGACGTGCGCTTCTACGAGGAGTATCTGGCCTTCTTGAAGCGCCTGGCCGAGAGCAACATCGTGCACCCGCAATGCGACCTGCCCGCTCCTACGCCGCTGCGCGCGCTCGATCGCGCACTGTGGGAGTGGTCGCGCAGCCACATGAAGTGATTGCCGGCTCCCTTTTTCCATCTGGCGGCCGCGTGCTCTCTCTTCCGGGTTCGTCATGGAGGGGAGCACGCGTGCCCGGCTGCCGTCGGCTGTTGACCCTTACCCCTTACCCCTGACCCTTGTAGAATCACCTTCGTGAGTGCATCGTTCGAAATCGGGCCGGTCGAAGTAGGCGCAGGCCGGCTGTTCCTCATCGCCGGCCCCTGCGTCATCGAATCCGAGGCCCATGCGCGCACCATGGCCGAAGCCATTCAGCGCATCGCGGCCGATCTCGGCATCCCGTACATCTTTAAAGCCAGCTACGACAAAGCCAATCGCACCAGCGTTGGTAGCTTTCGCGGCCCCGGACTTATTGAGGGAGCGCGCATTCTCGGTCGAATTGCGAAAGATACGGGCCTGCCGGTGCTCACCGACGTACACGAGCCCGCGCATTGCCAAGTTGCCGCCGAAGCCGCCGACGTGCTGCAAATTCCCGCGTTCCTTTGCCGCCAGACCGACCTGCTGGTGGCCGCGGGCCGCACCGGACGCGCGGTCAACATCAAGAAGGGCCAGTTTGTGGCGCCGTGGGACATGAGCCACGGCCTCGAGAAAGTCCGCTCCACGGGCAACGAGCGCGTCTTCCTCACGGAGCGCGGTTCGAGCTTCGGCTACAACAATCTGGTGGTCGATTTCCGCTCTCTCGCGGTTATGCGCGGCATGGCGCCGGTGGTTTTTGACGGCACGCACTCGGTGCAGCAGCCCTCGGCGGCCAACGGCGTGAGCGGCGGCCAGCCGGAGTTCATTCCTCTCTTGGCGCGCGCGGCCGTCGCGGCCGGCATCGACGGACTCTTTCTCGAGGTCCACGACGATCCTCCAAATGCGAAGTCCGACGGCGCCAACGCCCTCGATCTCAAGCTGCTGAAACCGCTGCTCGAAACGCTGTTGGCGATACACGAGGCTGCAACGCGTTCATCGGATTGACTTTTTTATGCGACCCCAGTTTGCGGAGCTGCGCGACGCATCTCGAAGATTCTGGAAGTGGTGCCGTTCATTCGCCAAAACCGACTGGGAGCTCGAGGATTATCCCGTCTCCGTAAGAAAGCAGAAGCTGGACCCGGATTTGCCAGCAAGATTCACTCAGCATCAGTATTGGGCGAGAGTTCTCGGGTGGCGCATCGAAGCGGGAGGCGCCTCAAAGGCAGAAGCCTTGAGTGTGCTTGGTGAGCAGTTCGCAAAGCGCAAATTCTCTTGGTTGGATGAAGGCAGGACGCTTCCACGTCCGGGCGTCCGCGTCCCGATCGAGTTTGCCTCCCAAGAGCGAATCAGCGCGCGTGCCGAGTTCGCCGAAGATTTCATTCACCGCGTTCTCGGGTATTCGTCGGCTTGGATTTCCGACGAATCGTCCCTCTGGGACTTTCACTTCGAGGAGACAAACGACGCCCTGCTGGCGAGAATCAAGGAAGTTTACGGGGTAGACGTTTCCGACATTGCCTCGGCGCGGCTTTGCGAAATCTTTGAGCGGATCGCGGAGGCGCAGCCGAAATAGACCCCTCTCACCTGAATGAGTCCAATCGGCACTTAACGGGTCTTCGCCTCCCGCACCACAATCGTCTCCGCAATCCGGTCGTGCAGGCAGCGGTGATTCGGATAGAGAAAATACTGCAGGAATCCAAAGCCGGCTTCGAGCGCGCTGGCACCGTAGCCCAGCGCCCGCTCTGTTGATTGCCACAGCGTCATCCGCTCGTGTTCCAGTGAGACCACGCGGATGCGCAACAATTTCTTCCCGAAGCGTGAGGCCATTCGTCTTCCACATGCAAAGGCCGAAGTAAAGCACCAACCACAGCACCCACGCCGTTTCCGCCGACTGCTGAAAATCGAAGCGCACCTCGGTGTGGCTCGAATGGTAAAGCACTTCGTGCAGCCCCAGAACATCGAAGAGCAGATGATGCAGCCCCACCATGGCCGGGCCGTACGTTCCGAAGACCAGCACCATGTCGATCAGGTATGCAGCCAGTCGCCGTCTGAAGGACGCCAGCGGCACGCCGGCCAGCGATTCTACGCGCAGTGTCTCATGCGGGTTGAAGACTCCGGGCTTCCTTGCTATTTGCATAGACACAATATACCGCCGCGGCTACCGCTCTCCGCACCCCACGTCGGCCGCGACGCGCTTTCCGTCGAGACGAAAGCATGTGATGCCGTTGGCATACGTCTGAAAGGTGCGTACATGCGCCTCCTGAAGCGCCTCCAGCACTTCCTCGCGCGGATGCCCATAGCGGTTGTGCAGGCCGCACGAAATCACCGCCCATTGTGGCGACACGCGGGCCAGAAATTCCGGCCGCGTGGAGGTGATGCTGCCGTGATGGCCAACCTTCAATAAAGTGCTTTGCAGCCCCGGTTCTGCGAGCATGGCTTGTTCGATGGGCGCTTCCGCGTCGCCTTCGAGCATCACGGAGGTTGCGCCGTAGGCCACATGCAGCACCAGCGAGTCGTTGTTCGTCGGCTCCGGACCCGGCTGATAATCGCGAAACGGCGCCAGCACGTGAATCTGCGTGTCGCCGAATTTGAACGCGTCGCCGGCGCGAAAGCTGCGCACGCGGACATGCAGGCTTGCCGCCTCATCAAGAAGCGCGTTGTAGGCCGCGAAGCGCGGATTGTTGCCTACCCACAACTCGTCGGGATGGAAATTTCTGAGGATGGCGGGCAATCCGCCCATGTGATCGGAGTGTGCGTGGGTGAGCGCCACCACATCGAGATGCCGGATGCCGCGCGCCCACAGCGCCGGAGACACCACTTCCTCGCCGATGTCGAAATCCTGCGGCGCCTGCCGCGGGCCGCCGCCAAATCCGCCGCCATCGATCAGCAGGGTTTTGCCATCGGACGTAATCACAAGCAACGAGTCGCCCTGGCCCACGTCGATGGCCTCCATCAGCATGGCGCCGTGCGGCCGATCGACCGGGCGCGGCAGCACAGCGGCAAACGCCGCGAGGGCCAGGGCCGCCCATGTCCCGCGACGCAGCCATCGCCCCAGGTCTTTTTCGTAATCGGACGCCTCAAAGATCGTACCGAGACGAACTCTGAAAATGTGCCGGCAAAGGAAGGCCTTGATCCCTCGAGGGTACCTTGCAATTGCCCCAACCGGATTGAGCCGGCCAAAGCTCGGCCATCGCAGGCCTTGGTGCGCCAGCGCAATCGCCGCTCCCATGAGTGCGCAGAATGCAGCCGACTGCCACAACAGCGGGCCGGGAATGCGGAAATCCCCGAGCGCCATGGCGCCGAACCAGTGCACCAGCCCGATGCCCGCGTGCATCACCAGCGCAGCCGCCATCGCCGGAACAACTGCCGCCGCCGGCCATAGGGCCAAAACAATCAGTGTCACCAGCGCCGCCGGCATGAGCACAATCAGCAGCGGCACAATCAGCAGATTCACCGGCAAAGCAAAGATGGTGATGCGATGGAAGTAGACGGCCATGGGAAGCGTCATGGCCAGCTCGACAACGCAGGAGATCACCACCAGCTCGAGCGCGCGAATGACGAACCGCAGTGTCCAGGGAAAAACGCGCCACGCAATGGTTGGGTTCAATGCTCGTTGCAGGCGTTCGGCAATCATGCGCATCATCACGCGAAACTGCGCCAGTTTTGGCGGGAGCTTGATGTCGATAGCCACCAGCTTCAGGTCGCGCAGGTTGGCGGCATAGGGATGGATCGTCCCCGCGAGCAACGGCGCGGCCACGCCGGCAACGGCGATCACGGCCAGCAGCGTCATCTGCAGGCTCGCGTCGAAGAGGCTGCGCGGGCTCACCACTAGCAGGCACAGCGCAGCGAATCCGATGGTGTTCAGCGGACTGCGCTCGCGGTAAATCAGCCGGCCGGCGAGATAAAGCGTCACCATCCAGAGCGAGCGCTGCACGGGCGTGGCGAAGCCGGTGAAGAGTGCGTAGGCAAAGGAGGCGGCGATGGTGAGAAGCGTGGCCGGAATGCGCGGCAGGCGCAGCCGCTTGAAGATCCAGAAGAGACAAGCCGCCACGATGGCAAGATGAAGGCCTGAAACCACCAGCATGTGAAACGAGCCGGTGCGCTCGAAACCGACACGCAAGGCGTGCGTGAGATAGGTGCGGTCGCCGGCGACCATCGCCGACAGCATAACAGCGTCGTCTTCAGAGAGGCGCAGGGGCGCGGGGAAGTTGCGCATCGCGGCGGGAAGGGCCAGCAGCCGCGCGGTCGAGGCGTGCTGCCACGCGTGCACGCGGCACGACGCTCGCGCTCCGGGCGCGCGGCCCAGGCGGGCGACACGGTCAACAGCGACGGTCGCCGTCGACGTGATGCCCTGGTCCAGCAGATAATCCGCGCGGCTCCAAACGCCGGGATCGTGATAGGTCTCCGGCGGCAGCAAGCGAACCACGGCGCGCACGCGGTCCCCGCACTCGAAAGCCTGCACGTCTTTGCCGGCCGGCCAGCGGACCGTCAGCCGCACTCCGCCGTCCACCAGCGCTTGTGCATCGCTCTCGTCGCTGACAACCTCGACGCTTTCTACGCGCAAATCCACACGCTCAGACGGAGACGCGGCCGAGGGCTCGTCGACATTCTGCTCCAGCTCCGAGCGCAGGGGGCCGGCATCGATCACGGTTCCTTCGACGGTGCGCAACAGCCCGTCGGAATGCTCTGCGAGTGCGGGCGCAGGCGCTGGATGCGGCTCCATCTCTCCGCACCACGCGCCCAGCAGCATCCACAATGCGGCCAGCGGCAGCCAGGCGATGCGTTGCGCACGCAATGCCGCCACGACGCACGCCACGCCGGTAAGCGCCAACGCGATGAGCACAGCACTGGGTTGCAACCAAGCACGGCCGGCCAGCACAATGCCCGCCGCGAAGAGCCAGGCCGCATGAAAGAGCGGAACGGCCACGAGGCTGGCCGCGGGCTGCTCGGGGGTGGATGGGGCGATTGGCATGAGGCCCGAAGATCGGATGAATTTGGCTTCAAGCGTAGCAGGAACGGGGATTCTCTGCATGGTATCCGGCGTGCTGTCCTGGGAGCGCAGTCAGCGATCGACCGCGCCCCGGAGGGCTGCGCGAGTCCTTGCACGCGATTTTCGAGATCGGGCCTTCGGCCCACGGAATGGGGTCAAGACCCGTTCGCGCAGGCAGGGAATTCGCCCGTGCCCCATCCTTTCGCCCGTTCTTTGGGAGAAAGGGTGGGATAGCACGAAGTCCACAGGCACAAATCCATGCGGTCAGAGACCTGGCGTCTTGTAACTGAGGTTCGCAACATCAGTAGAGCTGTCATTCTGAGCGAAGCGGGCCGCGCTTTGCGCGGCCCGCGAGTCGAAGGATCTGCAGTTGTCTTTCAATCGCCCCGAAGATCCCTCGAAAGGTGGACTTCGCGCTGTGCGTACCTATCGATACAGCCTCCGGCGTTTGACGAACCGGCCGTGAGCGACGACAATAAGAGAGTTGTCCCCGCCTTGTGGGCCTGTGGCGCAGTTTGGGAGCGCGCTTCCATGGCATGGAAGAGGTCGTCGGTTCGATCCCGACCAGGTCCACCAATTCAATCAATAGCTAATGTGGAAGACCCTCCGATTTCTCACCTGCAAAACGTCCCCTGCCTCCGTTTTCGAGTCCCTATACCCTACTGCAGTTTGGCAAACTCGCTTTTGACAGCCTGCAAGAGAGGTAGATCGGAGTCGGCGTCCTTCCAGGCAGCGAAGAACTTTTCATACTCGCCGCGGCTGCCGGCCTTATCGTTCTTGAGCGCCAGCACGCGAGCCAGGCCAAGGTGGGAGAGCGTGTAGTTGGTCCAGATGGGGCCAATGCCGGGGTTGGCCAGGATCAGCCGGTAGTCGGCGGCGGCGGCATCGAGCATGCCTGCCTCGGTCTCCATGCGCGCCCGCTGAAAGGGAACGCCGTAGTCGCGCATCTGGAATGTGCGGGCAGGTTCCATCTCCGCAACTGCTTCGGCGGGCCGGTGGGCTTTAAGAGCCAGCAAGGCGCGCAGCATGGGCCGGTCAAAGTAGAGACTGAGGGTACTCTTCGTATCGCTGTTATCGATCCTGGCAATCAGGCGCTTAGCGGGAGCCGGATCGCCCAGGTCCGCCTGGAAAAACGCCACGGTGCCGGGGTCTGCCGCGTCGCTTTTCATCTGCTTCAGGCAGGCCGCGGCTCCATCGCGATCGCCAAATTCAGAGAGAATGGCGGCAAGCCACAAGGATTCCAGGTCGGCGAAATCGCTATCGCCATTTTTGATCGCCTCCTGGCGGGCGCGGGTAAAGTCGCTGATGGCTTCACGGCGTTTTCCGCGGCTGGCCGCAACAAAACCCAGATTGGCCAGCGACTGATCCAACTCCTGGTGTGTGAATCCCCACTCGGTTTCAGCTTTCATGCCTGCGTCATCCTGCTCGGCGAAGGCAATCTGAAAAAGGGTGCTGTGAATGCCCCACAGGTCCTTGCCATCGGCAATTGCGGCGGCGGCCACCCGCTTGGCATCGGCAAAGCGATTGGCCCGCCGGTAGGCGCGCGCCAGAATCTCCGCGCCTGTGCCTGAGTGCGGCGAGAGCTCGTAAGCCTGCTCCCCGGCTTCAATAGCCTGCGCGTACTCGCCCAATGCGGAGTACATGTCGCAGAGGCTGTACCAGTTCGAGGCGTTGTTGGGATAGACCTGGTTGTAAAGCCTCATGCTGGCGACGGCGGCTTCGAAATCCCAAATGCCGTGGGCGTTGTAATCAGTCTCGATCGACAGCCGTTCGCGCTCAGTGGTGTGGGCGCGCAGCTCCCAGGCTTTCTTGATCAGAGCAGTAGCCTCAAGAAAATCCCGGCGAAGGAAAAAACTGTCGCTAAGGCTCCGATAGGCGGAAGCGAAGTTGGGGTCCAGTTCGATCGCCCGTTGCAAGAGTGTTTGCCCGGTCGCGATGTCGCCCCGGTCAAAGCTGTCCTGCGCCTGCGAATAGGCTCGCAGCGCCTCCAGCGAGGATGTAGTGGCCTGCTCGACAGGGATCTGGAATTTTTCCAGCGATGCGGCGGACTCGCCCAACTGCTTGCGTACGCGGCCGGCAGCCTCATCGAGCGCGGCCAGAACCCCCTCTTTGCTGTTTGCTTCCGCCTTGTAACTTGCAACCCGCTTGCCCGTTACGCAACTGTCGGCAACCAAGGTCAGCAGGAACTTGCTTCCCACGCTGGCCAGCGCGCCGTGCAGCACGGCCTGGGCATTGTTGCGTTCGCAAACCTCTTCGGCCAGCTCGGGCGTCAGCGGTTCGTCCTCCTTGCGCTGCATCTGGGCGAGGGTTTCTCTGACCTTTGACCGGGGAAGAAGATTCAGAAAGGGAGATTGCTCCAGATCGATCTCCAGCGCCTGATTGAGCGTCTGATCGAAGGTTGGATCGCCGGTGGCATTCAAAAAGTCGGCAACCACGACATCGCTGAGCTGCGGCGGATGAGCGAAATGCTTTACGCCAAAGATGACGACTAGAGCAGTGAGTGCGCCGGCGAACGCCGAAACCAGAGCCCAACGGCGGATTGCGCTGTGGCGCGCAACTGGCGCGGCGGGCAAAGCCGCGACCACAGCCGGGGCGTTTTCGATGACCAAATGCGTGCGCTGGCGCACGCGCTGCACAAAAACGTCGCCGGGAAGACTCTCGGGCAGTGCGTCCACCGGATGCACCACCTGCACCGCCGCGGCGAACTGGTAGCCGCGGCCGGGAATGGTGACGATCGAACCGGACTTATCGCCCAGCGCCTTGCGCAGCGCGGAAATGTGCTGGCTCAGGTTGTTCTCCTCGACGAAGGCATCGGGCCAGACGGCCTGAAACAACTCCTCCTTGGTGACCACGCGGCCGGAGTTGAGCGCCAGGTATCCGAGAACATCCAGACCTTTCGGGGTGAGCGGAACGGTGACGCCGTCCCGCTTCAAAACCCGTGCGAAGGTATCCAGCTCAAAACAATCAAAGCGATATAAATCGTGCGATGCCAGCAACATGCAAAGCCTTCAGAACAAATTCAGGAAAATTCAGGCCCAGATTCAAGACGCCAAGCGCCCCTTCGGACTCTAGTGGAGAGTCGAAAGAGCTTTTTGAAAGTTCAGACCCGCAGAAAAGGAATGTATGAACATCTTACGCCGCAACCCGCCGGATGGGGATGACGAAGCGGCGAAGCCTGTTGCCGGGCAAGCCGGGGGCCAGCGCATCGAGCTGACGGTGGAACAGGAGTGGGTCACCATGCTGGTGCGGGGCCAGGCGGCCCGGAGAGCTGCGGCGTCGCAGACGATCCCGGAAGAGCCGGCTGTTGAAGAGCACGCGGCGGAAGCAGAGCGCCGGAAGCTGCCGCCTCCGCCAGGCGGCAAGTGAGCAACAACGCGCGCGGCACGACCGCTCGGCCGCAAAACGGAATGGTAACAGGGCAAGAAAGCAGCACATCGCCGGACGGCCCGAACAACCGAAAGCAAAAGGAGAGGAAATGAAAGTCAGCAACGTAATCTGTATAGCCGCTATGTGCTTCTGCCTGGCGCCGCTCGCCCAAATCGCCAACGCGCAGTCGCCAGCCACCGTCCGCGTTGGCGGTTGGGCGCTCACCGCCAACGGCAAACTGGCCAAGAACTTCGAGTACACGGGCTCGTGCCCGGTCAACCTGAAGTTCGATTGGGGCCTGATTGCCACCGCACCCACTGAGGTTACCTATCGCTACAAGCGCAGCGACGACAGCCTTCCTTCCGATACCAAGAAGGTAAAGCTGGCCAAGGCCAATACCTCGGTCGATGTCTCCGACACCTGGGATCTGGGCGACAACAGCGGCCAGTTCAAGGATTTCAAGGGCTGGATCAAGCTGACCACCTTCGAGCCCAACAAGGTCGAGCAGAAGATCCTCTTCACGCTGCACTGCAAGTAAACAGAAACCGGCGTGCGCCGGACGGAAGGCGAGTCCGGCGCGCGCGCTTATGCGCGCAGGCGCTCATGTCCAGCTCCATCGTTCCCAGGATTCGTGAATGGTGGATTTCGAAGCCATCGTTTTACCGGAGTTGAGGAGAATTTCTATGTTCGGTCATCTTTTTCCATCCCAAAGTATCCGGCGCCGCTGCCTGCGCATTCTTGCTCCGCTGGCAGCGGGCGTTGTCTTGCTGGCGCTGCCGTCGCAGGCCTGGGGCGTCTATGACTTCACCGTAACCGGCAACAGCAACATCTTTCCCTCGACGACGGTAGGCTCCTCATTGACGCAGACCGTCCATGTGACCCTCAGCGGCAGCTCCGTGGCCATCAAGTCGATCGTTCTTCAGTCGGCCGGGGCGACTGTGGCGGGGGTCGCGGAGTACACATTGGGAACCGTCACCAACTGCACCGTGGACCCCACAGGCGCGACGCTCAGTGCCGACGGAACCGTTTGCGATATTCCCGTCACCTACGCGCCGGCCTATCCGGGCAGCCTGGCTTCGCCGCTGCTCTCGCGCAACGCGACATTGGTCTTGAACGACGGCAATGGGACCTCCTGGATCTTCGCGCTCACCGGCGCGGCCACCGGGCCGCTGGTGCAACTGGTTCCCGGAACCATCTCGCGCTACGCCGGTCAGGCCTACACGACAACGGGAATCAATCCCCTGGACAATGGCCTGGGCTACACAACCTCGGGATATGGCGGGGATAACGGCCCTGCGGCCAGCGCGCAGTTCAATTTTCCTACGAACGGTTATAGCCTGCCCCAGCAGATGGCATTCGACAGCGCCGGAAATCTCTACGTGGCCGATGCCTACAACTACATCATCCGCAAGATCGACACCACCTCCAACCACAACGTGACCACCATCGCGGGCACGCCGCAGACCAGCGGATACTCGGGAGACAATGGCCCTGCCACCAGCGCGAAGTTGACATATCCATTAGCGATAACGATGGATGCCGCCGGGGATATCTACTTCCTCGATAGCACCTACCCCGGCTTTGCCGATATATCTGCCTCTGTGAGGCTTCGCCGCATCGACGCGGTCACCGGGATCATCACCTCCGTTGCCGGACAGAATTACAGTGGCACTTACGACGCGACGGACGGCGGCGGCGCCTGTAACCTGAGTGTGAGTGTGTATACCTGCGGCGACGGCGGATTGGCCACATACGCCTCCCTCTATGGAGCCAGCAACATAGCCATCGATCCATCAGGCAATATCTATCTCTGGAGCCTTGGAGCCAACTCCATCCGCGAGATCACCGCCTCCAACGGAAAAATCAACACCATCGCTTCAGCCGCGGCTTTCGGCCTCCCTACCGATGGCAGTTGCAGTTACTCTGGTCGTCCCGGCATGACGCTGGCCGCCGATGGGAACCTCTATGTGGTGTCCGCTAATTGCGCCACCGGTAGCTTCGTCGCCCGCTTCATCACGGAATACAATCTGACGACCAATCCAGGCCAGATTACCAACGTCGCCAGCGAAACCTATCAGGCCAGTTACTGCGCTCCCACCTCGGCTCAGGGAGGCTTTCCCGCAGCCGATCTGAATCTCGGATTCGGCACCGGCCAATCCGGGGCTCTGAGCAGCGATGCCTCCGGCAATCTCTATATCCCTGCCGTCATGGAGATTCAAAATTGCACTTACAACCAAAATCCAGCATATATCTACCGCATCAACCTGAATACGTCGACCGCCTATTTGGTGGAGTATAACGAAGGGCAAGAAGGAGAGGGAACGGATACGGGGCCCTACAATGCCTTCAACGGCTACTACATCTTACCCATAGAAGTGATTCCCGACTCTGCCGGTAACCTCTACGCGATGGCAGCCAACCAGATCGCCGAGATCTCCGCCTCCAATGCCGAGCTTTACTATCCATCAAGCGCCGTCAGTCAGGCCGACTACACCACCAGCGCGGATCAAACCGTCACCTATGCCAACGTCGGCAACGCCGTCGATTCGATCCCTTCCTATGATTTGTCCTACTATGGCTCAAACTTCCAGGTCGATGGCAGTTTCCCTGCGGGATCCTGCTATGCCGGCGCCAATCTCAATCCCGGCGCCACCTGCTCGCTCAATCTTCAATTCGTCCCCTACCAGGTGGGTGCGGTCGATCCCGCCACGCTGAATATCGGAGATCCCGCGACCCAGACCGTCACCCTCAACGGCAACGCCAAGGCCGCTCCGCGCATCGGGGTCAGCCCGTCGTCGCTCAGCTTCGGCAATGTGCCGGAAAACACCGGCGCGACCCAGTACGTCACCATCTCCAGCACCGGGACGGCGACGCTGTCAGTGAGCGAGGTTTCAACAGAAGGCACGAATTCCTCCAACTTCGTTGTTGCCGTCGGCGGCGCCAGCCCCTGCACCTTCTCGGGCTTCAATACGGTCACTCTCACGGCCGGCAGCAGTTGCACAATCCAGGTAACCTTCACCCCCACCGCTGCGGTCATCTACTCCGCCTACCTGTTTGGAACAGCCAATGCGACGACTAGTAGCAGCACCCTGATCAACCTTTCCGCCGGGAAGCTGATCCCCTTCACCGGCACCGGCACATCCGCGCTGACCGCGCAGACCATCACCTTCAATAATCCCGGCACACAGACGGTGGGAACGCCCCTGGCGCTCTCGGCTTCGGCCACTTCCAACCTGGCGGTCGCCTTCGCTTCCACAACCAGCAGCGTCTGCACGGTCTCCGGAACGCAGGCCACATTCCTCACCACCGGCACCTGCACCATCGACGCGACGCAGGGCGGCAACAGCACTTACGCCGCAGCCACGATGGTTCCGCAGAGCTTCACCGTCAACGGTGAAGCGCAGACCATCACCTTCAATAATCCCGGCGCACAGACGGCGGGAACGCCGCTGACGCTTTCCGCCACGGCCACTTCCAGCCTGACGGTCGCCTTCGCTTCCACCACCACCGGCGTCTGCACGGTCTCCGGCACGCAGGCCACATTCCTCACCACCGGCACCTGCACCATCGACGCGACGCAGGGCGGCAACAGCACTTACGCCGCAGCCACGATGGTTCCGCAGAGCTTCACCGTCAACGGCGAAGCGCAGACTATCACATTCAACAACCCCGGCACACAGACGGTGGGAACGCCACTGGCGCTCTCGGCTTCGGCCACTTCCAACCTGGCGGTCGCCTTCGCTTCCACCACCACCGGCGTTTGCACGGTCTCCGGAACGCAGGCAACATTCCTCGCCACCGGCACATGCACCATCGACGCGACGCAGAGCGGCAACAGCACTTATGCCGCAGCTACCATGGTTCCGCAGAGCTTCACTGTGAACGCGGCTCCACTTACGGCGCAGACCATCACCTTCAATAACCCCGGCGCACAAACGGTGGGAACGCCGCTGGCGCTTTCTGCCACGGCCACGTCCAACCTGACGGTCGCCTTCGCTTCCACAACCACCGGCATCTGCACGGTCTCCGGCACGCAGGCCACGTTCCTCGCCGCGGGCACCTGCACCATCGACGCGACCCAGGGCGGCAACAGCACCTATGCTGCGGCCGCGATGGTTGCGCAGAGCTTTACCGTGAACGGCGAAGCACAGACCATCACCTTCAACAATCCCGGCACGCAGACGGTGGGAACGCCGCTGGCGCTTTCGGCCACGGCCACTTCCAACCTGACGGTCGCCTTCGCTTCCACCACCACCGGCGTCTGCACCGTCTCCGGCACGCAGGCCACATTCATTGCCACTGGCACCTGCACCATCGACGCGACGCAGAGCGGCAACAGCACTTACGCCGCAGCCCCGATGGTTGCGCAGAGCTTCACCGTGAACGCGGTCCCACTTACGGCGCAGACCATCACCTTCAATAACCCCGGCGCACAGATGATGGGAACGCCGCTGGCGCTTTCCGCCACGGCCACTTCCGGCCTGACCGTCGCCTTCGCTTCCACAACCGCCAGCGTCTGCACGGTCTCCGGCACACAGGCCACGCTCCTCGCCACCGGGACATGCACCATCGACGCGACGCAGGGCGGCAACAGCACCTACGCCGCAGCCCCGATGGTTGCGCAGAGCTTCACCGTCAATGCAGCGGTACCAACTCCAACCTTCACCGTAACCTCGCCCACCGCGCCGCAAACCGTTCAACCCGGCGGCACGGCCACTTACACCGTCAATGTAACTCCGGTGAACGGGAGTTATACCGGCGCTGTAACTCTTTCGGTGTCGCAAAGCACTCTGCCGGCCGGCGCCACGGCCAATTTCTCGCCCAACCCGGTGACGCCCGGCTCTGAAGGAGCGTCCTCGACGCTGACCATTCAAACCTCGACGGCGACCGCATCGGCCGTGCACAGCAACTGGCCGCTGGCCATGCCGTTGCTCAGCCTT
>Ga0326728_10018385_pt1 | contig 13787 bp, 10 predicted proteins | sample MB3enrmetagenome_FD_207602 | JGI IMG/M metagenome (GOLD analysis project Ga0326728, IMG submission 207602) | Lab enriched peat soil microbial communities from McLean, Ithaca, NY, United States - MB31MN | ecosystem: Environmental > Terrestrial > Soil > Wetlands > Peat | place: USA: New York... | reverse complement strand
GCCGTGGTTGCCGGATCGATGAGCCGCGAGTGGAAGCGCAGCACCTCGGCTCCATCCGTGCTCGTGCCCTCCGGGAACAGCAGCACCGGAACCGGCAGACTCAGCCGTTCGGAGATCTGCTCGGCGACCGACATGGCGCTGGCCAGGCTGGAGCGGTCGACAAAAATCGTGCCTCCGGTTCGCGCCGCCTTGCCGAAGTACGGCCAATTGCCGATCTCCATTTTGGCCACAAAAAAGCACGGCATGGCCGCGCTGATGATGATGACGTCGAGATAGCTGAGATGGTTTGCCACCACCAGCCCGCACGCCGGCAGCTTTCCCTCCACATGGAACCCAATACCCAGGGCTCTCAGGATCATGCGCGCCGCATCCTGCAGCCAATCCGCGCGCTGCTCCAGCGAGAGCGGTCCGTGGATGCGCCTGAGCCAGTAACGCAGCACACAGAGCGCAAGAACCAAGGCCAGCGTCACAGCACGCCGGACCCGCCTGAACATCATGAAGTCAGCGGAGCCAGGAAGCGGTTGCGCGCGGCAGCCGAAAGCAATTTCAAATCGAGGAGCGTCAGAAAATCGATGGTGCGGAATGCGCGGTCCCAGGCCGGCGGCGCGGCAATGCGCGCGCCAATGGCGAGGTACGTCTTGAGCAATTTGGGAACCTTCGCCTGCGTGGCAGGCGTCGCGCAATCACCCGATCGATCGGTCTGGCAGGGCAACGGCGGTGCGTCGGCATCCTGCGGCTCCGGGGGGCACGCATAGGCTGCGGTTGGCGCCGTCTCAAACTCCCTGGGAACCCCGAAGTTCTCAAGCTGGCGATACATCCGCCAACCCTCCGCCGGGTCATTGGAGTTCAAGGAAGAGCAGCCGAGCAAATAGCGAAGCCCCATGTCGGTAGCATACTGCGCGATCCCCCGCCATAACAACATCAGCACCTCGGGCGTCCGGTGCTCGCGGTCGATCGAAGCGCGCCCCAGCTCCAGAATCCCCGCGCGCAGCGGCTCGTAGGGCGCCAGACAAAACTCCTGTTCGGAGTAGTAACCCAGATGCCGCGCCGCCGTTTCTCCGGATTGCATGCGATACGTGCCCACCACGCGCCGGCTCGTCTTGTCCTCCACCAGCAGGTGCTCGCACACTGTATCGAAACGATCCACATCGAGCCCGGTATGGTAAGAACTTTCCAATCCTTCGCCCAGCTCGATATTGAAGACTTTAAACCGCAGACGGCATGCGGCCTCGCGATCCTTCGCTGTCTCGGCAAGCCGCAACCGGTATCGCCCCACATCGGAATGAATGCGCGAGGCAGGCGTAGCCAGCGGCGGCCAAACGGCGCCGGAGGCAAATCCAACTTCTGCGATCGAGGTCGAGCCGAGATCGAGCTTGAGCGGAACCCTGTGCCTTGTATGTGAAATCACGGCATCAGTATCCCGGCCGCTCGTGAAAGTGCCGTCAATGGCCTGAGAAAACCGCGCGAATTCCTCTTTGCGTCTTCATACGGCTGCAACAATGCTGCAATCTGCGCTTGAGAAGCACGTCTCTCAGTGATGCACCTCACGCGGAGAGCAAAAAACGAACGGCCGGAAGCCGCGCCGCCCAACTTGGCAGCTCCGCCCCTGCCGTTCGAGGAGGCATCTCATGTTCTTGCCATGCGCCGGAGGTTTTCTCGGGCCTTTATCTGAACGTTGCACAAATACCGGAAATTATCTGCAAAGACGAGCGGAAATACTTCTCTCACCTGGCGGTCTTTCCAGGGTGGAACGCGCACTCCCATATAGAATGCAAGCAGTGGCCGAACCGGCGACAACTGAGAATTCCGGCGCGCTACGTCCAGCCGCCCTCCAGAGTCATCTGCCGTCCCTCGACGGCATGAGAGCCATCTCCATCCTGCTTGTCCTTCTACTCCATACTCACAATACTTATGTCGATAATCCTGTCCAGGAATCACCTTATTTGGAGTATCTTGGCCATTTGGGCGTCTTCGTATTCTTTGTCATCAGCGGCCTGCTCATCACCTGGCTCATGATCCGGGAACGCGACGCCACCGGCGCATTCTCGCTGCGCAACTTCTATATCCGGCGCTTTCTGCGTATCCTGCCCGTGTTCTGGCTTCTCATTCTCACTGTTTCCGCGCTGAAGATCACGCACGTCATCTCCATCGAGTGGCTCGATATCCTGCGCGCTCTCACCTTCACACACAACTACCCGCTCACCTTGAGTCGTCCCGAGGACTATGCGGTTTGGCTCGCACACACTTGGTCCCTGAGCCTGGAAGAGCAGTTCTATCTCGTCTGGCCAGGCCTGTTTGCCTTGTTGCCTAAAAAACTCTCCCCGCGGTTAGCCATCATCCTGGCCGTTTCCGGGCCCATTCTGCGAACCGCGAATTATTTCCTGCTCCCATCGCTAAGGGGGCTCGATACCTTCGGATTCGAATCCCGCATCGACATTCTCATGGCAGGCTGCGCAGCGGCGTTCCTTCTCGACTCTCCTGCGTGGTGCGATCGCATTCGAAAAATACCTGCCTATCCCACGTTGGCGGCTACGTCGACCATCCTGCTGATCGCCGACCCCATCCTCATAGGCCATTTCAGGCCGCACTCCATCCCCGCCGTGATCGTCTCCCTCTTCGTCCCCACCATGGAAGCCGTGGCCATCGCGCTCACTTTGCTGGTTGTGGTGGCAGGCAAACCGGGCCTGCCTTTTAAACTGCTCAATGCACGCGTTCCCACGCACATCGGAAAACTTTCCTATAGCCTCTATATCTGGCAGCAGCTCTTTCTCCCGCGAGACATCGCCGCCAGCATCTTCTCCTTGCTCTGCCGGCTAGCAGCTGCCTACTTAGTCGCGCTTTTTTCGTTCCGTTTTATCGAGCGGCCGCTCCTCAAGCTGCGCAGCAGATTCCGTCAAGGCGTGGCCGTGTAGCCGGCATCCGTCCACGCGTCGCCTCATTCCCGGCTGGGCAGCCCGATTGCATCCGTCTTCAAGCGTTACTTCGTCTGCACATCCAGAAGGTTTCCGCTTGGGTCGGCAACCAGAAGGGTAATGGAGAGATCCCCTTTGGTCCGCTGCCGGTCCAATAGATAGATCGGAAGCCACTCGTGCCCGTCAAAGTGGGTCAGTAAAAGAAAGTGGCGATGTTGCTCGACAAAACTGTCGATCTCGCCGGTTTGGATGGGCAACATCCGCGCGAAGAGCTTGGCGCACTGCTGGCCTGAAAGCGTGTATCTGTACTCCGGCTTGCCGTAGTCGGCAGAATCGATCGGAACGTAGAGACGCTGACGAAGCTCCGCGCTGCCATAGTAATCGGTGCCTATATAGGTGAAAAAGTCGGTAATCACCGGAAGCTGGCTTGCTGTAGCTATCTGCGTCGATGGCGCGGAGATTACCTCCGCTGCCCCGCGAGCAGCGACCTTCGATGGACGCAACAGCGCGTCGATCCCTGCGGCTGCGGCGTGCCCCTGCGCGGCGATGGCGCAGCATACCATGGCGACAAACGCAAGCGCCCCTGCTGCGGCTCGGCGCTTCGTAACTTCAGCGAATCCGCCCGAGATAGCCAATATCAAGCCAATATAAAATGGTATCGCAAACTTGTCCTCGAAGACGCCGATCGCCATGGACGCAAGCGCCTCATAAAGCGGAAGCAGCACTAATGCGCTGATAAGTACCCATTCGGGTCGAGTAAATCCCGTAGTTTCTGGTATTGCCGCGTCTAAGTGTGATCCGCCGCGTAACTCGCGGTATAACAACCAGACGGCGAGGATGAGGAAAACGCTGACGACAATCCAGCCATACGATAGGTACACGCCCCGATACGAAATCTCCAAGTTACGGAGGCCAGGCTTTGCGTGGAAGGTTGCACGGAAATTGGCGCTGGCGTTGATTGCTGCTGGTACAAAAGGAAGGAATCCCAGTGGGAATGTTAGAATTGCGAGCCAAACCGGCCAATCCGGACGCTTGCGATTCAGGTCCTGAGCCAATTGTCCGGCAGCGAACGGCACGAACAGGAACACCGCGAAGAAATGCGCCGCAATTGCGGCGGCAAGCGCCAGCCACAATCCCAAGGCATTCCAGGCGCGCATCTTGCCCTCGGATGCATTTTGCCAGAACACAAGCGCCAGGCCGGTGGCGCACAGCACCAAGGCATAAGCGCGTGCCGCCGTCATGAAGTAATAGAGCTCAGAGAATAGGACTGGCATGATTAACGCGGCAAGCGCGTTGCTTGCCGGGTATCGGCGGCGAACGAACCCGTAAATGCAGAGACACATGCACAGAAAAGCCAGAATGAACGGAAGCCTAAGCCCAATCTCTGTCGGCAGCGGAAGCTTCATGCCAATGTGCCCTACGAGAGATTGCACCGGTCCCGTCGTGTCGAGTCCGTCTTTGTAAAAACGCCAAATCTCTCCGAAGGTTCGCATGCGGGAAGTCAGGAGCGTGACCAGGTCGTCTGCCCACAATAATTTGCGTGAGGCGATTCCTATCGCAGCCAACAAAATGTAGAGAAGAATCCCAAGCGCGAAGAGCCGCGAGCGCCGGTCCAGCCTCACCGCGAGTGCCGTCAATCGCGCATCCAATGAATTCTCGATTGGGGTCATCTTTATTTCCTTCTTGCGCAGGCGTCGAGAAAAACAGAGTTTTCAGTATAGTTCCTCGGGAATGCGCCGGGGATAAACTCCCATGCCGATGCACCGCGAGGAAGGGCTCGCGGAAACGAAAGCCACGGAAGCCAGGACCTCATGGTATGAATGCGGCAAGAGAATCAGCCGGCTTTCTCCCCGCAGCTCACTTCGTTTCCGGCTCGTAGTTCAAATTCGGCCCCAGCCACCGCTCCATTTCGGCCACGCTCATCCCTTTGCGCCGCGCGTGATCCTCGACCTGGTCGCGACCGATCTTGCCCAGACTGAAGTACCGGCTCTTCGGATGCGCAAAATAGAACCCACTCACGCTCGAACCCGGCCACATGGCAAACGACTCGGTCAGCTCGATTCCCGCCTTCGCCTGCACATCGAGCAAACACCAGATCGTGCCTTTCTCCGTATGATCGGGACACGCCGGATAACCCGGCGCAGGCCGGATGCCGCGATACTTCTCGTGAATGATCTCGTCGATGCTCAGGGCTTCGCATTTTCCGTAGCCCCATTCTTCGCGCGCGCGCTTATGCAGGCACTCCGCAAACGCCTCCGCCAGCCGATCGGCAATCGCCTCCGCCATGATCGCGTTGTAGTCGTCGTGCGCCGCGCGAAAGCGCTCCACCAGATCCTTCAATCCGACTCCGCTCGTCACCGCGAAGGCGCCTATGGTGTCGCGCAAACCCGACTCCTTCGGCGCAATGAAATCCGCGAGCGAGCGGCAGGGTTCACCACCCTCCCGATCCGATTGCTGCCGCAAAAAATACAACCGCTCCAGCACTTTTCCGCGCTCGCCATCCGCATACAGCTCCACATCGTCGCCCACCGCGTTCGCCCAAAAAAATCCATACACCCCGCGCGCCGTCAGCAGCTTCTCTCGAACGATCCGGTCCAGCAGCGCATTCGCCTCCGCAAAAATCTGCCGCGCCTGTTCTCCCTGCCGCTCGTCTTCGAGAATCCTCGGGTAAACGCCCTTCAGCTCCCAGGTGTGGAAGAACGGGCTCCAGTCAATGAACTCGCGCAGTTGCTCGAGCGGAAACCCGTCCAAAACCCGAATGCCTGTGAAGGCCGGCGTCGCCAAATCTTCCTCGCGCCACTCGATCGGCGTGCGCCGCGCCCGCGCCGTTTCGAGCGGAACCACGCTCCGCCGCGGCGCCGCATGCGCCTTGCGCAGCGCTTCGTATTCGGCTTCGTGCTGCGCCACAAACTCTGCTCGTCCCCTTTCGCTCAGCAGGCTCGTCGTCACCGGCACCGCGCGGCTCGCGTCCAGCACGTGCACCACCGGCGCGCTGTAATGCGGCGCAATCTTCACCGCCGTATGCGCGCGGCTGGTGGTCGCGCCGCCGATCAGCAGCGGCAGCTTCATCCCCTGCCGCTCCATCTCGCGCGCCACGTGCACCATCTCATCGAGCGACGGCGTAATCAATCCGCTCAACCCGACAATGTCCGCCCGCAGCTCCCGCGCGCGCTCCAGAATCTTCTCCGCGGGCGCCATCACGCCCAGGTCGATCACCTCGTAGTTGTTGCAGGCCAGCACCACGCCCACAATGTTCTTGCCGATGTCGTGCACGTCGCCCTTCACCGTCGCCAGCACGATCTTGCCCCGCGCTCGCACCGCCTCGCCCGCCGCGGCCAACTGTGCCTTCTCGGCTTCCATAAACGGAGTCAGATAGGCGACAGCCTTCTTCATCACGCGCGCCGACTTGACCACCTGCGGCAGAAACATCTTGCCTGCGCCAAACAGGTCGCCCACCACGCTCATGCCCGCCATCAGCGGCCCTTCGATCACGCTGAGCGGCCGCCCCAGCTTCACGCGCGCTTCTTCCGCGTCCGCCTCGATGTAGGCATCGATTCCCTTCACCAGCGCGTGGCTCATCCGCTCCTCCACCGTCGCGTTGCGCCACTCCTCAGCTTTCTTCTCTGCCTCCTCGCCCGCGCCCGCGGCTCCCGCCGCCTTCAACTTTTCGCCGAACTCCACCAGCCGCTCCGTCGCATCCGGCCGGCGGTTCAGCAGCACGTCCTCCACCAGCTCCTTCAGCTCCGGCTCGATCTCCTCATACACCTCCAGCATTCCGGCATTCACAATGCCCATGTCGAGCCCCGCAGTGATCGCGTGATACAAAAACGCCGCGTGCATCGCCTCGCGCACCTTGTTGTTGCCGCGGAAGCTGAACGAAATATTGGACACGCCGCCGCTCACCTTGGCGTGCGGCAGATTCTCCTTGATCCAGCGCGTGGCGCGGATGAAATCCAGCGCGTAGTTGTTGTGCTCTTCCATGCCCGTCGCCACGGTCAGAATGTTGGGATCGAAGATAATGTCTTCCGCCGGAAAGCCAACCTCGTCCACGAGAATCCGGTAGGCGCGCTCCGCAATGCGGATTTTCTCCTCATAACTCGCGGCCTGGCCCTGCTCGTCAAAGGCCATCACCACCGCGGCCGCGCCATACTTCAAAATCGTTCGCGCATGTTCGCGGAACTTCGCTTCACCCTCCTTGATCGAAATCGAATTGACAATGCCCTTGCCCTGCATGCATTTCAGGCCCGCCTCAATCACTTCCCACTTCGACGAGTCCACCATGAACGGCACTTTGGCCACTTCGGGCTCGCTCCCGAGCAGTTGCAGGAAGCGCGTCATCGCGGCCACGCCGTCGATCATGCCCTCGTCCATGCAGATATCGAGCAGGTTGGCGCCGTTTTCCACCTGCTGCCGGGCAACGCTAACGGCCTCCTCGTACTTGCCCTCTTTGATGAGCCGCGCGAACTTCGGCGACCCGGAGACATTGGTCCGCTCGCCGATCAGGATGAAGACGCCGGGCTGCTGCGTGAAGGGCTGCGAGCCCGACAGCCGCAACGGCCGCGTCTCTACGCGCTTTGTTGTGTCCGCACTCATGCCGCGCTCTCGATGGCGCGCGCTTCCTCATCCGCCACCGGCAACCCCCGCGGAGGCATTCCGTCGAGCGCCTTCGCGATCGCCGCGATATGTTCCGGCGTATTCCCGCAACAACCGCCGGCAATATTGATGAGTCCCTCGCGCGCGAATTCGCTCAAATACCGTGCCATGTCGTCCGGCCCCAGATCGAAGCCCGTCTTAGAAAGCGGATTGGGCAGTCCCGCATTCGGGTAGCACGACACCGCCGAACTAACCTTCTCCGCAAGCTCGCGCAAAAAAGGCGCCATCAGGTCCGGCCCTAGCGAGCAGTTCAATCCCACGGCCAGCGGCCGCGCATGTTCAACTGCGTTCCAGAACGCCTCAATCGTCTGCGCCGAAATCATGGTCTCGCCGCCGCGCCCCACGGCCGCGGAAATGATTACCGGCAGCTCACGACGGTTCGTGGCGGGGCTCTCCGCATCGAAGACCTCGCGGATCGCCACCAGCGCCGCCTTGGCGTTCAACGTGTCGAAGACGGTCTCCACCAGGAGCAAATCCGCACCGCCCGCCATCAGCGCCCGCACCTGCTCCGCGTATGCCGTCTTCACCTGGTCGAAGGTCACCACGCGAAATCCCGGATCGTCCGCATCCGGCGAATTAGAAAGCGACACCGTCAGCGGCCCCAACGCGCCGGCCACAAACCTCTGCCGCCCGGTCTCATTGGCCACGCGATCCGCCCACTCGCGCCCCTGCCGCGCCGACTGCTCGTTGATCTCCCATGCCAGCCCTCGCAAGAACTCGTCCTCAATCACACCCTGATAAAACTCCGGATCTTTGCGCCCCCCATGCCCGCGCGGATCGTCCACAAAAAACTCGCTCTGCGCAATCGTCGTCGCCCCGAAGGTGTTGGTCTCGACGATGTCCGCCCCAGCCTCAAGAAACCGGCGATGAATATCGCCGATCGCGTCCGGCCGCGTCAGCGTAAACAGGTCTCCGTTGTTCAAGAGGTCCTTCTTCGCGTCCTTAAATCGTTCCCCGCGAATGTCCGCCTCGGTCATCCCGTAGGTACGGATGGTCGTCCCCGTCGCGCCATCGATAATGGCGATGCGGCTTCGCAGCATCGATTCGAGCGCATGAATGGGCGCCTTAGTCATTTCTTCCCCATGGTTTACGCCTTGCTCCTTCAGCATATCGAACGCGACGCCCACCACCAGCCGATTCGCGCCGAACGGCAACAACCCGCGCTGGACTGCCGCACCCGCTGCCCGAATGGAATCAGATACGGTTCTCGTCCAAAAGCCCGCCCCACGCAGTGGCGCCTACTCGCCGAGCATGATGCGCTGGATGGCCGCGGCGCGGCCGGTCTTGGGATCGCAGGTGACGAGCGTCGCGCACATCTTGGGGTTTCCCTTGGCGGCCTCGAACTTGCCCGGCATTCCGCTCAGGAATCTGTGCACCACCAGCTCCTTTTCCACGCCGATGACGCTGTCGTAGGGTCCGCTCATGCCCACGTCGGTCTGGAATGCGGTGCCATTCAACAGAATGCGCTCGTCGGCGGTGGGAATGTGCGTGTGCGTGCCCAGAACCGCCGTCACGCGCCCGTCGAGATACCATCCCAGCGCGACCTTTTCGCTCGTCGCCTCGGCATGAAAATCAACCACGATGACTTTGGCTTTGATTCCGGCCAGCAGTGCATCGGCGGTGCGAAAGGGATCGTCGATCGGCGTCATAAAGACGCGGCCTTGCAGTTGAATCACGGCGTAATCCACGCCGCTCGCCGTAGCGCCCTCAAAGACGCCGTAGCCCGGTGCTCCCGGCGCAAAGTTCGCCGGACGTATCACGCGCCGCGGGCGGCACTCCGTGCTCTCAGGTTTTGGAGAAGAGATGTAGTCGATCAGTTCCTTCTTGTCCCACACATGGTTGCCCATGGTGAGCACGTCGGCGCCCAGGTCGAAGAGGTCCTCGGCGATCTGCGGCGTCAGCCCAAAGCCGCCGGCCGCGTTCTCCGCATTCACAATCGTGAGCTCGACGTTGTGGACCTCGCGCACGTGCCCGATGTGCTCGCGCACGATCCTGCGCCCCGCGCTGCCGAAGATGTCGCCGACGAAAAGAATGTTCAAATGCAGCTCCTAGCTTCTAGCCTCTAGCTCCTAGCCTTGCAGCGGAGCTAGCGGCGTTAGCGGCGCTAGCGTTGCTCCGTCAGTTTCGAACCACGAAGACTGTGTCATCCTGAGCGGAGGTCGCCGCAGCGACCGGAGTCGAAGGATCTGCGGTTGCTTTTCAACGAATTTCAGACTCGGCACACCAGCCACAAAAACAAAAACGTCGCCAGGTTCGGACAGGCGGCTTCGTGGATCGAAGAAGACAAAAGCAACCGCAGATCCTTCGACTCCTCGCTTCACTCGTCGCTCAGGATGACAACTTCATCATGATACGAACTTCTGAATCACCATACCAAAGTGGAAGAGCACGAACCTCAACCAGCCGGTTCTTCTGTTCGCTGTTCCCTGTTCTCTGTTCCCTGCTCTTTCCGCATCAGCGGAAAGAGAATCACATCCCGAATCGACTTTGACCCGGTCAGCAGCATCACCAGCCGATCGATGCCGATGCCTTCGCCGCCTGTCGGTGGCAGACCGTAGGCCAATGCGCGCACGTAATCTTCGTCCATGGCATGCGCCTCTTCGTCGCCGCGAGCGCGCTCGGCAAGTTGTTGTTCAAAACGTTTGTGCTGCTCCACCGGGTCGTTCAGCTCGCTGAAGGCGTTGCCCAATTCGAAGCCGCCGGCAAAGATTTCGAATCGCTCCACGTGATCCGGGTCGTCAGGCTTCTGCTTGGAGAGCGGAGAAACAACCGTCGGGTAGTCGTAGATGATCGTCGGCTGGACGAGATTGGGCTCTGCGGTAGCCTCGAAGATCTCGTAAATCGCCCGTCCTAGCGTCAGTGCGCCAGGTCTCAATCGGTCGTAAATGTGATCGAGGGTTCCAAGCAGCGCCAGATGAGGGTTCTTGTGCGGCTCCGACAACGGTTCGACCAAGGCTTCTACGATGTCTTGAAGCCACGCGAGAAGCCCTTCGCGGCTCGAAAGGGATTGAAGCGTCGGCGCCCGCCAATCCCCGAAATTCCAGTGTTCGATAATCGCCTCCACCATCGTCAGCCGCTGCCACTTCGCAAAATCGATAGGCTTGCCGTTGGGATCGAGTCTCGGAATCGGATTTCCATTTTCGTCTTTCTCGCCGGAGGGCAGTACGGTCGTCCCGTTCACTTCCAGCGCGACGAACTTAACGAGTTCCTCGGTCAAATCCATCAGGTCGTGGTAGTTCGCATAGGCCTGGTAGAACTCGAGCATGGTGAACTCGGGGTTATGCTGCGTGCTCACGCCCTCGTTGCGGAAGTTGCGGTTGATCTCGTAGACGCGATCGAGCCCGCCGACGACCAAGCGCTTCAAATAGAGCTCCGGCGCGATGCGCAGGAACAAGTCCATGCCGAGCGCGTTGTGATGCGTCTTGAAGGGCCGCGCCGCCGCGCCGCCGGCGATGGGCTGCATCATCGGCGTCTCCACTTCAAGGTATCCACGGTTGTCGAAAAACGTGCGCAGCGCACGCAGCACCTTGGCCCGCTTCACAAAGACTTCGCGGGCGTCGAGATTGGCGAACAGGTCGACGTAGCGCTGGCGGTAGCGCAGTTCAACATCCGCTAACCCATGGAACTTCTCGGGCAGCGCGAGCATGGCCTTCGCGAGAAACGTAAGCGTCTCCACGTGCACCGTCAGCTCGCCGGTGCGGGTGCGGAAGAGATAGCCGGTGACGCCGATGTGGTCGCCCAGGTCGAGCAGCTTATAGAGCGCGAATCCCTGCTCGCCCACCGCGTCCAGCCGCACGTAAATCTGCAGCCGCGCGCCCTCCTGCTGCAGCGTCGCAAACCCCGCTTTGCCCTGGGCGCGAATAGCCATGATGCGCCCGGCGACGGTGACTTGTGGCTTGCTGGCCTCCAGGTCTGCGCCGTTATCAGGCTTGTCCCACTTGGCCCGCACCTCGGCAAGCGTGACCGCCGTCTCGTCCTGCCGCGCCGGGAAGCGGTTGGGATACACGGCCTGCCCCAGCTTTTCGATTTCTTTAAGCTTCGCCTGGCGCAGGGCAAAGAGGCTCTTTTCAAATTCGGATTCGAACTCCATGTTTCCTTTTCCAAAAAACCGAACAATGTTCCAACCGCCAGTATAGCGGCTGCGTGAGCCTCCGCTGGCGACGATAACCAGCTGCGACAGGGCGGCATGGAAGAGTTTTGCGCGCCCTATTGCACCGCCCCTACGGGGCTCGCGCCCTTTTTTCGGCCCCCAGTCCCCACGCTGAAGCGCGGGGCTAACAACCATTGCGCCTCCGGCGCGACGCCGATCGAAACCCGATTCGTCGACAAGTTCAATTCATGCGATTGCCCTGCCAGCTGCGACGGCAGGGATTCGCACCCGGCCGGTCTTGCCGTGTATAACCACGATGGTGGCCTACCATCGTCCCATCCCGGAGCGGAAGCAGCGCGCGAAAGACGGCGCAGACGAACCAGCTAACGACGGAGTTGGCGGCGGCATGATGAGCGCCTGGGTGCAGGCCGAAAAGATGATGCAGATCGCGATGATGCTGCCCTGCGCGGGGTTCATCGGATGGCTTGCAGGCTACGGCCTCGATCGCTGGCTGCACCAGACGTGGATCGGCATGGCCGGCGCCGTCTTCGGCATCGTCGCCGGACTGGTCGGCGCCGTGCGCATGGCGGTGATTTCCGCGAACGATCCCGCAATGGACAAGCTGGACGAAAACGGGAACGACGCGGGCGCATCCGGCAAAAATGGGGACTCGGGCAAGGCTTCATGAGCGACGAGCAGCAGATGTTTTCCGATCTGACCGACGCGGACCTCGAGGGACTGCTCCGCCGCGCCATCCGTAACACGTTGATTTTCGGGGTGCTTGCCTCGCTCGTTATCTGGAAGGCCGCAAGTTGGCGCGACGCCGCCATGATGGCCACGGGAACCGCCATCTCCGCCGCCAGCATCTTCGAGTGGCGCCGCCTAGCCCGCTTCATTGCCGCCAAAATGGACAACAAACAGACGCCGCGAGGCTCGGCCTTCGCCGTGGTCTTCTTTATGCTCCGACTCACCGTCTTCGCGGGCGCCATCTATGTTAGCCTGAAATGTTTCCGAGGCTCCGCGGTCGCTCTTCTCTGCGGGCTGGCTTTAGCCGTCCTCACGCTGGTTTGGGAGGCGTTGCGCCTGCTGCGCAACTGACCGCGCGCCGCACCCTTCGAGTGTTTCCGCCGGTGCGGTGCGGGCGGAAGATCCGGAAACAGAAAGATTTGCTTTTTCCATGCAGGAACTGGGAATTACACATTTCTTCAATCTGATCTTCGGCCCGATCTTCGGCACGGTCTTCGGCCCGCTGATGCAGCTGGTGGGCCTTCATCCCGCGCAGCCTCACGCGCCCATCAACGACACCTTCGCGCTGGAGATGCTGGTCGCCTTCGGCCTCATCGCGTTCTTCGTCGTGGTGCGCCTCACGCTCTCCGTTGAAAACCCGAACCCGGCGCAGCAGATCGCCGAGATGATCCACGAGTTCACCGGCAACCAGGCGGAATCGGTGATTGGGCACGGCTATGAGCGCTTCCAGGCCTTCGTCACCTGCATTGGCCTCTTTATCGTGCTCAACAATCTGATTGGCCTCATCCCCGGCGTGACCACGCCCACCAGCGATCCCGTGGTTCCACTGGGCCTGGCCGTACTGACCTTTCTTTATTACAACTTTTATGGCCTGCGCACGCACGGGTTCGTCGGCTACATGAAGCAATTCGCCGGGCCCATCTGGTGGATCTCTCCGCTGCTGTTTCCGGTCGAGATCATCTCGCACCTGGCGCGCATGATGTCCCTCACCATCCGTCTCTACGCCAATATGCTGGCCAGCGATCTGCTCGCGCTGATCTGTTTTTCCATGGTTCCTCTGATCGCGCCGGTGGCGTTCCTTGGCTTGCACGCCCTGGTTGCGATCATCCAGGCTTACGTTTTCATGCTGCTGTCGATGATTTATCTGGGCATGGCGGTGTCGCAGGAGCACTAAGGACAGCTATCAGCTATTAGCTGTCAGCTATCAGCTGGCTTGAGGGCTGAGCCAGCATCTTCGCTCTTGCAAAATGGAGCTGATAGCTGATGGCTGAAAGCTGAGAGCTTAAGAAAAGAATTCCGCCGGAGAGCGCTTCCGCTCCGGGCAAACGGAAAGGCCGCAAGCGTGAGGGGGCCAGCACGGTGAGCCTCAACCACCCACTGGCGGT
>Ga0326728_10018384_pt1 | contig 13787 bp, 11 predicted proteins | sample MB3enrmetagenome_FD_207602 | JGI IMG/M metagenome (GOLD analysis project Ga0326728, IMG submission 207602) | Lab enriched peat soil microbial communities from McLean, Ithaca, NY, United States - MB31MN | ecosystem: Environmental > Terrestrial > Soil > Wetlands > Peat | place: USA: New York... | reverse complement strand
CTCCTCTGTTTATCTCTTTGGTGATTTTCTCTATAAATTCAATAAGACTTTCAACATCAACAAAGTTTGTAATCGGGATAAAACGTCCTTCTTCAAAGAACACATAGGTTGCAGCACCACAGTGCTGATGAACCGTAAACTCTGGAATAGGGATCTTTTTCATAGCTGATAGAAAACGGCTTATAGGAACCACAGACGATACAGGATACCAGGCATTGCGAGAAATTTCGCTGTTTGTCTGTTCTTCTACAAGTTTCAGGACATCAGGTATAGTAATCCTCTTCTTTTCTCTCTGAGACTGGTTGAATCTTCCTGTAAATGCAATTGGCTGGAAATTTACTCCTTTTATGATATCAAGATTTTCGGCTGCAAACCGGATAATGTTTCCTACCTGGGAATCGTTTACACCCTTTTCAAGAGTTGGTACAAGCACAAAGCTATCTGGTCCAAATTTCCTGCAATTCTCAATGGCTTTTTTCTTTACAGGCAGAGCATTGAAACCCATATTTTCGATATAAGGCTCTGGAGTAACCCCATCAAAGGAAAGATAAATTGTATTTAGTCCGGTATCTTTTAGCCTTCTGCAGTATTCAGTGCTTCTTGCAAGGCGAACTCCATTGGTTGCAAGCTGAATCTGTGAGAAACCCATTTCATCTGCTAGTTCGATGATCTTTGGTAGATCATCTCTCATTGTTGGCTCTCCACCTGAAAACTGAATGGCACAACAGGGAATAGGTTTCTCTCCTCGCAATGCTTCCATCATCTCCCGGATTGCTTCAAAACTTGGTTCACAGATAGCGCCCTTTATTTTTGCATTTGCAAAACAGATTGGGCATTCAAGATTACATATGTTGGTGATATCTATATTTGCAATCAAAGTTCCAGTTTCATGATATTGACATATTCCACAATCCAGAGGGCAGTTTTCGGAAGTGGAACTATGCAAATTAGAAACTCCTGCTCCAGTATATGAATATTTTTCAAACTTTTTGTAGAGGTTTACGTCTGACCAGTAGACACCTCGAAAGTTCCCATGCTCAGGACAGTATTTTTCCATCAACATTTCTCCGTTCACCTCAAAAATCGAAGCTGTAATCACTTTTTTGCATTCAGGACAAACAGATTTTGTTAGTTTCATGATACTATCCCAATTTTCATCTGAAATTATCTAAAAAACGTTAGAAAATTTCAATAAATCCCTTAATTTTTTCATATGCTCATAAACTGTACATTATGATATTTTTTATAACATCATTCTTTATGACTATATGTCGCGTTTTCTTTTGGCCCTTTAACTTCACTCCTGTTTTTATTTTCTTAACACAATAAAGCAAGCAAAGATTGCAAGTATGATCAAGTGATTGCTCTGGATGAATACTCCAAGTTTTTCAAAAATAGTTTTAATGATGGATTCCTCTCACTACATTTTTTGAAGTGTAGTTGTAAAGTACATAATTGATTTATTAATAGACTCTTGCTTTCCAAAATCTCTGCGCTGATTCAACTCTCCCGTGCCCCAATCTTTCTTAAAATCCTTATCATTGTCTCAAGGCTCTGTAAATAATCATCTACATCATTCTCATCTACAAACTTAAGGATTTCATCTACAATTTCATTACAATAATTATAACAGTCAAGCCCTTTATCTGTCAGGGAAACAAGCACTTTTCTTCTGTCTTCAGGATCATCTTTCCGAAACACCATCCCTTTCATTTCCAGATCATCAACCATCCTGGTGAGGCTGCTCTTATCCATACCGGTGTAATTCCCAATGGTTGAAGGCATGATTTCACCCTCTATACCTATAATCTTGATCACCATGGGCTGATTTTTGCTCAGTTCCTTAAACTTGCTAATAATTTTCCCCTGAATAGTCTGTTCAAAAACAAAGTTATTAAGGGCATCAATTTCCATCGAGAGAAGAATTATCCTCTTCACAGTTGCTTCATCCATCATTGCTCACTATCTTCTTTTATGCCGTATTTTGTCGGATAAGCACTTGTTTCCCAGCAATAATTTATGGGAGACTATAGAGTATTTCGATAAATCCCAGTTTTTGGCTGGTTATTTATAAAGCCTATATAAACAATTTGTTGAAATCGGTGGTTTATCGAAACTCTCTATAATAAATCTCAACGACCATATTATTTTTCCAATTATACAAAATTAAATAATTGAAATATCAAATATTGAAATATCAAATATTGAAATATCAAATATTTGTTTTATTTAAATTTTACTGTTTCAACATACACCACAAAATATGTAAAAATTAATCGCTTTAAATTTTGTGAAAAATAAATGTAAGCATTAGTTCTCTTTGAATTCAAAAAATCCTTAAGCTGAAAAGTAACTATAAGGCAGCGCACCAAAAGTACTGTAAACTCACAAATACCAAGAAGTCATTGTTGTAGTGGATTCCATATTGAAAAACAAAATTACACACAGTATATAAAAATTGAACGTTGAATTTATAACAAATTTGTGATACTACCGAGATTTCGAGGTTTGTAGTCTTTTCGACTAACTTTTTTGGAATCTGTTGAGGACATTGAATATAAAATGAGTATTTTTAAAATAGTGGAATCTATCTTTAAAACCAAATAACAATTCAAAAAAATGAAAAATCGGGTCAAATACAGAAATTATATCGAAATTAGCGAGAAAGATTTAAATAGGATTCTCACTAAGAAAAAAAATCAAGGTAAATCAGGATCAGCTGTACTCCACCTCAACTGCATATCTCGCACCATTTTTACCAGGCCGTTTAGTATTGGTACTTACAAAAGAATAAATTCCTTTTTGAGAACCTCCTAAGGTTAGCTTTTATAAGGTTAGCCTACCATGTCATGCTCAGGATTTGGGAAAACGGTATATGTAGCGAACCTCAACGACAACACTATTTTTGTAATTGACACAGCAACCACATCAAATAGTGTTACAAACATAGCAACGAAGTTCTATCCTAACGGAAATCCTTCAGGAGCCTTGGGACAAGATGTACAAATGGCACTGTGGGTTGACACGATGAATAATGGACATAACTTTATTACAGATGACATCTGACTACAATCCGGTACCACATTTACCATTACTACTCCCAGCCTGACCTACTATGCACCATCTAGTTATAACTAACCACTTCGAGGCTCCTCAAAACAGTCAGCAACGGACTGATAGCCAAATTAGTGATAAATTGTGAACTAATATCCACTATTTATACTTATTTTTAAATTTAAAGCTATATCTTGGTTGTATCTTTAAGTTACTTAATAGCATGCATTTAAAGTTCTGTAAAATCTGATCGGCTCTGTACCCTTTGTCTCCACCACAAAACAGTGTTTATTGTTTCATCTATGCAGAGCTTTTGTGGTTAAAACTCTACATTTAAAAACCAACTTTGTAAGTTTATTAGTTAATCTTGGACCCCGTTTTTGTGATGGAGAAAAAGGATGCATAATCAATCTAAATTTACAGAAGTTTCGGTACACTGGTCTAATATGTTCTTGACTTAAAATCAGCATCTTTTGAGCATATTATAATTTACCTATGCGTTTCGAATACTTTTTTTGCATTTACTGGGGATGTAATCGATAGAAACTTGGTTATTCCTATATAAAATGGAATGATTGATTTTACAGACACATAGGCAAAAATTGGTAGTGTCGCGAATTTGCTGTAAATTCAAGGTTGGATTTCTGTTTACGGTTTTAAATTTTGTTCTTCGGGCATAAACTTGTCTACCCAATGACTTTTAGGTATTTTGATTTTATAGAAAAATCGGCACACTTTAACAAAGTTAACAGGCAAGTAAAAGAGTTATGGACTGACCTATTGGAGTCAATAAAACTGCACTTTGAAGCTTTTTAAGCCTTTAAATAGACTCATATTGCTACCTTTATTGAAAGTCCTTTCCTCGCTTTTTTAATAACTAACTCAGAAGGATGGATAAGATCATCAGAGAAAATAGGCATCTATAGCCAAGAGTAAAAATTTAAAATAACTACTTACATAATAGTATATTGTAAAATATACCGAATTGATCAAAAAGAGTGAGAAATATCGGCGGATTTGTACGATAAACCGAGAAATAAATATGAACGCAGAAAAGGAGATTGAGTAATGGCAACTTTAACAGTTCTGAAGTTTGATACCACTGATGGTGCAGAAAATGAACTTGAAGTAATTGAAGATTTAAGTAAGCAACAAATAATAAAACTACACGATGCAGCTATAGTCACCTGGCCTGAGGGGAAAAATAAACCAAAAACAAAGCATTTGATCAATTTAACTCGCATAGGTGCATTGAGTGGCGCTTTTTGGGGGTTGTTATTTGGTATCCTCTTCTTTATTCCTTTGGTTGGTCTAGCCGCAGGGGCTGCGCTAGGTGCGGTAGTGGGTTCAATGAAACATGTGGGGATCGATGAAGATTTCATAAAATCTATCCGCAGCAAAGTGACGGAAGGAACTTCAGCTCTCTTTCTTATGACTAGCGATGCCGTGGAAGATAGGGTAGTAGAGGCTATGAAAAAATCCAAGTTCGAAATCATTGCTACCAACCTGTCAAAGGAAGAAGAAGAAAAGATGCGTGCAACCTTTGCAGAAGAATAAAGTTCGCCAAAAAATTTAGTTTTACCAGGGAGTAAACCCTCTGGGAACCACTTTTGAAAATATACATTCTATGCGCATCGTTTCACATAATTACATAAATTAGCTAAATTACAAATCGTGTGCGAGAGTAACACAGCCAGTCCAAATGTATCAGATTTAGAATCTGGTCTTGTAGGAGTTCTGTGTTCAAATAGTACCTCTCGCACCAAGTAGGAGTTGAGATTATGGAAGAAACAATTTGGTATCCTTCAGAATGGAAATGTAAATGCCCGTACTGTGAAGCAACTAACACATGTTCTGTGCCTCAGAAAGATATTGTGTGCACAGAATGTGGAAAAGCATTTGCGATTTCTGTAGCGCATACAGAAGAGTAATTAAGTCATACATCAAAGAAATCTAATTTGCTAGCAATAGGTCTTACACAGTTGAACTGAAAAATCAACAGCATTAAACCATATTGTTCATTGTATTTAATTTTAATCTCAATTGTGTAGGTCCCAATAAGTATATTTCAACGACATGAAATTCCACTGCAAAAATGAAAATCTCATAATTTATGGTTATGGTGCAAAAATAATATTTCTGCAGTTTGATACTATAATTTTTGCAACGGAACCATCAATCATCTATAGAATTGCTGCTGAATCTGAATTGTTCAATCTTTTTCCCAGAATTCCTCAGCTTCTCTTTCCATATTTTCCAGCCTGTCATAATAATCCGGAAATTCATTCAGGTGCGCCAGAGCAATTTTTCCAATCATTAAAGGATCATCGTTTGTAACATTCGTTAAACTGTCCCTTGTGCCATGTTCAAGTTCCACATCCATGCCCCTCCTAAACTGATCAACATCGAATTTATCCCATTTCAGTCCCAGTTTTTCACCAATTGCTTTTGCTTCTTCAGCCGTAAATACCAAAATTATCAACTCAAATAACTAATAATGCTTATATTATAGATAAAATGCTTATATTATAGATAAGGACAATCGCGCTAAAAATGAGTTGTATATATGGTCCCGTTGCAAAAAACCTGGCTATTTTACAAAACCAGTAAAAAACATCACAAATGGGATATTTATATGCCATAAACAGGTCAATAATGATATAAAAAGCAATAGTCATAACCTAAAAAGGCAGTAAAATTATTTTTGCAACGGAACCAATCTTTTTATTATTCTTTTGCACTAACTCATCACCAAGAGAAGGGTTCATTCGGAGTTAATAAATCCTGTGTTTTTATGGGCAATTTTTGCGTTGGAAAGCGCAATAGATTCGATATCAGCGTAATTTTTCACAATTGCTGCTTTCAAGAGTGGGGTATATAATATGTCCATGACATCAATAATATCACCAGTCACGGAGAAAAATCTAGTATTACCGTGTCCACGTATTTCGTATTTATGGATTAATTGCTTTTCTCCGAGTTCGCCTAATCTATGTGAAACATGGGTATCGCAATTTGGAGAATCACCAATTAATTTGCATATTTTCTTATATACTTGATTCACTATCCCGGAGTGCGGTGGTAATTTGCCTTTCACCGTAGTTAAAGCCATACTAGCCAAGTGAATAGACAATATGAGATATCTATCATGTGCTGATATTTTTTGGAGCATTTCAGTTGTTGCTCTGGTATTGACGGCATTTTCCGCTGCATCTATATGGTCTTTGGTAACGCATATGGCATTTTCAAACAATGCTATTTTTCCTGCTTCGTAAATTGTGTCAATTGCTCTGCGAGCATCACCGTGATATTTATCGGCAATTTTCTTCGCGCAGTATCTGAAAATCTCATCCGTCACAGCATCATCCAAGAATGCTTCTTTTCGCATTTGTATTATCTGGAAAATTTCTTCCTCATTATAGTCTGGGAAATTGCAATAATGAAATGCAGCTGAAGATAACACTTTCCCATCAAGTTTTTGTAGGTAATCTTTCTGGTTTGACGCGAGAATTATTTCTATTGCAACATTCTTACCTTTGATTTTTTGGTGTGATAATGCTCGACTCAGCTGGTATAGGATATTGTCAGGCTCGTTAAATTTGTCAATTTCATCGAAGAAAACTACAACAGTATAAAAAGAGTATCTTTCTGCTGTCTTGTCGATAAGATCCCATATTTCGCGCAGATATTGATTAAACTGCAATCCTTGCCTTATGACAACACCGGATAATTGCCCTAATACTTCAGTACATGCCATAATTTCATTTTTCACAGAGGTGCAGTCTAGTGTTACAACATCAACGAGAATATTTTTTCCCTGCTTTTTTATGCCATCAGCAAGAATATTTAGCACATATCGCACAGTAATTGTTTTTCCTGCTCCTGTATCTCCCCAAATATACATATTGCCTGGATTGCCTTGGCGAAGAACGGCAGAGAGATTAAACGCAACCTCTCTTACCTCTTTATCTCTAGCGATTAATGATTTCGGGACAAAAGTATTACTCAAAAGATTTTCACACTTAAAGATGTTTCCTTGTTGGGGGAATAAATCAGAAAAAACATCATCGGATACATCGACCATGTAGTTCACCTTTTTTCGATTATATATAAGAAGATGTAATATATACATATCGGAACTTGCGATTTTTAAAAATTTTTAATAACAAGTTCTTTTTCGTAGTGAGTAGCCGCATATACAAAAGAACTTGAGATTTGAGAACTTGTGTACAATTCCCTCCCCCTTATCACAAGTTGTATAGTGATAGTATCAGGTTGCAGAAAAATTAGTTAATTAGAAACTTAGCAGTTTTTGTGAGATTTAAATTAATTAAATAATTACTTATACTATTAATTCTAAAATTCTAAAAAATTGCATTTTTATTGTATATATGCAAATTATATTAGCATATATTTTAGGTTCAATAAGAACAAACTTTTCAAACTCCAGCAGACATTACTATAGAACTTGTGATAAGGGGGAGGGGGTACACCGCAAGCTCTCAAATGTTACGGCAACAAGTTCTCTGTCTGATACCCTTTTTAAAATCTATATTAATAACAAGTTCTTCTATATAGATTTATATACAAGCCAAAAACTGCAACTGTGATGCCTGCCGTACCCCCTTCAAGCTGGATAAAATAATCAGTTCACCTATCGCTCCGTTTCATTCTGGATTTTCCTCTGCGAGAAGCAGAGTTGGCTGATTTGAAACTAGCCAGTAAAAGTATATTTGACTACAAACAACCAGCACGATTTGGTGATGGGTGTAACAATCCAGAAGAAGTATACCAAAAAGTGCTAGAATATTATTTCTACTTTCAATTGCGACAATAATAGCACTAAATCAATAAGCTACGCACAGAACCTGCATATTGGAGCAAAATAGCGTTGTAGAATTCTTTGGAAGATGTTGATCTTACTTTGAACTAAATGTACCTGCAACAACATCTGTTCAAAGTAACTGTATTTGGGCTAGAGTGAGGATAACTCTTCCAAGGTGTCTTCCTATCATCAACCAATGTTCTATTAATTCTCTTTTCTATAATACATGTTATTTCAGTATATGAATTTGTTTTATGAATACATTTTTTTTTATAAAATCTATGTATTATTCCCGAAATTTGACTAAAAAATATCCTATAATTTAGGCTGAAACCGAGAAATGCATATGTTTTAATACAAAAACTGTGCATCATGGAATCTAAGAACAAAAGTTTGTTTTCATATCTGTAATTCTTAGTCTATTATATTTTACTAAATTTCTTAAATAATTTTTATCATAGAGTGTTATAAGAAGGTTTGTGGGGGCAACATTCAAAACATCTGACAACAGTAAAAAGTAATAAGATTGCTAGAAAAATCGCTGAGAGCCCTATAACAATCAATGCTTTCTAGTCTGGTCTAATATAATAAGAGTTAAAATAATGATGGTAAATGAGACACATTATTAAGATAAGACAACCTAATTTTAATAGAAGAGTAATACTTTCTTTTTTTAAAAATATATTTCCAAACAAGATATAAAGGTACACTCAATAAAAATATTTATTATTTATGAGTATACTTACCAATAATATTTGTTAATTATATTTTGTACATTGGTGAATAAATTACAAGGTGAAACTAATGAATATTATAGAACATCCGACGAAATCAGATAGAAAATTAATATTAACGATTATCTTCTCGGTGTGCGCTATCGCACTCTTCGGGGTCATTCAAACCGTTGAAGCCCAGGAGACCACTAATGTTAACGGACCAGTTGTCAATCCCTATTTAGCATCCCCACTTTATGCTATCACACATTTTGACCCTTCACAGAGCGACTCTACACCATACGGTCCTCCTAGCAGTGTTTTTACTGTGGATCTAACGGAGAGACCAATTGTCTATAGCGGCCCAGTAAACGTCGCGACTCTTGCATCTACTAACAAGAATTATATGTGGGGAGTCGGCACCGATCGCGTAAGCTACATTAATAAGGCCGACAACAAGTGGACTGCGGTGGCCAAATATGAAGCACTTGCAGATGCATCAAAAGGTGCATTCCCTGCTATTCCGGATGAAAATTTAAGCACCTTCGGAGAGTCGTCTGCAGTAGGAATGAACCCAGGCTCTATGGATAGTTTTTTGAAAAATCTTTTCGGTGAAAATTATCCAGATCGCTTGTGGAATGGGATATACTCGTTAGTCGATAAAGATAACGTACTCTATGCTAATTACAATGGTAGTAGCGTCTATGCATTTGCTTTAAGCGATTCAAATGAACCTTCTAAAGGCATAACCAAACGCTACGCGCTAGAAGATGCAGTTACTGCGATTCAGGGTAATAACCATCAAGCTAACACAACAATAGCTGGCCTTTCTATGACTTACGACGGCCATATTGTTATCACCTTTAGCAATGCTTTGTTCATGAAATTATAATATGCATCTGCAGCCTCTTGGGCAAGAATTACCCTGACACGTTTCATAGTTTAAGTCCTTGAACCACTGCCTTTTTCAAATTTTTATTTCTGCTGTGAATCCATGTTATTCCCTTAAGTCCCACAACAATTTTATTTCCTTGCTCCAGATAATTCAGAATAACCATTAGAGTATTATGGTTTACTTGTCTTGGCAGCATTTTTTTTAGTTCTGTAATTGTTACAACACTATCTAGGCCGTTTTTTAGGGCGTCCTCGACCATAAGAATAGTGTTAAGGGTGGGTGAAGGTCTCGATTTATTGGAACTTAATGCTTCTGTCATTTAGTTATCTCCAGTAGATTTAGAATAGTCGTTAATTTTTTAATTTTCAGAAGCTTTTACATGTATAAAGTTATTAATTAATATCAATTAATTATTACTTAATAACTAACTGATATCTACAAATAGTTATGTTTTCCGACATAGAGTTTTTCGGATCGTCATGATTTATCAATTGCCTGGATAGCAACGAGGACAAAACGTTGTTGTTACAACGTGGAGCTCTGAAACCTGTTTCAAATTCAGTACTAGAACTATTTTCTATGAGGTTGAGAAAATGCATAGATTTCACTATAAAAACTATGTATCAACTAAAATAAAATTAGATTAATAACTATTTTTTTGAAAAAAATAATCCGTTCACTGATATTAATGATTACCAATATATGATAAGTTAGAGTATTGATCTTTTAATATATACACAACTTTCAAACTAAACTTCAAAAAATAGCTGTGTGAGGCGAAAGTCTTCATGTACCATTCTTAGAAGATAAAGTGGAATTGATAAAAGAGAATGTCCATTATGGACAGTCACTTGCCAAAAAATTGATTCTTGTTGAATACAAAACCAAATATGGAATAACGAACTTGTTTAGAGTAGAGCTTCCTAATTTTTGGAGGATGCTTTACACACTTACATCAGGAAGTTCAAGTGAGATTATCGTATTAGTTCTTGACATAATCAATCATAAAAAATACGATAAAAAATTTGGATACAAAAAATAAATTGAAGTTGATAATGCTTTTTTTAATGTTCTTCACGAGTTTATTTCTGTCTTGCGTTTACTGAGCAGGTAATCAGTCACAAGTAGTTTGTTCCTATGTATAATGGAATGATTGAATTTAAAGATACATAGGCAAAAATCAAAACGCATTATTAAATTTCAAACTGAAATATATATTTATTTTTTTATAACTTATGTGTTTTGAGACCAAAAAATCCAAAACGTGCTCCTTCTGATAACTTGAAGTATGCACAGGTTATCAGAATGAGAATCATAGAAACGTTATAAAAGATCTGTAAAAAGATTATATTTGGAAAAACAATAATCAAACCAACATTCTGCAGATGTACATGGGTGTAGAATTTAGTTGCCTATTTTGCTCACTATTTATTGTGTATTAAAGGCGAGATGATTTTTTAAGTTGCTTTCTCAGTGAAAAAATAGATCGCATTTTTGTGAAGTTTTGCGGAAATGGAGCTGCACCAGAAATTCCCCACCTGCCCGCAATTACAGGTGTGGAATTATTAGTATTGAAGTTCAGGTTGTAGCAGGGATAGAACTTCTTCAATAGATTTAGGAAACGTTGGTTTTTTTTTGAGTTTTTTGGAAGATATATGAATGTAGGACGAGCTCGTATTTAATACTTTTCATTAATATTATATCATTAAATATTATCAAATTTAAAATTTATAATACTCAGTAACATAAATCTGCACTCAGGCAAATACTATCATAGACTTTGGAATTCTAGTTGATTCTGAATGTGTTGGTCGTCAATCATTACGTAGCTAACATTTTGAGGATAAGTTTACAGTGGAACGACTGCATGAATTTTCATGTATCGAAGAAGTTCTATCCCTACTACACCGAAGGCGGAACGAAAAAAAACTGAGAGATGGTATTAAAGATGCTTTGAACTATAAAAAACTCCTAAATATTGGAGTTTTCAGAACTCTAACAGATTAAAAGCATCTTTCTGAGTTATGAAGTGCTGATTTCTACTGTAGATCATAATCAATTATTTATGTTGATATTACGTTGATAAAGCATATATAGTAATACTTATGATATAATAAAGTATTATCATATGGATAAATCCAAATTACTTGGTGATACGATGGAAACAGAACTTATGAGGATAGGAGTTTCCCTTCCTGACAGCCTTTTGGTTACGTTTGATGAGATTACTAAAAAAAGAGGCTATTCTTCACGTTCAGAAGGTATAAGAGATGCCATCAGGAGTTATATTTCCTATTACGAGTGGATGGGTGGCATTAAAGGCCATCGTATCGGAACCATTGCCGTTGTTTATGACCACAATAAAAGAGGTCTTTCAAATGCCCTTGCAGACATCCAGCATCAATACCCTCACCTAATAAAGTCCTCAGTGCATATACACATCGATCATGAAAACTGTTTTGAAGTAATTGTTCTGGATGGAGATGGTGAAAGAATTAAAGAGGTTGACGAAGCTATAATGGCTCTAAAAGGGGTAAAATTCTCAAAACTCACAACTGTACCATCAAGTGAAAAGCTGTGACTCTTTAGTGTAAGGATGTAAATCAGTACTTCAATATCAAAGAAAGTCAAACTTGATAAGTTGGTAAAATTTCTCTTGATTTTTTCAATTTAATTTTTTATGCTTAGTAGATTCAAGCATAGCTTCAATGTAGTAGACAGAATTTCTTAATTCAATAATTGGTTCTTTAGAAATCTTTACATATATAATACAGTAGTCTTGAACCTCTTTAGTTACGAAATCTATTTTTATACAGTTTAAGGTATAATTATAAAAATTATTGAAGATCATGTAGTCGCTTAATATGATACCAAAAATGGCTCTATGTCCAATATAGCTACAAACAGCTGGTTTGCTTTGTTCTCCCTGAACGATTTAGTCTCATTAATATTATTAGTCATTAGGAACTAGAGTAGATCGGAAAAATTGGAATATATTGAATATTTTAAGTTGTATTTACAATATTGAGTTTTTGGATTTAAATTTAATCTGATAATGTTATTTTAGAAAAAGTTTCTACAAAGCAAAATTCCTGCATAAGCCAATGAAAGTAAGATCAATATTTTATTCAAACTGCAGATTTCTCCCATTATCAAATCACCCCATCTTTAAGGTTCTTGCATTTATAGCTACGATTACGGTACTTAGACTCATGAGAGCTGCACCCATAGCAGGGCTCAGTAAAATCCCGTATCCATAGAGTACCCCTGCAGCCAGAGGAATTGCAAAAATATTGTATCCAGTTGCCCAGAGAAGGTTTTGATACATCTTAGAATAGGTCCTTCTGGAAAGCTCGATAATATTTAAAACATCCCTTGGATCGTTTTTAACCAGCACTATATCTGCGGTTTCGATTGCAATATCCGTACCGGCTCCGATAGCAATCCCTATATCAGCCTGAGCTAGTGCAGGCGCATCATTAACTCCGTCCCCTACCATACCGGTAATATACTGCTTTTGAATCTCTTTAACCGTTTCTGCCTTTTCATGAGGAAGAACTTCTGCGAAGTAATTGTCAAGTTCCAGTTCTCTGGCTACCCAGGCTGCAACGTAGCGGTTGTCCCCTGTAAGCATAAAACATTTTATTCCCATACCTTTGAGTTTTGAGATTGCTTCTCTGGATTCCGTCCGGATAATATCGGCAAGTCCAAGGGCTCCAAGTACCTTTTCTCCTTCAAGTAGAAAAACAACGGTTTTTCCCTGTTCTTTGATTTCTTCAATTTTTTCTTCTTTCAGGACAATTCTCTTTTCTTCAAGGTAACCTGGACTCACAACAAGGAATTTCTTTCCATCCACCAATTCTTCTAAACCCTTTCCAGGGAGTGAACTAAATCCTTCTACTAATCGAATCTCCAATCCTCTTTCTTTGGCGCTTTCCAAAATGCTTGCTGCGATATGATGTTCCGAATTGGCTTCCAGGGAAACTGCCAAGCCCAGGATTCTTTCATTTTCCTCCCTTTTTTCGTTGTTCTCTGGTGAAAATGAAATTATATCCATGACCCCAAATTTTCCTTATGTGAGTGTACCTGTTTTGTCAAAAATGAGAGCTTGAAGATTACGTGCACTTTCAAATGCCTGCCGATCCCGGATAAGAAGTCCGGATTTTGCGGCAATGGAAGTTGAAACTGCAACCACCAGAGGGATTGCAAGTCCAAGGGCATGAGGACAGGTGATGACCATTACAGTAACTGCCCTTTCAAGGGCAAAGACAAGTTCCTTGCCAAAGAAAATCCAAAGAAT
>Ga0326728_10018382_pt1 | contig 13789 bp, 11 predicted proteins | sample MB3enrmetagenome_FD_207602 | JGI IMG/M metagenome (GOLD analysis project Ga0326728, IMG submission 207602) | Lab enriched peat soil microbial communities from McLean, Ithaca, NY, United States - MB31MN | ecosystem: Environmental > Terrestrial > Soil > Wetlands > Peat | place: USA: New York... | reverse complement strand
AAGCCCGCCGGGAGAATAGAAACCATGAAAAAGACCGTACTCGCCATCGCATTCGCGGTTGCCACTATGCCGCTGACGTTCGCCGCGCAGACGCCGGCCAATCCGCCGGCCAACAATGCCGGCTCGATCACAGGCAAAGCCGGCACGACCAAAACCAAGACCAACGCCAAGAAGCATCACCGCAAGAGCGCCACGACCAACGCCGCCAAGCCCAGCAATGGCGCCGCGGCCACGCCGCAGAAGTAATCCGCGGGATGCCCGGCCCACAAACAAAACCGGCGGACGCTCGGAGGAAAACGTCCGCCGGGTTGGCCCACGAGGAGTCAATTCCCGCGGGGCCACTCGTATAAAAGCTTTCAGTAACAGAGACGTAACAAAGGGATGCGGCGTTCCAGCCAGCCCGGCGGCTAGGCGCCCAGCTCGCGGCGAATGGCTTCGGCGATCCGCTCGCTGAAGCTCTCCACCTGCTGCTGGTCGGGACCTTCCACCATCACGCGGGCCAGCGGTTCGGTGCCGGAGAAACGCACCAGCACGCGGCCGGAACCGGCGAAGGCCTCCTCGGCGCACTGAATCTCGCGCGCCACGGCGGGAACATCGGCGAGGTTCTTCCTCTCGCGTACCCGCACGTTGACCAGCCGCTGCGGATAGACGCGCAGATCGGCGCTCAGCTGGTCGAGTCCCGCGCCGTTCTGGCGAACCAGCTCCAAGACGCGCAGCGCGGTCAGGATGCCGTCGCCGGCAGTGGCGTACTGGCGGAAGATCACGTGTCCGGATTGCTCCCCGCCCAGCACCGCGCCCAGCCGCACCATCTCCTCGAGCACGTACTTGTCGCCCACAGGGGTGCGCACCATGCGGATGGAATCGCGTTCCAGGGCCTTCTCCAGCCCCAGGTTGGCCATCACGGTGGTCACTACCAGGTGATTGTCCAGGCACCCGGCGCGATCGAGCGCGCGCGCCGTCATCAGCAGGACGGCATCGCCATCGATCAACTTTCCGCTGGCGGCCACGAACATGGCGCGATCGGCATCCCCATCGAAAGCCACGCCCAAGTCGGCGCGGTTGGCGAGCACCGCCTCGCGCAGGCTCTCCAGGTGCAGGGCGCCGCAGTTCAGATTGATGTTGCGGCCGTTGGGAGCGCACGCCATCGCGATCGCCTCCGCGCCCAGGGCACGCAGCAGCTCGGGCGCCAGGTCCGAGGCCGCGCCGTTGCCGCAATCGACCACCATCCGGAGGCCCTCGAAGCGCGCCGGGACGGTGGAGGCGAGGAATTCCAGGTACGCCTGCTTGAGGCTGCAATCCACGGCGAGGCTGCGGGGACGCGGCTCGACTCCCTTTCCGCGCAGCAGCAGAATCTCCCGCTCGATGGCGTCCTCTTCCGCGTCCGGCAGCTTGAATCCGGAATGGCCGAACACCTTGAGGCCGTTATCGCGATAAGGATTGTGCGAAGCGGAGATCATCACGCCCGCCAGAAACGGCCCCGTTCGCGTGAGGTAGGCGATCCCCGGAGTGGTGATCACGCCGGCATAGCGCACCCGCGCGCCACGGCTCGCGAGACCCCCGGCCACCAGTTCGGCGATCCACGGACCGGATTCGCGCGTGTCGGCGCCGATCAGAATTTCCGGGTTCGCCTGGGCCGCTACGGCATCGTCGCCCAGAGCCATTCCGAAGGCGTACACCGTCTCCGGATCCAGCGGATACTCTCCGGCCACACCGCGAATCCCGTCCGTGCCGAACAACTGTTTACCCACGCATTTCCTCCGATGTCATGCTACTTCTTTCTCATGGTGACGCTCACCGACACCTGCGGAGATGCCAGGAAGCGCACGTATGGATCTTCCACGAACGCGTTCACGCGGAACTCGGCCACCCCCACCGCCGAGGCCAGGTTCACCGGGTCGGTGACCGCCGCGCCGATGCGGGCCACGTGGCTGGCGGGGCCGGCGATGCGCAGCACGTTCGGCTCAACGTCGTAGCGGGCGATGGCATAACCGCTCTGCTCGCCGGTAAATCGCGGAACCACCTTCACCTCGCGCTCGGCGTGCCGTTCGAAATCCAGACGCACTTCGGAGGGAATGGCGCGCACCAGGTGTACGCCGCGAGCCAGCCGCACGTTGCCGTCCCCGATGGTGAAGGTGCGCTCGCCCGGCTGCACACTGGACATATCGAGGATCACCGAGGGCCGCGGGCTCTCGCCCGCATTCTCTCCCAGCCCGCGCAGCTCGCCGGAGGGGCCGCGCAGTTCCAGGGTTATGGAAGTCACCGGGGGGGAGGCGATCTCCAGGTCCTCGGGCAGATTGCGGTACTCCAGGCGCACGGTCGCGAAAGTGGCCAGCTCCGGTTCGCTCGCTACCGACGCCCAGATGGTTACCGCGATCGCCAGGGAAGCCGCCTTCCACCAGAAATTCTCGAAAACCAGCCCCAGCACCCAGCTAAGTTTGCCCTTCATGGCTGGGTCACCTTCTGGGTGGCCTTCTCTGAAGGCCGGCCGTCCAGGACCGGCAGCGGCGCCGGTTCGCTGGCCAGCGGAATATCGGCGGCGAATTCATCGATCTGCGTGGGCGTGGGCCGCTCCACGCCGAAGTGCCGGTTGATGCGTTCCACCACGTCGTTCAGCGCGACCCCCTGGACCAACTCGCCGAACGAGGCCACCGAGATGCGGCCGGTCTCCTCGGAGACCACCAGCGAGAGGCAATCGGTCTCCTCGGTGATGCCGATGGCCGCGCGATGGCGCGTGCCCAGCTTCGACGAGAGCGCGGGATTGGTGGTCAGAGGCAGGAAGCAGGCCGCCGCCGCGATGCGATCCTTCTGCACGATTACGGCGCCATCGTGCAGCGGCAGACCGGGATGGAAGATTGAGAGCAGCAGATCGCGCGAGAGCCGCGCCTCCATGCGCACCCCGCTCTCGATGAACGTGCGCAGCCCGATGTCGCGCTCGAGTACGATCAGCGCGCCCACCTTCTGATCGGAAAATTGCTCGATGGCCATCAGGATTTCGCTCACCGATTCGGGCGCGTGGAAGCCCGCCCCCAGCCAGCGTTTGCGTCCCAGGCGGGCCAGCGTGCGGCGGATCTCGGATTGGAATAGCACGATGATGGCCAGGCCCAGGTAGGGGACAATGAATGAGAGCAGCGATCGCAGGGCCTGCAGGCCGGCCCACCACGCCAGCACGTAGAGCCCCACCATGATCAGGATCCCGATCAGGATGTGGCCTGCGCGGGTGCCGCGCACCACCATGAGCGCCTGGTATACCAGGAACGCCACCACCAGAATGTCCATGATGGCGGTCAGATCGAGCGCCGCGAGCGAAGGCAACAAGCGAAGCATGTTTGGTACCGCAGGCCCAGCCCACCATCTTACCCTAGGGCGTATGGAAGCGGTAACTGAACAGTAATGGATACAATGAATTATGCCTTTTGCAACACCCGCGGAAGCCATCGAGGAGATCCGCGAGGGCCGCATCGTGGTGGTGGTGGACGACGAGGACCGCGAGAATGAAGGCGATCTCACGGTGGCGGCCGAAAAAGTCACGCCGGAGATCATCAACTTCATGGCGACGCACGGGCGCGGCCTGATCTGCCTGGCACTGACCCCGGAGCGCTGCGATTTCCTACGCTTGCCGCCCATGAGCGCTGAAAATACCTCCACTTTCGGCACGGCTTTCTGCGAGACCATCGACGCGCGCTACGGCGTTACCACCGGCATCTCGGCGGCCGATCGAACCCGCACCATCCTGACTTCCATCGATCCGCAGACCCGCCCAGCCGACTTGGCCCGGCCCGGCCACGTATTCCCCTTGCGCGCCCGCTCCGGTGGAGTGCTGGTGCGCGCCGGCCAGACCGAAGCATCCGTGGACCTGTCCCGCCTGGCCGGCCTGGCCCCCGCCGGGGTGATCTGCGAAATTATGAACGAGGATGGCACCATGGCGCGCGTGCCTCAGCTCGAGGAATTCTGCGCCCGCCACCATCTGAAAATGATCTCGGTGGCGGCTCTCATCCGCCATCGCATGAACCACGAGCGCTTTATCAGGCGTGTGGGCGAAGGCTGCGTCAAGACCGAGTTCGGCGAGTTCCGGTCGCTGGTCTACGCCACCGATTTCGACCCCGAATACCACCTGGCGCTGGTCCGCGGCGATGTAGCCGGACGTGAGCGCGTCCTGGTTCGTATGCACGCCCGCTGCCTGTTCGGAGAGGTCTTCAGCGCGGCCACCTGCGAGTGCGGCCAACTGATCCGCGGATCGCTGGGCGCGATTGCCGCCGAGGACGCGGGCGTGCTGGTGTATCTGCACCAGACCGGTCCGGGTTTCCGGCTGGAGCGGGACCGGCTGGGAGATGCCCGCATGATCACCCATGACCGCGATTTCATGCATTATCAAGGGGAAGCCGGCCGGCGGCAGCTCCAGCACGAGCATGGCATCGGCGCCCAGATTCTCTCCGACTTGGGCTTGCACACCATCCGGCTGCTGACCAATCATCCCCGCAAGATTGTTGCACTGGAAGGATTTGGCATCGAAGTCGTGGACCAGTTGCCGGTTCCCAAGTGAGTTCGCGGCACGGCGGAACTTCGGGGCGCCGTGATGCGTTAATAACGGAGAAGGGCTGCCGTCTTGAATCATATGAACGCACGAATCCTGACCGCTACCGCGCTTGCCGCCGTTTTGGGCGCCGTGCTACCCGCCCGGGCCGCCGATCCGCAACTGCTGAACCTGGTGATGCCGGATGTCAAAGTCATCGCGGGCGTCAATGTGGACCAAGCTAAGACCACCCCGTTCGGCCAGTACGTGCTATCTCAGATCACGGGCCAGCGTCAGCAGAATCTGCAGAATTTGATCAACGTGACCGGTTTCGATCCCACCAAGGACGTGAGCGAATTGCTGCTGGCAACCGATACAGTGGGGGCCAGTGCCACACCGGGGACGAACCAGGGATTGGTCTTGGCGCGCGGGACTTTCGACCCTGCCAAGATCGCGGCAGCGGCCACGGCCGGCGGCGCCCTGACGGAATCGTACGGGGGCGTCACCATTATCGAAGGCGCGAAGCAGTTGGCCGGGTTCGCGTTTCTGAGCGTTACCAGCCCTGCCGACGCCACCTATGTGGTGGCCGGCGACATCGCCAACGTCAAAGCGGCGATTGACCGGCAGACCTCGCCATCCAGCCTTCCGGCCGCGCTGGTCACCAAGATCAATACCTGGAGCGCCACCGAGGATGCCTGGGTGATCTCTACGGTCCCGCCCTCCACGTTGAAACCGCCCAGCGCGGCTCCCAACGTCCCCGGGCTGGGCGCCAACGGCGGCACGGCGTTTCAGAACATCGTGGATGGGGCCGCGGGCGTGAAGTTCGGCGCAAACGTGGTGGTGACCATCCAGGCCGAGGCGGATAACGCGCAGGACGCGACCACTATGTCCGGCGTCTTGCAGTTGCTGGTCAGCGTGGCCAAAATGCAGGCCGCGCAGAACGCCCAGTTGGCGGCGCTGGCCAACGGGCTGAATGTGACCAACGAGAACACCCTCGTCAACGTAACGATCACCATGCCGGAAGACCAGTTGCAGCAGCTGCTATCGCACCCCAGGCCGGCGGCGCGGCGGCGCGTCAGGCAGATGTAATCCCGGCGGGGCACAGATCCCGGAAGAACGGGCAGCGATGGCACCGATCGCCTTCGCGCAACGGAAACTCCAGGCGCGCCCAGGCATCCGCGAAATCGCGCACGATGGCTTCCGGCCCTTCGAGCAGCGAGGGCGTCAAGTCCACTTCCACCAGGGCATTGGGCCGCAGGAAATGCAGCCAGGCCCGGTCGGGCGGCCGGCCGGCGACCCGTTCCACCGCCATGGCGTAGAGGCGCAACTGCAACGCATAATCGGCGGCGCGCCGGCGGGCTTCCACGGCTGAGACGGCATCGGTTTTGTAGTCCACCAGCACCAGTTCCCCGCCCTCCTCGAACCACAGGTCCACTTGCCCGCGCGTAACCAGGCCCTCCACGGCCATCAGAAAATCGAATTCGCGCTCGATGCGGCTGGCGCGCGCCGCGCGTTTCCCCAAGAGACTTTGCCGGAAAGCCTCGGCCAGCCGCACGGCCTCCGGATCCGCTTCCGCGAGCGCCGCGCCCGCCAGCAGGGCATGGACCTGGCTCCCGAACTCGGCCGCCGAAAGGGCGTCGGCTTCGGCCATTTCCGCGGCGCCGCGCGGGCGGCCCTCGAAGCCCAGGTGTTCGCCCAGGTAATAGGCCCTGGGGCAATTCGCGAATTTGGCGAGCGCCGTGACGGTGGCATCGGCGTCTTGTGGTTCGGTATGGGCGGGTAGTGGCAAGAGCGCTCCCTCCGCCCGGCTCGGAATGGGCGCCGGCTGCATGCCCGCGGGCAGTTCCGGTGCGCGATCCGTCACGAGCAGGCGCAGCTTCCACGGCTTGCTGTCCGGTGCGTCGAGCGTCAGAAGCTCGTCGCGCGGCGCGGTGAGATCGAGCTTCAGGTGGCGGGCCACCAGTTCGGCCCAGTTCGCAAGCTTCCGCCCGCTTCCGGAAAAACTCAGAACCAGGTGCTGCTCGGCGCGCGTCATGGCTACGTAGAGTAGCCGGTCGCTCTCCTCGGCCTCGCGCCGGCTTCGCTCCTGCCGCAGGGCGTGCTGGAAGAGATCGTCCTTTTCGCCGCGGCCCCCGGTCCGCACGGGATTGCGCCAGCGCGCGCCCAGCCCGATGCGCGGCGAGAAGGCCACTACCGGCGGATTGGTCTCCGTGCCTTTGTGCAAGGCCGCCACGAACACCACCGGGAACTCCAGCCCCTTGGCTGAATGCACGGTCATCACGCGGACGGCATTGGCCGAATCCTCCGGCGGGGCATCCGGCTCGCGCGGGTTGGAGGCGCGCACCAGCGCCAGTTCCTCGACGAACTCATCGAGCGACATGCGCCCGGCGGCCTCGCGCGCCTGGGCCAGGAACTTGTCGATATTGGCGGCGCCGCGCGCGCCGGCCTCCGGACGGTAGCCGCTTTCATCGAGGGCGTCGGCCAGCAGGCGGTCGAAGGTCACGTATTCGCGGCGCAGACGCCATTCGCGCAGGCGGTCGCGAAAACGCAACAGCCGGGCGTGATCCTCGGGGTCGAAGCCGGCGCTGTCTCCAGGCCGCAGGCGGGCCAGCGCGTCCGCCATGTCGCCGCGCGCGCTCTTCAGCCGCAGCAGGGCTTCATCGGAGGCGGCCACCAGCGGCGAGAGCAGCACCACCGCCAGCGCGATCTCATCGCGCGGATTGGCGATGACGCGCAGCAGGTGGACCAGGTCGTTCACCTCGCGGGCTTCGTAGAAACCCCGGCCGCGGTTCACCAGGTAGGGGATGCCGGCTTCCTCGAAGGCCGCCGCAAACTCGCCGATCACTTCGGTATTGCGCACCAAAACGGCGATGTCCTTAAATTCGAAGCCTTCGTCGCGGGAGAATTCCGCGATCCGCCGTGCCACCCAGCGCGCCTCCATGCGCAGAGCGTCGTCGATCTCCGGAGCCAGGGCGCCGATGAGATCCACGCACAGGGACCGCTCCCGGTCGAACGCGCGGCTGCCCTTCAGCGGGCGGGTCTCGATGCCGCTGGCGCCGTGGGCGATGGTCTCGACCGCGCTCAGGATCTCCGGCCGGCTCCGGAAATTATCGGCCAGTTCCACCAGCCGCCGGCCGCGGCGCGCCACGTCGTCGCGAAACTTCGCGAATCCGGCAGGCTCGGCGTGGCGAAAGCCGAAAATCGATTGATTGATATCGCCCACCGCGTACAGCCGGTCGGGCGCGCGGACCAGCTCGAGGAGGCGCGCCTGCTGGCCGTTGGTGTCCTGCAATTCGTCCATCAGGACATACTCGAACTGCTCGACGACGCGCGCGCGCACGTCGGCGCGCTCTTCGAGCAGGCGAACCGAAAACTCCTCCAGGTCGGCGAAATCGAGCACCCCGGCAGTGCGCTTGCTCGCGCGATAGAGGCGGTCGAAGCGCGCCACCAGCTCGATCAGGGTCCTCCGTTCGGCCGCGTAGAGTTCGGTGATGAAGCCGTACGCGGATTCTCCGATGGCCGCCCGCAGTTGTTGAACGAGATTATACGCGGCGGTGCCGGGCTTGCACTTGCGCAGATTGCAGGAGAACTTCTCGATGGCCTCCAGAGCCGCCAGCGGTCCCGGCGCGCTCACCACGCGCTCGGCGGCTTCGAGAACGCCGGCCAGGTAGTGCTTCTGCGCGCAGCTCCAGTCAGCCAGCGAATCGCGGCCGAGCGCGGCCAACGGAGTGGCGAAATCCGCTTGGTCGGCCGGAATGGCGAAGGCGGCCAGGTCCTCGACGCGCGTCCCCGCTCCGCGCATGGCGTCGTAGGCCGAGAGCACTGCTCCTTCGAATTCCGGCGACGAAAGGCCCCGGATCAGTGCCCGCACGGCCGTGGACCGCTCGCTGAAAAGTTCCTCCAGCGCGGCGGCCATGGACTCCTGCTGCATGCGCCAGGATTCGCGCTCGTCGGCCACTGCAAATTGGGGATCGACGCCGGCAAACACGGCGTGCTCGCGCAGCAGCCGCGCGCAGAAGCCGTGGATTGTCGAGACCCACGCGCGCTCCAGACGGGCGCGGCGCTCCGGGCTGTCGCGAAAAGCGCGCGCCAGTTTGTCGCGCATGTTTCCGGCGGCTTTTTCGGTGAAGGTGATGGCCAGGATGCGCAGCGGATCCGCGCCCGCCTCCACCAGGCGGCGAAAGTATTCCACCAGCACGGTGGTCTTGCCCGACCCCGGTCCGGCCACGATGCAGGTGTCCTGATGGCTGCGAGTAGTATCCAGGGCCTCGATTTGCGCGGGAGTGAAACGCACCTCGCTCATGCGCCCTCCGCCATTTCGCGGCCCCGCCGGGCGGTCCGGCGGCACGCGTCGCGGTAATCGCAGTAGCGGCAGTGATCCGCTTCGGCCGGCGCCGGTTCCACGCGGCCGGCGCGGATCTCCTCCACGGCCCGGCGCGTGCGCGCAAGAGCCCCCTCGAACCAGCCCTCGGGGATGCTCCGGCCATCCATCAGCCCGCTGTCGCTCCAGCCGGCGTACGCGATGCCGCCCTTAAGCCCCACATAGAACATGCCGGCGGGCGTGGCGCCGAAGACGCGCTCCGCCGCCAGCAGATAGAGCGGTGCCTGCAACAGCGTTTCGGAATCCAGGCGGGCGCGCGTGCGCTGGGCGGCGCTGTACTTGTAATCGATCACGTACGCGCGCCCATCCGCGCCCTTATCCAGCCGGTCGATCTGGCCGGAAATCTCGAGCACCCCCTCGAGCGGCAGCACGAAGGGCCGTTCGGTTTGGGAACTGAAATCGCCTCGCGGCCAGGGGTCGCCGGCGGCAAAGGCGCGCAGGTCGTCAAGCATGATATTGCGCAGGCGTTCGGTATGGTATCCGCCGGGGATGCGCTTATCTTCAATCTCGCGCTCGAAGAAGCTCTCGAAAAGCGCTTCGATGTCCTGGGGACGCTCCCACCATTCGGCCAGCACGGCGTGCACGATATTGCCCTGCATGAGGAAATCGAACCTCTCGGCGGGGCGGCGGGGCGGCGGTTCGAGGCGCAGGGTGCGCCCGGCGAAGAACTGGAACGGGCATTCGAGATAGATTTCGAGCGCCGTTGCCGAGAGGCGCGCGGTGCGGGCGCGCAGCAGGTTCAGCAGATCCGGCGCGCGGATGCCTCGCGGGGGCGCGAGCGGGGCGGGACGGATTCGCGGCGGGGGCGCCGGCTGCGCGGGCACGGGAGCCAGCCCCAGACCCTCCAGGTAAAACGAAGGCAGGTTGCGTTCCCCGCGGGCGTCGAACTCGGGATAGGAGAGCGTCACCGAGAGGCTGGCCCGGCTCACGGCCGAATCGAACAAAGCCCGCTCCTCGCGTTCGAACTCCTCTGCCGTGCGCAGGCGGATGCCGTGGCTGTTCAGCGCCTGGCGGGCGGCGTCCGGGAAAAACGGGTTCAGCGGGTGAACCTGGGGGAACTGCTTTTCCACCATCCCGCACACGAACACCACCGGCAGCACCCACTGGCGCGCCTCGTGCGCGCCGAGCACGTGGACCACGTTGCGGCGGCCGTCCGGCAGGCGCAGAGGCATGAGGCGCAGCACGGATTTCACCGCGCGCCAGAACTCCTCGAGACCCACGGCGCGCCCCGGTTCGAGCGCTCCGGCGGCTTCGTCGAGGGCCGTTTCGAACTGCGTCAGCACGGCTGCCTGGCCGCGCCAGATTTCATCGAAGGGCGCCGCGATCTCGCCCACCCACGGCCGGAACAGGTCGCGCAGAGTGCCGAGGCGCGCGGCCCAATCGCGCGGCGCCAGCGAAAACGAGCGCCACTCCTCGATCCCCGCCAACGCATCCAACAGCCGGACCAGTTTGCCTTCGGCGGCGGCCGCCTTCAAGGCGCCCAAGCCGGCATTGGGAAGCTGGGAGCGCACGGCGAAATCGAAGCGGTCCATGACGCTCGAATCGGCGAAGCGCGGCGCCAGGCGCAGCACCGCGAGGGTGCGGGCATGATCCCAGCCTCCCAGCATGGCATCCACCGCGCCCACCAGAAAACGCGTCACCGCGTGGCGGTCCAGCTTGGAATCGAAGTAGAAGCGCGCCGGAATGCCGAAGCGCTCCAGCGTGGAGCCGAGGATCGGCGCGTAGTTCCCGGCGGCGCGGACCACGATGCCCATCTCGCGGAAGGGGCGGCCGGCGGCGGCCTGCTCCAGAATGCGGCGGGCGATTTCCTCGGCCTCGCGCTCGATCGAAGCGGCCCGCACCAGCGCGATCGCGGGCGTGGGGCGTGCGCCGGCGGCCCGCTCTTCCTGGAACCCCATGGCCAGCAGGCGCGCGCGCGCCGGTTCGGTGGCCTCGCCCGCGCCCAGCGTCACGGTGAGATCGGCGTGCCGCGCCAGGGCCGCGATGACGCCCAACTCGGGATCGGGCAGAGCGTGGAAGCCATCCAGCCAGATGGTGCGCACGTCCAGGCCTCCGGCAGAGATGCGCACAGCGGCAAGCTCCAGGCGCCGGGCGCGCAAGGCCTTGCCGCGGCGCTCCAGTTCCTTATCCACTTCCCGGTAGACCGCCAGGAAGGCTGGTGCCAGCGGCGCGTCGGGCAGATGCGCAGCCAGGCGGGCGCTGTCGCACCCCGCCGACGAGAATTCGGCCACCATGCGCGCCATTGACGCCGAGAAGCCGGGCGCCTCGACCACACGCGCGAACTCGACCCGCCCGAGCCGCCGGGCGGCTTCCTCCACGATCAGATACAGCGCCGCCTCGGATATCTCGGGGGTATCTTCCACCCAGGGCTTCACGAAACCCGATAGCGTCTGTACGATCCGGCGGCGGAACACGAAGCCCTCGCGCGCCAATCGATGGGCGAGATGTTGCGCCAGGGTGGCGGTAGGGACCAGCAGGCGCACGGATCCATCGTTCGCCCGCAGAGCCGCGCGCAGCCCTTCCAGAACGAGGTCGGTCTTTCCCGATCCCGGAGGTCCGGTGACCAAGCGCATGTGCTTCAGTGTAGCGCAGGCGAAATAAATACGAAAGCGCCTGGATAGGGCCCATGCGGCGCGGTGCGGAAGATAACAAACCCAGCGGCGGATGTTTTTCCACGCGGCCCTTTGACTTCCTCTCCGCGTTATGGTGTACACTGAGACTGACGAAGTTTCGCTTGTCCTTAATTCGTGCCATTCCGCTTTCCGGCCAGAGAGTCTCCCCGGTCGCCCGGCGCCCCTTCGTTCGCCTCCGTCATCCTAAGCCTAACGTTTGACCACCAATGTATCCGAGAAATTTTCCGCCTCGCAGGCAGAACCGCAGAGAGAACGTAAACGAATCGATCCGCGCCCGTGAAGTGCGCGCGGTCTTCCCCGATGGAACCACGGAAGTCATGCCCACTTCGGCGGCTCTGCGTAGAGCGCAGGAGCTGGGCCTGGACTTGGTTCTGGTGGCTCCCACTGCCGTGCCGCCCGTGGCCAAGGCCGTGGATTTCGGCCACTATCAATACGACCAGAAGAAGAAGCAGCACGACGCCAAGAAGAAGCAGCACGTCGTGCAGGTCAAGGAACTCAAGTTCCGCCCCAACACCGACGATCACGATTACGAGTTTAAGAAGACTCACGCCATACGCTTCCTGCAGGAGGGTAACCGGGTCAAAGCCGTGGTTCAGTTCCGGGGCCGCGAAATCGCTCATGCTGATCTGGGCAAGAAGCTGCTGATGCGGTTCGCCAGCGACCTGACCACCTATGGCAGCGTGGAAGGCATGCCACGCCTGGAAGGCCGGAACGCCCACATCCTGATCAGCCCTGTGAAGGGCGTCGCGGCGAAATCCGCCGGCGAGAAGCCCGCATCGCCGCCCTCGGCCGCGTAAGGACGCGATCGATAGTCTAGGTAGTACTCTCCTTGGGGCGCCTCTGGCTCGCGTGCTAAGATGCCAGTTAGCTGTAGCACCATTAAGGGTCCGCGACTATGTATAACGCTTTCTTCGGGTTCAAACTCAGTCCCTTCAATATGAGCCCGGACCCTTCCTTCCTGTTCCGGAGCGCGCAACACGAGGAGGCGCTGGCCAACCTGATTTACGGTGTGCAGAGCCGCAAAGGCTTCATCGTTCTCAGCGGCGAAGTGGGCACGGGGAAGACCACCATGCTGGAGTGCCTGCGGGATTTTCTGAACTCGCAGCAGGTGGCTTTCGCATCGCTGTTCAACTCGCGGCTGACGGTCACCCAGTTCTTCGAGCTGCTGGCCTATGACCTGGATCTGCGATGCAACCGGCTCTCTAAAACCGAAGTATTGCTGACCCTGAATAACCTGCTGGTGGAAAGAGCCGCGGTTGGGCGCACTACAGTACTTATAGTCGATGAGGCCCACAATCTGGATTGGGACGTACTAGAAGAGGTGCGCCTGCTGGGAAACCTCGAGAACCGCCGCGGAAAGCTGCTTCAAATCGTTTTGGCCGGCCAGCCGGAGCTGGATCGCAAGCTGGATGCTCCCGAATTCCGGCAGCTCAAGCAGCGCATCGCGCTGCGCTGTAACCTGCTGGGTTTCGACCGGCAAGAAACGATCGCCTACGTGAACTCGCGGATGGCCCGCGCGGGTCTCCCGAATCAGACCGTGATCTCTCCGGAACTCATTGAGGAAGTGCACTTTAGATCGCAGGGCATTCCTCGCCTCATCAACTCCATTTGCGACAATTTGCTGCTCACGGCATTCGCCATGGAGACCAAGATACCCACGCGCGAAATGCTCGATGAGGTGACCGCCGATTTGCGGCTGGACTATCCTGGCCAGAGTCCTTTTCGAGCCGACCCTGACTTTCCGGAGCGCGTGCTCCGCCGCCCCTCCTAATCCGCTTCAGCTTAGTCTAGTACTAAGGTGTTTCCCCGATTCGCTCCCCACAAATAAGATCTAAAAGTACTAGTTGGTCCCGTACTCATCAGGTATTTGTTCGGATACACTTCGGGATGAGATAGGCAAGATAGCTTCGCCCTCCGAGTTTCGCATCGGGAAAATCGCTTCTACCTAGTCTCAACCAAAACAAATACCTAAGGAGCCTTGAAAAAATGCGCACATTCCTCTACGCCAAACTGGCTGGGACGCTAGTGCTTCTCGTGTCAGCGTTTTCCCTTAACCATGCACAGGGAAACCAACTCACTCAGATCTCTCCTCAAGCTGCCTTAGCACGCGTGGGCCATGGTCCCACCATGCCGCCTGATCCCGATGAGCCGCCGATGGCTCTTCGCCATGGTCCCACCATGCCGCCTGATCCCGACGAGCCGCCAAGTCGCGCCTGAAGATTTGAGATCTGGCGCCAGCCGCGACCAGGGCCTAGAATTGTAGCA
>Ga0326728_10018381_pt1 | contig 13789 bp, 13 predicted proteins | sample MB3enrmetagenome_FD_207602 | JGI IMG/M metagenome (GOLD analysis project Ga0326728, IMG submission 207602) | Lab enriched peat soil microbial communities from McLean, Ithaca, NY, United States - MB31MN | ecosystem: Environmental > Terrestrial > Soil > Wetlands > Peat | place: USA: New York... | reverse complement strand
CACGCCGCCGACGAGGCTCGCTGAATTGCTTCCGTGGATTTGGAAGCGCGAGCCTGCCATACTGGCGGCATGAGCGCAGCCGCCGACAGCTTCAACGAAATCGCCACCGTTCGCATCGAGCTGAAGGGCAGCGACCCGCTGATCTGGCGCGAAGTCGAGGTTCCGACCTCGATCGCGCTCAAGACGCTGCACGCCATTATCCAGGCGACGACGGGGTGGTTCGACCGCCACCTTTGAGAGTTCACCGTCGCCAAGCGCCGATACGGACTGCCGATGGACGAGGATTGGGGAACCGAGCCGCGCGTCGACGCCAGCAAGGTCCGGCTCCGCGACGTGCTGCGGCCCCGCAAGACGACGATCAGCTACATCTACGACTTCGGCGATTGCTGGGAGCACCGGCTTACGGTCACCAAGGTCCGATTAGGCGGTCCCAATCTCGGATACCCCCGCTACATCGCCGGCGAACGAAACGGGCCGCCGGAGGATTGCGGCGGCATACCCGGCTTCTATGAGACGCTCGACGCGGCGACCGATCCCGACCATCCCGACCATGCCGAGGCCAAGCAATGGCCCGATGACTACGACCCCAACGAAATCGACGTACCGCCGATCAAATACGCTCTCGGTCGTATCGCCAACCAACGAAACGCCGCCAAAGCCCGCCTCGCAAAAAGGAAACCGGACTCCACTACCTGATCGGCCGAGACGCGCCGCCGCCGCGGCTCTCACCGGACGAATACCCTTCGGCGCAACTTCACACAGGAGCCGAGGCAACCGAGCACGATTCAGGTAATTGTTTACGGCTTGACCCAGGCGCCGTTCGCTTTCGACGACTTCACCGCCGCCTCGACGAAGGCGACGCCTTTGACGCCGTCGAGGATGGTCGGGAAGTCGCATTCGGCCGGCGGCTTCTTTCCGGCGCGCACCGCTTTGATCGCCAGCGCAACTTCGGAATAGATATTGGCGAAGCCTTCGAGATAGCCCTCCGGGTGGCCGCCCGGCGTGCGGGTGACGCGCGCCGTCGTGGCGCCCGAGCCTGGGCCGGCGCGGGTGATGATGCGCGTCGGTTCGCCAAGCGGCGACCAACGCAATTCGTTGGGGTTCTGCTGCGCCCAATGGAGACCGCCCTTGGTCCCGTAGACGCGCAACCTCAGGCCGTTCTCGTTGCCGGGAGCGACCTGGCTCGCCCACAGGGCGCCGCGTGCGCCGTTGGCGTAGCGCAACAGCACCTGCGTGTTGTCGTCGAGCTTGCGGCCAGAGACGAAGGTGGCGAGATCGGCGGACAGCTCGGCGACCTCGAGGCCCGTCACGTAGTCGGCAAGATTGAAGGCGTGCGTGCCGATGTCGCCGAGCGCGCCGCCGCCGCCGGCGCGCTCGGCGAAATCGTCGAACGCCTTCTCGGTCACGCGGATGATGTGACGCTTGATGAACTCTGCGCCTTCGCGCGCGCCGTCCTCGGGATGCTTGAGGCAGGACTGCCATTCGAGCACCGCCCACGACGAGAAGCCGTATTGCGCCGTCTTGGAGAAGATCGCCGGGAAATTGACCTGCCCGTCGCCAAGCGAACGGAAACGCCCGGCGCGCTCGACCCACGGCGCGTAACCCGAATAGACGCCTTGGCGGCCGGTCGGGTTGAACTCGGCGTCCTTGACGTGAAACATCTTCACCCGCTCGTGGTAGATGTCGAGGAAGGCGAGATAGTCGAGCTGCTGCAGCACGAAATGCGACGGGTCGTAGAGAATGTTGCAGCGCTTGTGGCCGCCGACCGCCTCGAGGAAGCGTTCGAAGGTCGCGCCGTCGAACAGGTCTTCGCCCGGATGGATTTCATAGGCGACGTCGCAGCCGGCGTCGTCGAAGGCGTCGAGGATCGGCCGCCAGCGACGAGCGAGTTCGGCGAAGGCCGTCTCGATCAGCCCAGGCGCGCACTGCGGCCACGGATAGACGAACGGCCAGGCGAGCGAGCCGGAGAAGGTGGCGTGCGCCTTCAGCCCCAGCCGTTTCGACGCCTTGGCGGCGTTCAGCATCTGTTCGACCGCCCACTTCTGCCGCGCGGCCGGGTTGCCGTGCACCTCCGCAGGCGCGAAGCCGTCGAACGCTTCGTCGAAGGCCGGGTTCACCGCAACGAGCTGCCCTTGCAGATGCGTGGCGAGCTCGGTGATGGCGAGCCCGTGACTCGCCGCGATCCCTTTGAGTTCGTCGCAATAGGCCTCCGACGAGGCGGCCTTGGCGAGATCGATGAGCCGTCCGTCCCAGGCGGGAATCTGCACGCCCTTGTAACCAAGCGAGGCCGCCCATTTGCAGATCGAATCGAATGAATTGAACGGTGCCGCGTCACCGGCGAACTGCGCCAGGAAAATCGCCGGACCCTTGACTATGCCAGCCATCGCTTGCTCCTCCGAAATGCTTGTTTTGCTTGCGTCGTCGAGTCGCGCGGGGCACCCGCCCAGCGAATGACATCGAACGTCGGTCGCGCAAACTTCGATTGAAACGTGATCGAACAGGGGTGTGAGCGCGCGCGCCGGGGCCGATCGGCGAGTCGCTTCCGAAGGCTAAACGCTCGTCAGATCGCCCGGTCGCTCAACATGTCGAGGAACCGAATGTCGACCGGCTTGGCTAGGAGCTCTTCAATGCGACCGAACAGAGGCTGGAGATATGGCATCTTGAGATGCGCCTCCAAGGCGTCGCGATCGACGAAGTTCTCGTAGAACACGAACACGTTCGGGTCGGCGTGATCGCAATGGAAATCGTAGCTGACGCAGCCCTCCTCGGCGCGCGTCGGCGCAACCTGCGCCATGAGGACGCTGTAGAGCTCCTCGCGCTTCTCGGGTTTGGCGACGACGGTCCCGATAATCGTGCATCCTGGTCTTCTCACAGGACGACTCCCATGGTCTCGATTGCGGATAGAGATCGGTGAAACCCCAGCTCGGCGACGCTGCAGGTCGCGCCGGTCATAAGGTTGCGCCGCTCTCGGCGTCGAACAATTGCGTCGTCCGCGAAGACGCCCACAGCGTGCATTCACGACCAGCGACCGCGGGGCAACGCGTGTCGAGCCGCGCCACCATCGGCTTGCCAACGGCTACGCCGTCGACCTTGGCGAGAATGCTTTCTTCTTCGGTCACCGCACTGAGCAAGGCTTGCTCGGCGTCTTGCTTTGGGTTCAACCCGAAATGCAGCAGCACCTCCGAACCCATGAATTCGACGTGGAGCGGCATGACCTTGAGAGCAATGTCGTGCTCCGCGTCCTGTTCGTAGGCGAAAGCTTCAGGACGGACGCCGAGCACGACCTTTTGCCCCGCTTTCGCGACCTTGCCCGCTCGCGCCAAGGGAATCGTTTGGCCGGCGCTGATCAGCCCGCCGCCACCATGAACTTCCGCAAATGCAAGATTGATCGACGGGCTGCCAATGAAGGCCGCGACGAAGATGTTGCGCGGACGCTCGTACAGCGTCTTCGGCGTGTCGAACTGCTGCAGAACCCCCGCTCGCATCACCGCAACGCGATCGCCCATCGTCATCGCTTCGACCTGATCATGGGTGACATAGACCGTGCTGACGCCGATCCGGCGGTGCAGGGCGAGAATCTCGGAGCGCATCTCGACCCGCAGCGCGGCATCGAGGTTCGACAGAGGCTCATCCATCAGGAAGGCGCTCGGCTTGCGGACCAGCGCGCGCCCCATGGCGACGCGCTGTCTCTGGCCTCCGGACAGCGCATGCGGCTTTCGTTGCAGGAACGGCGTCAGCGCCAGCAGTTCGGCGGTCTGGCGCACCTGCCGATCGATGTCTGCGGAGGACGCTCCGCGCACGCGCAAGGGATAGGCGAGATTGTCGTACACGTTCTTGTGCGGATAGAGCGCGTAGTTCTGGAAGACCATGGCGACGTCCCGCTCCTGCGGGTCGAGATCGGTGACATCGTGGCCGCCAATGCGGATCGCGCCGGCGCTCACCGTCTGCAGGCCCGCCAGGGCCCGCAGCGCCGTCGACTTTCCGCATCCCGAGGGCCCGACGAGAACGACGAATTCGCCATGACCGATTTCGAGATCGAGGCCCTTCAGCGCCGTGGTGCCGTCGGCGAATGTGACGACGACCTGTTCGAACGCGACGCCCGCAGCGCGGCCGATCGGGGCCGATCGCTGGGCTTGCGTTGCCGGGCCGCCTGCGGCGCTTGGGTTGTTGCTCACTTGACGGCCCCCATCGTCATGCCGCGCACCAGATAGCGTTGAACGGCGAGGGCGAAGATCCAGACCGGCAGCACCACCAGCGTCCCCGCGGACATAATGTTGTTCCATTCGATGCTGACCGGGTTGACGAACTCGGTCAGCGCGACGGGCGCCGTCCGCGTGCTCGCGCCGGTGAGCACGTTTGCAAACAGGAACTCGTTCCAGGCGAAAATGAAGGCGAGCAGGCCAGTCGATATCGCGCCAGGCAGCGTCAGCGGCAGCGTGACGTCGAGGAATGTCCTCAGCTTGCTCGCGCCGTCGACATAGGCTGCCTCCTCGATCTCCACCGGGAGGTCGGCAAAGAACCCGCGCAGCAGCCAGATGGTCAGCGGCAGGTTCATGAACGTATAGAGGATGATCAGCGACCACACCGTTCCGGTCAGTCCGACCGAACGGAACAGCAGGAAAAGCGGAATGATGATGACGATCGGCGGCAGGATGCGCAGCGACAGGATCCAGAACGCGACCTGCTGCTGCACGGCGCCGGGCCTGCGCGCCAACGGATAGGCCACCCCTGCGCCGATGACGAGCGCCAGCAGGGTCGAAACGGTCGCGGCGAAGGCGCTGACGGTCAGCGCCGAGCCGAAAGCGCTGGCGGTGAAAACATGGGTGAAGTTCTCGAACGTCGGCGCGACCAGGATTTGCGGCGTCGCCGAGAAGGCTTGGTTGCCGGTCTTCAAAGCCGTGCTGATCATCCATAGGATCGGGGCGATGAACAGCAGGGTCGCAAGGGTGGCGCCCGCCACTTGCGCGACGACGCCGACGCGGCGGATCCAGCGCACCCTCCTGCGGGGCGCCGTTAAGCGGAACTCGGTCATGCGAAATCCGTCTTTCGGAACAGTATGGCGAGAGCCACGGTCGAAATGGCGACCACCAGGATCAGCATGAGCCACGAATAGGCGGCGGCGTAGCCGATATCGAAAGACTTGAAGCCGAGGTCGTAGATCTGCCACGACAGCGTCTGCGTCGCGTCGATCGGTCCGCCGCGCGTCGTCATGTAGATGATGTCGTAGACGCGAAAGGCGTCGAGCAGGCGCAACACGAGCGCCACGGCGACCGGATAGCGGATCATCGGCAGGATGTGGTCGAATAGGATCCGCATCGATCGCGCGCCGTCAATGCGCGCGGCCTCGATGACGTCCTCCGGCACGCCTTGCAGCGCGGCGAGCAGGATGAGGAAGGTGAATGGCGTCCACTGCCAGACGTCAATGACGATGAGCGTCGGCAGCGCCAGCGCCGGATCGCCGAGGAAGTCGACGCGCGGCAAGCCGACTAGGCTCATCAGGTAGCTCACGATCCCGAATCGCGGGTTGAGCATGTAGCGCCAGAGCAGGCCGACGACGACCGGCGCCACCACCATCGGCAGGATCAGCAGCGCACGAAGGAAATGGTCGCTGGGAAACCGACGGAAGAACAGGAGCGCGAGGACCAGGCCGATCGTCAGTTCCAGCGCCACGACAAACGCCACGTAGACCAGGGTGACGACGACCGAGTGCCAGAAGCTCGGGTCTGACAGAAGCAGTTCGTAGTTGCGAAAACCCGTCAAGCTGCGTCGGGCCGACGCCGCAAGGTTCCACCGATAGAACGACGCGTTGAGAGAATAGAGCGTTGGATAGACGGAGATGGCGATGAGGAACGCCATTCCCGGAATCATCGGGACGAGCCAGCCATAACGCCGGATCACGCGGTTTAATGGAGAACCGCTGCCACGCCTAGCTTTAGGTATCGTCGTTGACGACATCGCGTTTCCTCGGTGACGACGCGGGCGACGACGGCCCCGCCTGGGCCGCCGCCGCCCTTCTTTCGTGACGTCAGCGCTGCAAGGCCGCATCCTCGGCCTTGTCCGCCGCCTTCACGCCTTCCTCAGGGGTGGACTGTCCGAGCTGCACCGCCTGCAGCGGGGTGGTGATCGTCGTTTCCCAACGCTCCTCGCCCTCGAACAGCGGCCGCGGCGAAGCGTTCTTCATCGCGATGATGACTTCGGAATAGCGGCGGAAGCGCTTGACGTCCGTGCCCGCGAGCTTCTCTTCCGTGAGCTTCGGGTCGCTGTAGCTCGACAGGCGCACCGGGTCGCCGCCGCCGAGCGAAGCCTGGACGACATCGTTCTTCTTGGTCTCAAGCCAAGCGACGAATTTCTTCGCCTCGGCCGCCTGCTTCGAATACTTCGACACGCTGATCACCCACTCCGCGAGGTGGGGATGGCTCGGCTCGCCGGCCTTGACGGAAGGCACCTGGGCGAACTCCCACTTGCCGACCGTGCGCGAGGTCTTGGGATCATCGACCGCGAAGGCGCCCCACGACCATTGCATCGCCGTCGCGACGACGCCCTGCTGCGCTGCGGTCGTCACGTCGTCATAAGTGTAACTCACCGCGCCGACGGGCATGAGCTTCGACATCTCCGCCCACACCTTGGTCGCCGCGACGCCGTCGGGCGTGTCGATGGTCGACTTGGTGAAGTCGTCGTTGAAGGCCTTGCCGCCGTAGGTCGAGAAGAACGAATACCAGGTATGGACGTTGCCGTAGCCCTTGGCCGCCTGCGCCGCCCAGGCCGCGACCTTTTGGCCGCCGTAAGTGCGACCGTTGAGGAACTTCGACTGCTCCAGCCACTCGTCCATGGTCTTCGGCGGAGCGAGATCATGGCCGCTGGCCGCCTTGTACGCCTCTTTGGTGGCCGGGTCGTTGTAGATGTCGCTGCGATACCAGAGCAGATGAGGATGCACGGTCTGCGGCACACCATAGAGCTTGCCGCCATAGGAGGCGACCCGCAGCGCCAGCGGGAAGAAGTCCGCCTTGTCTTCCGTGCTCAGTACGTCGTCCATCTGGACGAGGTGTCCGCCGCCGGCGAACTCAGGAATCCAGTTGTAGTCGAGATTAAAGATATCGAAGCTCGAATCCTCCGCTGCGAACAGGGTCGCCATCTTTTCATGGATGGCGTCGCGGCCAATGAGCTGTACGTCGATCTTGACGCCAGTTTCCCTCTCGTATTGGGGCGCCAGCGTGTCCTTCACCACCGTGCCCCACGTCGCAGGCAAGAAGATCGCATGCAGCGTGACCGGCTCGGCGGCCAACGCGCCGGCGATCGCCGACGCGGAAAACAGAAGCGCAGCGCCGACGATCGCGGCCCGGCGAGTCGTCTGGGAACCAGAATGTACCATCGTTACCTCCACGTTGAAGTCGACGTGATCCTGTTGAGGCGGCTTTGGCGGGCGCCGCCCGTGCCCGTGTCTGCCGGCGCGCGCTCGGCGCGCCGGCGCGCCCGCAAATCACGCGGCCTCGAGATCGATCTGAATTTTGACGAACGACTTGTCCGTTTCCATGCTCTCGATCGACCGCGCCACGTCGGACAGCGGTCGCACGCTGTCGACGATCTGGCTCGGATTAACGCGTCCGCTAGCGATGAGGTCGATCGCCGTCGGCCACGTCTCGTACGTGCCCGCGTAGGAGCCGACGATTGTCAATTCCTTCGCGTAGATGTCGAACGGCTTGAGATCGATGGTCGCGTCGGGCGGCGCGGCGCCATAGGCCAGAACGCGCCCGCCGCGGCGAACCAGTTCGAACGCCTGCTTGTAGGTCGCCAGCCGTCCGACGGCCTCGATCACCACGTCCGCGCCGCGCCCGAAAGTGGCGTCGCGCAGCAGGTCAGCCGCGCCATCCGACAACGGGTCGATCTCGATATCGCTGCCGATCGCATGCGCACGAGTGCGTCGCGTCTCCGACGGCTCGGACACGATGATGCGCGAGGCGCCGCGCAGGCGACTCAAGGCCGCGTGGCAGAGGCCCATCGGACCAGCGCCGATGATCAGCACCGTTTCGCCGACGTCGACGCCGATGCGCTCCTGGCCGTGGACGGCGCAGGCCAGCGGCTCGACGAACGCCGCATGTTCGAACGGCATCGAGCTGGGCAGCGTGTAGACGTTGGTCGCCGGAGCGACGACGTATTCGGCCATCCCGCCCGCGTCGTGCACGCCGAGCTGCCGCACGCTGGCGCAGAACAGCTTTTGATGGTGACGGCAGAACCAGCACGTCCCGCAGGCGATGTTGATGTCGGCCGTCGCCTTGTCTCCGACCTTGACGTTCTTGACGCCCGCTCCAACGGCGGCCACCGTTCCCGCGAATTCGTGACCGATGATCAGCGGCAGGTTCGGCGCCGGAAAATTGCCGCGGAAGATGTGCGAGTCCGTGCCGCAGATACCGCAGCGCGACACTTTGATCAGCACCTCTCCAGCCTTCGGCTCGGGGCGTGCGACATCTTCGCAGCGGAGCTGGTTACGTTGATGGAAAACGGCTGCGCGCATAGTGGAAGGCATCGCGATTCCTTTCTTAAACAGACAAGCGGGCGGATGCGCTGTGGAAGTCAGTTTCCAAGCGTCGCCTTGAGAAACTTCAGCCCGTCCCGGGCCAAGGCGTCCTGGCTCTCCGCCAACGGACGCCAGATCGAGACGGCTCGAGCGATTTCGCGAATTTCGGGCGTGAAGGCTTCGATCACGGTTGCGCCGGCGTAGCGAATGAAGCGCAGCGCCGCGGCAATCTCCCGCCAAGGAATGTGGTCCTTGCCCGGCGTGCCGCGGTCGTTCGAGCAGCCGTGGAAGTGGAAGACCTTGTCGCCGCCCAAGCGGATGGCGTCAGGGATGTTGCGCTCCTCGATGTTCATATGGAACGTGTCGAGGAGCAGCCCGACGTTGTCGCGGCCGAGCCTGCCGAGCCAGTCCATGGCCTGCGCGACGGTGTTGAGCAGGTCGGTCTCGAACCGGTTCAGCGGCTCGACTGCGAGCTTGACGCCCTTCTTCGACGCGTGGTCGGACGCCCGCTTCATGCTGTCGATCGAAAGCCGCCACTGGGCTTCGCGTTCCGGTGCCGACAACAGGCGAGTCTTGCCGGTCGCCGAATACATCGGGCCAGCGACGATCGGCGAGCCGAGGTCGGCAGCGATGTCGACACAGCGCGCCAAGTAGCGCAAGCCGTTTTCGCGCGTCGCCGGATCGTCGGCGCTGAGATCGCGGTCGGGCCCGAAGGCCCCACAGACTGTCGCGCCGATTCCCGCCTTCCGCAGCCGCCCGGAAATGGCGGCCGTATCGATCGTCGCCGGGTCCTCGACGCAGATCTCGATCAAGTCGAAACCGAAATCCGCGACCTTATCGATGAGATCGAGCGTCGCGTTGGAGAACGGCGACACCCATATGAAGGTGCTAGCTCCGAACCGCATCGCCGTCATGCCCCGATCCGCGCTTCGACCGCCTTGCAGGTCTCGATCGCCAACTTGGTGTAGTCGTCGAAGAACTCCTTGCCGCCGCCGCGCTGCAACGTACCGAAGACGTCCGCCGCCGCCGGAAGCAGTTCGAAGGAGATATAGCCGGTGTAGCCGATGTCTTTCAGCGCGCGGATGAGCGGCTCAAAATCCGTGTGGCCTGCGCCCGGCGCGGCCCGGTTGCTATCGGCGAAATGCACGTGGAAGAGTCGCTTGCCGGCCCGTCGGAAGGCCGCGGCCATATCCTTCTCTTCGATCGCCATATGGAACGTGTCGCCCATGACGCCGACGTTCGGACGATCAACAGCCGCGCAGAGCTTCAGCGCCTGGTCGAGCGTGTTGACGAAATAGGTTTCGTAACGGTTCCAGGCCTCGATGCAGAACTTTACGCCTTTGGTTGCGCCGTAGTCGGCGCTTTCACGGATGCCCTCGATGGCCCAAGACCATTCGCTCGTCTCGTCCGAGGTTGGAGAGGTCTTGCCGAACGGCGCAGGGCGAATAATCACCATCGGGCAATCGACTGCGGCGGCGAAATCGACAAGATCGCGAACGTATTTCTTGGCCTTCGCGCGATTCTCCGGTTCCGCGGCGACGAGATCGCGTTCGGGACCGAAATAGATCGAGCAGAGCGACGAAATCTTGATCTTGTGGCGAGCGCTTAAGGTCCTGACTTCGGCGACATTGTAGTTGGCGGGCTCGCCGACCGGTTCAATCGCGTCGTAGCCATAACGGGCGACACGTTCAAAGCTCTTGGCGACCGGCTCGCCATGATAGACGAGGGAATCGTAGCTGTACTTCACGCCTTCCTCCTTTCGCGCGGTCACGCCGCGCGCGCTTCCCCGTTCCGATCCGAACGCAAGGGAGGCACCCTGCGCCCCAACGGAACCGTTGCCTTGGCGCTTTGCCTCTGGTCGGGCGTCGGCGCCGCTCGGCGCTGCACTCGTTAACTCTTGCGTGATAATGGAAACGTTATCAGATTTTGTCAAGCGCTTTTTCGGCGCTAAACGCAGCCGGCCGGCGGTCCGCGCCCGAGTCTCGCTGCGGTCCGCGCCCGAGTCTCGCTATTGAGCACCTCAGCGGATTTCTCGACGTCCATCAGCGGAAATGGCGGAGATTAGAGTGGCGCCCAGGCGAGCATTTCAATTTCCTACCCCTCATCGGTCCCATCGCCGACGAATGGGCACTGCGCCGATCTGGCGCTCGCCGGCCGTCGCGCTTTGGCGGACGACCGTGCCCGATCGTCGAGGATCTCCTCCCAGTCGTGACGTTTAAAGAAAACGATGCTACAATTGCGCTTGCGTCCGTTTTGTGAGTATTCCTACCGGAGCGCCGCGATAGCGACGCTCCGCTCCTAGTCGGAGCGATTTCATTTGGAGTCGAATTTGGCACACCGAACTGCGCCCACGATGAAGGATGTCGCCGAAAGGGCGCGCGTATCGCTCGCCACCGTGAGTCGGGCGATCTCGACGACGCCGGGAGAGGTCTCCGAGAGACTCCGCCAACGCATCGAGAAGGCCGCGCGCGAGCTTGACTACACGGTGAACTATAACGCGCGATCGCTCAGAAGCAGAGCGAGCGACATAATCATCGTGCTCGTCCAGGACATCACCAACGCTTTCTTTCCTGAGCTGCTGCAAGGAATCGAGGATCAGGCGCACGCTATGGGCAAAGCGCTCCTGATCGGCGACACGCGCAGCGACAACGAACGCGCGGCCGCATATGGGCGAATGCTCGAAGGCCGTCGCGCGGACGGGATGATTCTATTGACAGGCGCTCTTCCACGAATTGAGGGCAGGCGTCCGGGGGCCTTTGCGCGCCGTTTTCCGATCGTCGCAATTAGCGAACGAATCGACGTGCAGTCGATACCGACCATCGGGATCGACAACGTCGGGGCTTGCGTCGACATGGTTCGGTATCTCGCGCAGATCGGCCACAGGCGCATCGTTCATCTGATGGGTCCGGTGGACAACATCCTGTCGCACCAGCGGGTCGAAGGATTTCGCAAGGGACTCGCACAGTTCCAATGCGATGCGTTCCCGGAGTGCGTCCAGCCCTCTGGCTTCACCATTCGTTCGGGGCAGGCGGCGATGGCTCGCGTGCTCGACGGCGACGCGCGGCCGACGGCTGTGTTTGCTGCAAACGACGAAAGCGCGATCGGCGCTATCATTGAAGCCAAAGCCCGCGGCCTCAGGGTTCCCGAGGATATCTCCGTTGTCGGATTCGACGACATCAAGTTCGCGCAGAGCTACGATCCGCCGCTGACCACCATTTATCAGCCGCGCCGCGAAATGGGGCGCAAGGCGATGGAGATCCTCGGGCGCCTCATCGCCGACCCGCGCAAGCCGCAGGCGGACGCGCTGCTCGACTACAAGCTCAGCGTTCGAGCGAGCAGCGCCCCGCCGTCGACCGCCGACCTTCGCAGAGCCTGACTTGGCGGTGATCTTCAAGGGTCCCGCGTCAGCAAGCGCCACACATTCGCGAGGCGATGGCGCAAAATCGTCGCGGAGCAGGCACTCGACCCGGATCGTGGTCGAGGAGCTCGGCCATTCGGCTTCGCCCTCACAGATCCAGGCGAGCGGCTTTCCCGCAGCCGGCTCTTCCTGGGAGTCTCCCGTGTGGAGTCGCGCCGAACCGGGCCCCCACGATCGGAGTGACCCAAGCTATTGATTCACAGCAGAAAGTTGCAACAAATAGGGATCCCAAATTGCGTCGAACTGGGACCACTCGCAGATGTCAAGTTCTTTCGCAATCGCAATGCATTACGTCGCATCGTAACGGTGGACTCCTTCAGCGCAACTTCACACCCCTGCGCCGTCCGGCACCGCGCCTCGTCGCCTCAGCCATTGAATGCGCGGAGCCTCGACGCGCCCCTCTCCGCGCGGCGACCCGAGCCTGCGGTCAAGGCGCTGCCGCAGCGAGCGCTGAGGCCAATAGGTCGGAATTCTATGGCGCGACGGCTCGACTCGATGCGCGCGGTGCTTTTGCGCTTATATGCGTATGCGCGCGAGGGTCGAAAAGCGCGCTTTCGTCCCATTTCGTCGGCCTCTTCGCGAAGTGCGAAATCCTTGAATTCTGCTGCATCGCAAACGACCGAATCCGGTCGAGGGCTGATGTGACGCTATGCACGAGCGAATGTCCGCTTCGACATTTCGATTGCCTGAAGCCGCCAGTCCGCTCTCGTGAAGAGTTTCGGACGCCGGTAGGCGTACGAAAGTCGCCGAGGAACGAACCCGCGGGCCGGATGCGGCGCCCTATGGGTATTTGAGGATTTCGTTGGGGCCAGCCTGCACGTTTTCGTTGGCGCGACGCTGCTCGGCATGAGCTGAACGATCAGATATTCGGGCAGATTGGCGTTGAAGCCTGGCTTGTGTGCGGGGGATTGGACCACCTTTTGCTCGGCCGTGTGCGAAAGACGCACATCCGGTCATTCGCCGGAGCGGTATAGCTTCGACGTAGAGGAGGATCAGGCCGTGCCGGGTCACGACGACGCCCCGGTTGCTGCGGGAGCGCGGGGCGGCGCGCGCGGCTGCATCCACCGTTCGAAGGTCTCGATGATGCGCATGCGCCCGCCGCAGCAGGGACAGGGTTGGAGTTGATCAGGCGGCTCCTCGGCCTCGATGGGTTCCGGCGGCGTCGATACGGCCAGCAGTTCGCGGACGTGGGCGATGGTGACCTTGCGTGTCGCGCTCGCGAGCAACCCGTAGTGCCGGATGCGGTGGAAGCCGCGTGGCAGAACATGCAGCAGGAAGCGGCGCATGAACTCGTGGGTATCGAGCGTCATGACCTGCTGGCGCCCCGGGCCGCTGCGGCGGTAATCCTTGTAGTGGAAGGTCACGCCGGCCTTATCGAAGGCAATCAGGCGGCGGTTCGAGATCGCGACCCGGTGGGTGTAGCGGGACAGGTAGGCGAGCACCGCTTCGGGTCCGGCGAACGGCGCCTTGGCATAGACCACCCATCGCTTCTTCCTGAGTGGCGCGAGATGGCGCAGGAAGCGGCGCTGGTCGGCAAGGTCGGCCTGAGCGCCGAAGAAGACGAGCTTGCCGGCATCGTGCAACTCGATCAACTGGGTCAGAAACAGTCGGCGGAAGAGCTTGCCCAGCACCCGGACCGGCAGGAGGAAGGCCGGGCGTGCGTTGATCCAGCGCGAACCGTCGCGCGCGACGCCGCCGCCGGGCACGATCATGTGGACATGCGGATGATGCGTCATCGCCGAGCCCCAGGTGTGGAGCACGGCGGTGACGCCGATCCGGGCGCCAAGATGCCTGGGATCGGCGGCGATCGTCATCATCGTCTCGGAGGCGGCCCGGAACAACAGGTCGTAGACGACCGC
>Ga0326728_10018379_pt1 | contig 13790 bp, 12 predicted proteins | sample MB3enrmetagenome_FD_207602 | JGI IMG/M metagenome (GOLD analysis project Ga0326728, IMG submission 207602) | Lab enriched peat soil microbial communities from McLean, Ithaca, NY, United States - MB31MN | ecosystem: Environmental > Terrestrial > Soil > Wetlands > Peat | place: USA: New York... | reverse complement strand
GAGGTTTGACCGCGACGGCGTTGGTAGCCATCGTGGGCGCGGCATTGGTACGGCCCATGGGTGCATTGGTCCTGAGGAGCGGCATCGCATTGGTGGGAACCGCCGGAAGAATCGGTTTGAACGTGCCGGGCACTTTGGCCTGGGCGTGAAGCACCTGATTGGTCTCCGCCCAACTCTCAGGAGGCGCTTCGGGGGGGGTGGCGCAGCCCGCCAGCAAGGCGAGCGCGCCGCAAAAAATCAAAACCGCAAACTTGGACACCCGCCAATTGTGCGAAACGAGATTCAGGACTCAAGCAATTACGATGGGGCGCTTTAAGGGGTAAAAATAAGGATTTTCGCAAACGGCAAATCGTATATCGTGAAGCCCGTTGAAAATTCTCGTTGCCATCACCGGAGCCACGGGCGCGATTTACGCGCAGCGGCTGCTGGACAATTTGAATCCGCGCGATCACGAAATCCACGTGGTTCTAAGCCATTACGCACAGCAGGTGATTGCGCTGGAACTGCCCGACGGCCTGCGGCTGCCCGAGGGCGCGCAATCCCACAATCTCAAGAGCATGAACGCCCCGTTCGCCAGCGGCTCAAATCCGCCTGACGCCATGGTGGTGATTCCCTGCACGATGGGCACGCTGGGCCGCATCGCGCACGGCTACAGCGAGGATGTCCTGCTCCGCGCCGCCGATGTGACGCTCAAGGAACGGCGCAAGCTTATCCTGGTGCCGCGTGAAACGCCCCTGAGCCTGGTGCACATCAAAAACATGGAGTTGCTGCTGCTGGCCGGCGCGACTGTTCTCCCGGCCAATCCGAGCTTCTATTCCGGCGCCAGCACCGCCCAGCAAATTGCCGACACGGTCGTGGCCCGGGTCCTGGATCATCTGGGGATTGAGAACAAGCTGGCGCCGCGCTGGTCTGCGGAACAGGAATGAAATGAAAAAAAGCAAACATTCAACATTCAACATTCAACATTCAATTCCCAACGATTCGGAAATGCTGTGGGAATTGAATGATGGGAGTGGTGAAAAAAGAAAATTTGATTTGGAGGAGCGGCTGCTTGCCTTTGCCTCGGCGGCGATTGATCTGTCCGAAAGCCTGCCCGATACGCGCGCGGGCAACCATGTTGCGGGGCAGCTTTTGCGTTCTGGAACTTCTCCCTATCCGAACCATGGTGAGGCGGAAGCGGCAGAATCCCGGCATGACTTTATCCACAAGCTAAAGATTTGTCTCAAGGAACTCCGCGAGACGCGCCGCTGGGCACGTCTTATTAAGCAGAAAGGATGGGTGAAAAACGAGACCACACTTCTGTATATGCTGGGCGAATGCGAGGAATTGATCCGCATTTTTCATTCGAGCATTCAGACGGCAAAACGCAACGCTGAGGCCGCCGAACACGAAACGCCTGCGCGAGCCCGCTGCTGACCTTCGATGTTGAGCGTTGAATGTTGAATGTTGAATGTTTCTTCTCATTAAAAAATGGGGCTCATTCGTGCGTTTCTCGCACACGGTCTTTGCGCTGCCGTTTGCGCTGGCGGCGATGCTGGTGGCCGCGCGGGACAATCGCGGATGGCCCGGCTGGCGGACGTTCGCGCTCATCCTCGCCGCCATGGTTTGCGCGCGCACCTGCGCCATGGCCTTCAACCGCATTGTGGACCGCAAATTCGACGCGCTGAATCCGCGCACCAAGAACCGACATCTGCCCGCGGGTGCCATTTCGCTGGCGAGCGCCGTGTTGTTGTGCGCGTTGTCCGGCGCGGGATTGGTCGTCGCAAGCTGGTTTTTGAACCCGCTCTGCTTTTATCTCTCGCCAATCGCGCTGGTGACGGTCTGCTTCTATTCGCTGACGAAGCGGTTCACGGATTACACGCACGTTTTTCTGGGCATTGCTCTCGCGCTCGCGCCGGTGGGAGCCTGGCTGGCCGTCAAAGGCAGCCACGTTTCGACTTGGGAAATCTTTGAAATGATCCTGCTGTCCTTGGCGGTCATCCTGTGGCTGGTGGGTTTCGACATCATCTACGCGTTGCAGGATTACGAATTCGACAAGGGCCACGGTTTGCGTTCGCTGGTCGTGGCCTGGGGCCCGCAGAATGCGTTGGCGGCGGCATTTCTGGCCCACATGGTCATGTGCGGATTGCTGCTGGCGTTTGGGCTGGCCTGCCAGTTTCGCATCGCCTATCTCATTGGCTGGTTCATCATCGTGGGCTGTCTGGGCATGGAACATTGGATTGCGCGCCGCCGCAGCCTGAACTGGATCAACATTGCCTTCTTCCGGCTGAACGCCCTGGTGGGCATGGTCTTCCTTTTGGTGGTGGCGCTGGAAGTGATTTTTGGAGGCGGATTCCGGCTGCGGTGAGCGGAGCCAAAACGAGGATCGAGGGTGGAGGATGGAGGATCGCCATCAAGGCAGCATGACCGCGCGGTAAAATTGCCGTCCATTCGCCGGACTTGAATCAATCCATAAAAACGGACTGGAGGTGAGCAACACTGTGGCCACGGTGTTCCACGAACTCAGGTTCGGCGACGATTGAATCTGGTAAGTCCGGCCAATTGTCCCGTTGATTTGGACGCCCGGATAGGTTTGCAATTGCAAATTGGCGGGCGCAACCATCGCCGGCTGCGCATTGAACGTGATGTCCCGAATCCGGTTATTGCCCGCGTCAGCCACAAACACAATGCCTTGGGAAAAGCACCCGCCCGAAGCGTCATTGAACGTGGCCGTTGCGCCCGGTCCGTCTGAAAAGCTGCCGCCATACTGATTGAATGTCCCGGCCAGGGTCACTACATTCGTTTGCGGGTCCATTTTGCGAACGCAACCATTGCAGGCGAAGTAGATGTTTCCGTATCCATCCGCAAACATGGCATTGATGCCGCTGAACGAGGCATTCATCCCGACCCCGTCCGCACTGTAGTAAGAGACGCCAGAACCGGCGATGGTGCTCACATTCTCGCTTTGGTCAATCCGGCGGATGGTGCCATTGCCGGAATCCCACACATAAAGATTGTCCGCCTGGTCGCAGGCCAGCGTCGTGGGGTTGTTAAACGCTGAAAAGACCGGCCCCTGTCCGTCAAAGTTCGCGGCCACGCCATTGCCGGCAAAGGCCTGCACCACCTGGCTGGCCGGGTTGTAGCGATAGATGCGGTTTCCGCCCGTGTAGTAAAGATTATTGGCGGAATCAAAGCATAATCCGCTGGACGATCCCAGGTTGGTAAGATCGCCGTTTGCAATTGATGCATAACCATTGGTGCCGATGTTGACCAGCCACGAACCGCTTCCATAATAAGCGGGCGTCATCAACAGCCACATTTTATTCGCATGATCCATCACCAGGGCCGACACCGTGCCCCAGGACAGCGAAACATTCGTGCCATAACCCTCGACGGTGTTTCCGCCTCCGGCGAATGTCGTCACTACAGCGCCCGGCGTAATTTTGCGGATGCGGTTATTTCCACTGTCCCAGACATATAAATTGCTGGAGGTGTCCGAAACGATTTGGCCGGGGCTGGAGAACGCCGAAAACCGGCCCGTGCCGTCAATGTAGGCCGGGAACCCAAACCCGGCGAATGTGCCGACGACGTCATTGTTGGTGTCGTAGGTTTGAGCGCGGGCCGAACCGGCGAGAATGACGGCCAGCGCCAGGGCAAAGGGAATAATATTTTTCATGCTTCTGATTTGGACGGTGTTTCCGATTTCCTGTCACAAAGAATAAGTCAGTGGCAGAGAAAACTGCAATTTAAAAACAAAGCCTGATTTGCCAGTCGCACGTTCTTGATCAACCGCCTCCAGGTTCCGCGATCTGCGTTTATCTGAGTTTATCTGCGGTTTGAACCGCATCGTACTGCCTAGACCTTGGTCTTGATTCCGCAGGCGCGGGCCAGGCACCAGCCGCTCAAGGCTTCATAAATGGCGAACAATCCGGCCACGACGAAAATAAGGCCCAGCCAGAGGATATAGTCCACTGTGATGATTCCGCCGATGAGGCAAAGCGAGCCGCTGACGCCGCGGGCGATGCGGCCTTGGCGCGTAATGTTCGGGGCGAAGAAGCGGCTCATGAATAAAATTTACCACACCGATTTGCCGTGGCAAGCCGCGGATATTCAGGCAGATTCACGGAGATGCGTTTTGAGGGGTTTCCCCAAAAATGAGCGGCGGGTTGCCGGTTGTTTTGCGGTAATTACCGAAGATGCACACGATTTGCGCCAATGGACTTGAAGGATTTAACAGACCAGCATTTCCTCTGGGCCTCGATGTTGTGGGGCGCGGTGGCCAGCGGCTATTTCATTTACGGCTGGCGGCAAAAAGCCAGCATCCCTTTGGCGGCCGGCGCGGCCATGACCGCCGCGTCGTTCTTCCTCCCTGCGCTTTGGATGTCCTTGGCGTGCATCGCCATCATTTTCGCGACCTGGTGGCTGCTCAAGCAGGGGTATTAGGCCCACAAGAGTCTTGCGCCGGATTAAAAATCAGCTTGCGCGGATACCCCGCTCCCGTTGAACCTGTGCGCTTCGAATGAAAACAGTCATCGTCACCGGCGCAGCCGGATTAATTGGCTCGGAGAGTGTCAAACGCTTTGCCCGGGAAGGTTTCAAGATTGTGGGCATTGATAATGACCTGCGCCAATGGTTCTTTGGCAAGGAGGCGTCCACCTTGGGCAACCGCCAAAAGCTCATCCATGGCATTCCCAATTACGAGCACCACGATTTCGACATCCGCGACCGCGCCGCCGTGGAGGGTCTTTTTCGAAAGCTGGGCAAGGACGTGGTTTTGATCATCCATACGGCCGCGCAGCCCTCGCACGACTGGGCCGCGCGCGATCCCCACGCGGACTTCAGCGTCAACGCGCTGGGCACCCTGAATCTGCTCCAGGCCACCCGCGAATTTTGCCCGGAAGCGGTTTTCATCTTCACTTCCACCAACAAGGTTTACGGCGACACGCCCAACCGCCTGCCGCTGGTGGAATTGGAAAAACGCTGGGAAATCAAGCCCGGCCATGAATACGAGCCGGGCATTTCCGAAACCATGAGCATTGACCAGACCAAGCATTCGCTGTTTGGCGCCAGCAAGGTGGCGGCGGATGTGCTGGTGCAGGAATACGGAAATTATTTCGGCATGAAAACGGCCTGCTTTCGCGGCGGCTGCCTCACGGGCCCGTCCCATGCCGGCACGGAGTTGCACGGCTTCCTGGCGTACCTCATGCGGTGTACGGTCAGCGGCGCGCCCTATCGCGTGTTCGGCTACAAGGGCAAGCAGGTGCGCGACAACATCCACAGCCACGACCTGGTGGAGGCGTTCTGGCATTTCTTCCAGAAGCCGCGCTCCGGCGAGGTCTATAACATTGGCGGGAGCCGTCATTCCAACTGCTCAATGATCGAGGCGATTGACCAATGCGAACGCATCAGCGGCAAAAAGCTCAAGTGGACCTACGTCGAGGACAACCGCATTGGCGACCACATCTGGTGGGTCAGCGACGTGCGAAAATTTCAGATGCATTACCCGGGGTGGAAATTCCGTTACGGCCTGGTGGAAATTTTGACGGAAATCCACGCGGCCTGCGTTGCGTGACATGGAAACTTCCGTTGAAAGCATCCTGATCACAGGCGGCGCGGGCTTTGTCGGCAGCAGTCTGGCATTGCACCTGAAGGGCATCTTTCCGCGAACCCGCATCGTCTGCATGGACAACCTGTACCGGCGCGGCTCGGAACTGAACCTGCCGCGTTTGCAGGCGGCGGGCGTGGAATTCGTCAAGGGCGACATCCGCCAAGCTGGCGAGTTTCCGGCAGGCCCCTTCGAGTTCCTTATTGAATGCTCCGCCGAGCCTTCCGTGCTGGCCGGTTACGACGGCTCGCCGGATTATCTGGTGGAAACCAATTTGATGGGCGCCTACCGCTGCCTGGAGCAGGCGCGTCAATGGCGGAGCAAGACCATTTTTCTTTCGACCAGCCGCGTTTATCCCATTTCCGTGCTGGAACAGCATCCATGGACGGAACAGCCGACGCGCTTTGCCTGGCAGGATGTTCCCGGCGCGGCCATTTCCTCGCGCGGCGTCAGCGAAGCCTGCGACATGCGCCCGGCGCGCTCCCTGTATGGCTGGACCAAGTTTGCCGGCGAAAGCCTGATCGAGGAATACCGGAGCGGTTTCGGCCTTCGCGCCGTCACCAATCGTTGCAGCGTGATTGCCGGACCCTGGCAGATGGGCAAAGTGGACCAGGGAGTGGTGGCGCTTTGGGTGCTGCGCCACTACTTCGGCAAGCCCCTCAAATACATCGGCTATGGCGGCTCGGGCAAGCAAGTCCGCGACCTCCTGCATGTGGCCGACCTCTGCGACCTCGTAGCCGCCCAGATTTCGCATTTTGACGAATGGGAAGGCTGGTTGGGCAATGTGGGCGGCGGGCTGGAAATTTCCGCGTCCTTGCTCGAACTCACGCGCATTTGCCGGGAAATAACAGGCCGCGAGATTCCCATCGCCGCCGAGCCGGAAAACCGGCAGGCCGATTTGCGCATTTTCCTGGCTGACACTTCAAAATTGTTCGCCCGCACCCTTTGGCGTCCGCGGCGCGGCGTCCGGCAAGTCGTCGCGGACGTTTTCGAATGGGTGCGCGCCCATGAAAAAGATTTGCGACCGCTTGTATGAACCCGGCCTCCCTGCTTTCCCTTTGTTTGAAATCCAAGCCAGGCGCGACGCCTGTCTCCGCAGTTTCTTTCCGCCAATTGACATGAAAACCGGTTCTGGCGCCAAATTGCTGCAAAGCGGCATCATCTATTCGGCCATCAATTTTCTGACCGGCCTGGGGAACCTCGCATTTCAAATGGTGATGGGGCATCACTTGAACAACCCCGGCCAGTACAGCAATGCCAACAGCGCCATCAATGCGTTTCAGCCGCTCCTGGGCCTGCCGCCGCAGCTGGCCATCATGGCCGTGACGCATTACATCGCCCATTTCCACGCCCTGGGGGACGCCGCCAGGTTGCAGGGCCTGCTGGCGGGCTGCAAGAAATTTCTGCTTCACCTGACGATCTATGGTTCTTTGCTGGCAATCGTGGTGGCCAAGCCGTTGAGCCTTTTTCTCCATTACACGACCACGCTGCTGGCGGTGTCGCTGATTTGCACCCTGCTGGGGCTTTGGACCACGCTGGCCACGGCCTTATGCCAGGGGTTGGCCTGGTTCAAACGCCTGGCGATTGTCGGCTTTCTGGTGATGGTCCTGCGGGTGGGCTTTGGTTATCTGGTCACGCTCAAATGGCCGTATCCCGAAACTTTCGTGCTGGCTTCGACCTTCGCGCTGCTGGGCTACCTTGTGTTGTTCTTCTGGCGAAAGGACTTGTCGCTGCCCAAGCACACCGCGCCCGTCTCGCCCTGGAACCACGAATTCACCTTGTACCTGACCGTCAGCGGGGCATTCGTCATTGGCAGCTACTGCTTTGGACTGAGCGATCTGCTGGTCATGCAGCGGTATTTTTCCAAGACGGCCAGCGGCGATGCCTACACGGCGGCCGAGCGGCTGGCGTTCTCACTGCCCACCACCGTCGCCCCGCTGTTGACGGTGCTGTTCACCAACCGGTCCATCGCCCACTCCGCGGATGCCCTTCGCGAACAATTGAAATTGATCGGCCTTTACGCCGTGGGACTGGTTTTCGGGGCCGGCTGCTTGTTTGTGCTCCGGCATTTCTGCCTGAGACTCCTCCACAAGGATTCACCGGAAGCGGCCCAGATGATTGAATACCTCTCAATCACCATGATCTTTGTGGGGCTGCTGCAAGCGGTGGGAACGTGGGCGCTGGCCAGCCGCTGGTCGAGGACGGCGCTGCTCTACGGGGCGCTGGGCCTGGGTTATACCGTGCTGATCCTGACACTGGGCAAGACGCCCGTTGCGCTCCTGCACGTCATGCCTTTGGGCGCCGCCCTTGCCTTCGTGGTGCTTTTCACTGTCTGGCTTCTGGCCATGCGGCGGCACAAGCCGGTGAGTTAGCAATTTGCAGAACAGTCAATCTTGGCTTATTGTAACTCCATCACCATAAGGAGGTGGAACATGAAAAAGTATTTGCAGATTATTTGCGCAGGCCTGGCATTGGGTGGTTCACCGCTTCTGTCAGGGTGTGCCGGGGTGGCATACACGGGCGGGGTCGCAGTGGGATACGACTACGATTACTATCCCGATTGGGGCGTTTATTATTACCCCCAGCGGCACATTTACTATTGGAATGAGGGTGGCGTCTGGCGTTCAGGCGGGCGGCTGCCGGACCGCTTTGACTTGCACAACAGGCCGGCCCAGCACCTGCACCTTCGCACAGAGCAGCCGTGGACGGAACATCACTAGGCGGTTCCAGAAAAAAACTGGCCGGATTTCGGAAACATTCAAGGGAAAGACACCGCACCCCGGCCCTCTCCCCATCGGCTTCCGAAGCCGACGCGGAGAGGGAGAAGATGTCCACCAACGCCTTCGGCGTTGAGTGTTGAGTGTTGAATGTTTTTTTCCATTCGTGGCTACGGTTTTTGTTGAAGCGCTACAGCAGCCGGCAGGCCTATGCCTTGAGCACCTCGATGAAGGCCTCCTGGGGGATGTTCACGTTGCCGATGGATTTCATCCGCTTCTTGCCTTCCTTTTGCTTTTCCAGGAGCTTGCGTTTGCGCGAAACGTCGCCGCCGTAGCACTTGGCCGTCACGTCCTTGCGGAAGGCGCTTACGACTTCAGAGGCCACAATCTTCCCCCCGATGGCCGCCTGGATTTTCACCTGGAATTGCTGGCGCGGAATGACTTCCTTCAGCTTTTCGGCCAGGGTGCGTCCCCGGCTCTCCGCCTTGGTGCGATGCACGATGCAGGAGAACGCATCCATCGGTTCGGTATTGACCAGCATGTCCAGCTTGACCATGTCGCTTTCCTGATAATCCGCCGGCTCATAATCCATGGAACCGAAGCCGCGCGTGATGCTTTTAATCCGGTCGTGAAAATCAATCAGGATTTCATTCAGGGGTATCATGGCGGTCAGCATGACGCGCTTGGCATCCAGCGTCTCGGTCTGGTTCACGTTCCCGCGTTTCTCGGAGATGAGCGCCATCATGTCGCCGATGTTTTCGTTGGGGCAAATCACGAAGGCCTTCACCATCGGTTCCTCGATTTTTTCGATGTAGGTCACGTCCGGCAAAAATGCCGGATTGTCCACTTCCTTCTCCGTGCCGTCGGTGAGCGTGACCTTGTACACGACGCTCGGATAGGTGGCGATGATGTCCATGTCGTACTCGCGGCGCAGCCGCTCCTGGACAATTTCCAGGTGCAGCAATCCGAGAAAGCCGCACCGGAACCCGAAGCCCAGCGCCACGGAGGTTTCCGCCGTATAGACAAAGGCCGAATCGTTCAGCTTGAGCTTGGCAATGTTCGCCTTGAGATGCTCATAGTCCGCCGTGTTGATCGGATAAATGCCGCTGAACACCATCGGATGAATTTCCTTGAAGCCGGGCAGCACGCCGGAGGGGTTCCGCGCGTCGGTGATGGTGTCGCCCATCTTGACTTCGCTGGCGCTCTTGATGTTTGCCGTGATATAGCCGGTCTCGCCCGTTTCCAGTTTCTCGCGCGGGTAGGGTTTGGGATTGAAACTGCCAACCTCCTTGACCTCGTAGCTTTTTCCCGAGTGCAGCAGCTTGACCATCATGCCCGGCCTGATCTCGCCGTTGAACACGCGCACATGGCTGACGACGCCCTTGTAGGTGTCAAAATAAGAATCAAACGCCAGGGCCTGGAGGCTCGCCGCGCCCGTGGGTTTGGGGGGAGGCACGCGGGCGATGATGGCTTCGAGGATGTCCACGATGCCGATGCCCTGTTTGGCGCTGCACGGGATGGCCCATTCGCTGGGCATGGCCAGAACGTCCTCAAGCTGCTGCTTGGCCTGCGGGATATTGGCGTGTGGCAGGTCAATTTTGTTGATGACCGGGATGATGGTGAGGTTCAGTTTGGCGGCGAGATGGTAATTCGCCACCGTTTGCGCTTCCACACCCTGGGCCGCGTCAATCACCAGCAAGGCGCCTTCGCACGCGCTCAAGCTGCGGGACACTTCATACGCAAAATCCACGTGGCCGGGCGTGTCAATGAGGTTCAGCTCATAGGTTTCGCCGTTGCGGGCCTTGTAGAGCATGGTCACCGGATGGGCCTTGATGGTGATGCCGCGCTCGCGCTCCAGGTCCATGGCATCCAGCAACTGGTCCTCCATGTCGCGAGTCGCAATCGTGCCGGTGATGTGCAGCAGGCGGTCGGACAGCGTGGTCTTGCCGTGGTCAATGTGGGCAATGATGCTGAAATTTCTTATGTGTGTGGCGTCCATTTATTGTGCGGCCTCAAGCAATGTCGAGCGCAACAAGATAACCGTAAACGGGTTGAAGAAAAGAAAATTAAAGGGAAACCATTGGGGCAGCGTGAGGGAGGCGGGGTGCGTCACTCCGTGCGCGTCCGCCTTCCGCAGTGCTACGGAGGACGGGGGCCGGGACAGGGTAAAGTCCAACCACGTTCACGGCGGGCAGAGGACCGCCCGCCCTGCCTAAACCACCAGCGGCAGCGGGGGACGCTTTTCCCGGTCAGTGGGTTTGAATTTCCGTGGTCGCCGGGGCAAGACCCTCCGCGGTGGCGGTAAGCTTGATGGTTCCGGCGCCACCCGGCTGGGAATGGACGATGGCCAGCGCCAATCCATTGTAAGCATCGCGTTCAGGCGCCTGGAACGATTCAAAACTGGTGGCGTCGCCGTTGTCCGTGGCAATGAGTTCACCCGGGCCTTCGATGGCGAAATGGATGTGATTTTTCGAGCGCGGCACTTGCAGGCCGTTGGCGTCGGCCACAGTGACGGTCACGAACGACAAATCCCTGCCATCCGCCGCGATCTGGGCGCGGTCGGGAGAGAGCAAAAGTTTTGCCGGCGCGCCGGTGGTCTTGACGGTGTCCGTCGCCCACTTCCTGCCGTCTTTGTAGGCAACGACCGTCAGTTCGCCCGGCTCGTAGAGGACGTCCATCCAGCGCAAGCGGTATTCATTGGGGCCCTTTTTGCGCAGGCCCAGCGAGCGGCCATTGAGGAAAAGTTCGGCGGAGTCGCCGGAGGTATAAACAAAAACCGGTGTCACCTGGCCGACGCGTTCGGGCCAGTTCCAGTGCGGCAGGATGTGCGCCATGGGCAGTTCCGGCCGCCAGTGCGACTGGTACAAATAGAAACGGTCCTTCTTGAACCCGGCGAGGTCCACGATGCCGAAATACGAGCTGCGGGACGGCACCCGGATTTTGCCCAGTGCCGCCAGTTCCTGCTCCGCCTTTTCCTTCTGGGCCGGATCGAAGAAATTCAGCAGGGTGGAGCTGTCCCCGTTGTAGGGTGTCGGCTCGCCCAGGTAATCGAATCCCGTCCAGACAAATTCGCCCGCGACAAACGGGTTTTTCGCTTCGCCCGCAAACTCGGTGTCCGGCAAGGTGGCCCATCCCGGCACATAATAGTCGTAGGAAGTGACTTGGAAATCGGCGAGGCCGGACTTGTCGTTTTTGGCGGCGAATGAGGCTGGCACGGGGAAAAAGTATTCGCCGCGCGAACTGACGGTGGACGCCGTCTCGCTGCCGAAGAGAGGAATATGGGGGTTGGCGGCGCGGAACTGCGCGTAGCTGGCCGGTTTATAGTTCCAGCCAAAGACATCAAAATGGTTCTGGAAACCGCTGAACCCGGCCTTGTAGGAACTCACCGCCGCCGTCACGGGGCGCGTCGGGTCTTCGGAATGGATGATGGCGCGGTGCTGTTCAGCCAGTTCGGGGCCGTCCGGGCGGTCTTGATCGGGCACTTCGTTGCCACTGCTCCAAAGGATGACGCACGGATGGTTCCGGTCGCGCCGCACCAGGGCGCGCAGGTCCTGTTCATGCCAGTCGGAATAGAGGACGTGGTAATCATTTTTGTTTTTGCCCTGGGCCCAGCAGTCAAAGGCCTCGTCCATGACCACAAAGCCCATGCGGTCGCACAAATCCAGCAGTTCCGGCGCGGGCGGGTTATGGCTGGTGCGGATGGCGTTGACGCCCATCTCGCGGAGAATCTCAAGCTGCCGCTCGATGGCGCGGACATTGATGGCCGCGCCCAGCGAACCAAGGTCGTGATGATCGCAGACGCCGTTTAGCTTGACGTGTTTTCCGTTCAGAAAAAACCCCTTGTCCACCGTAAATTCAGCGGTGCGAACACCAAAGGGCGTTTCATAGACATCCGAGACCTGGCCGCCGGACAACACCGTCGTGACCACCACATAACGGTCCGGTTTTTCGAGGGTCCACCGTTTGGGAAAGTGAATGCTGGCCTGGCTCTCCACGGAGGCGGACTGGCGGGCGGCGATGTTCGCCGTAACGTCCTCCGCGTTCGCAACGGATTTGCCGCGGGTGCCGTCCGGGTTCAGTTCAAAAACTTCGTTCTTCACGGTGACCGGCGCGGCCTCCGCGGATGAATTGTCCAGCGTGGCCTTGATGTTCACCTGTGCCGACAACCGGCCCGCTTTTGGCGTGGTGACGGCGGTGCCCCAATGCGCCACATGAACGGGCGAGGTCTTGACGAGCCAGACGTTGCGATAGATGCCGCCGCCGGGATACCAACGCGAGGACTGGGGCGGATTGTCCAGCCGGATGGCGATGACGTTGTCCGCGCCGAATTTCAGCAAGGGAGTCAGGTCCACACGCCATGAGGCATAGCCATAAGGCCAGCCGCCGGCGAACCGGCCATTGACCCAGACCGACGCGTAGGACATTGCGCCGTCAACATCGAGCGCAATCTGGCGGCCCGCATCGGAAGCGGGAATTTCCAGATGTTTCCGATACCACGCCACGCCCCACCACGGAAGCTTGCCGGTTTCGCCCGGGTATTCCTGCTTGAAGGGGCCCTCGATCCCCCAGTCGTGCGGCAGGTTCAACAACCGCCATGCGCTGTCATTAAAATCAGGCTGGGCATAGGCCACGGCGGGGGGATTTTCGGCGGGAGGGGTCATTGCCAGCAACGCGGCGTTTGTCGTCAAGTCCCTGCTGGTGGGCAGCAGCCAGGCTTTCAGGCTGGCATAGTTCAAGTTCGTCGTTCCCTCAGGGTCGCCCTTGGCAAAACGCCAGCCCTCATCCAGGGAAATGCGCTCGCGCGGCAGTTCGGACCACGCCCGTGCCGGAAAACAGCCGATGGCCACGATGGCAAGGATAAGGGATGGATTGAGCATCTTGGGGGCGGTCATATACAGGTAAGGAGTGCTTTTTTCCACGAAAGAATCGGTGTTTCAAAACTGATGTCAAGTTTTCGGTTTTTTTCAGGGGGCCCTCTGATAGGACACAAGGGACACAAATGACGTAAGGCTATCAATGCCTCAGCGGTCACGCCTCGGAATCGCCAAGGATTCAGGCGGCAATGGCACTTGACCAGACGCAACGGTGATTCCGGGGTCGGACGCCAACACGATCCCCTGCCCGGCTTGCTGAAATGTTTGCGCAAAACCCGCGGATTTGTTGTAATCTGTCCCGGTCATGGACACAAACGAATCGCCCTTGACAGTATTTTTTGAGAACACGGAGGCGGCGCGCTTCTGGCACGATTCTTCGCGGGGAAGCCACGTCCTCATCATCGTTGGCATCGCCCTCTTGGTCCATTTCCTCGTGCGGATCATCCGGAACATCAGCGAATGGTTCATCATCGAGGCCAACGCCAAAAAGAACCCCCTTGGTTTTGTGACGCAACAGCCCAAGTTCATCACCTTGACGCGCCTGATCGTCAGCGCCGCGACCTTCGTGATCTATTTCGTCGCCATCGGTTTCGTTTTGGTTGAAGGCTTTCATTT
>Ga0326728_10018377_pt1 | contig 13790 bp, 10 predicted proteins | sample MB3enrmetagenome_FD_207602 | JGI IMG/M metagenome (GOLD analysis project Ga0326728, IMG submission 207602) | Lab enriched peat soil microbial communities from McLean, Ithaca, NY, United States - MB31MN | ecosystem: Environmental > Terrestrial > Soil > Wetlands > Peat | place: USA: New York... | reverse complement strand
ACCGAATCCCAGGCAAACTCCACGACAGCGGCCCGTCTCAATGACAAAGCGCCAACCGCCGTCAACGCTTCCGCACGTCTATTACACCATCGGTCCCCAAAACTCGCGGATCAACCCGCGCACCACTGCCGCCTCTCCGGCCCCGTTAACCCTGCTGCGAAACTCCGCTGCCCCCGGCCGCCTCGCGCTATACCAGCCGAGATGTTTCCGCGCGATCCGCACCCCCGCGCGCTCGCCGTAATAGGCCAGCATCGCCTCGAAATGCTCCGCCACCGTTTCGAACTGCACGCGCAACTCCGGCTCGCCCGGCGCGGCGCCGCCGCACAGAAACGCCGCCGCCTGCGCGATGATCCACGGGCGTCCATAAGCCCCGCGCCCAATCATCACGCCATCGGCCCCGGACAGTGCGAGCGCGCGCGCCGCATCGGCGCAACTGCGAATGTCGCCGTTCACCAAGACGGGAATGGAAACCGCTTCTTTGACCTGCCGCACAAAGCCCCAATTGGCCTCGCCCTTGTAGAACTGGCAGCGCGTGCGGCCATGCACGGTGACCATGGCGATCCCGCACTCCTCGGCGATTTTCGCCAGACGGGGCGCGTTGAGATGGTCCGGGCTCCACCCCATCCTCATCTTGAGTGTCACCGGCAGCTTCACCGCCTTCACCACCGCCTCGAAAATCCTCGCCGCGTGTACCTCGTCGCGCATCAGCGCCGCCCCCACGAGGTCATTGACCACCTTCTTCACCGGGCAGCCGAAATTGAGGTCGACGATGTCCGCGCCGCGATCCTCGGCCACACGGGCGGCTTCGGCCATGATTTCGGGCTCGCGGCCCGCCAGTTGCACCGCCAGAAGGCCCTCGTCCGCCTCCCGCTCCGACATTCTCAGCGTCTTGCGGTGCTCGCGAACCACCGCCTTGCTGGCGAGCATCTCGGTCACAACCAGCTCCGCTCCGAATTTCCTGACGATGCGGCGGAATGGCCTATCGGTGACCCCGGACATCGGCGCAAGAACAACCGGGCTCTTAAGCGTCACTCCGCCGAGCCGGATGGGCTGCACTCGCGCCCCGTCTTCTGTGAAATCCGCCGCGCTATCAAGCATGGGCCGGAACCTAGCATCTGTCTGCGGATTGCGGCAATAAGGCCAGCCGCGCTAGGCACGTAACTGCGTGCTTTGCGTCCGCTATCTGGCCACGCGAATGTCGCCGGCCCGGTCTCCCAAATGGCCATAATTGGGCCAGAGCGTTGTCGAATGCGAGGCTTTGACCGGGACCCGATCCGCGGAAGGCATTATGGCCAGCGGCCATGTGAGCCGCATTCGAAGGCCGGACACATGGCTGCCTCCAACCAACGCTGCAAGCATGCGAGAAACCTTGACAGCCGGGAGCCGTCCACACATGGCCCGATGCGGGCGTCGCCTTAAAGGCCGCTTTCGAAGCCTTGCGGACTTGCCGCGCGCCGAAACGCGCGGGAGCGCGTGGTTCGTTTGCTTCGTAGGTCCCTATGCGTTCTCATCGCGCCGCCGGCGCGCATTTTCGTAAGCCCGCGGCGTGGTTAATTCGAGCATGGTAAAGGGGTGTGGATTTGAATATCTCCCCGCCGCAAAAATCGCGATTTTTCGCGATTTCACCCGCAAATGTGCGATTCAAAAAGTCCGTTAAATATAGATTGTTGCGCGTATTAACCCTAAACTGTAACCGCAGGTGGCAAGAGCGCACGCCTTCGCCCGCGCGGCCGTCCGGAGGGCAACCGGCGTTTCCGCTGTAAAATCCGCGTGTTACGCCGATTAAGCTTTTGCTAAGGCGCTTTTCTCTATCATGGCGCCTCGACGCAAGCGTGAGCCAGACATGTTATGGTCTCCTAAAAAATTGTTGCCGCGCCGGACAGGCCTTTCGAGCAGAACCCGGCCGGGGCTCCCGGACCGCCGGCCGTCAGCGGCCAAGCATGAATTTCAACATCTTGCCCGCCACCCGTCCGAAGGGCGGGCGCAACAGGCCCGCGCCATTGAGAGGGCTTTGCAAGAATACGCCCTTGCGATGGGAGAACGTTTGAAATCCGTACTCGCCATGATAAGCGCCCATACCAGAGGGGCCTATGCCCCCGAAAGGCAAGTTCTCGACCACAATATGCATCAGCGTTTCATTGACCGAGGCTCCGCCGGAAGCGGTACGGTTCAGCACTTTGTCCCGGCTTTCCCTGCCCGCTCCGAAATAATAGAGCGCGAGAGGGCGGGGGTGGCTGTTGACGTAGTCTATGGCTTCGTCGAGTGAGCCGTAGGACTTGATTGGCAGGACGGGGCCGAAAATCTCATCGCGCATTACGGCCGCATCGTCCGGCGGATCGATCAGAAACGTGGGAGCGATCTTGCGCTCATCGGCTGGAAGCGGCTCGTTCGCTGGATTGATCGCGATAACGCGCACCCCTCGCTGGCGCGCCTCCTCGATATACCGCACGATACGCCCGTAATGCCGGCCATTCACAATCGAGGTGTAATCGGGATTCGTCCTAAGCGACGGATAAAGCTTCTTGACTGCCGCTTGAAGTAAATTGAGGAATTCCTCCCGGCGTGCCTCGGGAACGAGGACATAATCCGGCGCGATGCAGGTTTGGCCGGCATTCAGCAGCTTGCCCGAAGCGATGCTTTCCGCAGCAGCCGGCAGGGCCGCATCCTCGCCGACGATGCACGGCGACTTGCCGCCGAGCTCGAGCGTAACCGGTGTGAGATTTTCGGCAGCGGCAAGCATCACACGGCGTCCAACCGCAGTTGAGCCGGTATAAAGCAAATGGTCGAATGGTAGCGCAGCGAAAGCTGCGCCCGTCTCCGGCCCGCCAAGGACGGTTGCGACTTTATCGGCCGGATAAAGCTTTCCGAGGAAGCTCGCCAAGAATTCCGAAGTGCGCGGCGTCAGCTCCGAAGGCTTGAGCATCACACGGTTGCCAGCCGCTAGTGCCGCCATCAGCGGCATGATTGCGAGCTGAAACGGATAATTCCAAGGGCTTATGACGCCCACAACTCCAAGGGGCTGATAAAGGATCCGGGCGCGGGCTGGCAAAAGCTCCAAACCAACGGCCACGCTTTTCGGCTTCATCCAGGACCTAAGATGATGAAGCGTGTGCCTGGCGGAGGCGATCACCGGCCAAACGTCCGCCAGCAGCGTCTCGTGCCTCGATCTGTTGCCGAAATCCGCCGAGATCGCCGACGCGATTTCTTCCGCCTCGTTCTTGACCGCGTCCCGCAGCTTCACGATGTCCGCCCGCCGCTCCGCAAGCAGCGGCGCCCCCTCCCGCAAAAAGGCCTGCCGCTGGCGGGAAAGGATATCGGAGAGTTGCGGTCCGGTCCGGACGTCCAGGACTTCGGCAGTGCTCATAGCGGCGATCCCTTCGTATGAGAGTGATGGAGGGTCTTCTGGGCTCTTTACATTGAAATGGCGCCTTCCCGGAAGGCCGTGCGGTCGAGCCAAACATTAATCAGCACGGGCTTACCGGCCTTTGCGGCAGCTTTGGCGCGCATAAGGGCATCCGGAACCTCGGAATTCGACTTCACCAGGATGCCCTCGGCTCCAAATCCAGCCGCAACCTCATGATAAGCGCTGCGCGCAAGCACGGTTGCGACATCGTCTTTGAGGACCTTCACCTGCTCGCGCGCGATTTGCGTCCAGCCGGCGTCGTTGCCGACGACCGCGATGACCGGAATACCATGGCGCACGAAGGTGTCGAACTCGGCAAGGCTATACCCGCAGGCGCCGTCGCCGAAGATGATCCAGACCTCGGCCTGAGGCTGGCAGAGCGCAGCGCCGAGCGCGAAGCCGGCGCCAACCCCAAGTGTGCCGAATGGCCCTGGATCGAGCCATGTGCGAGGGCCGCGCGGCCGAAGCACATACGATGCCGTCGCGACGAAATCGCCGCCATCGGCGACAAATATGGCGTTATCGCCGGCCGTGCGGTCGATGGCTCGCAGAAGCGCGATAGGATTGACGAACTCGCCTTCCGCAGCTGCCTGCTGCTCGATTTCGGCTTCGCGCACCGCATCGCGGGCATGAAGGCTGCCGATCCAATCCCGCCAGCGCGAGCTGTCTGCCGCTTTGGCGGCGAGCTGCTCAAGAAATAGCCCGGCATCGCCGATTGCCGCCACGTCCGGAACGCGATTCAAACGCGCCTCCTTGCGGCTTCGATTGGCGGCAATCAACGTGGCGGAGCGGCGCACATGGCGGCCATAGTCCAGCCGGAAATCGCACGGCACCCCGGCAAGAATAACGCAATCGGCCTCCTTCAAGGCCTGGCGGCGCTGGTGACGCAGCTGAAGCGGGTGATCGCGCCCAAGTAATCCGCGCGCCATGCCCGAAAGGTAGACAGGAACCCCGAGCCGGGCGGCGGCAGCGGCGATCCGGGCGGGATCGTTTCCCGCCGCGAGCGCTTGGCTTCCAATGACGGCCAGCGGCCGCACCGCCCGCGACAGCGCCTGCGCGGCTGCTGCGAGCGCCCGGCCCCGCACCGCCGGCGCGGAGACCTTAAGCGCCACGGGGGGGCGGGCTGTTTTGCTTCCTCCGAACATATGGGAAAGATGCCTCTCCACATAGAAGCGGAGCAGCCGGTTCGCTAGCGATCCGCCTTTGCCTGCCGCATCGCCGTACCACTGGCGCACGAGCGCCTCTTCGTAGAGCAGATCGACCGGGCATTCGACGAAGGCCGGCCCCTGCACACGGGCGCGTGCGGCGGCGAAGGCGCTCTCAACGGCAGGGCCGAGATCGCGGACGCTCCGGATCTGTTTAACGAGCTTGACGCTGGAGGCCACGATTGGGCGCTGATCGATATCCTGAAGCGCGCCCCGTCCTTGCAGCAGGGTCGGCGCCGCCCCGCCCAGCAGCACGAGCGGCGATTGCGCGAGCTGCGCGTTTTTCAGCGCCGTCACGGTGTTGGTGACACCGGGGCCCGCCGTTACGGCTGCAACCCCCGGGACGCCGGTCAGCCGCGCCACCGCATCGGCGGCGAACACTGCCGCCGCCTCGCCGCGCGTATCGACGATGCGGATGCCGCGCGCCTTGGCGCCGGTGAGGATGGGCGAGATATGCCCGCCGCACAGCGTGAAAAGCAGCGTCACGCCATGCGCTTTCAGCGCCGCAGCGACGCGATCGCCACCGTGTTCTGTCGTTTGAACGGCCGCTTCCATGGGATCCCGCCTATCTTTTTCCCCCGCTATCAATGCCCTGTAGTCGACTTTTCCGACCAGCGTTTTCGGTAATTCCCGCCGGAACTCGATGTTGCGTGGGCACGACCATTTGATGAGCTGCGATCTGCAGTGTTCTATCAGCTCGCGCTCGGTGTCAGGAGTAGCCAGCGCGTCATCCTTGAGCACCACGAAAGCCTTCACCCTCTCCCCTTGCTGCTCGTCAGGCACGCCGATCACGCAAGTCTGAAGCACAAGGGGATGTTTTTGCAGCGCCGCCTCGACCTGCGCCGGGAAAATGTTGAAGCCCGAGGACTTGATCATACGCTTCAGGCGGTCGGTGAAGTAGAAAAATCCATCCGCATCCATCCGGCCGAGGTCGCCGGTGTGCAGCCAGACGCGGCCGCCGGCGTGCACGCGTAGCGCCTTGGCTGTAGCTTCCGGATCGTCCAGATAGCCAATCATGATGGACGGTCCAGACAAGCAAATCTCGCCTTCGGTGCCTGGCGGCAGCTCTTCGTCCGTCCCTGGCCGGCAGATTTTGGCGAGTATATCTGGAAAGGGGACGCCGGCGCTGCCTTCGCGGTATTCGCTAAGCGGCATAGCCATGATGGCCGTCACGGCCTCGGTTAGACCGTAGCCTTCGCGCAGCTTCACGCTTCCGCCGCGCCGCTCGACGAGGCCGTCGAAGCGCTCTTTCACCGCGCGAGGCAGCTTGTCGGCGCCACAATAGGCCGCCACCAAGCAGCTAAGGTCTGCTTTTGCGAGCGATGGGTCTCGCGCCAAGGCCTCGAACAGCGTGGGCACTCCGACGATCACGCCCGGCCGCTTCTTGCGGATCAGCTTGGCCGTGATCTCTGGGTTAAACATCGGTACGAGGATGGCTTTGCCGCCGGTCATAAAGGTCGCGTTGACGCATACGCCAAGGCCGAAGCCGTGGAAGATTGGCAGTATGGCGAGGATCGTGGCTCCTTGCCACAGAGGGCCGCCCCAAGCCCCAACCTGCATGCCTTCGGCGATGAAGTTGCGGCTCGACAGCACGATGCCCTTCGGCGTGCCCGAGGTGCCCCCCGAAAACAGAATAGCCGCGGGATCGCCCGGCGAGGTTGGCGCGCGCGGTGCTGCCGGATGCCGCGCATTCATAAGCTCATTCCATCTAACGACACGCGCATCGGCGGGGACCTTGGCGATCTTGCGGCCCTTCGTAAGAGCGAAAACAAGCGCCTTCACGGGCGATAAATAATCGGGTATCCGCGCCAGGATGAGCTTCTCAAGCGGAATTCGAGGCCGGATCGCTGTGAAGCGCCCGTAAAGAGCGTCGAGCGTGAGCACGATCCGAGCGCCTGTGGCGTTCAGGTAGTACTCAAGCTCGGGCGCAGCGGAAAGCGGATGTACGAAGGCTGGCACCGCGCCAAGCTTGTTCGCCGAATAGAAAGCGATGACGCCCTGCGGCGATGTCGGCATCGCGACAAGCATGCGGCTGCCCGGCTTGACGCCGAGGGCAGCCAGCCCATCGGCGCACACATCGATCGAGCCAAGAAACTCGCGATAGGTCGCAACCGTGTCCATAAAATCCCACGCCACCGCATCCGGTGTGCGCATGGCTGCCGCCGCCACGGCTTCATAGAGCGTGATATCGGGATAGGTAAGAGTTGCGGGAACGTCTCCATACCAACGCAGCCAAGGGCGCTCTTCGGGCGCCTCACGGCCGGCCGCAGCAACAACATTAGCGGGATCCCCAGACACCGGAGGCCTTTGGCATGGTTGCTAAATTTGCGATTTAACGTTTGGAAGGGTGCCGCAGGCTTCGACTATTGTCAATCGCCTGCCCCTGAAGGTTTTGCGTTCCCCGGTTTGAGCGCCGCACCTACGGTTGTGTCATCCGGCACTTCAAAATCGATGGAAGCTAAAGAGCGGCCGGCGAGCGCCGCAAACGCTAGCCGCGCAAGTCGAAGGAGTTTTACAAGTATACATTAAGGCTCTGCGATTATAGATCGTGGGCATTTGCACGCTCAAGCTCATGGTGGATTTCAGCGGCATGGTTGTCCGGATCGCAGTTTCCGCGCAGAAGCTTATCTCCACCCGGCGCGGCTCCGTCGCGATCCAGATGGGCATCCTCATGACCGTGCTGATTGGCATGGCGGCGCTTGGCGCCGAAATTCCCTTCCTCATGTACAAGCATCGCCAAATGCAGAACGCGGCGGATTCCGCGGCGCTGGGCGCGGCGGTGGCGCTGGTGCGGGGATACCCGGCTATCTCCACCGAGGCGGATGGAATTGCTGCGGCGCTTGGCTTCGTCAACGGCACCAGCAGTGTAACCATTACGGTCAACAACCCGCCGAAGAGCGGCTCCTATACCAGCAATTCGAGCGCCGTCGAAGTCGTCGTGAGCCAGCCGCAAACGCTGAAAATGGCGGGGTTGCTCGGCGTCTCCCTTTATAAACTTAGCGCCCGCGCGGTGGCGCTCGCGGGGTCGGGCAGCGGCAGCGGCTACTGCATTCTGTCCTTGGATTCCGGCATCGGAACGGGGGTAGGCTTGTGGGGCGGCGTTACGGTCACGATGACCGGCTGCGGGATTGCCGTTAATTCATCCGGAGTGGCAGCCTTGGAGTTGAGCTCCGGCGGGACCCTGACTGCGCCATCGGTGTCCATCGTGGGACAGATGCTCAACGTCTGGTCCACAGTGAACGTTACAAGCCTGAAGGTGAACCAGTCCGCCGTAGCAGATCCATACGCAGACGTTTCCATGCCGGCAAGTGCCGGCTGCGATTATATCAATTTCAGCATAGGCTGGACGGCGAGCCAGACGAGGCTTTACCCCGGACGGTATTGCTACGGCTTATGGATTGGCAACGGGGCCAACGTCGTCTTATCGCCCGGCATTTATTACATCAAGTCCGGCACCCTCACCATGACGGCCACAACCAACAACATCCTAGGAACCGGCGTGACCTTCGTGCTGACGACGGCCGACGGAGCCTACAGCTACGCGAATGTGATGTTGACAGGCGGCGTGGTTGCCACATTGAGCGCGCCCACGAGCGGGACCACTGCCGGAATCCTATTTTTCGGCGACCGTAACGCCCCCACATCCACCTGGGACTATTTTTCGGCCTTCGGAAGCTTGAACCTAACCGGAGCCATCTATCTGCCGACCCACACCTTCGAGTATGCGGGCGGCGGCACCATCACCGGCTGCACGCAGCTGATTGCGTGGGACATCAACGATTACCTTAGCAACCTGTCTTTCAACAACACGTGTAGCGGCACGGGCATGCTATCCATCGGCGCCAGCTCCACCCTTTTGGTCGAATAGCGGGGGGAGGGGCGGAGAGATGCTGCTAAGCCAATCCAGACACGGCAAGCGGATCCGGCGCAAGCTGGCGGGCACCGCGGCGATAGAATTCGGAATCGCCATTCCCCTGCTCGCCATTCTCGTGACGGCTATCGTCGAGATCGGCTTCTCCATTTACCAGGCGATGCAGGTGACCGTCGCAGCGGAAGCCGGGCTTTTCTACGCCGCTAAAAGCGGCTGGAGCGCCTCGGGCATCGAAAACGCGGCCGTGAGCGCAACACCTCTGTCAGGCATGAGTGCCGCAGCCACTCAGTTCTGCGGCTGCCCCAGCAGTACGGGCATCGCCACGGTGACGTCATGCACTGCGGCATGCTCGAGCGGTTATCTGCCAAGTCAGTATATCAGCATCGCCGTGACGCTTACGCGCCGCTCCGTCATCCTAAATTCCGGATACAGCTTGCCGTCTACGTTATCGGCGCAATCGATCCTAAGGCAGAACTAGTCCATGACAGAAACGGCGCACAAATATTGGCCAAACTTGGATAAGCGCGGCACAACTGCGCTTGAATTTGGCATCATATTGCCGGTGCTCCTGCTCTTTCTTCTTGGAATCATCGATATCGGCCGTTTGCTGTGGACCTATAGCACGCTTTACCACGCGTGCGAGTCGGCAGCGCGCTGCGCCGCGGTCAACACGGTGGCCTGCGGGACCACGGCGCAGATCCAAAGCAATGCAGCCGCTCAGTCTTGGGGTATGACGGTGGCGCCGGCCACGTTCAGCGTGTCGAATCCATCCTGTGGCGTGCAAGTTGCCGCGAGCTATAGCTTCCGTTTCAATACCCCGGGCTTCGGCAGCATCACGCTGGCACCCTCGGCATGTTTTACAAGTTTGCTGGCAAGCAGCTAGGGCTGTGGTTGCGCCGGTTCGGGCGCAGGCGGACGCGACTTAAGAGCATGCCTTGGATCCAGCGTCCACAACTTACGATTGTGCAACGGTTGTGGGGTATGGTAAAAACTGAGACCGTAGCCAACGAGCCAACTTGGGGTAAATCGTCAAAGTTCCCGCCCGGTATGCCGGTTCTTGCTCACGGGAAGCGTGCTTATTGCTCAATGTAGCGCGTTTGTAACCGCGTAGCAGAATCGTCAAACCCGAAAGGATGTAAGGCGTGCCGCGAAGGTTACTTAACGCCAGCAAACTTGCGATACTGGCTTCGGCGCGGCTTGCGCTAGCCATTGCTATGTTTGCCGTGCCATTTGGCAATGGAAAGCTGGGGCCGGACTTGGCCAATGCTCAAGAGCAACTCCGGTCCGCCAGCCTCATCCGTTCAATCAAGGTGACGCGCGGAAAGTCGCGCACGTTCGAACTGGAAAGGCCGTTCGCCTCTGCGGTCGTAGGATCGCCTGAGATCGCCGACGTTCTACCCATGTCCGATCGCGTTCTCTACCTTCAAGGAAAAAAGGCCGGGACCACGAATGTATCGCTGTTCGATAACAACAAACGTGTCATCGGCATACTCGACGTCGAGGTAACCCTCGACACGCGAACCATCGCCGCCAAAATCCATGCGAATATCGCAAGCCGCGGCATCTCCGTTTCAAGCAGCCAAGAGCAGCTGATCCTTGGAGGCGAGGTGAGAAGTGCCCTGGACGCGGAGCAAGCGGCTGCCATCGCCAAAGCGATGGCGCCCGAAACCCAGCTTATCAACTTGATCAAGATCGCTCCGGCGCAACAGGTTCTGCTCAAGGTGCGTTTCATCGAAGCGAGCCGCAACGCGGAGCGGGACCTCGGCGTGAACTTGTTTGCGTCCAATGGCAAAGCAACCATGGGTGTCAATACGGGCTCAGGCGCCCCCACGCAGATCGGCCAAAGCCCCAATGCCACGCCCGGGGGATTGCCTTTGTTTCAAACGGCCGGAGCGCTTGCCGGCAGTAGCGCCACACCTTTCGCCGTTGGCCTTGCCGGCCTGGCCAGCAAAGGGCTGAACATAGATGCTCTGATTTCCGCACTGGAGTCGAAGGGAGTTGCACGCCGCCTGGCAGAGCCCGATCTTGTTGCGCTCTCCGGCGATACAGCAAGCTTCCTCGCTGGCGGCGAAGTACCGGTGCCCGTGGTGCAGCCGTCATCGGGCGCGACCCCCACCATCACCGTGGACTACAAGCCATTCGGCGTCCAGCTGACATTCATGCCCACGGTGCTTGCAAATGGCGTCATCAATCTTCGCCTGACGCCATCGGTCAGCGAGCTCGACTATACGAACGCGATTCAAAACCAGGGCTTCACAATACCTGCGCTAACCAAGCGCGAGGCGCGCACGACCGTCGAATTGCGCGATGGGCAAAGCTTCGCCATCGCGGGGCTGCTTCAGAGGGAAGGCTTGCGGAATATCTCGCAAGTGCCGTGGCTCGGTTCGGTGCCTGTTCTTGGCACGATGTTCCGCAGCTCCGGATATCAACAGAACGAGACGGACCTTGTGGTTATCGTCACTGCGCATCTGGCCGCTCCTGCGGCTCCGGGGCAGCGGCTGGCCACGCCGCTCGACGCAACCCTTCCCAGCAACGACACCGACTTGTTTCTGCTGGGCCGGGAAGAGGTGCCCAAGCAGTTCACCGAATTCGTGTCCTCGGGAGGGGGTATCTCCGGACCTTTCGGCCATATGATTCCCCAGCAGTAAAGGCAGTCGCAAGCGCACGCCGAGAGGAGTAGCCACGATGGCGAAGAGAACGGGTTTGGTGTTTCTGGCGGTCGTGACGGTCTCTGCAAACGCGTGGGCTGGCGGCGGTCTATTTGAAGAATTCATGGGCTATTACAGTCAACGAACCGAAGGCGTGACCGCGGGGGCGGGGGATGCCAAGGAGTGGAACTCGGTCGTTCACACCGTCGATCCCTGGCCGCCTTACGCCGCAAATAGGAATATCCCGGCGAGCGGCGAACGCATGTCGCGGGCGATCCGCCGCTATCAGGATGTGACCAAGTTGCGCGAGGCAGCGCCGGCCCCTTCCTCGGAGGCGATCAGCCCGAACGGCGTGGGCAACAACGCGGCTTCGAGCGGAAGGTAACTCCCATGACGGCGTGCAACACAGGGGAAGGGCGAGCCGCTTTGCAAACGGCGCTCAACGGACAACTCCAAGAAGCCGGCGCAGGCGCTCAGCGCCGCAATTTGCCGCTGCGCCACGTTGCTTTTGCCGCATGGCTGGCAATCTCCCTTGCTGGCTGTAGCGGGTTCATGGATCCCGCCTCAACCGCGAAGATCGGCTGGGAGCAAGCGCCACCGGCTCAAAGCGTCTCCGATGCAAAATATCTCCCCTCGGATGAGCCTTACCGGCTCGGCCTCGAACACTTCAATCGCGGCGACTACGGCCTTTCGGAGCGCTATTTCCGCGAGGCCGTCGAAAAGTCGCCAAAAGATACCGCGTCATGGGTTGGGCTTGCGGCAAGCTATGACCGGATCAGGCGTTTCGATTTGGCGGATCGCGCTTACCAAACGGCGATCAAGCTTTCCGGCGAGACCGTGCAAATTCTCAATAACCAGGGCTTTTCCTATATGCTGCGCGGTAATTTGAAGGTCGCCAGGGCAAAATTTATGAAAGCCCGCACACTGGAGCCTAATAATCCTACGCTTCTGAATAATCTCAGGTTGTTGGACGGTAGCGCCAAATATATCAAGCGCGATGCTCTCTAGTGAGGGGGCTTGAAACTGTTTCCGCCGATATGGGACAGACGCCAGTTTAAGCCTTCCGTGCCGGCGCCGGATTGCATCTACCGGAACATGTCCACGAGTTTTATTGCAGCCGGTCCGCCTACAATCAAAAATATAGTTGGCATGATGAAAAGCATGACCGGAACCGTCATCAATGCCGGTAGGCGGTTCGCCTTCTCTTCCAGTTCGATCATTTGCTGGTTTCGCATCTCGCTTGCAGCCGTTCTGAGAGAGCGGGCGAGCGGCGTCCCGAATCTGAGGCTTTGCGACAGCGTGCCGATGACCGAGCGCACAGCCGGAATATTCACGCGCTCTGCCAAGTTTGCGATCGCCTTATCGCGGCTCGGTGAAATACTGATTTCAGCCCAGGTCAGTGCGAGTTCATCGGAGAGGGCAGGGCTCGTCAATTTGAGCTCGGACGAAACGCGCTGAAGGGCAGCTTCGAGCGATAGACCCGCACCGACGCAGATGGCCAGCAGCTCAAGCGCGTCTGGCAGGCCTGTACCGACCGATTTGCGGTGCTGTCTGAGTTGAAACGCGATTCCGAAAATGGGTAGCACCCAGCCGGCGATAGCCGAAGCGGCTCCCGCGATGAGTGGCAGCAAGGGTGTACCCGACGGCGTGGCCAAGTACGCAATGGCACCGCTGCCTAGGGACAGAGAAAACCTTATCGCCGCAAAGAGCGCAAGTGACGAAGAAGCCGGCACATGCAGCTTGGCAAAGCTGCGAACGATTTGCCACCGCTCCTCGTTCGAGAGCCCATTCGCATACCAGCCGGCCGAGGCTTCGTTCCAATCCGGTGAGTAGCGGGCGGAGTTGCCACGGGCAAGACCGGTTTCCTCCCGCATCAGGGCGAGCCGCCGGGCCGGTAAGCTACCGCTCATGCGGATGCCCCACAAAAACAGCATGAGCCCGCCTCCTATCAGGGCAGCCAGGCTCATTACAGGTAGCATGCTCTGCATGGTGCCCGGGATTTCAGGCCATTGGTGCGCCGTCATTGCGTTAAGCCTCGCATTCTGCTCTCACTCACTGCTCACGCTGCGGATCATTTGACGCATGGTCAGGAAGGCGAGAGAAAGACAGGTACCTGCCAGAGCAAGAATGAAATGTCCCCGGCGATCGTGAAAGAGAGGAGTCAGATAGCCGGGATCGATCACGAGCAACGCCGAGACCACGAGAAAGGGCAAAGACCCAAGCACATAGGCAGAGAAGCGAATCTCGGCGGTGACCGCCCTCGCTCTCAAGCGCGCCACATGACGTTTGCGCATAATCTGCGAAAGGTCCTCAAGCGTTGTTATGAGATTGCCGCCTGTCGAATACTGCATGATCGCGGCGACCGCAAAAAAGCGGAAATCGGGCACCGCGATTTGCTGGCTTTGTGTATCCAGCGCCTCCGCGACGGGGATGCCGATCTTTATCTGATCGGCGATCATGCCGAACACCTTGTTGACAGGAGGCGGCGCCTCATTGCCAACGGCTTGAATCGCAAACGTCATAGGGATGCCGCCGCGAAGCATACGAGCCACCGTATCGACGGCGTCGGGAAATAGATATATGAACTCGCGCTTGGCACGCTCTTGCTGGCGGTGAAGAACGATGCGCGGCCCTATAAACAAGCCTCCCGCGCTTGCTAGGAC
>Ga0326728_10018375_pt1 | contig 13791 bp, 11 predicted proteins | sample MB3enrmetagenome_FD_207602 | JGI IMG/M metagenome (GOLD analysis project Ga0326728, IMG submission 207602) | Lab enriched peat soil microbial communities from McLean, Ithaca, NY, United States - MB31MN | ecosystem: Environmental > Terrestrial > Soil > Wetlands > Peat | place: USA: New York... | reverse complement strand
CGATAGTCGCGTTCTGGGAGGCGTTGCGGAGTCCGCTTGCACCCCCGGCTCTCACGGGCAGAGGACAGGCTGTCCGCCCTTTTGTTTTCCCTAAGTGAACGGTGTTGGGCCTTAGCCGCCGCGGCCGGGCAAGACACACAGGCAAGAATGCCTGTGCCACTGCGGATTCACGAGTTTCTCATCCTGCGTTCATCGTTCTGTAGCGCGCGGCGCGCATATACTCAAGATTCATTGTGAGCGGGATCTCTCATGAGTTGAGCGCGGCGGCGGCCGTACGGCCCCACAGGTTCTCATGGCGGACCCGAATCTTCGCCGTTACGTGGCTGGCTTACGCCGGCTTCTACCTGTGCCGCAAGAATTTCAGCGTACTGATGCCGTTTCTGCAGAACCAGGCGCGCATCTCGAAGCTTCGCCTGGCGGACATTCTCTTCTACTATTCGCTGTGCTACTCGGCGGGGCAGTTCCTTATGGGGAGCCTGGCCGACCGCTTCTCGCCGCGCACGGTGGTGGGCGTGGGCCTGGTGGTTTCGGCGGCGGCCAATTTCGCCATGGCCGGCCATACGGCCTATGCCGTCCTGCTGGCGCTGGGCATGGTGAACGGCTTGGCGCAGTCCGCCGGCTGGCCTGGCCTGATCAAGATCATGGCGGCGTGGTTCCGGCCCGAAGAGCGCGGCGTGGTGATGGGCTGGTGGACCACCAACTACGTTTTCGGCGGAGTCGCGGCCACGCTCTTTGCCGCGTGGTCGGTGGGCCGCCGGCACTGGACCAACGGATTCATTCTGCCGGCCGCGCTGCTTCTGGCGGTGGCAGTGGTTTTCGTCACGCTGGTTCGCGACCGGCCCTCTGACGCGAGTGCTGAGGCCGGGCCGATTGTGCGCCGCAACCCTCTGGCGAACTACCGCGAGGTGATGTCACAGCCGGTGGTGTGGTCCACCGCGGCCGCGGCGTGCCTGGTGAAGATCACGCGCTATTCGTTTCTGTTCTGGCTTCCGCTCTACCTGACCGAACGGCTGGGTTACCGGCCGGAGCAGGCCGGTTACCTCTCGTCGATCTACGAGTTCGCCGGAATCGGCGGCGCGCTGGCGGCGGGCTACGCTTCCGAGAAGCTGCTGGGATCGCGCCGCTATCCGGTAGTCTCGATCATGCTGGCCGGGCTGGCCCTGGCGTGCCTGATTCAACCGCGGCTCGGCGGGCTCGGATGGGCGGGCACGCTGGCCGGCATCGCGCTGATCGGCGTGATGACCTACGGGCCCGACACGATACTCCAGGGCGCGGCGTGCCAGGACGCGGGGGGCGCCAGAGGCGCGGCCTCCGCCGCCGGGGTGGTCAACGGAGTGGCCTCGCTGGGCCAGTTGGCATCGCCTTATCTCGTGGCGCTGGTCGCCACGCGTTGGGGTTGGGACACGCTGTTCGGCGTTTTCGTCGCCATCGCGCTGGCCGGATCGGCCGCGGCCGCGCCGTTCTGGAACTACCGGGCGGCGGACACTCGAATACCATGAAGGAAATGTCCGACAAACTGCTGTTCACGCCGGGACCGCTATCCACCAGCCCGGAGGTAAAGCGCGCCATGCTGCGCGATCTGGGTTCGCGCGACAGCGAGTTCATCGGGACGGTCCGCGAAATCCGGCGCGGGCTGGTGGCGCTCGCGGGACCGGGCGCCGCCGCGTACGAAGCCGTCTTGATGCAGGGCTCGGGAACGTTCGCCATCGAGAGCGTGCTGGGGTCGGTCGTCCCGCCGCGGGGCCGTTTGCTGGTGGCGGTCAACGGGGCGTACGGGCGGCGCATGGAGCAGATCGCCGCGCGGCTGGGAATCGCCGCGGCGCGCGTGTGCTTCGAGGAGAACGCGCCGGTGGAGGCCGTCGCGGTTGCCGAAGCCCTGCGGGTTCAGGGACCGTTCACGCACACCGCCGTGATCCACTGCGAAACCACCACCGGCATCCTGAACCCGGTCGAGCGCATCGGCGAGGCGGTGGCCGCCGCCGGAGCGGAGTTCATCGTGGATGCCATGAGCAGCTTCGGCGGCCTTCCGCTGGACGTAGCCGGGGCGCGCATCGACTACCTGGTCTCCTCCGCCAACAAGTGTATTCAAGGAGTGCCGGGCTTCGGCTTCGTGCTGGCGCGCCGCGAGCGGCTGCTCGAAATCGAAGGCCGCGCGCGCAGCCTGAGCCTGGATTTGCTGGCCTTTCGCCGCGCGCTCGAGGAACTGGAGGCCGAGGGCGGCATCGCCGGGCGGAACGCCCGCCACCGCGCCAATCATGCGGTGTTGATGGAAGAAATGGAGGCGATCGGCTTCGAGCCCTACCTTGCGCCCGAACACCAAAGCCCGATCATCACTACCTTCCGCTATCCCGCGGCCGCCGGCTTCGATTTCGGAGACTTCTATTCCAGGCTGAGCGCGCGCGGCATGGTCATCTACCCGGGCAAGCTGACTCACCAGGACTGCTTCCGCATCGGCACCATCGGCCATCTGTTTCCCGGCGACATCCGCCGCCTTGCCGCAGCCATTCGCGGGGTGCTGGCGGAAATGGGAATACAATTGCGCCATGAGTCCTGAGGGAGAACCGAACCGTTCGCCGAAACGCGACCGCTGGCGCGCGCAATTGGACGAGGCCACGCGCCGCTGGCTGGACGAAGACGAGCGCTACTTTCTCCACCAGGCGCTCTCCACGCCCTGCCTCGACGTTCTGGCGCGCGCGGAGGGGAGTTGGATCGAGGACCTCGAGGGCCGCCGTTTTCTGGATTTCCACGGCAACAACGTTCACCACGTGGGCTTCGGCAATCCACAGGTGATCGAGGCCATCGTGCGGCAGATGAGCGAGCTCAGTTTCTGCTCCCGCCGCTATGCCAACATTCCGGCCATCCGGCTGGCGAAGAAGCTCGCCGAGATAGCGCCCGGCCGATTGAAGAAGGTGCTGCTCGCGCCGGGCGGCGCGAGCGCGGTGGGCATGGCCCTGAAGCTGGCGCGGGCCGCCACCGGGCGATTCAAGACCATCTCGTTGTGGGATTCCTTTCATGGCGCATCGCTCGACGCGATCTCCATCGGCGGCGAAGATATTTTCCGCCGCGGCATGGAGCCGCTGCTTCCTGGCGCGCTGCACGTTCCGCCTCCCGACCCGGCGCAGTGTCCGTGGGAATGCGGCGGCGAGTGTTCGTGCCGGTGCGCGGAATATATCGACTACGTGATGCGGCGCGAGGGCGATGTGGGAGCCGTGATCGTGGAGACCGTGCGGTCCACTTCGCTGATCCCGCCGCGCCGTTACCTGCAGATTCTCCGCGAAGCCTGCGACCGCCACGGCGCCCTCTTGATCTTCGACGAAATTCCGCACGCGCTCGGCCGCACGGGCCGCATGTTCACCTGCGAAAACTTCGATGTGATCCCCGATATGCTGGTGATCGGCAAGGCTCTCGGCGGCGGCATTTTCCCCTTGGCCGCAATGATCGCGCGGGAGGACCTCGATATTTGCGGGGATGGCGCGCTGGGACACTACACCCACGAGAAGAATCCGGTGGCCTGCGCGGCGGCCCTGGCTGCGATCGAATATATCGAAGAAAACCGGCTGGCGGACCGCGCCCGCGAACTCGGCGACTATACGCTGGCGCGCCTGCGCGAACTGCAGAGCCGTCATCCTTCGATTCGCGCGGTGCGCGGACTAGGATTGCTCATCGGCGTGGAACTGTCGGGCGCCGCGATGGCCGAGCGTGCGATGTATGGTTCACTCGAGCGGGGATTGAGCTTCAAGGTGACCATGGGAACGGTCCTGACGCTCACGCCGCCGCTCACCGTGAGCCGCGAAGAACTCGATCTCGCGGTTCGCATTCTGGACGAGGCTCTGGCCGCGGCGTGACGGCCGAGGGGTCGAATGCACCTAGCCGGCTTGCGCTTCAAACATGAGCCGAAGATACGATTTGGCCTGATACTCGATCCGCAGCGGCAGCGGGCGCTCGGAGCCCGACTCGATCCACAGGCGGAAATCGGTCTCTTTGCCGCCGGCCTCGCGGCGGACCTTTCCAGAGACGCGCAGGACCTCCGCCCGCCCGCCGATCATGCCGCATTCCCGGAAGTGCGCCGTGGCTTTGCCGTCCGGGGTTCGCGCCAGGCGAAGCAGGTAAGGCCTGCCGGAATAAATGTAACGGCCCTGCTCTCCATCGGGGCGCACCAGCAGTCCGGCCAGGGCATGCAGGAAGGAATGCGACGCTTCGCGCGTGGCGCGGGTGGCCGTGATCTCGGCCGAAGCCAAGGCGCGTTGCGCCTGTTTCACCAACTCCGGGCAGCGGTCGCCGGATATGGATGCGGGCGCGCTGAACCGCGCCGTGGCGGATTCGCTTGCGCCGCCGGCGATCCGCCCGTCGATGGCGTTGTAAGCCTGCTCTTTGGCCGTGGGGTGCAGGGCGCTGCGGGCTTGTTCCGCGCTCTCCTCGGCGGAGGCAGTCATCAGACCGAAATAGATATACTCCAGGCCGCCGCCGCCGGATGTGCGGGCGATTTCGCGGATGAAGCCCAGACGGTTCAGGCCCGCGGCCCGCTCCGGTGACGAGAAGCCGCTGAATTCCAGCAGGCGGCCCTGACCGGAACCGCCGAATTCGCGCCAGAGAACGCTGCCGCCGCCCACCCCTTCGCGGTGCAGCAGCGGGATGCCGAGCAACAGAACTTGCGCGTCGGCGCGATAGCGGCGCTCCAGGTCCAAAGTGGAGGCCTGGTCGGGGCTCCACAAGCTCTGATCCGGCCAATCCGCAGGCGTGGCCCCGCGGATTCTCGCAAGCGGCATTGCCGCCAGGAGCCCGAGAAACGAGCGGCGGCTCAGCGCGCAAGCCGCCCTGTTCACGATTCCCATCCGAGCCTCCTCCTCATGCCGGGGTAGCTGGAATAAAAGGCGGGCGCCAAGTCCGGTTCCTCCCGCTCGCCCCGCACCGTGGTGTAGATGTCTTCATAGAGGGCGAAAAACGACGAAGCCACGGCCGGCCAGTCGAACCGCTCGGCGGTGGCGCGGCCCGCATGCCGCAGGCTGCTGGTAAGTCCCGCCTCGCCGCGCAGCGCGACGGCCGCGCCGGCGAACGATTCGCCGTTGGGTTCCACCAGCAGGGCATTGCCGGCATGCGCATAAGAGGTGACGCCGCCCGAATTCGGCGCGATCACGGGCAATCCCGACGCCATGGCTTCCAGAGGCGCGATGCCGAACGGCTCGCGCGGGTTGGGGTGCAGCAGGGCATCGCAGTTGGCGTAAGTATCCGCCAGCGCTTCGCGGTCGCGAATGTGCCCCAGGAAGTCCACCGCCCCGGGAAACTCGCGGCTGCACAGCCCTTCCAGGTGACGCCGCAAAGCGCCTTCGCCGGCAATCAGGAGGTGAAACTCGCCCGCATGGCGCTGCTCCAGCAGGCGCATGGTTTCGATCAGCAGGTCGAGGTTCTTCTCCGGCGCCAGCCTCCCCGCGTAGAGCAGCAGCGTGGCGCCCTCCTGCGCACCGCTGCGCACTTCCAGCCAGCGGCGCAAGCTCGCGGAGCGGCGCGAGGGTGTGAACATCCGGCAATCGGCGCCCATGGGGCGGATCCACACGCCGCGCCGTTTGCGATGGCCGAAGGAAGCCTGGTGCAGTTCGCCGGCGGTCTGCCGCGAGACCGCGATGTGGTGGTCGAAGAGCGGGAAATAGAGCCACTGCATGTACCAGCGGCAGAACGCGCGCGCCGCACGCCCCCCGGAGAGGTAGCCCGCGACGTTGTCATCCATGCGCTCGCAGGTGAGCCCCACCACCGCCGGGCGATAGTCGCGGATTCCGAACCAGCCGCGGCGCAGCAGGCCGGCCAGGTAGTTCATGGTGTACTTGTCGCAGCACTCGATCAGGTCCGGGCGCTCCTCGGCCAGAATCTCGCGCAGGCGTCCGCCCGGAAGCAGGTACGCCGCCGGCGTGATGACGCGGTACCCGGGACTGAGCGGGGAGGATGGGCCGCGCACACGATAAATGCGGCCGTAGTTACCGTGGGGCTCGACCCCGTCCGTGGCGCCCGGCACCACCAGCCGGATAGGCCGCCGTTCGGCTTCGGCCTGGTGGAGCAGTTCGCGGTAAAAGGTGGAAATGCCCCCACTGTCCGAATGCCAGCAGTTCGTCAGGTGCATGGTCTTCATGTGCGAGTTCTCCAGGCGAGCCCGCGGCACATGGCGGAAAGCGTGCCGGGGATGCGCCGCAGATCGGTTTGGAGGGAGCCTCCGTCCCCGTCCGTCAGCAGCAGCCCCCTGCGCATCAGTCCGAAGTTGATCAGGAGGGAACCGATGCTGATGATTATCGACACCACCATGCTCGTCTTGATGTGGGAGGCGTGGCCCGCGTGCAACGCGGCGAACTCCAGGCAGTGAGCCGCGGCGGGCAGCGTGACCGCGACCGACAGGCTGGCCAGCCACGCCGGCCGCGCCCCGCGGAAGACCTGCAGCAGCGAGCCCCAGAAACCGCCGATGGCGATACGGAAGCCCATCTCGATACACATGCCGCGCACCGCTCCAGCGCCCGCCAGACTGGTCATGGGCAAGGCGAATGCGATGCCCCGAAACACGGCGCTCAACACCGCCGCCTTCCAGTTCCAGCGCTCAACAAAGACTCTCCACGGGTGCATTAGCACGTAGAGTGCCACCGCGGACACGCGATCAGCGGATGGCGGCGGGACAGGCATATCCCTCGTACACCTCCTCGAAGATCCGGCCCCAGGACTGCGACTCCACCTGGCGGCGGCCGGCCCTCGACATTTCGCTCCGCAGACGCGCGCTGGCTGCCAGGGTGGCGGCGGCGCGGCAGAACTCATCGTCACTGGATGCCACCAGTCCGCTCACTCCGTGGCGCACGATAAACCGAGGGCCGCCCTCGTTCATGACCACGGCGGGCACTCCGCAGGCCATGGCTTCCTGCACCACGTTGCCGAAGGTGTCGGTGCGCGACGGAAAGAGGAAGATGTCCGCGTCCGCGTACGCCCGCGCCAGCGGCTCGCCGGTGAGCACGCCGGTAAACGTGGCCTCGGGCAGATTGCGCTCCAGCCAGGCGCGTTCGCTCCCGGTGCCGGTGATCTGGAAGCGGAAGCGCTCGATCCCCGCCTGGCGCAGGGCAGTCGCCACGGCCGGCAGCAGCCGCAGATTCTTCTCGGGCATCAGCCGGCCCACGAATGCCAGCACCAGTTCCGAATCGGTGCGGGCGCGCCGGGCGGGGTGGAAAAGCTCCGTGTCGATGCCGCGCCCCATCTGCACTACCGGGCGGCCCGTGCGTTCGCGCAAGATGGCGCAAAGCTCCGGATTGGGCGCGAAGAGCACCTCCGCCCGGCCGAAAAACCAGCAGAGCCGGTCCATGACGAAGCGCTCGACGAAATCGGCCAGCCGCCTGCGCATGCTGCGGGGCAGCCACGGACCCGCCTGGCTGACGCGCCGCGCCGCGAACTCGTGGAGGTTGGTGTGCCAGGAGGCGGCCAGCGGCACGCGCACGTGCGCGGCGGCGATCGTCCCCAGGATGCCGAGGTCGCCCGGGCTGGTCAGGTGGATGAAATCCGGCCGGAACTGCCGCAGCAGGGCCTCCACGAGATCGAGACGGCGGTGGACCAACAGGTCGAAACGCAAGTCCGGGTCGATGGGAAAGGACCAGGGGCTGCGCACCATATCCAGGCTCCAGACCGGACCGTCCTTCTCGAGCGCGTCGCGCGGTCCCCACCGGACCGAGAGGAATGGTATGCCGCTGCGGCGCGCGAATGCGTCCCACTCGCGGCATGTGCGAGCGGCCCCGTTCACCTCGTGGAACGTATCGGCCAGCAAAGCGATGCGGGGCGCCGTCATAGGGCCTCCGGTTCCAGGCTGGGCGTGGGCCCCACGGCCTTGCAGTGCATCGCCCGCATCCAGGGACTGGCCAGAAAGCCGACCAGCGAAATGAAACTGGGGATTACGGGTGGCCGTCCGTGCGGCCACACCGATGCGCAGGTGACCGTCTCGCCGCTCTCCAGCCGCACGAAGACGCGGTCCAGCCAGCGTTCCCGGCCGGTGAATTCGGCGTAGGTGCGCACGGTCTCCCACACGAACTCGACGTAGCGCGCCGAAATCGGGTCGCGGTATTGGGGCAGGAACAGCACGGTGCTGTGCCCGGCACGGATCTCGTTGACGAACCCGGCGAAACTCCGCTCGTTGGTGAGGTTCAGGTTGGCATTGGGCTCCAGGCAGTGGCGATCCCCGCCGGAGATTACCGGCATGCCGCGTTCGGCCGCCAGGCCGATCGTGTCGGCATTGTTCGCGGCGGTCTGCAGGCCGTTCAATTCGAGCGCGTGCAGCCACGCCCCGGACTCGTTCAGAAACTGCCTCAGCAGCCGGATGTGTTCGGGCCGCTCCACCAGTTGCTCGCAACTGAACGGATGGTTGAGGACGAGAAGGACGTCGGGCAGGGAGCTCATGGCGGCCAGCAGGTCCGTGATGCGCTGCGGCGTGGGGGCCGCGGTGACCAGTGCCATGGCGGATTCCAGTTCGCGAGCCTGGCCTGGCGGAAGATTGTGGACGCCTATGTGGAAGACCGTGCCCATATAGGGCGCCGTCCACTCGAGCGAGTACGGGACTTCTATGCCGATGGCGCGGAGCTCGGCGCAGGCCTCCAGGGTGTCGTGATCGGTGATCGAGACCAGCGGCTGGAGACCGAGCAGCTCGCGGATCTGGCCGGCCTCCAGGTCATGCGCCGCGCCGGGGTGCAAGGGAGGACGCCAGAACACCCGTTCGAAGGGAATCCGTTTGCCCGTGCGGCGCAACGCGATCTGTTCCGCCGTTTCGAGCGCCGCCCTGGCCAGGGGCACGCACGCGAGCACGCGCGGCACGAAGTCCAGCCCTTCGCGCGAATGCATCGTGTGGCTGTGCAGCGACACGGCTGCCGAGTAGCGGTCTGGCGCATCAGGATTGCGCCACAGGTATTCGACCGATCGGGAGATCGGGAGAGACTTCCGGGCGATCCGCATGAAACATTAAAGACCGGATATGTTTTCATATTGGTGAACACCGTTTGAAAAAACACAGCACGGCCGGGGAGTCTTATGACGTTTCTCCGGCGGGATGCCGGATTTCCGGACGTTGAAACATGTTTATCACGAGACCCTCACACAGTTTGTACAGCCATGTGGCCGGGAGGTAATTCTCCCGCCGGTCCTAAGCCTGTGCGAAGGCCCGCGAGGGTTGCGAAACCGCCTGAGATCCGGTTCGTTGCGGCGGGTCCATCGGCCCTTGACAACTGGGGCAACACGCGGCGCAGAACCATCCGAGCCGGCGGGTCGGAAGGTGGAGGCGTTCCACCATTCCGCGGCAGTTGTCGCAAGTTCCCTTGATGTTGGAATAAACGCAGTCCAGCCCCTTCCCGAACATGTCTTTGCGCATATTCCGATTGTGCCCTGCGCGGGGTCTGCTCCGCGTAACGGATGCGTTACGATTGATTGAATTTTCGCGGCCGGCCTGGGCCGCGCGCGAGCGGTTAGTGCGGCAGCGGCTGGAACAGCGCCAAGACCGCGCCTTGCGGGTCGGCAACCACCGCCATGCGGCCCACTTTCTCCACGGTCATCGGGCCCATATAAATATTGCCGCCGCTCTCGTTGGCCTGGGCCGCCGAAGCGTCGCAGTCGGCCACCGCGAAATACGTCATCCAATGCGGGGGCACGTGGGGATTGCGGTGCGCCGCGGGCGGAATTCCGCCAATGAAGTCCTCGCCGTTCTTGATGTGCAGATAATCGTCCTTCCCGGTGGTGAACTCCCAGCCGAAAACGTCGTGGTAAAACTTTGTCGCGCCAGCCGCGTCGGGCGTGCTCAAGTCCGCCCAGCACATGGTGCCCGGCACTCCCGCCACGCGCGTCCCCGTGTGGCTCTTGGGCTGCCACACGCTGAAGTGCGCTCCGCCAGGATCCTCAATCACCGCCATGCGGCCGAAATCCATGGCGTCGAACGGCCCCGCAATCACCTTGCCGCCGGCCTCGGCGGCTTTGCGCGCGGATTCATCGGCGCTCGCCACCGCCACGTAGAGCGTCCAGTGCGGCGGCACTCCCCGCGCCCGCATCTCGGCGTTAAGGGTAAGGGCTGCCGCAGCATCCAGCCCGTCGATCTTGAACAGGGTATAGAACTCGCCCGGCCCCATGGGGAAGTCGTTGGCGGTCCATCCGAAAAGCTGGTGGTAAAACTGCTTGGCGGCGTTCTGGTCGGTGGTAACCAGCTCGATCCAGCAAAATGATCCCGGCGCGTGGTGGTCGATTTGTGCCATGTGCGGCAGTATAGCAAGATAGGAAAATGCCCGTCACTCTCGCCGCGGTGGAAGAAGCGCGGCGCAACATCGCGACTGTGGCCCTGCGCACACCGCTGGTTCCGTTCCTGGTGGAAGCGCCCGCCGAGCTTTTCCTGAAGCTGGAAAACCTCCAGCCCATCGGTTCATTCAAGATTCGCGGTGCGGCCAACGTCATGGCGCGCACGCCGCGCGAGCGGCTGGAGCGCGGCGTGCTCACCGCCTCCGCCGGCAACATGGCGCAGGGAGTGGCATTTTGCGCCCGGCGCGCGGGCGTTCCCGCCACGGTGGTCTCCCCGGATACCGCGCCCCAGACAAAAATCCGCGCCGTCGAGCGGCTGGGAGGGCGCGTCATCCTGGCCCCGTTTGCCGATTGGTGGCGCACCTTCGAGACCCGCTCCTACCCAGGCGTCGACGCCACCTTCATCCACGCCTTCGACGATCCCGATGTGATGGCCGGCAACGGCACCATCGCGCTGGAACTCCTCGAAGACCTGCCCTCGCTCGAGGCCGTAGTGATTCCCTGGGGAGGCGGCGGCCTCTCCTGCGGCATCGCCGCGGTTCTGCGCGCTCTCGCGCCCCGCGTTCGCATCTACGCCGCCGAAATCGAAACCGGCGCGCCGCTGGCCGCCTCTCTCGCCGCGGGAGAGCCGCGCACCGTCGAGTACCATCCGTCCTTCGTCGATGGCATCGGGGCCAAAGTAGTGTTCCGCAATATGTTCGAACTGGCGCGGAAGCTTCTGGACGGCTCGCTGGTGGTGACGTTGAGCGAGGCGGCGCAGGCCATGAAGCTGGTAGCGGAGCGCAACCGCGTGATCGTCGAGGGCGCCGCGGCCTGCGCCGTGGCCGCCGCACAATCCGGCCGCGCCGGCGCCGGGAAGGTAGTCGCGATTGTTTCGGGCGGCAACATCGACCTCGACAAATTCGCGCAATTGGTGAGGGAGGCGTGAGCGGCCTGCGCGCTGCCCGCAGAGATCCGGTTCGCCTCGGCCCGGGTCCGGAGACTGTGTCATGAACCCACAGCGAAAGATCATCGTCTATATCGCGACCAGCGCCGACGGCTACATCGCCCGGCCGGACGGAGATGTCGAATGGCTGAATCGCCGGCCGCACACGGCCGATTATGGTATGAAGTCGTTCTACCCCACGATCGACACGATCCTGTGGGGACGCAAGACCTATGACTGGGGTCTTGCCTATTGCGAGAAGACGGGTACGCAAGGCGGGATGTTCGACACCAAGCTCGCCAACTACGTATTCTCGCGGAATCCTCCGCAACGGGCCGCGCCGGGCGTGCAATTCGTGTCGGAGCCCGTAAAGACATTTGCCCAGCGTCTGCGCGCCACTCCCGGAAAACACATCTGGATGATGGGCGGCGGCGAGCTGATCGCCTCGTTCCTGGATGCCGGCGAGATCGACGAGTTCGACATCCACGTCATTCCCACCCTCATCGGCGAGGGCATTCCGCTGATCGCGCCGCGCCATCGGGACGTGCCGCTCGACTTGCGTTCAGCCAGGAAGTATCCCGACGGCGTGGTCCGCCTGCGCTACCACGTCACGCGATCCGAATAACGGAGTAGAGCCCGTCTCTGAGCGCCACGTCTCGCGGGTCCCCGGTCCATCGCGTCCCCATCTACCACGCGGGCGCGGCCCCATTTGCCGGAGCAACCTGGCTCGGTTCCAATTCCGTGCGCGCTGGCGTCACTGCTTCAGCAGCGACACTGCGCGTTCCAGAACTTCATCGCGCCCGGCGGCGACACCGGCTTGTGTCGGGCTGACGGGAACCGTGGGTAGGATCCCGATGCCGTGGTGCTGGCTGCCGTCGTGTTTCAGTACCTTCATACCTGTCCATGTGATCGTGTACCCGCCCGGCAGCACGAACGGGTTGACGTTGCCGTTGGTGCCGGCCGTCGCCTCGCCGACAATCTCGCCGAGCTTGTAGTATTCCACAATCCCCATGGTCGACTCGGCATAACTGATCGCTCCGCCATTGGTCAGGAAGACCTTCTTCGCACCCAGATAGGGCTCTTTCGGTTGCAGGTTCCACTCGCCCCCACGTTCGAAGGTCATTTCGCCGGGGCGGTCCACCACCGGCACGTGCCATTGCGCGCTTTGCAGCGGTGTCTTGGTGACATGCGAGAACCACGCCGCGCTCACCCTTGGATAGCCGCGCATGTCGAAAACGATGCCCTTGGCGGTGGTCAGTTTCGGCAGGATGGCGTCGAAGTCCTTATCCTGCGCTCGGGTCAGGTCGACATACCAGTAGCCGGGGTCGAGTTCGGTGGTTACGCTCTTCGGGCGGGCATCCATCGCCAACGGACCTTGGGAGTCGCACGATACGGCGACCTGCTTGGTCTCCGCGGCCTGGAACGGACGCACGGTTAGCCCAATCTTCTCACCGCGCGGCCCCTGTAAGGCCTCCATTGTGGAACGCGAACGCTTCCACTGGGGCGTGGCCCCGGAGATTAGCGTTTCCATTTCTTCGAGCACGGCCGCGGCCGGTCTGCCATTGATGACGACGATCTCGTCGCCTGGTTTGAGATCGGCGCTTGAAGACCAGGTCACGATGTATTTGTTTTCGATCCAGGCCGCTATGACAGGGGCATGCCCCTGCGGCTTCATGCCCGAGTACATGACCCGCCCGTGGCCGTCCTTGAGTGCGGCCACCATTTTGAGCAGCGTCGTGTGAAACTCCGCGCCGTTTTTGGCCGCCGCAGCCTCCCGCAAGGCAACCGGCAGGATGGCGTCCCAGTCCGTCTTGGCGATATCGAAATATGGATAGAAGTGACGGAACACGTTCCAGGAGATGATGACGTCCGCGATGCGGGTGGCGCGGTCGTCTGCGCTAAAAGCGGCGGCCGGGACCGGCGCCGGCGGCTTCACCGGCAATCGAGCGTGCGGAAGAGTGCCCTTGTCATCCGCAAACAAGGCGAGCGGGATCAGGGCGGCGACGGGCGCGCCGAGGTCGAGGCGTAGCACGTCCGACGGCTTCCAAGTCTCACGCGCGGCTGTGGTCCGCCGGCTGTAGTAGGTATTCATCTGGTTCTGCTGGCTCTGCCCGAATCCTCTGTTATGCCAGCGGATCACCTCCACAGTGCCGGACGGTGAAAGGGCCGGGTGAGGCGCTGGCGCGGCGCCCACGAATACCCGGATGGTCGGCGCGACCGGCTCGAACACCGCCTGCAGCACGGCGGCGAGCTCGTTCGCGGAATTCGCTGACTCGACTCTGCGGACCGCGTTAATCGTGAAGCGGTTCCAGTCTGCCGACGCCGCTTCGTCACTCGGGTGGAAGTGCCGCACGATCCCGAAGGCTTTGGTCAACGCCGTCAAGTTGCGAAGACCGGTTTCGGTCAGCGGGCGAGCGCGTTCGTCCGTTGTGACTGGGATCTCGCCCGTGATCTCCAGGGTGACGTCGTCAATACGGGCCTTGCTTCCATAAACCAGGATCCCGAGAGCGATCCTGTCGGCGTCGGCGTGTACGAAACCGTCGATGTCGAAGTACTGCCACGTGCCCGCGGTGACTATGGGCCGAGCCTGC
>Ga0326728_10018374_pt1 | contig 13791 bp, 16 predicted proteins | sample MB3enrmetagenome_FD_207602 | JGI IMG/M metagenome (GOLD analysis project Ga0326728, IMG submission 207602) | Lab enriched peat soil microbial communities from McLean, Ithaca, NY, United States - MB31MN | ecosystem: Environmental > Terrestrial > Soil > Wetlands > Peat | place: USA: New York... | reverse complement strand
ACGCTTCGCCCCTGCCCTCGCGGGCAGGCGCGCACGGCTCGGGGTCGACGCGGTTCGCTAAACCTTCGTCGTAGCGGACTTGCACCGCCTACTCCCTGCCGGTCTCCCGGCGCACGGACAGGATACGCAATCCCCCATCATATCCGTCCCGTCGCTTTAGGCTTTGGCCCAGGCTTTCCCTTGCGCAGGTTGCGACCGAGCTTTTGCTCGGCGAAGGCCAGAAACGCCGCGCCGCCAAGAGGGCGGCCGTTGGCGCTGAGGGATTCGAAGCCGGCCAGTTCCGCCTGCTCGCTCGGCGACATTTCCAGCAGCGCGCCAAACCGCGGCGCGATCGCCAGAACAGGCCGCACTTTGACGAGCGCGTCGTCCCGTCCTCTCAAATGAGCGCGCACGCTCGACCATTCCCATTCGCCGGGCGCGGCGCAGAGTCCGGCGCGCACCGGGTTGAAGGCGAGATAGCGCACGGCGTTCAGCGTATGGGCCTCATCCATCGCGACGCAGCCAAACCGGCCCTGAAAAAGATGCCCGGTTTCGCGCGCGCGGACGTTGACGAAGGCGGTATAGCGCCGGTGCGCTTCGCCGACCGCGCGTGAAAGCCCGTCGCGCGTGGCCGGCGTCAGAATGAGATGAACGTGGTTGGGCGTCAGGCAATAGGCCCAGCATGACACGCCGTTCTTGTCGCATCGCTCGGCGAGCAAATCCCGATACAACGCGTAGTCGCCGGGCTCCGCAAACAATCTCTGCCGCCGGTTCCCGCGCTGCGTGACGTGGTGGGGAATGTCGGGCACGACAATGCGAGAAAGACGGGCCATCTCCCAACACAGCATGGATCGAAAGATCGTGCAATGTGTATCATGTCCCCGCAACCATGTCCCCGCAACCGCCCCGCAACCCGCAACCATGGGCTTTGGCTCTTGCGTCGCCGAGGCGCCAACACTTAGGCTTCGCTTTCCCGCGGCTCGGCGCTCGGCGTGCGACGCACGCCGCTTGCGCATCAACCGGCCAGGCATGTTTATAGGCGTCCAGAGCGCGGCGCCGCCGGTTGCGCCGCCCCAACTCCTATGTTAGGCAACCCGCGCCTTGGGGTTCGCGCCCGGCATGACGCCGCGCAGCGACGTCGGGCGGTTCGTTTTCTCACTTCTCGCGAGGCTGGCGTCGCTCGGGTCGGGGCGTCCGCGGCTTCGCCAAGTCTACAAAAGAGCTGCGCAGTGGCTGGACAGGACGAGATCGGCGCGGGTTTGGCGGAACGTTACGCTACGGCGCTGTTCTCTTTGGCCCGCGAGGCTCGCCAGACCGAGGCGATCGGCGCGTCGCTGACGCAATTCGACCACATGATCGAGGAAAGCGCCGACCTCAAGCGCCTGACGCGGAGCCCGGCGTTCTCGGTCGAGGACCAGCTCAAGGCGCTCGGCGCCCTGCTCGACGAGGTCGGGATCACGGGGCTCGCCGCCAACTTCATCAAGCTTGTCGCCGCCAAGCGGCGGCTGTTCGCCATCCGCGACATGATCGCCGCATACGGCAAGCTCGACGACGCGGCGCGCGGCGTCACCCGCGCCGAGGTCACCAGCGCGACCCCGCTCAGCGAGGACAACGTCGCCGCGCTGAAGCAGACGCTGCGCGCGGCCTCCGGCGGCGCCGAGGTCGAGCTCACCGCCAAGGTCGACCCGGCGATCATCGCCGGCCTGGTGGTCAAGCTCGGCTCGCGCATGGTCGACGGCTCGCTCAAGACCAAGCTCAACGCCATTCGCTCACGCATGAAAGAGGTCGGCTGATGGAAATCCGCCCCGCTGAAATCTCTTCGATTCTCAAGAGGCAAATCGCCAATTTCGGCGCCGAAGCGGAACTCACCGAGGTCGGACAGGTCCTCTCCGTGGGCGACGGCATCGCGCGCGCCTATGGCCTCGACAAGGTTCAGGCCGGCGAGCTGGTCGAGTTCGAGTCGGGCGTCCGCGGCATGGCGCTGAATCTCGAGAGCGACAGCGTCGGCATCGTCGTCTTCGGCGCCGACCGCGAGATCAAGGAAGGCCAGACGGTCAAGCGCACCGGCGCCATCGTCGACGTGCCGGTCGGCAAGGAGCTGCTCGGCCGCGTCGTCGACGCCCTCGGCGCGCCGATCGACGGCAAGGGTCCGATCAACGCCGCCAAGCGCGCCCGCGTCGACATCAAGGCCCCCGGCATCATTCCGCGCCGCTCGGTCAGCGAGCCGATGGCCACCGGCCTCAAGGCGATCGACGCGCTGATCCCGATCGGCCGCGGCCAGCGCGAGCTGATCATCGGCGACCGCCAGACCGGCAAGACCGCCATCGCCCTCGACACCATCCTCAACCAGAAGACGCTGAACCAGAGCGGCGACGAGAACCAGAAGCTCTATTGCGTCTATGTCGCGGTCGGCCAGAAGCGCTCGACGGTGGCGCAATTCGTCAAGGTGCTCGAAGAGCACGGCGCGCTCGAATATTCGATCGTCGTCGCGGCGACCGCCTCCGATCCGGCGCCGATGCAGTACCTGGCGCCGTTCTCCGGCTGCGCCATGGGCGAGTTCTTCCGCGACAACGGCATGCACGCGGTGATCATTTACGACGACCTGTCGAAGCAGGCGGTCGCCTATCGCCAGATGTCGCTGTTGCTGCGCCGCCCGCCGGGACGCGAGGCCTATCCCGGCGACGTGTTTTATCTGCACTCCCGCCTGCTCGAACGCGCCGCCAAGCTCAGTCCTGAGCACGGCTCGGGCTCGCTCACCGCGCTGCCGATCGTCGAGACGCAGGCGAACGACCTCTCGGCCTACATCCCGACCAACGTCATCTCGATCACCGACGGCCAGATCTTCCTCGAGACCGACCTGTTCTACCAGGGCATTCGCCCGGCGGTGAATGTCGGCCTGTCGGTGTCGCGCGTCGGCTCGTCGGCGCAGACCAAAGCGACCAAGAAGGTCGCCGGCAAGATCAAGGGCGAGCTCGCCCAGTACCGCGAAATGGCCGCCTTCGCTCAGTTCGGCTCCGAGCTCGACGCCGTCACCCAGCGCCTCCTCAACCGCGGCGCGCGCCTGACCGAGCTCCTAAAGCAGCAGCAGTTCTCGCCGCTGAAGATGGAGGAGCAGGTCTGCTCGATCTATTGCGGCGTCAACGGCTATCTCGACAAGCTGCCGATCGACAAGGTGAAGCCGTTCGAGGACGGCCTCCTGGCGACGCTGCGCGCCAAGCACGCCGACATTCTCGAGGCCATCCGCGCCAGCGGCGACCTGAACGACGAGACTTCGGCCAAGCTTAAGAGCGCCGTCGCGGCCTACGCCGCCAACTTCGCCTGACGTCCCGTTTGATCATCAACCGAGCGCCGCGATGCCGTCGTTGAAGGAACTGAGAAACCGGATCGCCTCCGTCAAGTCGACGCAGAAGATCACCAAGGCGATGCAGATGGTCGCGGTCTCCAAGCTGCGCCGCGCGCAGAGCGCGGTGGTGGCGGCTCGTCCCTACGCCGAGGAGGTCGAGCATGTGCTCGCCAATCTCGCCGCCGGCGTCGCCGAGGGCGCCGAGGCGCCGCCGCTGCTCGCCGGCAACGGCAAGGACGAGACCCACCTCTTGGTGGTGTGCGCCGGCGAACGCGGCTTGTGCGGCGGCTTTAACACCTCGATCGTGCGCATGGCGCGCGAGCGCGCCGCCGAGCTCGTGCTTCAGGGCAAGACGGTCAAGATCCTCTGCGTCGGCCGGAAGGGCTACGAGCAGCTCCGCCGCACCCACGAGGGCGCGATCATCGATCGCATCGAGGTTCGCGCGCGCACGATCACCTACGGCGTCGCCGAGCCGATCGCCAAGCGGGTGATGGACCTTTTCGAGGCCGGCGAGTTCGACGTCTGCACCCTGTTCTTCGCCCGCTTCCGCTCGGTCGCCTCTCAGGTCCCCACCGCCCAACGGCTGATTCCGCCCGAGCTGGGGCCGCGCCGCGAAGACGCTCCGGTCTACTACTACGAGCCGGACGAGAACGAGATCCTCTCGCAACTGCTGCCGCGCGCGGTGAAGGTGCGCATCTATCGCGCCCTGCTTGAGAACATGGCCTCGTTCTTCGGCGCCCAGATGAGCGCGATGGACAACGCCACCCGCAACGCCGGCGAAATGGTGAAGAAATACACGCTGCGCTACAACCGCACCCGCCAGGCGATGATCACCACGGAGCTGATCGAGATCATTTCGGGCGCCGAGGCGCTCTGACCCTTTTCGCCCGCGCGAGCGGCGCCGAGCAATTGAAGAAGGACGCTCTCTTATGGCCAACGCCGTCAACTCCGCCGGCCGCGTCACCCAGGTGATCGGCGCCGTCGTCGACGTGAGGTTCCAAGGCGACCTGCCGCCGATCCTCAACGCGCTCGAGACCGAGAACAACGGCGCCCGGCTGGTGCTCGAAGTGGCCCAGCAGCTCGGCGAAAACACGGTGCGGTGCATCGCCATGGACACCTCCGACGGCCTGGTGCGCGGCCAGGAGGCGGTCGACACCGGCGGGCCGATCACGGTGCCGGTCGGCGAAGGGACGCTCGGGCGGATCATGAACGTCGTCGGCGAGCCGGTCGACGACGCGGGCCCGATCCCGATGGAAGGCCTGCGCGCCATCCACCAGCCGACCCCCTTGTTCGTCGATCAATCGACCGAGGCGCAGATCCTCGTCACCGGCATCAAGGTGGTCGACCTGCTCGCGCCCTACGCCAAAGGCGGCAAGATCGGCCTGTTCGGCGGCGCCGGGGTCGGCAAGACGGTGCTGATCCAGGAGCTGATCAACAACGTCGCCAAGACCCACGGCGGCAATTCGGTGTTCGCCGGCGTCGGCGAACGCACCCGCGAAGGCAACGACCTCTATCACGAGTTCATCGATTCGAAGGTCAACGCCGATCCCAAGCACCCCGATCCGAACGTCAAGTCGAAGTGCGCGCTGGTGTTCGGCCAGATGAACGAGCCGCCGGGCGCGCGCATGCGCGTCGGCCTGGCCGGCGTCACCGTCGCCGAGTATTTCCGCGACCAGGGCCAGGACGTGCTGTTGTTCATCGACAACATCTTCCGCTTCACCCAGGCCGGCTCGGAAGTCTCGGCGCTGCTCGGCCGCATTCCCTCGGCGGTCGGCTACCAGCCGACGCTCGCCACCGACATGGGCGCGCTGCAGGAGCGCATCACCACCACCACCAAGGGCTCGATCACCTCGGTGCAGGCGATCTACGTGCCGGCCGACGACCTGACCGACCCCGCGCCGGCGACCTCGTTCGCCCACCTCGACGCCACCACGGTGCTGTCGCGCGCGATCGCCGAGAAAGGCATTTATCCGGCGGTCGACCCGCTCGACTCGACCTCGCGCATGCTGACCCCGGCGGTGGTCGGCGAGGAGCACTATTTGGTGGCGCGCCGCGTGCAGCAAGTATTGCAGCGCTACAAGGCGTTGCAGGACATCATCGCCATCCTCGGCATGGACGAACTGTCGGAAGAGGACAAGCTGACGGTGGCGCGGGCGCGCAAGATCGAGCGCTTCCTGTCGCAGCCCTTCGACGTCGCCGCGGTGTTCACCGGCGCGCCGGGCGTGCAGGTGAAGATCCAGGACACCGTCAAGGGCTTCAAGGGCATCGTCGACGGCCACTACGACCATCTGCCCGAGGCCGCCTTCTACATGGTCGGCACCATCGAGCAGGCGGTGGAGAAGGCGCGCAAGCTGGCGGCGGAAGCGGCGTAGGCCCCAACGGACGCGAGGTCGACGATGACCGACTTTCATTTCGAACTGGTCTCGCCCGACCGGCTGGTGTTCCGCGGCCAGGTGGCGTTCGTGCTGGCGCCGGGCAGCGAAGGCGACTTCGTCGTCCTCAAGGACCACGCGCCGGTGATGGCGTCGCTCAGGCCCGGCGTCGTCGTCTTCGAGGACGTCTCGGGCAAGCAGACGCGCGTGTTCGTGCGTGGCGGCTTCGCCGACGTCAGCGCCGCCGGACTGATCCTGCTCGCCGACACCGCGATCGCCGAGGGCGAGCTCGACGCGCAGCGCCTCGACGAGGAGATCGCCGACGCCGAGGAGGACCTCGCCGACGCGCCCGACGAGGAAAAGCGCCTGTGGCAGGAGAAGCTCGACCGTCTGCGCGAGCTCAAGGACGCGATGAAGCTTTAGGCGGCGCGGCTCGCGTCGGCCGCGAGCCGCGCCGGCCGTTTCAGCCGCCGTCCGGAAATTCTTGGTCAGCGGCCATCGGCTGCTTCGCCGCCGGCTCGACGCGCGGCGCGGTTCGCCCGTCGATCCCGCGTTGATCGCAGCGCCAGAGCTTCCTGCGATCTCGTCGAATGGCCTCGCCCCCCTCGTCTCGCCTCCTCCGGGAGGGGGAAAGGTCGACGGCGCAGAGGGCCGGCCGGCGGACGCCGCCTCTAGGCGCGCCGTCGCCCCGGCCCTCTCCCGCCATCGCGCCACAATCGGCGCGAAGCAAGTTACAAGAGGGTCGGGGCGAGGGCGCGCGTCAACCGGGTTGCAGCACGCTCTGAGCGATCTTGTGGGCGGGATCGGCGAGCTGATTGACCTTTTCGCTCGCGCCGACCACCTTCTCGCGCGCTCAGCGCCGCGCTGAGTCGCGAGGCCCTCGGCCTCGCCGAAACCGCATGGGCCGTCGAAGATGACTGACGAAACCCCTGATCGCTTTGGCGGCGAACCGGCCCAAAGAGACCTCTTCGCCCACGAACCCGCGCGCGACGACGGCGTCGGCGTCGCCGATCCCCGCGAGATTCGCCTCCGCCTTCAAAGGTTATTGGCCGAAGCGCGCGCCGCCCCATCGTCTCCGCCGTGGGACGAGCGCAGGACGCGCCTCTACCAGATCACCTTCCCGCAGATGGCGAACTGGCTGCCGCAAGACGAGGCGGAGCAATTGTGCTTCGAATTCGCGCAGGAGATGCGCCGTCTGACCGAGGCGGCCTGACCGCCCGCCCCAATCGACGACGGCGCAAGCGTTCTCCCTACTGGATGAGCTGGACTGTCGGCGTGATCGCGATGTCGCGGATCGAAGTGTTCAGCGCGATCAGCTGCACCAGCAGGCCGAGGACGCGCTTGGTGTTGAAGGCGCTATCCGGCACGCAATAGTCCGCGCCGCCGTAGCTGGTCGAGATGAAGCACCCGGCGCCGGTCTTGCCCTGCTCGATGACGAACAGCTGTTCGTCCCTCAGCGGTCCATTGCCCTTCGCGGTCTCGCTGTGCAGGGCGAGGGGTTCCTCCGCGCCCTTGGCGAGGAGCCGCCCCAAGTACTGGAAGATTCCGAAGGCCGAGCGGGGGAAAACCTTGAGCTTGACCGGGACGCCCTCCTGGGTGAAGTACGAGACGATGCGCGGATCGGGCGACTTGACTTTCGAGCCGCACATCGGCGAGTTGCCCGCCGGCTTCGCGATTGGCGCGAAGGCGGCGCGGTCGAAGCACAGCCGCCAGCTCGGGCCGAAGTTCCCGTTGCCGTTCTTTTTGCTGCCTTTCGTGTCGCTGTTCGTGTCGCTGTTGTCCGACAGATAGGCGGGCTTGGTTCCCGGCTGGGGCTCCGCCGAGATGCCATAGATGATCGCCAGGTCGACGAGGTGGCGGAAACCGTCGGGAGTGTCGAAACTGGGGTCGAACGGATCGTTCACCAACACGGTGACCTTGCCCGCCTGCTCCTTCACGATCTTCTCGGTGAAGAGCAACATCAGCGTCTCTTGCGCGACGCCCTGCTCGGAGAAATAGGCGAGCGTCTCCGGCTCGACCGTGAGCAGCAGCCCCTTGTAGAAATCCTGCGATTCCTCCGGCGTGACGTTGAAGTTGGCCGAAGTCGAGACCGACGTCGAATTGGAGGCGAAGCCGGCCGCGCCAGGGTTGGCGCCGAACACCCACTGTTTGTCGAGCGTGCCCACCGCGGACGCCGAGTAGGTGGAGTTGGAGCCGATTCTCGGCGCCGGCTTAGGGCCGAGAACGATCGACGGCAGGCCGAGCGACGTCGTGTTCGCGGCCGTGCCGGTCATCTGGCCGAGCTGGACGAAGGCCAGCGGCTCGGCGCGGCTGGCGCGGACGATATTGGTGAGGATTATCGTGTCGCGCGCCTGCTCGCTGACGAGGTCGAATTGTTCCACGCGACCGTCGAAATGGTCGGTGTAGGCGCAAGCCGACGCCAACCCACACGCCGCCGCGACTGCGGCGAGCCGCAACACCCGACGCTTCATGTCCCGTCCCCCAGCGGCCGACCACGCCTTACATCAGCGTCCCCCCTCCCGCGCCGTGCGGCCGATTGACGCGTGGGACGCGCTTCTCGGTAACCATTTGTTTACCATCCTGCCCTGACCGCGCGACGAATGCAACTGCCTGGAAGCTCATCCTTCGGCCCCGCCCCGGCCGGCGGCGGCGAGGCTAGGCTTCGCCGGCCGAACGTGCTTTATCCGTCGGATAGCGCTTTCGAAAGGACGCCTCGGCCATGGCGGATCGCTCCATCCCGCATTTCCACAACGACCCCGGCGTCGCGACCATCCGGGTCGGCGTCAAGGAGTTCATGTGCACGGGGGCGAAGCCGCCGCTCGACCACCCGCACATCTTCATCGACATGGGCGACGAGACGGAGGCGATCTGCTCCTATTGCTCGACGCGCTTCGTCTACGATCCGGCGCTCGGCGCGGGCGCCGACCCGCCCGAGTGCCTGCTCGACGACGCCGCCTGAGCGATGGCGCGCCGCGCCTTCGTCGCCGGCGCCGGGATCAGCGGCTTGTCGGCCGCGCTGGCGTTGGCGCGCCAGGGTTTCGAGGTCGAGGTCTTCGAACGCGCGCCCGCCCTCGAGGCGTTCGGCGCCGGGCTCCAGCTCTCGCCCAACGCGACGCGCGCGCTGGCGCGGCTCGGCGCGCTCGACGCGGTGCGGGCGCTCGCCCTCGCGCCGCGGGCGATCCGCGTGCTCAGCGCCCGCGACGGCGCCGAGCTCGCGCGCCTGCCGCTCGACGACGCCGAGCGGCGTTGGGGCGCGCCCTACCTCGTCATTCGCCGCGCCGACCTGCAAGCCGCGCTCGCCGAAGCGGCGGCCCGGCTGCCCAACCTGGCGCTGCGTCTGGCGACCGAGGTCGCCGACGCGACCGTCGAGGGCGCGGGCGTCGCCGTCGAGCTCAAGCGCGGGGGGACCGCCGCGCGGGAGACGGGCGACCTGCTCGTCGGCGCCGACGGCTTGAGTTCGCGCGTGCGCGAGCGCATCGGCTTCGGCGCCGCCGACGCGCCGCGCTTCTCCGGCCTTGTCGCGTTCCGCGCCGTCGTCGAGGCGCGCCGGGCACCGCGCGCGGCGGCGAACGAGGTGACGCTGCGCCTCGGCGCCGGCGCGCATTTCGTCTGCTATCCGCTGCGCGGCGGGGCGATCGTCAACCTCGTCGCGGTGGTCGAAGCGGCGCGGCGGGGCGGCGCGGACGATGGTCCGTGGGACGGCGTCGCCGACCGCTCGGTCCTCGACCGCGCCACCGCCGGCTGGTCGCGCGACGCGCGGGCGCTGATCGCCGCGGCGGCGGACTGGCGCGCCTGGCCGCTCCGCCTCCGCCCGCCGCTCGCGCGCTTCGCGTTCGGGCCGATCGCGCTCGTCGGCGACGCCGCCCATCCGATGACCCCGTTTCTCGCTCAGGGTGCGGCGCAGGCGATCGAGGACGCCGACGCGCTCGCGCGCCGCCTCGCCGAGACGACCGACGTCGCGCGCGCGCTCGCCGCCTATTCGCGCGACCGGGTCGCGCGCGCGGCGCGCGTCCAGCGCGACGCGCTCGTCCAGGGGCGCGTCTACCATCTCAGCGGCCCCTTCGCCTTCGCGCGCGACCTCGCGCTGGCCGCTCTCGGGCCCGAGGGTCTGCTCGAGCGGCTCGACTGGCTCTACGCGGCGTGAGGAGCGCAGGCGCCGCGGCGCGGCCTCAATGGCCTTGCAGGCCGCGGCGCGGCCTCAATGGCCTTGCAGCAAGAGGACGATCTCGACGATCGAGGCGATGAGCTCGAGCACGATCAGCGCCACCACCGCCACCTCCAGCCGGGTCGAGCGGTTGGCGTCGATGATGTCGGTCAGCGCGTGGGCGGTCTCGACGATCACGTCGAGCTTGGCCTTCAGCGCGCGGGCGCGCTCCTTCAGCTCGTACTCGTCCTCCAGCCGCGCGTAGAGGCGCTCGAGCTCGGGCCGGTCCCACAGCACGTCGGGCTTCTCCTCGACCGCGACGCGGCCGGAGACGCGGTGCTGGGCGAGCAGCGCCTCGCCGATGAGCTGCAGCATGGCGCGGCGGCGGAACGGCGGCTGGCCGCTGCGGGCGAGCTGGACGGCGAACGGCTCGATGACGTCGAAGACGGCGTTGACCTCGCGCTCGTCGCGCGCCAGCGCCACCGTCTTGGCGAGCGCGTCGGCGACGACGAGGAACCGCGCCGGCGACAGATCCTTGATGCGGATCGGGCCGGGGGCGTCGCTCGCCGTGTCGCCTTCGGGGGCGACCTCGAACACCGCCGTCTCGTCGTCGCCGCGCGCGCGCGTGCCCGAAACGCGCGAGGCGAGCCGGGCGAGCGTGTCCTCCTCCTGCAGCGGCGTCAGACCGACCATCACCGCGACGCCGAAGCGGAACAGCGCCACCATGCCGGTCGCGCCGACGCGAAAGGCGAGCGGCGCCGTCGAAATGGTGTCCGGCCGCTCGAGGCCGGCGGTGTCGATGCGTTCGCCGACGATCAGCGCCCGCGCGGTCACTCGGGTCGGCGTCACGACGGGACGCGGCGGGGTGTCGTCCATGACGACAATCTACGCCGCCGCCTTGCGCTGCGCCAGCCGCGGCCTATTCGACCGGCCGGACGCCGTCCGCGTCGACGCGCGACAGCACGCCGGTTTCGATGTCGAAACGGAAGCCGGCGAGCGTCAGCCGCCCCGCCGCCGCCGCCTCGGCCACCCAGGGGAAGGTCCGCAAGTTGGCGAGCGAGAGGCGCACCACCGCCGCCTCGATCGCCGCCAGCGGCGCCGTGTCGCCGGAGGCGCCGCCGAGCGCCGGCCGGGCGATCTCCACCCAGCCGGCGACGAAATCGCGCGCCTCGGGCGGCGGCCCGAGCGCCATCGCGCGCACGCCGCCGCATTGGGCGTGCCCGAGGACGACGAGCCGCTTGACCTTCAGCACGCGGACGGCGAACTCGATCGCCGCGCTGGTCCCATGATAATGGGCGTCGGGCTCGTAAGGCGGAACCAGCCCGCCGACGTTGCGCAGCACGAACATCTCGCCGGGCGCGGCGCCGAACACCGTCTGCGGGTCGACGCGCGAATCCGAGCAGGCGATCGCCATCGTCTGCGGGCTTTGGCCGAAGCGCGCTAGCGCCTCGTAGCGCGCCCGCTCGGCCGGCCAGACCTCAGAGCGAAAGCGCCGGTAGCCGTCGATCAGCGCGTCCATGATGGCCTCCGAAAGGCGCTGCTTATGCGGCGGCTGCGCGCGGCGAGCAAGCCGGCGCCGAGGGCGCGACCTCATGTCCCTGTTCCGGCCCGCGATTCCAGTTGACGGCGACGGCGGCGCGGCCAAGGCTTACCTAGCGTTTTCCGCGGCTGGGGGGCCGGATGCGGAGGGCATTGCGCGTCGAGGCGGCCGTCGTCGCGAGCGTCGCGGCCATCGTCGCCGGCGGGGTGGCTCCGTCGACGGGGCAGGAGACGGGCGCGACGGCCGCCGACGTCGGCGATTTCGCGGCCGCTTGCGTCAAGCTTTACGAAGAGACCGGCCCCAACGTCGCCGCGCGCGTCGTGGGGCCGCTTGAGATCGAGGTGCGCACGCCGCAAGGGACGTTCACCGCCTACCTCGACACGCTCTATTCTTTCTGCAAGCGCGATCATTCGGCCTGCGCGGGCTACGCGCGCAGCCAGATCGCGGCGATGACGGCCGCCTTCGCGGCGGGACGGACGGCTCCCGACCTCGCGGAGCTGCGCGTGACGGTGCGCCCTTCGAGCTACATCGACCAGATGGCGGCTGCGGGCGGCAAGAGCGATCCGGTCGCCGAGCCGCTGGTCGACGACCTGTGGGTGATCGGCGTGCGCGACCGACCGACGACGATCGAGACGCTCGGCAAGGGGGACCTCGACGCGCTCAAGCTCACCGCCGACGAGGCGCTCGCGGCGGGGAAACGCAATCTCGAAGCGACGTTGCGCAGCCAGTTGGAGGCGGCGGCGCGCGTCGAGACCGGCGTCGTGGCGCTGCGCGGCGACGACTATCTCGCCAGCCTGCTCGCGCTGCCGGATCTGTGGGCGCCGATCGCCGAGAAGTTCGACGGCGAGCTTTATGTCGCCGTCCCGGCTTCCGACGTGGTCCTTTTCGCCGACGCGCGTGAGAAGGGCGCCGCCGCGGCGGTCGAGCGCGCCGCGCGCGACTACGCGCTGCGCGCCAAGCGGCCGATCTCGCTTTCGCTGTTCGCCTGGACGCCGACCGGCTGGGAGGTCGTCCCGCCCGAGGCGGCCGGGAAGCGCTGAGGCGAGAAGGCGGCGCGGCCAACCGGCCGCTATTCGGAGGCGCCCGAGTGGGCGGCCGCCTTGCCGACCGCGGGTCGACGGACTATCTTACCTCAGTCTTACCCCTCGCCGAGGACCGGTCGATGGCGAACGGTGCGAGCGCGAAAACCCGGATCTCCACAAAAGGCCAGGTCATCCTGCCGAAGGCGATCCGCGACAGCCGCAAGTGGACGGCGGGGACCGAGCTGACTGTCGAAGAAACGTCCGACGGGGTGCTGCTGCGCGCTACGCCGCTGTTCGCGCCGACGCGGTTCGAGGAGGTGGCGGGGATGTTGCGCGGCAAGTCGCCGCGCGGCCGGATTCTCAGCGTCGAAGAAATGGACGAGGCCGTCGCGGTCGAGGCGAAGCGCCGTGCTCGCGATTGATGCGAACGTGGTCGTTCGCTATCTCGTCGACGACGATCACGACCAGTTCCTCCGCGCCTGTCGGCTCGTCGAGAGCGAGCCGATCTTTGTCGCCGACACCGTTCTATTGGAATGCGAATGGGTGCTGCGCAGCGGCTACGGCTTCGAGGCGCGCCAGTTCGCGGCGGCGCTTCGCGCTCTCGCCGCCCTGCCGACGGTGAGGCTGGAGAGCCCGCAAATCGCCGCCGTCGCGCTCGCCTGGCATGAGCAAGGCATGGATTTCGCCGACGCGCTTCACCTCGCCGGCGCCGACGGCTGCGAAGCCTTCGCCACCTTCGACCGCCGCCTCGCCAAGACGGCGTCACACCTTGGCGCGACGCCCGTCCGCGCGCTCTGACCGCCCCTTGCCATTCGTCCCCCTTTCGCGTAATAGCCCGCCCCGTCAGAACCGCCCGGCCGTTAGGGCTGCCGTGGCGGTTCTTTTCGCTCATTCCGACGCGAACGGGCCGCAAGGCCCGACGATTCCAACAGGGCGTCACGCCCCGGAGAGCCAAATGCCCAAGCTGAAGACCAAATCGGGCGCGAAAAAGCGCTTCAAGCTCACGGGAACCGGCAAGGTGATTTACACCCAGTCCGGCAAGCGCCACGGCATGATCAAGCGCACCACCAAGCAGATCCGCAACCTGCGCGGAACCGCGGTGATGGCCAAGTGCGACGGCGACCGGGTCAAGAAATACTGGCTGCCCAACGCCTGACCCCTCCTTAGCGCTTTAGGATTCCCGGAGAACAGCGATGTCTCGCGTCAAACGCGGCGTGACCGCTCACGCCAAGCACAAAAAGGTCCTCAAGGCCGCCAAGGGCTATTTCGGCCGGCGGAAGAACACCATCCGCGCCGCCAAGGCGGCGGTCGACAAGGCGATGCAGTACGCCTACCGCGACCGCAAGAACCGCAAGCGCGAGTTCCGCGCGCTGTGGATCCAGCGCATCAAC
>Ga0326728_10018371_pt1 | contig 13792 bp, 11 predicted proteins | sample MB3enrmetagenome_FD_207602 | JGI IMG/M metagenome (GOLD analysis project Ga0326728, IMG submission 207602) | Lab enriched peat soil microbial communities from McLean, Ithaca, NY, United States - MB31MN | ecosystem: Environmental > Terrestrial > Soil > Wetlands > Peat | place: USA: New York... | reverse complement strand
TGAGAAAACTCAGCCAGATGTCGCTTTCGGCATAATCGAGGCCCCCGTTTCCAGAGGAGTCGCAGGTTCCCCATTCGGTCACGAAAAGTGCAATCCCTTTACTCATAGCCTTAGTTGCCTTGTCCCGGAGGAATTGTCTGTGACTGCCCGCGTAGAAGTGGAGAGTGTAGGCGATATTCTTGAAATCAGTGATCGGGTCAACGGCGGCGATATCAACGTCCTGAGACCAGCTCGGAGTTCCGACCACGATGAGGTTGGATGAGCCTGTCTTGCGAATGGCGCCGATGACGGTCTCGGCGTAAGCCTTTACGGCCGGCCATTGGGGTCCGTTCGGCTCGTTGTAGATTTCAAAAATCACGTTCGGGCAAGCACCATAGGTGGTCGCCATCTGGGTGAAGAACGCGACGGCTTCGGTCTCGTTGGCGGGGGCCTCAACCCGGTGTTCCTTGTGCCAGTCGATGATCACGTAGATCCCCTTGGCGATGGCCGCGTCAACGACGGTTTTAACTTTGGCCAATGCCGCGCCGGGGTTGTCGAGGTAACCACCCTCGCCTGGTTCCGCACCCGTCTCTGCCCGGACCACCGAACACCGCCAGTCCTCGGCCAGGGCGTCGATGGTCGCTTTCGTGTAGAACTGACCCGACCAGTGGCTCCAATACAAACTCATCCCCTTCAACTGATAGGGTTTTCCGCGGGCGTCACAGACATGAGTTCCCAGGACTTGGAGAACACCATGGGCTGCAACCGGGGACGAATAGCTTCCAACAGGTCGGTTGAGAGTAAGCACCGGTCCCGCTGGCGCCGATGTGGGCGCTGCGGCTACCAGGCGCTGATCACCTACAGGGTCTTCGAAACCAATGTCATCAATAAAGAAGCTGCCGTCTCCTTCTCCCGCATTAAACATTTGGAGCTCACCAACGTGCAAGGGGTCAAAACCCTTTGGCTGTGTAAAGTCCGCCAATGGAATGCTTACTTTGTGCCACTCGCCGTCGAGCAATTGGGGGCAGTAATGGAGAACTGACACCTTTTCGGTATGGTGTTCCGGCATGTCGAACGCTTGGCCATTGCACAACAGGTTGATTTGGGGTTTGGCGACTTTGCCCTTCGTTTTCATCCAAAAGGTAAAGTATTTGAAGGCAGTGATGTCAGTGCCATAAGGCCCGGTTTGGAAGGCGCACCAATTCCAACCCGCTCCGGGCCAATCCTCGTCGCTGCCTCCTTTGAACTTAAACTCGATCGCCGTATGGCCGCTGTGAGCTTCAACGGTCTGTGGTCCGATCGTGCTGGTTTTTGGGTTGGCCCAACCAGCACCTTTGCTTGCTTGTTTACCATCCCAGACGACAACCCGCTTTACGAATTCGGCCCGCACCCTGATTGCGCAGAGGCTGAAAGTTAAAAGTGCGAGAACAAACAGCGAATGTTTTAGTGCTTTCATGCAGCCAAGAATGTATCCGAGCGACGACACGGTGCCAATAACCAAGCTGTGGTGGTAGATCCTGTTCATGTTCTTTCCCACTCCCTGATTTCACCAGGGACAATGCGGAACAACGGATGGGCTTCCGGCGTCTTAATCCTCCGGAATTGGCGATAAATGTCTGGGGCGCGTGTTCGGAGTTTCGCTCGCAAGTGAGCCCATTCGTAGAGCAACTGCCCTCTGGTTTCCTCGATTTGACCGCTGAGTTTGGGCCCGGAGATCTTGGAGGTGTTGAAATGATAGCCTCGCTGCTCTGCTTCTTCTGCAATGCTGGTCAGGAAAGCAGCCATCGCTTGAACAGGACGGCGGTGGGAACGAAATCGCGTGAGCTGGGGATGGTGTCGGTAGCCTCTGGTAGCACCCTCCAAGACTTTCTGGGCGAGCAAAGCCTCCCGCCAAGCCGAAACCAATCCTTTGGCGTCCAAGTAGCGTGGATGCAAGGTCCATAATCGCATAGCAAAGCGTCAATTCCTGATCGCTAATCTAGCCTATTCCATTATCAGATCAACCTCAAGCTCCCACAACAGGGATATCGGCCCGGCTCAATCCCCCAAACTCCGAGATCGAGCATTTAAATTGGTCAACAGAGCTGTTCCAGGCAGTTCTGGGTAAATGTTCTACTCCCGCCAGTCAGAGCCGGTGCAGTGTCGAATCCATTAATGTCGTGGCGGAAATATGTCCAGAACCGAACAACGCAGCCGGTCCATAATCTGCTGGAGCTTTTTTAGCGTAATGCTCTGCTGGCCATTCTCCAATCGAAACAGGCTGGAGGGATATTTGCCCTGGCTCAATCCCCAAAGATGTCCGATATGCTGCATCTAAACCGGTCGCAGAGCTGTTCCAGGGTCTTTAAAGTAATGTTCTGGTCCGCCAACTCGAGCCTGTGCAGGGTTGAATCTGAAATGCCAGTTTTTCGCGCAAACTGTTGATACGTAAGGACTCCCCGCTTTTTCCGGAGCCAGGCAGCCAGTTGTTTTGCCAGTCTTTTTTGAGCCACGACTGGATTTTGCTGCCAGTGCTATCCCACTGGTGGGATATTTGCTCGCAGATTGTTTTTGCCTGGACCCGATCCACCGCACATTAGGCACGGTTAATGCTTGCGGCTTCCGTATTAACGGTTTTAATTGACTTTGGATTAAACTTCGGCGAAAACAGTGGGAAGCATAGATTGGGAATATATGAAGCGGCACAACTCTTTGGAGCTTGCAGATTGCCTGTTCTCGCTGTTGAGGCTGGGGGCGAATGGACAGACAACTCCAAAAACAAATTTCTTGACCCCAGGCACTTTCTTTTTCAAAGTCATTCCGCAAGCAATAAAAATGATGACATTCAGAGACCGTATATGAATATCAAAATGACTCCACAAGCTTATTGCCCGCACAACTGCCTTTCAGCTATCCTAATCGCTGCACTGCTTTCATTGATGTCAGGTTGCTCGTCTTTGCTGCAGGAAGCCTCTCCTGAGATGAAGCAGCAGGCATTGAGTTTTAAACCCCCAGCAGGCATGGCCGGTCTTTATGTAATCCGCAAACACCACCTCGGACATTGCGACCCATGGGACTTCCGCCTTGATTATCAAGATTTCGGTTCGATGATGCCGAGTTACTATCTTTATAACACAATTCTGCCTGGAAAGCATTTTCTTCGTCCGGGTCCACTTGGTGAATATGGTATCGCTACCTTTGTTGCCGAGGCGGGTAAATGTTATTACTTTTTGATAAAGCCCAGTTTCTCTAAACATCCGTTCACTCAGCTCTCCGAAGCGGAGGGGCAGCAATATGTTCGGCAATATAAGATGAGTGCTGACGAACCTTATAAGGCTCCATTTTCTCCTTAGACAATGGATTTGGCTATGCCTGCTGCCTGGCTCGATAACTAAACACAGACAATGAAAACGATTAATGGTATTCAACTTACAATTCAATTCTTAGGCCTCAGCCTCTGCGTGTGTGGTTGTGCACACTACACAGAAGGCACTGACTTTGGCAAATCCGAGATCAGTCAGATCGTAAAGGGTAAAACAACATCGTCTGACCTTATGAATATTCTTGGCACACCTTATTCCAAGAATCCGGTTGCGGATGGTGGGGAGCAGTGGTTCTATTACTGTTCCCATTATTCCGAATACGTTCCTTGGGCTGCGGCTGCTGAGCCTAATGCTCAGCCTATAATTAGCAATGGCATAATCCAACAAGGGCAACAAAACCTCACTATCTTACTCAATAAAGACAAGGTTGTTGTGGATTTCACCTTAGACAAAGGACCGACTAACAAATAGTGAACAACACACTCTATTCCATATATATATGAGATATGCGGGCTTGAGTGAGACATTTACTAAGCATTACATAGTTGCTTCTTCCGGCTGCCTATATATTATCAGTCTCGGCAAGATGATTGAGCAACGCCACAATCTGAGTTCTGCCGATTATGCGGGGATGTCTTTAAGCCCCGCTCTGGTTGCGATTAAATTTAAAGCACCAAGGCACCAGCATGACCCTTGAAACGTGTCCATCCTGTAAACGGCGAGTAATGTTTCTCTCCGAGTTTTGCCCATGTTGCCACGTTTCCAATAAGGACGGCAGAATGGAGTCTGCTTTTGATAAAAATAAAGACCCTTCAGAGGCGAATACTGCGACCTCAATAATGGTCTCTTCGAAAAAGCTGTTTTGGAGCAGTCCGCAGCACAGCGCAATACTCCGTGTCACCCTCCTGTTAGGCATCGCTTTGATTCTGACAGCAGGCCTATTGTTGGCACGAAGTTATTTGAAACAGAAGAAGGAGTACCATGTCGTGGATCCGCATACGGTCGGGTTCACTCTCGTTCTGAAGATGCGAAGCATGGAAGTCGACAGCTATGGAAGGATGCTCAAAGGGGAGATTAAGGATGCCACGATTGACGACTTTCAGGGGCGATTAGTACCCATTGAGCTGTCTTCGACCACGATTACCGACAACAAGATGCAGACCACGCAGTTTGGCACAATACCATTTAGCTGTGACTCTGGAGGTGGTGACTTACAATTTCGGATGACCGACAGTCAGGTACAAAAGGTTCAGAGGTTTCTGCGCGAACCGTTGATCCCCCCCAAGAAATCAACATATGCTCCTGCTGCGATGACAGGAACAGCCGGCACTACGATTCACGACGCGGCTAAGAGGGGTGACTTGGGAAAGATCGTGGCACTGCTCCAAGCCAATCCTGATCTGGTTTTCAGCAAAGACAATGACGGCTGGACGCCTTTGCACTGGGCGGTATCTGCAGGCCACAAGGACGTGGTGGAATTGTTGCTGAATTATAAAGCGGAGGTTAATGCCAGCGCCAATAACGGCTGGACACCTTTGAAATTAGCCATGTTACGAGGCCAAATGGACATGGTGGAAAAGCTGCGCGATCGTGGCGGCCACGAATAGGATGTATCAAATCCTGCCATCGTCCGCTCAATGCCTTGGCTCACAATTCTCCAAACTCCGAGATCGAGTGTTGGAATTGGTCAACAGATCTGTTCCAAGGTCTTTGGGGCTATGTTCTGATCCCCCCAACTCGAGCATGTGCGATTATGCGTGATCTGGTCAGGGATGTGCATGGCCAGGCTTTGCGTTGAGATGTGCCGGACAGGGTCGCAATTGTGCTGTTTGTGGAACTGATGGCGTTGCTGACCCTGACTTGATAATTGCCTGTGTCGCTTAGGCTTACACTTGGAATAGTCAGCGTATTGGAGTCTGCACCCGTAATATTGGGGCCTGTGATGTTCGTTCCGTTCAATACATTGCTGCCGTTCAATGTCCACTGGTAATAGTTGGGAGCCGGATACCCGAAATCAACGGCTCCAATCTGTTCGGTTTCGGGAAACGGCCAAGAATCAAATACAGGGCTTTTAACATGGCCCGGAACTGGCTGGTTTGGAATTGATCGTGGAGCGAATCACCGGGCTGAGAACCCGGGTAAAAGCACGAAGGAGGTTCGCAACGTCACTTAAAGACGACACCGGACCGAAGCAGCAAAGAATTGCAGCTTGAGATGGCGGAACGAGCCTGTCTTTTTTGGGGCAGGCTCATTTTTTTAGCCGTCAGATTTGATTGTAATTGATCGAGCGTTTAATGCCGCAAATGCCAATTCGTTTCATTTGAGTTCTGGTCAGCCTTCCTGTGGCCTGTCGAGCACGATTGGCTGAATCGTGAATTCAGTTGCCCAAACGCTAATATTCTGCTTGCAATCGTTGGAGCCTTGGGACATAACGCCTTTGAAAGAACAAAAATGAGCAAAAAAATTTTTATCATTCTTGCCGTAATTGCCTCGGCCCTCTTGGTAGTGGCGACGATTCTTAACCGCAAATCTCAACCACGAGGACAAGCTGAATCCCCCTCAAAACAAACGATTACAATTGCACAAGCGGGCGACTTCTATCTTTATGCACCGCTATATATCGCAGCAGACGAGGGCCTTTTTGCAAGCAATGGACTGAGCGTGACCATCGTAAGCACGGGCGGAGATGACAAGACTTGGGCGGCGGTCATCGCACAGAGTGCTCAGTTTGGAGTGGCGGATCCCACGTTCATAGCAATTGCAAGTCAGCGCGGCCAACCCGGGAAAATCATTTCCACAATCGTGAATGGGGTGCCGTTTTGGGGCATTACAAAAAACGCTGCGATTCCGATGATTAAGAAGCCGTCGGAACTTGCGAGCTACACCATCGCCACGTTTCCATCTCCGTCCACAGCATATACACTTCAACGCAAAATGTTTGAACTGGGCGGTCTTCCTCCCAAAATTAGAGAAGGTGCCTTTGGAACGCTCATGGCTCTTTTAGAAACCGAGCAAGCAGACATCGCACTTGAACTTGAACCAAATGTGTCCCAAGCAGTGGCTAATGGTTATAAAATTGTTTACTCACTCGCAGATGTTTATGGCGACTTCGCAATGACTGGACTCACCACGACGCCGGAATACATCAAAACTAACCCACAGACCGTTGCAGCTACAGTAAAATCAATTCATGAAGCACTTTTATTCCTCCATCAAAGCCCGGAGAAAGCCGCAGATTTGCTTGCAAAACGATTCCCCGACATCAAAAAAGAAGTCGCCATAGCTGCCCTTCATCGTGTTCTAAAAGCCGGGATTATCCCCAACAGTCCAGTAGTTGTCGAAGACGCTTGGCGCAAAGCACTTCAGTTAAGAATCGATGCTGGCGATGTCAAACCTCCGACAAATATTATGGACTTTGTGGACAACTCATTCGCAATTAAATGACCCTGACAAAGGATTTTCTGAGTTATGGCGGCTAAATCAATTCACCTTTTGGAAATGGAGAAGCATTTCTTGTATTTGCCTCTTTATTTCGCAAAGAGCCAGCGCTTTTTTGGATATCTGCCAAAGGATATACAAGTTGAGATCGATCCGTGTGATGATCATACGGATAAGTCTACCTATGCTCAGATGATGAGCGACTCATCGGATTACAGAGACATCGTAATGGCCATCACTGATCCAATTCAAGTGTTCAACACACCCTTAACCGCAAAAAGGAAGCCGGCGATACTTGCAACACTTGTCACGAACAGTGGATTCTGGGCCATCAATCATGGAACCCATGGTAAAATAGAGGGCTTTCGTGGATTGGGAAAGTTCGACAGAGTTGTTGCTTATGGTCCTGGCACGACGTCTTACGACATTGCGATGCGCGTTGTTCATGATTCTGGGAAACGGGTATCTCCCAGCGAATTCATCGACGTTGTTGCTCCTGGAATGGAGCTTAGTCATTTTTCAACACTGACACCAGATCAAAACGCTTTTGCACTTTCGCCGAATGTTCTCCGCATCGAAGATATGTATCAAGACGGCAAGGTCAAGATTGAATTGCCACTCGGCATAACACCAGAATACAATGATGTGCTCGTTACGGCTCTTGTAACGTATAATGAATATGCCACCAGGAATCCAGAGATAATTCAAGGGGTGGTAATGGGCATTCAGAAGGCCCTGCTTATGACGCGGCGAGAAAGCCCGGGTGTAATTCAATTTGCCCAAAATCATTTTTATTTTGCACAGAGGTCCGCCGGCGCGATTAGAATGGCTATTGAGGCAGGGGTCTTTCCGCCTGACGTCAAAGTGGCAAAATCGCACTGGAAACAAGCCGCGAAGGCATTTTACGAGGCAAAGCACACTGATACACCTTGGACAACGGCTGAAGAGCAAATTATGGAAGACTATTATGGCGAGTGCATTCAACCTTACGAGCACATAGCTGAGCGCGCAATTAAACGCGTATCTGTTGTCACAACTATCGAAGAGGAAGATACAGTGAAGGGGAAACCAAGAAGGCAGAATGCATATTGGAACGTGATTGCGCCTTTTACGGTTGCGTTAATGGGGATCATAGCGACCAACTATATTGACCGATCCGCCGTAATTATTCTTCTTATTGTCAGTTTATCGGCTTGGGGTATCACACGGATGGTCAAGCATGTTGATTACGTGAAGTATGTGTTCTGGATTTCCTTAATCCTCGGAGTTCTTATAACGCCCCTTCCGTGGCTCATTTCTCATCTACATGAGAAGTTGGAAATCATCCTGCCAATAGGAATAGGCTTCTTTGTAGCTGCATTGACTACAGGAATCGAATATGCTAAATCCCTCAAAGAATGACATAGAGGTAGTTAATTTGGGGGCGAGCTACATATCAAATGGGCGATCCCTTGAAGTATTCAAAGATCTACAGTTCTCTTTAGATCGCGGCAAACTCGTTGCAATAATCGGTCCGAGTGGCTGCGGAAAATCTACATTGCTTCGTATTCTTGCCAACCTACTTCAGTCTTTGTCTGACAAATTGTTATTATCCGGAAAAGTCGAAAGACATCCGGAGCGTGAAAAAAAATGTGCTATAATCGAGCAATCGCCCGCGCTCTTTCCTTGGCGAACCGCATTTCAAAATGTTTGCATGGGTGCAGAACTGCGAGCGGGACTAAATGTGTGGAAATGCGGGCGAATCCGAGATTCTTTTAAGGAGTATCAACTACACGGTTTCGAAGACAGCTTTCCAACGGAGCTTTCAGGTGGGATGCAGCAACGTGTTGCGATTCTCAGGGCGCTAAATAGTGAGCCTGATTTGCTTTATTGTGATGAGCCATTTTCGGCAATAGACTTTGTTACCCGCCTATATCTTAACAAGTTGTTCAAAGGTATGTGCCGTGAGTTGAAATGCACGACTATTTTTATTACACACAACATTGAAGAAGCGATATTTCTAGCTGACCGAATAATAGTATTGAGTAATCGGCCCTGTCGTATAATAGATGACTTTGTTCCATATTTGAGTCGTCACTCCACTGATCCTGTGAAGTGTCGAGAGTCGCCCGAATTCTCTCAGTATTTTAGTCGCATCTGGAGGATGCTTGAACCGACTTCTGCATGAAAGCGGCGCTTTTAATTCTCGGGAGATTTCTAGTGTTACTGATGGGGCTTTCCATGTGGGAGATTGTTGCGTGTTTATCTCCTCGCATACGGTTTGCCGTAGCATCGCCCACGACCATTGCGCCAGAAATTGTCGACCTTTTACGCAATGGAACAATAGTGCCTCATGTGTTCGCAACTGGTGGAGCGGCTCTTTTTGGATTATTACTCGGCACCGTGTTAGGGACTGTTTTGGGACTTTTGACATGGTTTTCGAGAACTACTGCTGTTTTACTAAAGCCATTTGTTTTAGCCTTGGGGGCACTGCCAATTTTGGCTGTTGCGCCTTTAATGATCATTTGGTTTGGCATCGGATTTCAGATGAAAGTCGCGCTTGCTTGTCTATCCACGATATTTGTGGCGTTTGCACAGTCCTCACGGGGAGCGGAAAGTGTCTCTATCACCTACATCGAAGTGTTGCGCGGAATGAATTCGACCAACAGGCAGGTATTTGTTAAGGCTATTATTCCAGGATCGTTGGACTGGGTTTTTGGCGCCATGCGATTGAATGCTGGTTTTGCACTTCTCGGGGCTTTTATAGGTGAGTTCATCGCCTCAAATGTAGGTCTCGGGTATTTGGTGCTCAAGGCTTCGAATCTTTATAACGTTCCCAGAGCCCTCGCTGCAGCCATTTTTATCGTGGTTTTAGCTTTGGCTTTTGATTGGCTTTCCGGACAGGTTGAGAAACACAGAAATAAGATCATTCAACTTTTTTGCATTCCGAAGATGGCATGGAAATGCCGGTCAGTGAATTAATAGGGCGACCTACTCCACCCTCTTCCACGTCGTCCCACCCATGCTGTCCCACAACGGCTGAAGATCGGGATCATCAATGGCTGCTTGCTTTACGGTCTGCTCGTCAATCGCCATCGCTTTCTTGACGTTTTAGCCTTTGCATTCAACTGTGCGGCGATATGTGAAACAGATGCAAGTGGTCTTCCACGAACACTGCTTTGAACTCGCTCTGCAGAGCCCTAACAAGTCGGTTGTCAGATGTTCCGAAGTAGCTGCAGTATGGAATATACACTGCGTGATGTCTGTCACCCAATTGTCCACTTGCTCCTTGCGGACCGTAGTAGCGGTTATAGTAGTCCACTTTTGCCTGCCAGTATAGCCCAGGCATCTCATTCTTTGCGATCGGCAATGAAAGTGCTGAACTCCTTGCAATATCTCGAGCAATTCTGTTCCATCCTGGGAAAACAATGCCTAGCTTCGATGTCATCATGCTCACTTTGGCCGTTCCGTATTTCTCAAGAAGATGTCTGTCTATCCTGTGTCTCATGTTCTGGATGATCTCGACTCCTTCGGGCGGAATGTCCTTTCTCCCCTTGTGCCGCATCTTCTTCTGAGCGAGCTGGTCTCTCTTTGCCTTCACGCCATCAAGCGGCCCGTATAGGATCTCCTTTCTTGCTCCAACCATGTCCCCCACGGAACCATAAGCAATAACTCCTGTTAGCTCATATAGGTCTGCCTCAAGATTCAGGACCCTGTCGCGTTCGTTGCACTCATCCCACCACCCCCTTCTCTCATGTCCTCGTCTAACGGCGACGGTCTGATCGTTCCAGCTGCGAGACCGGGAAGTTGGACTCGCATCGCGGTTTTATGGCACACGGCCATCAATTATCTCGTGCCGATTGGATATGAAGACGAAACCGGATTCCATTACGGCGAAATGCCCGTATCGAATGCCGCAATGAGCTCGGCGAACAGCAGAATTGAGCGGTTTTCGAGGGAGATGGCTGGATGTTGAGTTGGGCTATCAATCCCCCCACCAAACCTTCTCAAACATGTCCTGGTCAATCTGCACCGGCTCAATACAGCGAGGATCATCAATTTTCGGACTGTTGACCAGATTGCTGACTGGATAAATTTTCAGCGGTTCTTGGGCAGGATTGTTCAACGCAGCCTCAAACAATTCCTGGCCAGGTTTGTTCTCCAACCACCACCAATAATGCTCTGGTTGCAAAATCACCGGCATTCGATTGTGCAAACGGGCGATTGTCGGATTTGCTTGCATAGTGATGATGGTGAACGATTCGACGGTTTGACTCGGCGGTGCTTCTTCCAAATCTGTGTCCTCTGATCCTGACATTGGCGGTTTAATCCACCGTTCCCAAAGCCCTGCAAAACAAAAAGGTTCCCCCGACCTGAACATGACCCGGAAAGGCTGTCGTTTTCCTTCCCTCTCCTTCCACTCATAGAAACTGTCGGCGGGGATCAAACAACGCCTTTTTGCATACGCTTCCCTGAATGCAGCCCTGGTCTTCAACGTTTCAGACCTGGCGTTGATTAAACTATTGCCCACCGTCTCGTCTTTGGCCTGGGCTGGAATCAACCCCCACCGCATCAACTTCACTTCAGGCCTTTTATCTATCAGGATTACGGGGGCAGATTGGGTTGGACAGATGTTGTAGCGCGGACCGAAGCCAACACCCATCACGACATCCACCAGCTTCATCAGGTCTGACAAGTCTTTTGCGTTGGAATATCGGCCGCACATTCTTGAACTATAATTGAGCCGAGGACTGAAGCCAAATTTGGGTTTCGGAGGGAGATGGGGCTGGGTGTGGGAGGGGGAGAGAAATTGGGCTGAAAGGGAGGCGGATTCGGTTTGCGGTCGGGGTTTGAGTTTCCCTGGGAGATCAGCGGAGGGCTAAAAGGTCTTCTGTCAAAGGTTAATAACACAAGGAGGTGGGCTGTTGCGGGGGAATCCAAATACCACCGCCAGAAGTGCCAGAAGAAATGCCAGAAGAAAGTTGTGACGGAGTACTAAAAAATAGTGACGAGTTTGAGCGAATTGTGCTTGAATCCCCTATAAAATAAGGTATTCTCGGCTTGGAAATGGTCCGAGTCCTACCTTTGGAGCCAATTCACTCGTTGTTACATTCCGGCAAACCGTTTGATGAATACCAGGGATTTTCTTCGTCTGGGCGTGCCGCTGGGTGAAGCGACGCGGCGGGCGACGGATTTTGTTTCCAGGTTCATCCTCGGCGGCGGCGACAAGTCCCGGTTGCAGGAGGAAGTGGAGTCCATCGTCCGCAATCCGCCGGCCTTCGTGGATGATCCATTGCGCGGGGAATTTGCCAGGGCGCTGCTCAAGGCGCCGCCGCCGCCGCGCGCCGAACCCATCAAATATCGCCAGTGGGGCGAGGGGCTGGAGCACGAGGCGGTGATGCAAATGGAGAGAGCCTGTTTGCTGCCGGTGGCGGTGGCGGGCGCGCTGATGCCGGACGCGCATGTGGGTTACGGCCTGCCGATCGGCGGCGTGCTGGCCACGGAAAACATGGTGATCCCGTACGCCGTCGGCGTGGACATCGCCTGCCGCATGAAAATGACCGTCCTGGACATCCCCGCGCGCGACTTGGAGCAAAAACAGGACCGGCTGACGCGCGCGATTGAGGCGGAAACCCGCTTCGGCGTGGGGGCGGCATTCAAGGAACGGCGCGAGCACGACGTGTTGGACGCGGATTGGTCGGTCAGCCCGATCACCAAACAGTACAAAGACCGCGCGTGGTCACAACTGGGCACCAGCGGAAGCGGCAACCATTTTGTCGAATTCGGCCTGTTCACGGCGCACGGGCCGATTCTCGGTCTGGAAGCGGGAACTTACGTGGCGTTGCTGTCGCACAGCGGCAGTCGCGGCACGGGTGCGGCGGTGTGCGATCATTATTCGAAGCTGGCTTTCGCGCAATTCAAGGATTTGCCCGGCGAATTAAAACGGCTGGCGTGGCTGTCGCTGGAATCGCAGGAAGGCCGGGAATACTGGGCGGCGATGGAACTGATGGGCCGATACGCGGCGGCCAATCATGCGCTCATCCACCAGCACATCGCGGCAAACCTTGGCGCACAGGTTCTGCTGGACCTGGAAAACCACCACAATTTCGCCTGGAAGGAACGGCATGTGATTGGCGGCGTGGAACGCGAGGTCATTGTGCATCGCAAGGGCGCGACACCGGCGGGCGAAGGCGTGCTGGGCATCATCCCTGGTTCGATGGCATCGCCGGGATTTGTCGTCAGCGGCAAGGGCAACGCGCAATCGCTCAACTCCGCATCGCATGGCGCGGGACGGGCGATGAGCCGGAAGGCGGCGAATGAGAAATTCAACTGGAAGGATGTGAATCGTTTTCTCCGCGAGCGCGGCGTGACATTGATTTCCGCCGGGCTTGACGAAGTTCCGATGGCGTACAAGAACATTCGCGAAGTCATGGCCGCGCAAAGCGATTTAGTGACGGTGCTCGGCCAATTCGATCCCAAACTGGTCAAGATGGCGCCCAGCGGCGAGCGGCCAGAGGATTGAGGCGGCGGTGATTTGACTGGGATTCTGTACCCCCCCCCGCTACAGTGCTACAAACGTTGATTATCAACGACTTAGGGTGCTACAATTTGGCTTATTTGTAGCACTTGTAGCACCCTGGCATCACCCCCACCGCGTCCGCTCATGGCAATGGCGGCGTGGAGGCCAGAATCGAACCACGCCTTCGCCACCAAGGCTGGCCGGAAACGCAAGATTGATATGTAGGTCTGAAAAATCGGTAACACGGTGACAAGTGTTGATAATCAACGAGTTAGCCGGTAACACGAGAAGTAACAGACCAGTAACATGTTACTGCTTTTCGTCTTTCGCCGCCTCAGAAGCTGTATAAAAATAGCCATCTGTAAAAGGAATGGCAAAGATGAAATGGCCGCGAAGAGGCGCACGACACGCAAGATTGAGATCCAGGTCCGGAAAATCGGCAACATGGCAACAAGCCTTATTTTACAAGGGTTTCGTTGAGCTTTTCGGCCGGCAACACAGCGGCAACAGGAGGCAACATTTTACTGCTTTTCTTGTCACGCCATAGCGAAGCGACAGCGGATCGTCTTTCGCC
>Ga0326728_10018370_pt1 | contig 13793 bp, 8 predicted proteins | sample MB3enrmetagenome_FD_207602 | JGI IMG/M metagenome (GOLD analysis project Ga0326728, IMG submission 207602) | Lab enriched peat soil microbial communities from McLean, Ithaca, NY, United States - MB31MN | ecosystem: Environmental > Terrestrial > Soil > Wetlands > Peat | place: USA: New York... | reverse complement strand
CATAAAATCGGCCTAAAGACCCCCCAAGAGATGAAGGACTTGCGCCAGACCAGCGGCGGCTATGGGGTGGCCTCCTGCGACGCCTGCCACACCCGGCACACCTTCTCCAAGAAGGAGGCCCAGCAGCCGCAGGCGTGCGAGACCTGCCACATGGGCTTCGACCATCCCCAATGGGAGATGTATTCCGGCTCCAAACACGGCGTCCGCGCGCTCCTCAAGCAGACCGGCACGCTTCCTAATGTTGCTCCCGCGCCGACCTGCCAGACCTGCCATTTCCAGAAAGGCGACCACGGCGTCCAAACCGCGTGGGGCTTTCTGGCTGTGCGCCTCCCGATGCCCGAGGACAAGCAGTGGGCGGACGACCGCGCGACGATCTTGCAGGCGCTGGGCGTGCTCGACCCGAGCGGCAAACCGACCCCCCGCCTGGAGGCAGTCAAGGCGGCCAACGTCGCCAAGCTGACCCAGGAAGACTGGCAAAAGCAGCGCGATAAAATGCTCGCCACCTGCAACCAGTGCCACTCAGGCAATTTCGCCAAACAGCAACTGGAGCAGGGCGACCACATGATCCGCGAGGCGGACCGACTCATGGCCGAGGCCGTCCGGATTGTCGCTGGGCTTTACAAGGAAGGCGCGTTGCCAAAACCGCAGAACTATGCCTATGCTTTCCCTGACTTGCTGACGTTCCACGACGCGCCGACCGTGATCGAGCAGAAGCTGTTCGTGATGTTTCTCGAGCACCGGATGCGGACCTTCCAGGGCACCTTCCATGCCAACCCGGACTACGCCCTTTGGTATGGCTGGAGCGAAATGCAGCGCGACCTCACCGAGATCAAAGCCCTGGCTGCCGACCTGCGCGAGAAACAGAAACGTGCCGCGAAGTAATCTTGCCCCGGCGACGCACTCCATTGACACGCTGGATAGCCCAGAATAGCAGGCTACCTTCTCCAATATAAATACCTACGGCTCCGCGACCCGCATCGTGGCGACGTTGACCGGCACCATTCCGGCACTGATGCTCACACTACTTCAGCAGCGGTTTGAGGTGCTTGATGGAGCGCTCCGCCTGCTCGACGGTGCCGCACTCGACCGAGAGCACAATGTCGCGCGGGCAATCCTTGCGGATGATCTGGATGACCTTCTTCCAGTCAATCACCCCATCCCCGCAGGCGCAGCCCACCGGCGTGCCAGTGACCTTGCCGCGCTCGCTGCCGGATTGTTGCACAGAGATGTCTTTCGCGTGCAGATGCACGAGCCGCTTCACCACGCGCTTCAGCCACTGGTAGGGATCCTGTCCGCACAGGAAGGCGTTGCCGGTGTCGAAGTTGATCCCAATGCTGGGGCTCTTGACGAGCTTCTGAATGCGATCCAAGCCATCGGGATGTTTGCTGTATTGCTGGTGGCACTCGATGCCGATGAGAACGCCGCGCGGCTCAGCCACTTTGGACGCCTCCATCAGCGTGTAGCGCATCAGGACGAAGTCCTCGGCTTCGGTGGTCCAACCTTGCTTGGGGCCTTCGTCAGTGTTGATCACGGGAGCGCCGCACTCGGCCGCAAAGCGGATCGCCTGCTTGAGATACTCGGTGCCAATCTCCGGCTTGGTCAGCGGCGTGTGGGCGGACAAGCCCGAGAGCTTCACGCCTGCCCGCTGGCACGCGCGCTTAACCCGCAACGGATCGTCGTGCGTATACCCAAGCTCGGCGGCCTTTTCGACGCCCCATTCGAAGGGCTTGTCGTGGTGGCGGATGAATTCCAGGTTAATGCCAATGTGAATCTTGCTCATAGGATGCAATGGAGTGGTGGAGTCATGGAGTGCTGTATTAGTAGGAAAATCAGTTTCGTTCTTTCTCCCAGCGTTGGCAGCGCTGTGAAATAAACCCGGGCGATTTGTTCGCCGAATAAACCGTGAGCAGGTAGCTCAGGCTGAATTTGTCTCCAGCGGCATATTCCAGCGGCTGCTTGTCCAGGGCCTGCGTGGCGGACAGGTAGGCAAAAGGATCGAGCATGGTGTAGAAGGCGGTGTCGCCTCGCGCATTCTCCGGGCGCCCGAACATCACCAGCATGACATCACGCCCGCCCATCTGACCCGAGACGCTGGTCCACCGGGCAGTGGTGACGTCGTGGGTGTCCTTGGCCGTGTAGGGCTGCCCGGCAGAGTTCTGGAATTTGGCCACGTGGTTGAATGACTCCGGCAGCCGGATGCCCAAGCCATCATAATTCGGACCACTGATGGTCACCTTGCCTGCGTTCGGCCCGACCTGAAACTCCGAGTCCCAGCGCAAAGCGACCTCTTGGTTCTTCTCGTCAACGGTCACGGTCAGAGTGCGTCGCTCGCTCAGCAGCGCCGCAGTCAGCGGATCAGACCCAGGCTGGTTGCTTGGGGACAACCATTGGATCAATTCAGTAAACGACGCCGTCGGCAATCCCTGCGCGCCAATGGTGGCGACCCTCATCGGCAGTTCGACGTGCCTTTCAACGCCCGGCGCGCCTCGCTCCTCCCAGAAGTTAATTCCATTGACATAGACGGCATACATCATCCCGTGATGGTGCAGATGGTCTGGCGGAGCGTCCCGTGTGACATTCTCCCCGCGCAAAGTGTAAAGCTCGCGTACGTAAGGCTTGAACTGGTTGGTCGCGAACGCATAGACAAGGATCGTGCGCCCCTTATACCCGACCTCCAGCACCCCTTGGTCCAGGTTCGCGTTAAGGCGCATTGGCGGGTTCGCCGCGCCTGCGGAGCAGACAAAGCCCAGAAGCAACGCGAGCCCCGGTCCCACCGCCGCGGTCTTCCAACTCGCTCCGTAGCGCAGGCCTCCAAGCCTGCCGTATCGCCGGCTTCCAAGTCGGCAGGGTGTGGTCCGGTTCGTTGCGTTGCACGTTTGGAGCCCTCTCCTTCCGCCCTGCCGACGGATTGTCCGCTCAAGCGCCTGCAACCCTCGCGCCACGTCTTTAAGTATTCGAGTTGGGGTCATAGAGTTACTTTGTTGTTGGTGGTGTGGATTGCGGGCCAACCGGCGCCAGCCCCGCGGCCCAGGCGCAGCCCCGCCGGTAAAGCTCCTGCACTGCCGGGACACTCAGCGCCTTCGCATCGTGGCCGAGCGTGCAATGAAAGGTCCGCCCCTGGCCGTAGCGCGACACGAACGCCATTGGATAGTATTTCCCATCCACCTTGGACTTGGCCTGCGCCAGGACTTCGATGGGATGATCGCCCACCAGGCAGGTGTACAGCTCGTCCTCGGTGTCAAAGTCCGTCATGCCGCGCAGCATCGGGCTTTCCGGCTTGACCAATTCCACGCGGAATGGTCCATGCGGATCATGCTGCCGCACGCCCGGCCCCGGCCCGCCCCACGCCCGGCCGGCGATGTTGGAAAACTCCGGCCACTCCCCGAACCATGCCCCGCACGCAAAATGCACCAGCGCGACGCCCTTGCCCCCTTCCACAAACCGGCGCAAGTTCTCCCGCGCCCGCTCACCCGGCCCCGGCTCCTGCCAGTTCTGAAAGTGCAGCAGGATGAGGTCGTATTTGTTGATCGCCGGAGAATCCAGGAACGCAGGATCGTCCACCCTGAACACCTCTAGCCGCGCGTCCTTGTTGAGCGCTTCAGCCAGCACTGGGGCTGTCTCTCGCCAATGATGCCCAGGGTAATCCACGCCCGTGACCAACAGGATGCGCGTTTTCTCCGGCGTGGCGGCAGGCGCGGCTGCAGGAGCTGCGTACGCCCAACTGCTGCTCATGACCGCCATCCCCACCAATAAGGCTGCCCGTCTTCTCCTATCTGCGTTCATCTGTGTCCATCAGTGGTTAGGTTGGTTTTCCCCGTTCAAATCAGCTTAGTCCGGCCCGGCACCAGCGTCGGGTAGCTGCCATTGGCCCCCGGCTTCGTCGGCGGCTCCATGCCGTCCCGGCAATCCTCCGGCTTGGGCGGGTAATAGAAGTCCGATGCCATGACCTGCTCCCAGTTCACCTCCTTGCCCGTATAACACGAGAGCTGGCCCATGATGGTAATCATCGTGCTGCGGGCCATGTAATCCCCGCAATTGATGGGGTTGCCCGACCGAATGCCGGCGAACAGCTTGTCATGCTCAATCTGGTAAGGATCGCATTGCCCCTGCCAGCGCCAGTTGGTTTCACCCCAAATGCGGCAGCCCATGACGTTGGCTTTGCCTTTCGAGCCGAACACCAGGCTCGAACTCTCGTCATAGCAGCCCCCCGTCGTGCGGCAAAACGCGTAAACCCGCACCCCCTTGTCGAACTCGTAAATGACGGAATGATGATCGAAGACATCCCCGTAAATCGGTTCCACCATCGTGGAACGGCCACCCAGCCCATGGCATTTAATCGGCACTGCGTTCCCCAGCGCCCAGCTTGAGCGGTCCAGGTTGTGCACCAGCGACTGGGGCACGTCGTCCCCCGACAGCCAACGAAAATGGTATTGCGTGCTGCACTGCCACTCCAGTTCGCTATACTCAGGCTTGCGTTCGGTGACAACGTAGGGTGCTCGGAGGAAGTTCTCTTCGATGCTGACAACGTCACCAATCGCGCCGTCGCGAATGCGCTGCACGGTTTCAGCATAGCCGGGATGGAATCGGCTTTGCAGGCCGGACACGATGCACAGCTTCTTCTCTTTGGCCAGGTCGCAGGCCTGCTGCATGAGCTTCACCCCGAACGGATCGGTGCCATGCGGCTTCTCCACGAACACGTGCTTGCCGGCGCGGATTGCCGAGATGGCATGGAAGGGGTGGAACTTGGCCGCATTGGCAATGCAAACCATGTCGGACACTTCGATCACATGCTTATAGCCATCGAACCCGGTGAAGCACTGATTGTCCTCCACCGTGACTTGCGCGCCCCTCTGCTGCTTGATCGCCGCGCGCGCCCCCTCGACGCGGTCCCGAAAGATGTCGCACATGGCCACCAGGCGGGCGCCCGGATCTGCGGCCAGCGCCTGGGCGCCCGCGCCGGAATTCCGGCCGCCGCAGCCAATCATGCCGACTTTGATGATGTCGCTGCCCGCGGCATGGGCACTGCGGCTTAGGTCGAGCGTGCCGATCGCCGCGGCGGACGCCGCGACCGTCGAGGTCTTGAGGAAGTCACGGCGCGTGAGCGTTGATGGGAGGGATGGTTCGCTTTTCATAACTTGAGTTGAGGTTTTGCTGATAGCTAATCGTGTTGAATCCCGAGTTCGGTGAGAGTCTGGCGCAGCCAGGCAAGCGACTGTTCGATCATCGGCCCCGACTGTCCCTCGCATTCCATGCTGAGCACGCCCTGGTAATCTCCTTCCCGCAGCGTGCTAAGGCACTGCCGGATGTTGCCCGCGTTCACGCCCTCGCCCAGCGCGCAATGGCTCACGGCAATCCCCGTCTGCCCGCCGCGCACGGCCTTGGCCAGCGACTCCGATACATCCTTCACATGCACATGGCTGACCTTCGGCAGGAAACGCTTCAGGAAAGCGACTGGGTCGCGGCCCGCGATGAATGTGTTGCCAGTGTCCATGTTCATCCGCAGGAACGGGCTCTCCACAAACGCCAGCATCTCGGCCATCGCGTCCGGGTTCGTCGTGAAGTAACCGTGCGGCTCGATATTCACGACGATGCGGTGCGCCTCGGCCACCCTGAGGATTTGCTGGTAGCTGCGCCTCATCAGGGCAAGTGATTCCTTGTCGGTAAGCCCTTCCGGTTGGTGCAAACCGTCGGTCGTATCCACGCACGGACAACCGATCTGTGCCGCCCAGGCGATGGCCTTCATCACGTATGGCACCCCGCGCAGCGGGCCCTCCTCACCGGAGAGCGGAAACGCCGCGTCCACCTGTGAGAATTGCACACCGTACTTGTCCATCTTGCGCCGCAGCAGAACGGGGTCCTCGTACAACGCCACGTGCGGCTGATACCCCAGCCCGTGTATCCAACTTACTCCGTCAATTAACCCGCACTCAATGTAGCGCACCCGGTTCGTCTGCGCCCACGCCAGGCACTTCTCGAACGACCAATACGCCGAGTTAAACGCATCCGTATGAAAACCAATTCTCATAATCGTCAGTGTCAGAGCGGCTGCTCCGGCGCCGGTGCGCGCTCGACCGCTGACGGCATCACCGGCAGCGGTGCGTGCGGTTCCTCCTGATACCAATACACCGTGCTGGACAATTGCAGCGTGCTGCCAGGTTTCGAGTAATCGCGCCGGAAGGAAGGGTCCTCGTTCACGCCGAACCCAATGGCCACTCGGAGCGATTTCTCGAAGCTAATCGCATCCTGGACAAAGAACCGGTAGGCGGCCGCTCCCTTGAAAAAGGGGAAATAACCCGTCAGCGGGAACATGCTCTGGCTCTCCGGAAACCCCCAACTGAACCCAAACGAATCCTCCAGCCCCTGGAACTCAACCGACGCAGTCGTCTCCCCATCAATGTAGAACTTCTCGTTCTCGTCCACCGGGTAACCGTCGTGGCCAGGGCTGCGCACCGTCACGTTCCAGCCGACGACCTTCCCCTTGCCTCGGGCCTCCAAAGCCACGTAATCCCGCTGGCCCAGCAACAAGCTCTCCTGGCGCCAGCTTGCGTGAAAGTAACCGGTGCCTCCAGGCACCTTGGCCAGCGAGCGATAGCACACATACGAGTAACACGGCATCAGTTGCCACAACTCGTCCCCCGGCGCCAGTGGCCCGTCATAAACCAATTCCACCTTGGCGGACTTGCCGAACGGCATCGGGAAATACTCATTGAAACCCCGGCGCACGTTCACCAGCGCCGTGTTGACCTCATCCCGCGTGCCCGCCGGGTCGCAGAAGAAATCCACCAGCGGGCAGTCCACACTCGGCGACGCTTCCCCATCCCAATAAATGCGCAGCAACAGGTCGCGATTGAGCCGCTTGCTCGGCGTGGAAACCTGGCTCTGGCCGTAAGCGAAATGGATCATCGTGATGACCGCCGGCCCCTTAAGGTCGGCCACCACCACCCGCTTGGAGGTCTTGAATTGGGATGTCAGCGGGTTCTCGATCCACAGCGCATTCTCAGCCTTCGTCCGCCCCGGTGTGAGCTTCGCCAACCCCTCCAGGCCGACGGGCTGACCCCAGGTCGCCCCCGCGCCCAGGGCAAAACCGATGCCCCCCACAGCTATGGCAAACCAACCGACAATTAAGCGCGGCGCTCGCACGTCCCGCATTCAATCCCAGCCAACTCCCACTGGCAAATGTAAAATGTAAAATGCGAATCCATTTGAATAACGGCCCGGCCCGTGCTGTCAAACCCAGGCACCCGCCCGGTGGCGCCGCCGTGGTAGGGCGGAGGGCGCCACCAGAGAACAAGAGGAGAATAAGAGCGATACGAGAGCGATACGAGAGCGATACGAGAGCACATCTCCCATGCGCATGGCTAGCACATGGCCCGCAAGTCGCCTGCAGGTGGCTTGCAAGTGGCTTGTGGCTACAGCCCCTTGCCATCTGCCGTTTGCCGTTTTCGGTTGCGGCTGTCCTGCCCCGCATTCATCCGTGATCCTCCCCCGCCCGGCTATCTGGATCGCTCCAAGGTCACAAACACCACCGCGTGGGCAGGGAGAGTGCAAGTCACCGCGCTGCCTTCCTGAGCGACGGGAAAACTCGTGATAGCATCTTCTTTCCGGCCGAGCAGCGGTGCGCCGTCCAGATGGTCGTTTGTTAGAACCAACCCCTCCGCGCGGCCCACAGCGAAATTCCGCAGTTGCACGCGGCACGGCACGGCGCGTGTCCACGAACCATTGGCGATGACCAGATAAATCTCCCGCTCGTCCTTGCTCAACGTCGCCAGCGCCGGCGTCAGCGGGCCGCCGAACCGGGCGCGGTCGGCTTCCCGCCTCGGTTGATAAAAAGGCGCGACGCCATCGGTAGCCAGGGCCCATTCGCCCAGGTGGCGGTTGAAGTAATAGTAAAGCCAGTAGAGCATGAAGCGCTTGTCAGGCGCCTCCTGCGCGAGGATGCCGAAGCCGGGCTGATCAAGCCGGCTGAGCATCTGCCACCCGCTCGCCCCGCGCAGAATATCTTCCCGGGCATAGTAGATCAGCCGCACCGCGCGATGCAGCGTGCCGATGATGTTTGCGTTGCGGCCTTCGTAGTCGGCATCCTTCCCATTGGGCGCATTGCAGATCATGCCCCATTCGGTGTCATCCTGATACACCTCGCGGCCGTGGTTGTAGGCCCGGATCAGCGCCTGCGTGCGCAAGGCAAGGTCAAGCATTCGGTAGTTCTCGGTGAGGGCGATTTCCTCAAACGGCAGTTCCCGAACATTGGCCCCGCAATAATAGTGCGGCGCAACGAAATCGTAATCTCCGGCAAGTTCCTTCAGCAGGTAGTTCCCCCACTTCACGTCGTCGTGATTGATGTCCACGCCGATCTGGGCGCGCGGGTCAACGGCCCGAATGGCGCGGCTGACGGCCTTGAAGTGCGCGATGAACGTCTCCGCCGTCGGAAACGCCTGGCCATACCCCCACATCGAAGAGTAAGGTTCGTTGGCGATTTCCCAGCCATGAAACCTGTAGCCGCGCCGCAGCGAATAGGCCACACCGCGCGCCCAGGTCTCCGGCGGCAGCTTCGTCTCCGCGCCCTGCCGTTCGAACTCCAGAACGCATTTATCCTCCCCCACGCCGACCCGCCGCAACAGCTCCGCCACCTTGTCAATCGCCGCCTCGACGCCAAAGGGCTCGTCGCCCAGGCCGTAGAACCGAGTCATCGACAGCCGCATCTCGCGGATGGCCGTTTCCAGTTCCGGCGCGAGTGTGTACTCACCCTTCTCGTTGTAAGGCTGGCCCGTCCATCCGCAAACACGATGAAACGACACGCCGCCCACGTCCTGATTCGCACGGCGCAACCGCTTCGTCGCATCCACGGTAAACTCAAGCTCATCGCCTGGCCGCAGCCGGTGCTGGAGTGGGTCGTGCGGGATCACCTCGCTGTTGACCAAACGGGCGGGATGCGGATCGGGCGACTCGGTGACGCGCACGTCGTCAATCCACAGCGTTTGTTCCTCTCCCGATTCGGTCGCCGCGATGAATGTGAGCAGCAGGAGCGGGCTCTGATCCGCGAACAGGTCGAGTCCCTCGCGCACCGTAAACGAGAACTCCTTCCACTCCCGGCTGGCCTCAAAGCGGAAGGTTCCAGGCGATGGCGCATCAATGAATGGCTGGATACTCCGGTAAGCGGTCCAGCGAAACGTCCCCTTGCCTGGCTTCTCCGCGCGCGCCCAAAATGACGCCGTGTACATCATTCCCGGCTTAGGGTTGATAGCTCGGTCGGGCGACGACACGATATACCCGGCGGTCTTGGCGGGATGATGGATGCGAAAGCACGCTTGTCCGCTATGGGGATTTGTCACATCGCGCGTGTAGTTTGCCGGCGTCTTGTACTCCTCCGCGCCCCACATCGCCCAGCCCGGGGGCGGGCTTGCCGTCGAAGCCTGCTCGAAGTCGTCGTGGAAGACCACGCTGGCGTCTTCGCAAAACGCCGTTCTGGCCGCCAGGATGAGGAACAGATAGACGACTCGTTTCATAAGCTGAGTCTTGATTCAGCGGGCGAAGGAGCTTGGCGGGCATCGGCGTGGCCGCGAGGCGCGCTTCGCCGGAGCGCCGCTTTCCAAACCGGCTTTGGACTGCCACTGCGCAAGGGTCGTCCGGTTCGTTTCCATCGCTCGCCCTAAATCGGCTCGGAAGTCGTCGCTCCGCCCGTCCTGCTCCGCCGGAGCGCCGGTTTCCAAACCGGCTTTGGACGGGCGCTGCACAAGAGTCGTCCGGTTCGTTTCCATCATTCGCGCTAAGCCGGCTTGGAAGCCGGCGCTCCGGGTTGCGCGCCATTTGTGCCGACGCTCGGCTTTGGCGTTCGCAACACGCCGAACTCATCACGAAACCGGGCGCTGCTCCACTGCCACGCTTTTGCCTCGCGCACCAAGCTGGCCTTCAGTGGGTTCGCCTCGACATACCGCACCGCCTTTCGCAACTGCTGCTCATCCCGTATACGCGTATCCCAATACTCACGCTCCCAGAAGGTGCCTTCCCGCCCGAGCAACTTGTTCGCCTCGCGCGCCGTGAATCCCTTCCAGCTTTTCAGCAGCCCGGCCAGCGGCGTCTGCCACACCTCCAGCAGCACGTGGATATGGTTAGGCATCACCACCCAAGCACCCAAGCGGTATCGCTGGCCATCAAAGAAGCGTAGCGCGCCCTCGGCCAGGTCCGCGATCCGTGGCTGCCGCAGCCAGCATTCGCCCAAGCCACAGTCCAGATACTCCTCAAGCTTCGTCCGCCGTTCCCGGTCCTCCTCGATCCGCAACAGCACTTCCCACTCGCTCCGGCGGCTGGCCGGCATCGCGTCATTTAGCCGGAACGTGACCAACTGCGTGACGCCCGGAACATCATGATGCGGCACGTAGCCGCGCTGATGCCAGCCGAGGAACCCTCTGGCTTTCGCCTCGTCATCCAGCGGCTCGGCCCACGCCTGTTTGCCTTCGACCAGCTTGTAAAGCCCTGGATTGTAGGGCGGACACGACCGCCCGGAGCGCCCGGAGCGCCGGCTTGCAGCCGGCTTACCCCCACCGGAGTTCGCAAGCTCACTCGCTCCCGCATCTGGCCCATCAGAATTCATTTCGCCCCGTTCCGTTCATTCGATCGCCCCAAGCCGGCAACGTGCCGGCGCTCTGCCGGAGCGCCGGTTTCCAAACCGGCTTTGCGCTCGCGTTCAGAAGGGTCGTCCGGTTCGTCTTCATCGTCCGCCCTAAGCCGACTTGGAAGTCGGCGCTCCGCACAGTTCCGCTCACTCGCTTGCGCCAAGCCGGCAACATGGCGGCGCTCCGTAGCTCTCCGCTCGTCCTTCACTTCGCTTCGACTGCTCTGTGGAGCTCCGCCTGTCTGCTCATGGCTGACCTGGGGCCAAGACAACCCGGAACCCAAGGTCAACGTATCTGCCGGACGGGACGCCGCAGTCGCGGTACGCTGACCGGCAAAACTCGCCCTGGTCGCCCCAACCGCCGCCGCGGAACACGCGGGCCGAGCCCGAAGTTGAACCCTGTGGGTCGCTCACACTCCCAGTCGGGTAGCTCCCATACCAGTCCCGACACCACTCCCGCACATTCCCCTGCATGTCATACAAACCCCAGGCGTTGGGCTGATAACTGCCTACCGTCGTCGTCCGGGCAAGCCACGGAACCGTAGGGCTGGAGACGTAGATGTCGCCGATCGAGGCGTCATACTCGTAGTAATCGTAAAAGTTCGCCATCCCCCCATGTATCGCATTACCGAAGCTGAACGCAGAAGAATCGGGACAATAGATACGGAGATAATCTCCGGCCTGCATTGATGCCTCGGCGTTGTTGCCCCCGTTTCCGTACTCTATGACAATTGCATATGACTGGCCAGCGTTGACGCCACCATTGTATGCAACCATAGAACCCGATCCAATGAGCTGGCCTCCGAGGCCTGCCCATGTCTGGCACGAACCCATGTACAGAGGCGTGACAATGTTGTCGTTCCAGCCATTCCAAATGGATATGCCGAAGCGCGCACCATCGTCAGAGCCAGGATGGATGCTGAATTCAAGTGAAGCAGTTCCGTTCCATGTGGCGGAGGAAACTTGATTTGTGTATACAGAAGAATCAGGACCGTAAGGCGTAACGCCGATTTGTGGTCCTTCAAGGTCGAAGATCGTTGCTTTTGATCCTCCGCGACAGCTATATTCCCATTCCGCTTCGGTCGGGAGCCGATACACCCAACCCGACGGCAGCCGCCCTGCCGCTTGCTCCTGCTGTGACAGGTGGGCGCAGTAGTTCGTCGCATCATCCCAACTCACCTGCTCGACTGGGCGGCTCAGGTCTGGGGGGATCGGGTTGCCATTATAATCATTGGTGGTGAAGTAGCTCGGGTTGCTCCCCATCAGCGCCAGATACTCCCCTTGCGTCACCTCGTATTTCCCCATGTAAAACCCCTGCGTGAGTGTAACCGTGTGCTGCGTTTCATCCGAATTTCGCTCCGCCTCGTTCGTCGGGCTGCCCATCAAAAACGTGCCGGGCGGAATCCAGACCAAACGCGGCGAGGGCGACTGCGGTGGCGGCGCCGGAATGGAGAGAGTCGCGCTGGCGCTGGTTCTGGAACCGGCTTGGTTGCCGACATGCACCGCGTAACTGGCCGCGTCGCTGCCCTGGATGCTGGCAATGCGCAGTGTGCTGCTGGCCGAACCGGTGATGCGGGTATCGTCCGGCAGGCAGAGGCCATTCTTGTACCAGCGGTAGCTTAACGGCGAGCTTCCCTGTGCCTGAACGGAGAATGATACCGTCGAGCCCGAAGACGCCATTTGGCTCTGGGGCTGCACGGTTATCTGCGGCGGAGTGGGCTGGCTGGGCGGACCGGAATCCTGCCAAAGGGTTTGCTGCGGGATGAGGTTGAAGGTGATGCTCGGCAGCTCGCCCAAGCTGTAATCCCAAAAGCTTAGGTCCAGCCCGATGGTACTGTCCAAACCCGCATACAGCCCGAGGGCCCACTGGGGCGGATTCAACTGGGCGCTGCCGGCCAACTCGAGGTAAGGTTCGAGATCAGCCGAGACGCCCACGGTGTCGTAAATGAGGAGGGTGACCTTGGGTTGGAGGTAGCCGCGAACGTCGGCGGACCCTTGTACCTGCCAGGTGGGACCGAGGAGCGTCAGGCTCACCGGCGGGTTGTCGAAGATTGGCTGCCAGTTGTTAACCGCGTCCCACTTCTTGCCGACGGAAATGGTCTTGGTGGCGCTGATGCCGGTGGTGACATCGGCGGACGCAGAAAAGTCCGCCGTGTAGCCGGCGTTCAGCTCGAAGATGACATCCACCAAAACGGGCCAACCGGCGATAGGTATGACGTAAGGTGTGTCTATCGGTGTTATCAATGGGACCGAGTTCGAGTAACTACTGGAAGCAGTGGCCTGGGCGTGCAAATCCAAGTCGAAACTGGCAGTTCCGGCAAGTTGGGCTTGAATCGCGGTGAGCTTGGCCCACTGGAAGTTGGCCGCCAACTGGAGCGACGCGTTGAGTATCAGTTGGCTGTCGGGCGTGGTTTCAATGAGAAAGTTTGCATTCGAGTAAAGAACCATTCCGAGGGGGAAGGAGAACTGCAATGGGAAGTCCTTCTCAACTTGGAGGTCTTTGGGATGCACCAATCCCCCGGCCGAGTTGCTCAAGGAGCTGGCCATGCTGGAAGAGAATGTCCCTTCTTGCAGCAGTTCGGCCAATGTGGTTTGCCGGGTTAACGCCACGACGGTGTTGCTGGCGGGATAGTTCGTGAAGCTGAGCACGGTGCGGGCGTAGCCGGTGTAAAGGTTGGTGTTGACGAGCTGCATACCATTGGTCAGGCAGCACGAACCGGTGTAGCTGAAGGTGAAGTAGTTGCCGTTGGTGGACAGCAAGGCGAGGTTGCAAGGCGCAGGGTTGGTGCCGCCCAAAAACACGATGTTGGTGCTGAGGACCGGGGAGAGCAGCAGTTGGAATGACCAGGTGAAATTGGTGGTTTGGTTGCCCAGCGTGTCGGCTGCGGCGAGGGCAAGCGTGATAATCTGGCCGTTGGTCCCGAAGAACTCGTTGGTGCCCGGCGTGTAGGTCAAGACGCCGCCGACGTAAGAAAGGCGCGGGTCTTTCAGGGAGACCGGCGCGTTTGTGCCGACGGTCAAGGCGATCGTGTTGGTATTGACCCCGCTGTCGTCACGGAGCCACGCCTGGATGATCGCCTGAGGGTTGACACCGATGGCCCCGTTGAACGGCACAGTCTTATAGAGGGTGTTCCGAAAGTTGGGAGAGGCAACAGCGGTTTTATTGGGCTTTTTCGAGATTTCG
>Ga0326728_10018369_pt1 | contig 13794 bp, 14 predicted proteins | sample MB3enrmetagenome_FD_207602 | JGI IMG/M metagenome (GOLD analysis project Ga0326728, IMG submission 207602) | Lab enriched peat soil microbial communities from McLean, Ithaca, NY, United States - MB31MN | ecosystem: Environmental > Terrestrial > Soil > Wetlands > Peat | place: USA: New York... | reverse complement strand
TGAAATTCATAGGTACTATGCAAACAATTGGATGCACAAATCGCCCGAATTTCTTGATATTTAGGAGATTTTTCCACTTCTCTATTCAAAAGCGATTGCATCGGGCATTTAACCTCATTACAATATTCCCGACGCTTATAATCGACATAACCATCGATCGACCTCATAATTGATGCTTGGAAAAGAAATGAAAAAAGGTTTACGGAATAAAAAATACCAATACGAAAATTTTTCTTTACTATATTTGAACGACCAAATCGAAACGCATCGCCCCATCCCAAATTGCTCAACCAAATCGACGTCTTACAGGTGCGTGGATGCGGTTTGTAGAGTCGCCCGCGGCTAATCACAACTATTAAATGTCTTTAGTAGCCTCATTCACCAAGTAAGCACTGGAAGTTTAGACAACAGCTCTTTGAGATACGCCTGCAGGCGTTTCTTTGGCCCCTCAAAATGGCCAAATTGCAAGATGATGGCCAAACCACTTACCAACAAGATTTTTCTCAACAACGGCATTGAAGTCCACACGATGTCTTTATAGGTATTTAGATAGAGGAGTGCGTTTGTGTTGGTTGGCAGCTGAAATTGGCCGTTGTTAACAAAGGCAACCTGAGTGGTTTCGTAGTTTTCACTGAAGTTGGTTTGCGGCCTGCCGCCATAGTTGACCCAGAAATGGACAGGAGAAACCTCCATCGTGTACGGGATGCCCTTCGCTTGCAGCAAACTTGCGGTGAGGATCGCTCTTGACTTACAGTCTCCCTGCTGCGATTTGAGCACGTCGCTCGGTGTGGGAAGGTACCAAGCGACTCCGTACGCTTGAAAATCATAAGCGTAGTGAACGTGAGCGTCGACATATTGCTCGATTGCGCTCCCATTGTCTGGCAGCGATGCTGCAACTAGTTGCACGTCGGCTGTAGGTTTGGTGGGCATCTCAAAGAAGCGGTACACGTCTGTCAGCAGCACTAACGGGTTTGGAAAAAGAATCAGCAAGATCCATACTGCAGCAATCGCTTTCTTATGACGCAAAATCTGGTCAATGCTTGCTTTCACGCTGAATACCGCTGGTCCGTACTGCTAAACAACAGGCTTGGATCGTAAATAAGTATTCGTTTCTGCGCCTTCAGGCTGAAATAGATCGGGGGCGCGCTCGTGAATGCGTGTAGTACCCTCTTTGACGCGCAAAGGTAAGCGGGTGTAGCAGCAAGGTTCTGACGGGCCCCGTGACGGGGCGCGTTGGCCGAATTGAACAGGCGCTTCGGGCGCTAGGAAATCAAGAAAGATCTCTGTGATGGCGGTGTTCTTCGCTGACCGTCCGCTTCGCCTCGACAAGCGCACATAGCCGAGGGACTGAAGGGTTTGTATCGTTTCAAACTCCGCGTCTATAAGCTTTGACGCCGCCCGCGTGACGACGCTGTCATTGGCCGCGTAGTTGACGACGTGCCACAGTTTAGTCTTGAGCGCATCAATCCGATTAATCGCGTCCGTGACCGCCATCGTGACGTCGACCACGCTGTTGTTCGGTTCGGTGACGCGTGCCGTTCTAGCTGCTTCCAGCATCTCTCCCAGACGTTTCTTCACTCGTTCGCGATTAATAGCGTTCGCACGGCGTAGATAGCTGAAGGTTGCAGCCGGTGCTTGGCCACACGAAAATTAACACGACGGCTGGTTCGCACACTAAGGGACGCAGAAATGGGTAGTTTTAGAGCGGTGCTGGAGCTGCAGCAGCTGCTGTCCTTGCCTCTATAATTACCTCTTACTTCGGCTGTGGTGGGCTACGACAGCAGCTTTCCGGCGGTTGTCTTTTTGTTTTGCTGCCTTGCATCTGCCTTATCATCTTTTCGTCGTTTACTAGGCATTTTTCAACTCCTTTTGCATTGTAACCGGTGATGAGCTTTGACAGCTAGCTTTGCCGGCCTTTGTTGTGCAGTTATATACTTTAACTCTCCGCGTTCGTCGGGCGCTACAGTGCTGTCGCAGGCGGTAAACAGAAAAACGTAGACCTTATTCTTCCGAATCCCCTCATCACTTGTGAGAATCGATAGTATGCTTATCGGCGTGTTGGAGTGCTGGTAGCAGAGGTGCTATCACTCCTCCTCCTCATCTTCATCGTCTTCAATCCTTTCCTGAACGTCTTCCTCATCGTCTAGGTTAAGAGCTATATGCGCAGCCGTGACATCTTGTGCTCACCTCAAATGCATGGGGTCGCATCACACAGCTTCAGTATGTTGTCGTGAAAGAATAGAGTCTCCTTTCCTGATCCGATTCGCTTATCGTAGCTTCCTGAGTAAGCGCCTTGTCCTGGGCATGCTTCTCGATAGGCACGGCGGCGCGAACAGAGAGTGACGCATACACCTCGCCTTGATTCTGATTAAACTACGCTGTGGTAAAGAGGCGTTGCAATTGCCTACTTCTCCACACTTCTGAACTGATATAACGTTGCTCCTATCGTCACTGCCGCGAACACCGCTATGACTGCATACGCGGCCAGAATGGTGCTCCAATCAAATCCTGTGGACATCAATACTCTGACCGCGTTGACCGCGTAACTAAACGGGTTGACATTCGAAAAGGCCTGCGCCCAGTGCGGAAGGAACTCGTATGGTACGAGCGCTGTGCTCACAAACATGAGCGGGAATATAATCACGAGATCTAACCCTGCGACTACTTGCGCACTCTTTGTTGTCACCCCTATTGCCATCGTCAGCCCTGACATAGACAACCCAAAGAAAGCGGCAGTGAAAAGAATCAGCAAAATTCCTGGGACCCCTGTTATAACGGTTACACCGAGAGCGTACGCAAGCGCGAGCGTTATACCCGCCGGGATGAGCACCATGATCGTATCGTTCATTAACCGTCCAAACAGAATGGCTGGCCTGTTCACAGGCGTCACGAGCATCTTTGAAAGAAATCCTGAATTGATATCGTCAACCACGGCGGTTCCCGCGTACTGTGCATTAATCAATGGGTTTAAAACAATGATGCCAGCCGTTGCGAATTGGACATAGCCGCCGGCAGGGAATCCTGGGAGGTTTCCAAACTGCGTGAAAATTTGCGTGAAGAGAACAAGAAACAGCACTGGCAGGGCGAGCGTACCGAAGATGATGACGGGAGTCCGTATGGTCTTTTTCCCGGCCCTGATGAAGAGGTGCCACACGTCAAAGAGAGCGTCATGATCCATCTTCTAGCACCTCACATGGGTTTCCACGTATCTACTTTCGACAGTTTTTCTGATCGTATCCGTCTTCCCGTGTGCTGCAGAAAGACGTCATCCAGCGAGGCAGACGCCACGCTGATTGATGTCAAGCGAATCCCGTTCTCGTCAAACAGTCGTACGATATCGGGTACGAGAGCGCTCGCGTTCTTAGCGTATGCCGCCAGTCCCGTTTCGATATCGAGGACTTTTGTGACGCCTTGAATGCCACTGACAATCCGCTTTGATCTGTCTTTTACGCTACCGTCCGAGTTGGCGAGTGATAGCGTGATCGTATCACCGCCGAGTTGATGCTTCAGTTCAACGGGCGAGCCGCTCACCACAATCTCTCCGTGATCGAGTATTGAGAGCCGCTTACAGAGCCTGTCTGCTTCTTCCATCTGCTGGGTTGTCAAGAAAACCGTCACACCCTCGTCTCGGTTGAGCGCTTCGAGGTGCTCCCATATCGCGACGCGCGATTGGGGATCAAGCCCAGAGGTCGGCTCGTCGAGAAATAGCACGCGTGGTTTGTGCACAAGCGTTGACGCGAGGTCGAGCCGCTTTCTCATCCCTCCCGAGTAGTGTGCCGCCCTCTTGTCAGCGACGTCCGAGAGCTCAACGAGTGTGAGCAGTTCGTCCACGCGTTTTTTGAGGGCGTTACCGTGCAACCTCTGGAGATGCCCCTGAAGCGTGAGGTTCTCGCGACCCGTCAGGTCCACATCCAGAATGGTTTCCTGGCGTTGAACGCCGATAACTTTGCGAATCGCGCGGGCGTCGGTATCAACATCGTAGCCAGCAACGGTCGCAGAGCCAGAGGTTTTCTTCAGCAGTGTCGTGAGAACCTGGATCGTTGTGCTCTTTCCCGCACCGTTCGGGCCGAGGAACCCGAAGAACTCGCCTTCGCTCACACTGAACGAGATCCCATCGACAGCCCGTGTACCCCCAGGATACACTTTGACAAGGTTTTCGACTTTAATGATATCTGACACCATAAACATCCCTCAATCTTGGTTCTCTTCCTGTGTACGGAGCATTGTCGATTGACACGCCAGCCTCGAGATGCCTTTCTGACAAGCTCAGTCCTTTCTGCGACTCTCTGCATGACGTTTAGGCCAACCTAATATATAAGATTTTAGGTCAGCCTAATCTAGTTGTGTTATGGCTAGCGGCAGACCCATCTTGCAAGAGATGAAGCCACTCGCGCATCGAGTCTCGCTCGGGAATCTTATGCGGCAGAATCCTGTGCACGTGCCCGGCCGAGTAAGTGACGATTTGGAGTTTAGCACTCCCGTCTTTCTTTTTCCACGACAATGCACGAGCTAGGATAGCGAGCATGTTTCTTTTGCCACTTTCTTGGCTAAGTATCGCCTAAAAACCGAAGTGCTTAGATATTCGAGCCGTAGCTCCTTCCACCCGTAAGGCATGCAATACTGAAAACGGGCGCTGTCCTTTAGACGTGTTGGCTGCGCCCTCCTCGCGTATCTCGTCGAGCAAAGCACTTATTGATGATGAGACCAATTGAACAGGTCACAAAAAACAAAAGGGCGCTATCGGGACGCAGCCCTGCATAATTTCTTCTGATTTCACCTCCAAAGTGAAGTCGTGGGCCTGCATTTCCGACGTGCGCCCCTTGTGTGGGCGTGCCCGAGGAGGTGAGAAAGAATGAAGGTGCCGATGACCCCAGAAAACAAGGTGAAGTGCATTTGCATGAGCTGCCCTACCTACACCCAGAACAGCCTTATGGGCGGGGTGTTTTGCGCCATGGGCAAGAGCCAAAAGACAGCTGAGATGAGGGGATGTAACTGCCCCGGATGTCAGGTGTATACTGATTATGACCTCAAGGGAGGTTACTTCTGCATAAAAGGCGCTGGTATTGGCGAGTAACGGTAATGGCTTTTGTCGCTACCAGAAGGTTGTAAAAATATGACATTTTATGACATCACGTTTCGTGATTCGTTCGGATCAACTATTAGTATGTCCGAATTTCGTGGAAAGGTGGTTCTCGTTGTTAACACAGCGACCAAATGCGGTCTGGCGGGTCAGTTCAAAGAACTCGAAGAACTTCACCAGACTTACAAAGACAAGGGACTTGTGGTGATTGGCTTTCCCTCTGACCAGTTTAAACAGGAGCCAGAGACAAATGAGACCATGGTCAAAGCCTGCCTGATAAATTTTGGCGTAACATTCCTCATTTCCGAGAAAATAAACGTTAACGGTAAAGATACCCATCCACTCTTTGTTTATCTGAAAAAAGAGTTACCCGGAGGTATTCTTGGAAGCACCATAAAGTGGAATTTTACAAAATTCTTGGTTTCCAAAGAAGGTGTGCCTTTTAGGCGGTATTCGCCAACAACAAAACCCGTTGAAATAGAAGGGGACATCATCAACCTATTGGGTAAATGATACCTCTTCAATCTCAAGTAGATAGGTGGATTTGGAATAGATAGTGTGACGAATTGCATTTAGAGCGATAATCATGCTCCCTCTTCGGCCCTCGTCACCGACATGGCCATGCTCTGCCACAGCCCCATCTTCTGATCGCCTCACAAGGTGAGGTACCTCAACGCCTCGTTCGGCATGCCCTTCGCCAAATAGGCATTCCCGATGATGAAGTAAGCCCTCTCGATCAGATCGGGGTCGTTCGTCCTCTCGCGGAGCAAGCATTCAGCATGAGTGGGCCGTTTAGTTAGGTTCTTCCCGCTCCTAAGGTTGTTTTTAGGCTAGGATACTCTGCGTCACCTAACTGTCCTGGCAGATTTCGAGTACAGAAATCGCTAGCTTTTCCGCGTCGTGTGTGCACGTCACCTGCGGCAACACGTCGATGATCTAACGAAGGTGCGGCTTTCGTAGAGTTTATTCTTCAATTGCGCTTGGAGAAAACAAGCGCCAACTAGGACAAACGCCGTTCCCTGCGCGAAAGCATCGATTTGTCGCTCGATCCGCGCGCAGATCTTTCATTTCTTGAACTCCAAACTCAGAGACCATGAAGACCAAAACCCTTCACCAATCGGTTTTGCTGAAAGCAACTCCTCACGAGGTTTATGAGGCCCTAATGGATTCTACGAAGCACACAGAGTTTACTCATTCCCCAGCGGTTATACGTAGGGAAGTTGGAGCAGAGTTCAGTGCCTTCGACGGCTGGGCTTCTGGGACGACCGTTGAACTGATTCCAGACAAGAAGATCGTGCAAAAATGGCGAGCCTCTGACTGGCCCCCAGGTCATTATTCCACCGTGACGTTCGAGCTGCAGGCGGAAAGTCATGACACCAGATTAGATTTTACCCAGGCCGATATCCCTGAAGATCTTTATCCAGATCTCAAAGCTGGGTGGGTCGAATACTATTGGGACAACCTAGCGGCTTATTTTGGCTAACACATTGAAACTGCGGCCACGCTCCGTTGCAGCAGAGTACTGCTCCTTATCCAACATAGCAGTGAAACTGCCGCATATAACTTTCCTTATAGATTAGACAGATTTTTTGCCCAGAAAATCCTTTCCTAGTTAAACAAAAAAAAAAACAATTTGAAATCAAAGAACAAAGCCGGTTAGGAGGGGTTGATATGGCCAATGAGTTCCGCAAGGAGATTGATAGTTTAGGTGAAGTTAACGTCGCTGCTGATAAGTTGTGGGGGGCACAAACGCAACGTTCGTTGGAGCATTTTAGTATCGCGGACGATTTGATGCCGCGAGAGATGATTGAATCCTACGCCATATTAAAGAAAGCAGCAGCCATCGTGAATTTCCAGCTCGGCCAGCTGACCCAGGACCGTCGGGATTTGATAGTCAGAGTGTGTGATGAGATCTTGGCCGGTTACCACCAAGACCAGTTTCCTCTTCACGTATGGATGACGGGAAGCGGGACTCATTTCAACATGAATGTAAATGAGGTTATCTCCAATCGCTGCTCCCAGCTAACCGGAAATCCCTTGGGCAGTAAGATACCGGTGCATCCCAATGATCACGTTAATAGGTCACAGTCCTCAAATGACTCTTTTCCATCAGCCATGCATATTACCGCGGCAAAAGAGACGAATCAACGATTAGTACGGTCTGTGAGACAGTTACGTGACGCATTACACGCCAAGGCAGAAGCATGGAAGGACATTGTAAAGGTTGGCCGCACCCATATGCAAGATGCTACACCTCTCACCTTGGGGCAGGAATTCTCTGGCTATGTAGGGCTGTTAGATGATAATCTCGAGCGTTTAGACACGAATGTCCAAGAAGCATACCGTTTGGCGTTGGGGGGCACCGCCGTAGGGACGGGAATTAACGCTCCTCCAGGATTTGACGAAAAAGTGGCGGCTGAAATCGCAAACCTAACTCGGCTTCCGTTTGTGACGGCGCCAAACAAATTCGCCGTCCAAGGCTCTCATGATGCCCTGGTCATGCTGAGCGGCACCCTAAAAACCCTAGCAACGTCTCTATATAAAATTGCTAACGATATTCGGATCTTAAGTTCCGGGCCGCGCTGTGGGTTAAATGAACTGAGTATTCCCTCTAATGAGCCGGGGTCTTCTATTATGCCCGGGAAGGTCAACCCATCCCAATGTGAAGCTTTGGCTATGGTGGCCGTGCAGGTAATGGCGAACGATATGGCAGTTACTTTTGGTGGCGGAGGTGGTTATCTCGAAATGAACGTGTACAAACCACTCATAATCCACAACATCATGCATTCCATCCGCATTATGTCAGATGGGTGCGACAACTTCCGATTGTTCCTGGTGGAGGGAGCTGAACCTAACAGAAAGCAGATTAGCACCTTCCTGCAACGATCGCTCATGTTGGTAACTGCCCTTAGCCCTATTATCGGCTACGATAAAGCATCAAAAGTCGCCCACTATGCGCTCGATAATGATTTGACGGTTAAAGACGCTGCTATAGAGCTAGGCTGTATGACAGAAGGCGAATTTGATCGTGCGGTCGATCCGGCGAAGATGGTGTATCCTAGTGTTGCTCAGCGTGAGGGTGACGGCAGTTAGAGACGGGAAACTGGTCTAAAATCCTATTCAACAGCAGAGTGTCTCCGTATAAGGTGCAATGGAGGTCACTAATGATTCGTCACCACGATGTTCTCATCATCGGAGGGGGATTAACTGGACTTCGAGCTGCCCTGCGCATCTCAGATGCTGGCCTGAACGGGGCGGTAGTCTCCAAGGTGCATCCGTTGCGGTCTCATTCTGTGGCAGCACAGGGCGGAATGAATGCCGCATTGGGGAACGTTAAGGGCGAAGATGGCGCGACGGACAGCTGGAAAAGTCACGCGCGCGACACCGTTGCAGGATCTGATTATCTAGCCGACCAGGACGCCGTCGAACGCATGTGTCGCGAGGCTCCTACCGCCGTTATCGAACTCGAACATATGGGGATGGTGTGGTCAAGACTTGACAACGGAAAAATTGCGCAGCGCCCTTTCGGCGGGGCAGGATTTCCAAGAACGTGTTACGCAGCAGATCGCACTGGTCACAACGCGCTCCACACCCTGTATGAACACGTGTCGGAGCGAGAAATCCCAGTTTATGACGAGTTTTTCGTCACATCGCTCATAACTAACGACGGACGGTGCGTCGGATGCACGGCCCTCGAACTCGTGACCGGCCAGGTCCACGGCCTCCTCGCAAAGGCTGTCCTTATGGCCACGGGCGGGTTTGGCCGGATATTCAACAGGTCGACAAATGCGTTGATTAACACCGGTGACGGACAGGCCCTCGCGCTCGGCGCGGGCGCACTACTCAAAGACATGGAGTTTGTCCAGTTCCATCCCACTACACTTTACCGGACGAACATTTTGATCACGGAAGGGGCCCGCGGCGAGGGGGGGCATCCTCCTCAACCAGAGTGGAGAGCGGTTTATGGAACGGTACGCTCTCAAGTCGATCGACCTGGCCCCGCGTGACGTGGTGGCACGGGCTATCGAACGGGAAATCGCAGAGGGAAGAGGATATGAGGGAGGTTACGTGCACCTTGACCTGCGCCATTTGGGCGCGGATCGAATCATGGAACGGTTGCCAGGGATACGGCAGATCGCGATGGATTTTGCTGGCGTCGATCCTATCCAAGATCCGGTGCCGATCCAGCCTGGTCAGCACTACTCTATGGGCGGCATTGATGTCGATATCAACGGCGCCAGCACGCTTCCAGGCCTCTACGCTGCGGGTGAGTGTGCTTGTGTCAGCGTCCACGGAGCGAACCGGCTGGGTGGAAATTCTCTCGTGGAAACCGTAGTATTCGGACGACTGGTGGCCGAGAAAATCATCGAGGATGTTGCCAACATCACCTCTCCCGATGATGCGCCGGCAAAAGCCGCCGTGACGAGTGTAAACGCTAGAATCGACGGCATACTTCGACGTGAAGGAGGAGAACGCGTCGTTATGATTAGGGACAGGATGACCGACACGATGTCCAACAAATTCGGAATATTCCGTGAAGAACAGAAGATGCAGCAAGGCCTCGGAGAGATCAAAACAATGCAGGAACGTGTTTCCCACGCTTCGCCCCAGAACAAAGAGCGCCAATTAAACCAGGCACTTGTACGGTTCTTGGAGCTGGAGGGAATGCTCCTCCTAGCTGAGGCAGTTGCCCGTGGGGCGCTTGCGCGGGAGGAGAGCAGGGGCTCGCACACGAGGACGGATTACCCCGAACGCGACGATCTCAACTTTCTAAAACACACGCTGGTGGGATTGCGAAACGAGACAATGTATGTTTCGTATAAGCCCGCTACGTTAGGCGTGTTTGAGCCACGGGAGCGCGTTTACTAATGAACCTGAAAGTGTACCGATACCGTGAGGGAATGGCTGCGCCCCGTTATGATACCTTTGAGCTCGTGCCAAGTTCAGGAATGACGGTGTTGGAGGCGTTATTCCTGGTCCAGGAACAACTCGATGATTCGCTCGCATTTCATTATTCCTGCCGTGGAGCAGTCTGCGGAACCTGTGCGATGTTAATCAAGAAGGTCCCCCGCCTGGCGTGCCGTACCCAAGTCGAATCTCTCCTGAGGGGAGATCTCAAGGTCGCTCTTGCCGCGTACCCGGCAATCCGCGAGACTGTGTCGTGGGATCCCGAAAAAGAGGTTTTGGTAGAGCCCCTTCCCCATTTGCCTGTCATCAAGGATCTTATTGTGGATATGGATATATTTTTCCGGTTCTACCGGTTCATAGAACCAGTTTTTCGACCACGCGATGCCACTCCTGACAAGGAGCGGCTGATGGATCCCGCCGCGGTGAAGAAGCTCGAAGCGTACACGAACTGCATTCTGTGCGCCGCGTGTCACGGCGCCTGTCCAGTTGCAGGACAAAATCCCAGGTACCTCGGGCCTGCTGCCCTCGCCAAACTCTACCGCTTCCACATCGACCCACGAGAGGTTGAAAAAAACAACTCAATACTCAATCGAGCAGATGTACCAGATGGCTGGTGGGCCTGTGAAATGTATGGGAACTGTAACCTGGTGTGCCCCAAAGGCGTTCCCCCCAGAACTGCAATCGCAAAAGCCGTGGCAGCACTGCACAGAGAGAAAAAAGAAGCCGATTAAGCTGGAATTTGTCCAAAAAATAGGAAATAGAACGAGTTTGCGGATTTGCGTCGAATTGGCTGGCGATTTGAAGCTCAAATTGTGCTTGAAACTGCAAATAGCCTACTTACTGCAACAAGCGGAGATCAAAGCAGACTCAAGCCAGGCACGAACGCTGCGGTAGGCCGGACATGTTGCTTCTCTGAAGATCGGATCCGCAGGAGTTAGCGATGATATAATCTCAAAAAAATGGTTAAGGGGGGAAAACGTTGGAAACGGATTTGACTTATTACCGGCGTCAGGCGCGAGAGAAGCTGACGCGCATATGTGGTGTCTATCCGGTGTGCGACGGCGATCCAGATCACCTGTGCACCGGACAGAAATATGGGGCGCCTATCGGTCTGGGAGGGGCAGGACAGGCCAAGACATTTGAGGCAAACTACAGAGCCCTGCAACAGTACCGACTAAAAATGCGCGTGATCAAGGCTCATCACGAGCCAGAGATGTCCATTTCAATCTTTGGGACGGAGCTCACGGCTCCGGTTATGGGGGCACCTATGTCAGGCGTGAAAACCAACCTAAATGATGCGATGCCCGAAGAAGAGTTTTATTGGGGTCTCTTAAAGGGAGCTCAGGCGTCCGGAACCATCGGCATGGTGGGAAACACCCCCACAAGTCCCGAAGACTTGGGGGTCGGCACTGTGGGGAAGAACCATGGGTGGGGAATCCCGTCCTTTAAACCCCAGGCCCAGGATCGATTGATCAAGCTCTTCCAGATGGCAGAAAAACTGGACGTGATTGCCATTGAAGTTGATCTGGAAGGCGCGGGGTCTACGTCTTGGACTACTCCGGAAAAAATGGTTTACCGGAAGAGTGAGAACGAGTTACAGGAACTCGTTGATTGTACCCGAAAACCCGTTATCTTCAAGGGCATTATGAACGAGGAAGACGCGGTCAAGGTGGTGGATTCCGGCGCAAGTGCGTGTTATGTGTCGAATCACGGGGGGAGAGTTCTGGACTGCGGGCAAGGGGTGGCAGAGGTTCTTCCTGACATCGCGGAGGAGATTTCGGGAAAGATTCCCATACTGGCGGATGGAACGGTGCGAACTGGATTTGACGTGCTCAAGATCCGGGCTCTTGGTGCGGATGTAGCCCTCATCGGCCGGCCCCTTGCACAAGTGTGTATTGGCGGGGGATACGTGGCGGTACAGGTGTATTTTGATTACGTCAAGGAAGATCTTCGCCGGGCTATGCTGCTGACTGGATGTGATACGCTCAAAGACGCCAACATGAAAATTCTGGATAAATTGGTGCATCAATAAGTCCCTATTCGACCGTCGCCGCCCGACCTGCGGCGAATGTTGACGTAATTGCACTTTCGCGCAGACGCTAAAAACGCCCTTTCCGCGCTGCGACCCCAATACAAGAAATGTGCGAGAGCCACGACACGTCCTTGCAGTTGAAGTGTTACTTTCTGTCCGCGCCGCTTTGCCCATCGAGAAGAGCCCATAAAAAGGCATTTACCTAGGGGCTAAGATGCGCGATGTCCTTCTTTGTCCTACCTTCTTTCCTTTTTCGCATTTCTGAAACACGAAACGAGCACAGTTAGTGCTTCGGCGTCGTCTAAATTAGCCTCAGATTCCTCGAAGGCTTTGTTTTGACCTCGCAACTAGTCTAGGGTGCGCGGACGCCGATACTGGCCAATTAAGCGCTTAACAAGGCGGCGTCCGCACAAAAGAAACACTTATGTCCACTCGGACTGCCGTACTCCGGCAACACCACGAACACATCTCATTACGGGCAGTGGTGTAGCAAACTGCCGGGGTCCGTTCTAGGCTCCGGCTCAAGCTTCTTAGCCGCGTGCGGTTAGCAGATGACGAGAGTGCCTTTTTTTTCAGTCGCAATTTCGTTTCTTAGTCAAGCAGGCAGAGAGCCGGTCACGGTTTTCAGGGAGATCCGAGCCATGATAGCGTAGCGTGTTTCTCCTTCGTAATCTGTTTTTTCCTTGCGTCTGGCTTATCACCGTCGACGCGCTACGTAATTTGATGATACTATGGCCGACGAAAAGAAAAAAGAGAAGAGAATCGCCGCGGAAGAACGAGAAGAACAACGCAAGTATGCCTTCGAGGCAATCGTTACGCCCAAGGTGCTCGAACGTGGGCGCCACTGGATCACCGTCCAGCTGAAGAACGTGTCAACGGACCCTCTCGTCGACGTAAGTGCGACGCTGTATACCCATAACACGCACGATATCGACGTCATGCCAAGCGGCTCGTTTCATTTCGTGAAAGAGTTGCGCCCGCAAGACACGGAAGTGCTCAACTTTCACGTTTTTGCGAACCACAGTGGATGGGTCTATCTGCACGTTACGGCGTACCGCTACGGTGTTTACGTGAGCTGGTACTCTCCGGATCACGAGGTTCGAATCATTGAAGACCCCGCCGTGATCCAGACCTTCTTCGTGAATCGGCCCTACTGGGCGCTTGAAGAAACCATCGAGACAGAGACAGTCGTGCACGCGCACCGCGACGTGTCGAATCTACGGCTCGAAATCGCCGCAACCTCCCCATCGAAAGCCCACACGCTCATGGACGTGATCGATATCGACTTCATCGCAAAAGGCGGCACGAAGCGATTCGTAAGCGAGCTCCACGCCAGTGAAGAAGGCATGTACCACCTCACAGCGCGCCTTTTTCACGAACAGAAGCTCATTAACAGCAAGCTGGCATCCTGTTACGTTACGCCCCTTGAAGAGTGACTCTGCGTCTCGTTCGTGGGCTGCTCTTTGTGTAGGGTTGCGCCCGGAAGATGCCAGGGGGTATTAACCCCCCCCCTTTCCTTTATTTGCTCGTAGGCACTGCGCAATAACGCAATTGGCTGATAATTTGCGATTGTTGGCCCATTAGATCGGCCAGGTCGAATATCCCGGTGATATCTACGACGCCTATGGCAGCTATTGCCGAGCCTCTGCTGTCCTGTATGGGGGCAACTATGACCGGTACATTCATGTATTCTCCCGCTTGCGGCCGTGTCTTTATCATTATGTTCTCGGCAAGAACTCTTTCAAGGATTGGTCCCGTGTAGTTCCGGCTTTTT
>Ga0326728_10018368_pt1 | contig 13795 bp, 12 predicted proteins | sample MB3enrmetagenome_FD_207602 | JGI IMG/M metagenome (GOLD analysis project Ga0326728, IMG submission 207602) | Lab enriched peat soil microbial communities from McLean, Ithaca, NY, United States - MB31MN | ecosystem: Environmental > Terrestrial > Soil > Wetlands > Peat | place: USA: New York... | reverse complement strand
ATTTCGGGCGCTCCCGCGTGAATTGCAATCGACGCGGGGCCGCGGCCCCGCCTGAATGGTTTCCCATCCCCGCATCCCCCGACATCGGCGCGCCGCGCTTGACCCTTGGTCGCCCCGCGAGGGCGTCATGGACCGCCCGGGCGCGCCTCAAGAGAGTTCAACATGTCCAACAAGATGATTATAGACGCCTCCCACCCGGAAGAAACCCGGGTGGTGGTGTTAAGAGGTAGCCGAGTCGAGGAATTCGACTTCGAATCCGCAAGCAAGAAGCCGCTACGCGGCAACATTTATCTGGCCAAGGTGACGCGCGTGGAGCCCTCGCTCCAGGCGGCGTTCGTCGATTACGGCGGCAACCGCCACGGCTTTCTCGCCTTCTCCGAGATCCACCCCGACTATTATCAAATTCCCGTCGCCGATCGGCAGGCGCTGCTCGAAGAGGAAGCGCGCTCGCAGCGCGAAGACGAGGACGAGCCGAACGGCGAGCGCCGCAGCCGTCGCCACCGGCGTTCGCACACGGCCGAATCGGAAATGCGGGCGAGCGAGGACGAACGTGTTTCCGAGACGGCGCCGCTCGAGCGTGAAGCCGGCGAGAGCCCGCCCGAACCGGTCGAGACGCCCGCGCTCGACTTCGCGCCGCCCGACGGAAGCGAGTTCGCCCCCGAGACGGAGGCGCTCCCGCCCGCAGAAGCGGAAGGCGAATTCGTCGCGCCGGATCGCGCCGGCGAAGCCGATCGCCTGGAGGCGGCGCCCGCCGGCGAAGACCAACCGGCCGAGCCCGCCGAGGGCGAAGCGGCGGGCGACGAGCCGGCGGCGGAGACCGACGCCGACCAAGATCGCGCCGACCGAGACGACGCCGACCAAGCTCATGCCGACGAAGAGGACGAGCCCGAAGTGACGACGCTCGAGGGCGGCTCGGAAGCGCCGGAGGCGCGCGCGCCGCATCCGCGCGGCGGCGACGACGAAGGCGAGTCGGTCGAGCACATCGGCGGCGACGCGATGGACGAGACGCCGCGCCGCGCGCCGCGCCTGCGCCGCCAATACAAGATTCAGGAAGTCATCAAGCGCCGCCAGGTGTTGCTGGTGCAGGTGGTCAAGGAGGAGCGCGGCAACAAGGGCGCCGCGTTGACGACCTACCTTTCGCTCGCCGGGCGCTATTCCGTGCTGATGCCCAACACCGCGCGCGGCGGCGGCATTTCGCGCAAGATCACCAACAGCCAGGACCGCAGCCGGTTGAAATCGATCGCCGAGGAGCTCGAGGTTCCCGAGGGCATGGGCGTCATCCTGCGCACCGCCGGCGCCTCGCGCACCAAGGCCGAGGTCAAGCGCGACTTCGAATATCTCCTGCGCATGTGGGAGACCGTGCGCGAGACGACGCTCGCCTCCAGCGCGCCGATGCTGGTCTACGAGGAAGGCTCGCTGATCAAACGCGCGATCCGCGATCTCTACAGCAAGGAGGTCGACGAGATCGTCGTCGCGGGCGAGGCGGGCTATCGCGAGGCCAAGGACTTCATGCGCCTGCTGATGCCGAGCCACGCCAAATGCGTGGTGCCCTACCGCGACACCCAGCCGGTGTTCGCCAAGGCCGGGGTCGAGGCGCAGCTCGACGCGATGTTCTCCAACCAGGTGACGCTGAAGTCGGGCGGTTACATCGTCATCAACCAGACCGAGGCGCTGGTCGCCATCGACGTCAATTCGGGACGCTCGACGCGCGAGCACAATATCGAAGACACGGCGCTGCGCACCAATCTCGAAGCGGCGGACGAAATCGCGCGCCAGCTTCGCCTACGCGACCTCGCCGGCCTCATCGTCGTCGACTTCATCGACATGGAGGAAGGGCGCAACAATCGCTCGGTCGAGCGGCGCATGAAGGACGCGCTGAAGAACGACCGCGCGCGCATCCAGGTCGGCCGCATCTCGCATTTCGGCCTCTTGGAAATGTCGCGCCAGCGCATCCGCACCGGCGTGCTCGAGGGTTCGACCGTGGTGTGCCCGCACTGCTTAGGCGCCGGCGTGGTGCGCTCGACCGCCTCGGTCGCGCTGCACGTGCTGCGCGTGCTCGAGGACGCGCTGATCAAGAGCGCCGCGCACGACATGACGGTGCGCGCGCGCACTCCCGTCGCGCTTTACATCCTCAACCAGAAGCGCGCGCACTTACACGATCTCGAACACCGCTTCGGCGTCGCGATCATGGTCGAGGCCGACGATTCGCTGACCGGCCCGAACACTCACGCGATCGAGCGCGGCGAACCCGCCTCTGGGATAAGGGCCGAGGAGGCCGCGCGCGAGAGCGAGGTCCGCCCCGCCGGCTATGGCGCCGCGCCGGCCGACATCAAGGACTTCGCCATCGAGGACGAGGCCGAACCCGAAGCCGCCGAAAGCGGCGAGGGCGAAGCGTCCGAAGAGGAAATCGAGGGCGCCGAATCCGAGCGCGGGGAAGGCGAGGCCGGCGCGGGCGAAAGCGAACTGGGCCGGCGCCGGCGCCGGCGCCGGCGCCGACGCGGGGCCGAGCGTCCCGCCGGCGAAGCCACGCCTGCGGACGCGCCGCAGCCGACCGACGCCGGGCTCGCCGCAGTGGCCGAGATCGGCGGCGATTTTTCCGCCGCGGCGCCGCGCCGCGCCGAGAGCGACAACGGCGAGGAAGAGGAAGGGCGCGCGCCCGGCGTCCTCAGCGCCCGCCGGCGGCGCTCGCGCCGCGGACGTCGCAACGAGCGCGACCGCTTCGCGCCCCCGAGCGCTGAAAGCGGCGCAGCCGAAGCGGAGGCGGCGCCGAGCCTGTTCGGCGACGAATCGGCGCCGCTTTCCGCAGCCGAGCCGGAAGCCCCGGCGCCGGCCGTTTCGAGCCCGACGGACCGGTCGAGCGCCGAAGGCGAGGCGCCGCCGAGCCCCGCCGAACCGGCGCCCGAGCCCGTCGGCGCGGAGGCCAGCGAACCGCCCGCGACAGCTTCGCCCGAGGCGGCGCCCGGCGAACCGGCGCCGGCCGCCGACGACGCCTCGCGCCCGCGCCGCTCCGGCTGGTGGCAGCGCGCGCGCGCGACCTTGGTGGGGGACGAATAGCGCGAGGCGGCGCGTCGCCTCAGGCGACGCGTGCGCCTGTGACCTCGCGATGCAGGTTGTCGAAGACGCGCGACACGTAGTCGAAGAGAAGCTGATCCTCCGACGTCATCTCCCGGATCTTGGCGAGTGTCTCGGGCGAGGGCGGCGCCTTGCCCTGCCGGACCTTGCCGACGTTCGATCGCGGCGCGACGGTCGGCTGCAATCCCAGCACCGGCTGGAGAAGTTCGAAGCAGTCGTCGAGCCGGTTCGTCGGCACCGCCAAGAAAATGCGGTCGTCGACGGCGCGGCGCGCCGGCTCGAAGCGGTTCGCGCCCCCGAGAAAGCGGCATTGTATATTGGTGTCGTTCCATTTTCTTCGCGCATAGACGTAATCGACGAACCGATCGAGATCGTAGGCCCAATAAGGATGTCGATCCCGCGTCCCCGGCGCCCATTGCGCGCGGTTATCTTGAGCCATGTAATAATTCGACAGAAACCGGTCGACAGGGTCGCGGACCGCAGTGATGTAAACCGGCTTTCGCGAGTTCCGAGGCTCACCGCCGAGAGCGTAATGGCCATCGAACGCTAGGATACGTTCCAACTCCGCCTTGGAATGAAAATCGGCGAGCCGAGGCTCGCCGCCGCGCGCCCACATTGCCGTCTTGCGCAGAGTCTCCCTCGTCGTCCAGGCGAGCCTGCGCATGCGGCTGGGTTGAATCTTGCCGACTTTGTCCGTGCTGGTCGTGACGAGGCAATTCTCGACGCCCAAGTGAGCGAATATCGCGTCGGCAAGCGAGCTGCCGCCGGTTTTCGGCACGTGGACGATGACGAGCACGTTGCGCGAAAAATCGAATGGCGCTGATTGGTAAAGCATCGGGCGTCTCTGCAGTTTCGGCTACCGACCGCCCCTACGAGGCTCCTATCGATCCGCTGCGGCGCCGTGATCGGCGGCCGTCGCGACCCGCCCGGCGTCGGCTGGGCGGCGTCGACAGGCAAGGGGTCGGGGTCAAGGCGTTGGTCTCGATCGCACGGGATGCTCCCTCTGACACGTTTGCCATAGCGATTCCAGCGTTTCGGTTTTGCCGTCTCTGCGAGCGACGGCCCGCGCCGCATGGCCCGCCGCTTGGCTGGACGGCTCTCGAGCGTCCGTGATAACTCTCTCGCCATGCCTATTTTCGCGGCTTCGTTCCTTTTGGCGGCGCGGAAACGGCCATCGATCGCGGCGCGTCCGCATGGCGGAGCGTCGCGGCGCTGGCGCAGCGCATAAAGGAGAAGTCGTTGGGGTTCCTTAGACGATTGCTTGGGATCAAGAAATTCCGGTACGACTATCTCGGAGACGGAATCGCCGTTCTCAATAAGAACTTGGGCTTCATGGACGATCCACGATTCGCCGAAGCCTATAGGTGGAGCGCCTATTACGAGTTTTCCGGCAGGAAATCGGCATGGACCGGCATCGACACCCGATGGCGGGCGCATATTTGCGTGTGGGCGGCCAAACAGGCCTTGAGTCTCGACGGAGATTTCGTCGAGTGCGGGGTCGACACCGCCATTCTTTCCGGCGCTGTCGTCAAGTACTTGAATTTTCAGGAAACGGATCGCCAGTTCTTTCTCTTTGACACCTACGAAGGCATCCCCGAATTCCACGGCATGACCGATCGCGAGAAGGAGCGGCGAGCGACCTTGAACAAAAAAGGCTATTTCGATTCGTTCGATTTCGTCGCCGACAAGATGAAGAATTTCAAAAACGTCAAGCTGGTGAAAGGCTTGCTGCCGGATACTTTGTCCGCGATTTCGGACCGGAGGATCGCTTATCTGTCGGTCGACCTGAACAACGCGCCTTCGGAAAAAGCGGTCATCGAGACGCTGTGGAAACAACTGGTTCCGGGCGCGATCGTCGTCATTGACGACTACGCCTTCAAAGGGTTTGAACCACAATATGCGGTTTGGAACGATTTCGCAAAATCGAAGAATCTCATGGTGGCGACGCTTCCGACCGGGCAGGGATTGCTGATCAAGGCGAATGATTGAAATGGCCGCCGCTACTTGACGCAGCGCAGATATCCGCCCGGAGAGTTGGCGAAAATCATCTTGCCGTTGATCTCTTCATCGGGCTCGAAGCGATCGCTCTCGCGTCGATAGTCGTTGAGCGCCGCCAAGGGTTCGTCGCCCGCCGGCCAGAACCGCGAGCGTTTCCTTGGCGTCTGATCCGGTTTGAGAAAGCCAAGCATCGTGTCGGCTACGATCAAGTATTGGCCGGCGGTGACCATCGGCGCGTAGGCGCGCAATTCGGCCAGCACGTGAGCTCGCGAATGATCGGAGTCGAGGATCAGCATGACGCTCGCGCCGGCGGGAATTTGGGCTCTCACGCGGGCGATGGTTTCTTCAGCGATCGACGAGCCCTCGATCAGCGTGATGCGGCCCGCCATCGGGTGCTTCTCGATCGTGTCGCGGTTATGGGCGCGAATATCGATGTCGACGCCGACGACCTTGCCCTTGCCGACGAGGGTCAGAATCGAGGCGTAGAAAATCACCGAGCCGCCGCGCGCGACGCCGGTCTCGATGACGACGTCGGGCTTGGCCTTCCAGATGATTTCCTGGGTCGCGATGATGTCGGGCGGCATTTGAATGATCGGGACCCCCATCCACGACCACAGGTAGGAATAGTTGTGCCGCTCGGCGTTGGCGACGCAGTCGAGAGCCTGCGCGCGAATCGCCTGGTCCGCGCCGAGCCCCAGGCAATGGCGCCGTCGTTCCGCCTCGAACTCGGCGCGATCGTCGCGCGCATTCGGCTTGACGAACGGCTTGCTCACGTCGGCCACGCTCTTCTCCCCTTCAAGCGTCGATTCCGCTACTGGCGCGCGGCGATGATTTCGCGCAGCGCGCCGCACACGATGTCTGCGAGGCCCTCGGTCATGTTGTAGCCCGAGGGCAGATTGACGCCGTATTCGGCGATGCGCGCGCCCTTGTCCGCCGGCGTCACGAAACGCTTCGCCTTAGGGCGATCGGCAAACGCCGGCAAGGTCGACAATCGCGAAAAGAACGGACGCGAATCGATGTTGCGTTTATCGAATTCGGCCATCACCGCGAATTTGTCGAGGCCGAGGCTGGGGTTGAGGATCGCCGTCGTCATCCAATAGCTGTTGCGCGTGCCCGCCGGTTCCGCATTGAGCGTGAGGCCGTTCACGCCAGCGAGCCGGTCGCGATACCAGCCGAAGACGGCGCGCTTATAGGCGATCAACTCGTCGATCCGCTCCATCTGCGCGACGCCGAGCGCCGCCTGCACCGCGCTCATCCGGTACTTGAAGGCGATCTCGGAGTTCTGGAAGAACCGATCGCCGGGATTGCGGCCATGGTCGCGCAGGAACAACACGCGCTGGAAAAGCGCGGCGTCGTCGGTCGCCAGCATGCCGCCTTCGCCGGTGACGACCGTCTTGCTGCCGTGAAAGCTGAACGCCGAAACCCGGCCCAGCGCCCCTGCTCTTCGCCCGTGATGGACGGAGCCGAGCGCCTCCGCCGCGTCCTCGATCAGCGCGAGGCCGTGATGATCGGCGATCGCCCGCAAGCGATCCCAATCGCAGGTCGAGCCGTAGAGATCGACGCCGATGATCGCCTTCGTCTTTGGCCCGATCGCCGCCTCGACGGCGTCGGGATCGAGGCACCAGGTGTCGGCGAGAATGTCGACCAGCACGGGCTCCGCGCCGACATAGACGATCGGCGCGACCGAGGCGATCCAGGTCGCGTCGGGCGCGATGACCTCGTCGCCCGGACCGACCCCGAGCGCGGCCAGCGCGAGGTGGAGCGCCGCGGTGCAATGGGGAACGCTGACGGCGTGGGCGACCCCGACATAGTCCGCCACCATGCGCTCGAAGCGCGCGTTGTAGGCGTAATGGTTCTGCCGCCAGGCGGTGCGCGCGGCCTCAGCGGCGAGTTCGACTTCGCGTTCGGTGATCGAGGGCGCCGCGACGGGAATGCGTTCAGGCGCGACGATCATGCGGGGGCGCCATGGCTCGGCGAGATGGATTTCAAGCGCATCGGGTTCACGAGAAAAGGAGCTTGGAAGTTCGGACGGCCGCTATTCGATTGAGCGCCTTTCGCCTGCCTGACGGAGTCGAACCGCGCGAGCGGCGGGGCGCGGCGCTCCGGCGTCTTGCTAGGCGGGCCTCGGCGCGGACGGAGACTTCGACGCCTCTAGCAGCTCTCGCAGGCGCGTGCGAGCGATTTTTGACAGCGAGGGCAGCCGCCGACGCAGATAGAAGGGTTCGAAAGCCGCGTGGGCGGCTCGCAGAGGAAGCGACAGGTTCCGTTCGGCTCGGATGCGGCGCAGTTCGCGTCGAAACGCCCGGCGCATCTCCAGCAATTGCGCAACCGAGTACTTGATCTTCGGCAGCTCGACCCCGGCGGTGCGACGCACGCGCTGGATGAATTCGGTTTCCGTCGTTCCCCTCACCGCGCCGTCCATGATCGGCCCATACAAGGTCAAATGGTCGCTCGCGTTGGCGAAGGGGTAACGCTCGTAAACCGGCAGGCAGGCGTTTCGCGCCGTATCGCGGTCCCAAAGCCCGTAAAACCAGCTCGGCTGATAGTTCAACAGCATGCGCAATTGACCGCGCAGCGTGATGAAGTCTCGAGCTCCCGGCGGCGGCGAGACTTTTCGTCGACCGCCATCGAGATCGCAGGTGACGATGGTCGACACCGCGAGTTTGCAGGCAGGCGTCTCGGTCGTGAGTCGATGAAGCGTTTCGATATAGTTGTCGGCGCTCAGATCGTCGTCGGCGCGCCACATGAACCACGGACTCTCGCCGCGAAGCAGAACGTCGCGGAAATTAGGCATCATGCCGACATTGTTGGGCTGGCGGGCATACGTGAAACGCGAATCGCGGGCCGCCCAGGCGCGGGCGATTTCCCCGGTGGCGTCGGTCGAAGCGTTATCGAGGATAACGACCTTGAAATCGCGAAAGCTCTGCCGCGCAAGGCAGGCGAGGCTCTGGTCGAGGAGACCGGCGCCGTTGTAGACGGGGACGCCGATCGTGATCGGAACCATGAAGCTGTCCTTTTCGCCTGGGGACGGCGCGCGCCGGCCGAACTCGCCCCGGCCGGGGTCGCGCCGACCCAGGCGACCAGCGCCCTTCCGTCGCCCAAGATAACTTGCTAAGCCCCTGCCGGCAAACTGCGAAACGGGCGACGGCGTGAAGGCGGTCATACTCGCGGGGGGCCTCGGCGCCCGCATATCCGAGGAATCTCACCTCAGGCCCAAGCCGATGGTCGAGATTGGGGGCATGCCGATTCTCTGGCACGTGATGAAAATCTACGCCTGTCACGGCATTTCCGATTTCGTCGTCTGCCTCGGCTACAAGGGCTACGTCATCAAGGAATACTTCTCCAATTATTTCCTGCATTCCTCCGACGTCACCATCGACGCGCGAACTAATCGCACCACGTTCCACGACACCCATGCCGAACCCTGGCGCGTGACGCTGATCGACACGGGCGAGAACACCCTGACCGGCGGACGATTGAAACGCGTGGCGCGCTATCTCGACGCGAACGAACCGTTCTGCTTCACCTATGGCGACGGCGTCGCCGACATCGACATCGGCGCTTCGATCGCCTTCCATCGCAGCCACGGGCGCAAGGCGACGCTGACGGCGGTCGTGCCGCCCGGCCGCTACGGCGCGGTGTCGCTCGACGGCGACCGGGTCGAACGTTTTGTCGAGAAGCCGCCCGGCGACCAGGGCTTCATCAACGGCGGTTTCTTCGTCCTCGACCCCTCGGTGGTCGAGTTCGTCGCCGGCGACGACACCTCTTGGGAGGGCGAACCCCTGGAAGCGCTCGCCGCGCGCGGCGAGCTGATGGCCTATCGGCACAAGGGTTTCTGGCAGCCGATGGACACGCTTCGCGACAAGAACCTGCTCGAAGAGCATTGGGCGTCCGGGCGCGCGCCATGGAAAACCTGGACGTGACCGCGCCGCTGCCCAGTCGAGATTTCTGGCGCGGGCGCCGGGTGCTGCTCACCGGCCATACCGGCTTCAAGGGGAGCTGGGCGGCGCTGTGGCTGGCGCGGCTCGGCGCGACGACGACCGGCTTCGCGCTCGCGCCCGATACGAGCCCCGCCTTGTTCGACTTCGCCCATGTCGCGCAAGACCTCGACTCGCGCATCGGCGACCTGCGCACGCCCGCGGCGGTGCGCGCCGCCGTCGCGGCCGCCGACCCGGAAATCGTGCTGCATTTCGCGGCGCAGCCGATCGTGCGCCGCGCCATCGCCGAACCGATCGAAACGCTCGCGATCAACGCCATGGGGACGGCGCATCTGCTCGAAGCGCTACGCGGCGCCGAGCGCGTCCAGCGCATCCTGATCGTCACCTCCGACAAGGTCTACCTCAATCGCGAGCGCGGCGAGGCTTTTTGCGAGGACGACCCGCTCGGCGGCGAGGACCCCTATTCGGCGTCGAAGGCCGCAACCGAAATGATCGCGCGCGCCTACGGGCGGACCTATTTCGCTCCGCGCGGCGTCGCGCTGGCGACCGCGCGCGGCGGCAACGTCATCGGCGGGGGCGACACCGCCGAGGACCGCATCGTTCCCGACATCGTGCGCGCCTGGGCGCTCGGGAAGCGCCCGGTCCTTCGCATGCCCGAGGCGACGCGGCCCTGGCAGCACGCGCTCGACTGCCTGGCCGGATATTTTCTTTACGTCGAGAGCCTCGACCGCGCGATCCCGCGCGCGCTCAATTTCGGCCCCGATCCGGCCGACCCGGTCACAGTGGCCGAGCTGACCCGCGCGATGCTGGAGGCGCTCGGCGCGCCGCCCGAATTCGACACGGGCGCGCTCGCGGGCTCGGTCGAGATGCGCAACCTTTCCATCGATTCGCGCCGCGCGCAGCGCGAACTCGGCTGGCGCAACCGCCTGCCCAGCGCGGCGGCGGTTCGCTGGACCGCCGATTGGCACCGGCGCGTCCGCCTCGGCGAGGACGCGCGCGCCGTCACGCTCGCCCAGATCGAAGCCTATGGCGCGCTTCCTGCGCCGGCCGCTGCGCCATGAGAGGCCGATGACCGACGATTCCGCCCCGCCTCGCTGCCGCTTCTGCGGCGCGCCGCTGACCACTTCCTTCGTCGATCTCGGCGAGACGCCGCTCGCCAACAGCTACGTCAGCGAAGCCGACATCGCGGCGGGCCGCGACCGGCGCTATCCCCTGCACGCGCGCGTCTGCGGCGAATGCTTTCTGGTGCAGGCGGACGCGCCGATCCGCGCGGAAGCGATCTTCTCCGACTACGTCTATTTTTCGTCCTTCTCGGCGTCCTGGGTCGAGCACGCGCGCCGCTACGCCGAGGCGACGATCGCCCGTTTCCGCCTCGGGCCCCAATCGCTGGTGGTCGAGATCGCCTCCAACGACGGCTACCTGCTCCAGCATTTCATCGCGGCGGGCATCCCGACGCTCGGCGTCGAGCCGGCGGCGAACGTGGCGGCGGCGGCGATCGCCAAGGGCGTGCCGACCGAGGTCGCGTTTTTCGGCCGCGCCACCGCCGAGCGGCTTAGCCTGCGCGGCGTGAAGGCCGACCTCGTCGCGGCCAACAACGTGCTCGCCCATGTGCCTGATATCCGCGACTTCGCCGCCGGGTTCGCGCTTCTGCTCAAGCCCGACGGCGTGGCGACGTTCGAGTTTCCCCACTTGCTCAATCTCATCCGCGAAACGCAGTTCGACACCATCTACCACGAGCATTTCTCCTATCTCTCGCTCATCGCGGTCGAGAAGATTTTCGCCGCGACGGACTTGCGCGCCTTCGACGTCGAGGAGCTTCCGACCCACGGCGGCTCGCTGCGGCTGTTCGCCTGCCGCGCCGACGCCTCTCGTCGCCAGACGGAGCGCCTTGCCGCCTTGCGCGCCAAGGAGCGCGAGGCCGGGCTCGGCGCGCTCGACGCCTATCGCGGCTTCGCGCCGCGCGTCGAAGCGGCGAAGCGCTCCTTCCTGGCGTTCCTCGCGCAGGCGCGCGCCGAGGGAAAAACGGTCGCCGCCTATGGCGCCGCCGCCAAGGGCAACACGTTCCTCAACGTCTGCGGCGTCGGCAAGTCGGATATCGTCTGCGTTTTCGACCGCAGCGCCGCTAAGCAGGGCAAGCTGCTGCCCGGCAGCCACATTCCCGTTCTCGCGCCGGAGAAAATCGGGGAAATCAAGCCCGACTATCTCGTCGTCCTGCCCTGGAACTTGATCGAGGAGATCAAGGCGAACATGGGGTTCATCGCCCAATGGGGCGGGCGCTTCGTCGTCGCCGTCCCGCAAACGCGGGTTCTCGCGCCATGAAGTTCGAGCCGACCGAGTTGCCGGGGGTCGCGCGCATCGTCCCCGAACCGATCGCCGATACGCGCGGCTTCTTCGCCCGTCTCTTCTGTCCGCAAGAATTCGACGCCGCCGGCTATCCCTTCGCGCCCGCGCAGATGAGCCTTTCGCGCAACCACGCCGCGCACACGCTGCGCGGCCTGCATTTCCAGTCGCCGCCGCACGCGGAAGCCAAGCTCGTGCGCGCGGGGCGCGGGAGCGTCTACGACGTCGTCGTCGATCTGAGGCCGGAAAGCCCGGCCTATCGCCGCTGGACGGCGGCGATCCTCAGCGCCGACAACGGCGAGGCGCTGCTGATCCCCGAGGGCTGCGCGCACGGCTTTCTCACCCTCGAGGATGCGACCGACGTGCTCTATCAGATCGATCGCCTCTATACGCCCGGCCACGCGCGCGGCGTCCGCTACGACGATCCTGCGCTGAAGATTCGCTGGCCGGCGGCCCCCCGCGTGATCGCGCCGGCCGATCTCGCCTGGCCGCCGCTGGAAGGCTGAAGGCGCGCGACCGAGGCCTGCGAGGTCCGGCTTCGACGAGGCTCGGCCTTCGCTCAATCCCCTGCCACGCCGGCTCGCTCGCATGGCGCACGGCGCATCGCGACGTCACGACGTCGACGACTTCCGCTGGCGCGCGGGGGGCTGCTCGACGAATCAAGCGGGCGCCGAGCTTCGTTTCCTCCGCGCCGCGAATCGACCCTGTTCTTTACGTCCAACGAGGGGTCGGCTAGTGGTCAAATTCCAGCGCTTGGCGCCCGTGGCGGGATACAACAAATCGAATTCACGCAAAAATCACTCCGGCCTTGTGGTCGAGGACGCCTTCGGCGCCGCCCAGCGCGCGGGCGGCCCCGAAGGCAAGCGCCTCACCTATAACAAATCATCTCCCCATTGGGAGCACGAACGGCTGGATGGCCCGTGTGTCTCAGGCACCAGGCTTCATTTTGACCGCCCCAGACGCAAACGCCCGCCCAGTTGCGATGGAAGTTCGGACCGCAGCCGCCTAACGCGAACGCGGGCGTAACCGCCGACGATACGGCGGCGGAAAGAATCACGACTCCGAGTAGCGCAGCCGAAAGCTTTTTCATGACTACCTCCCTTTCTCACGCAATTGCTGTGAATTGCGATTTTGTTTATAGGGCAAGCGAGGCCGCGAGCATAGGTCCGCGTGACGCTCTCGTGTCGAAAAAGTCGCCATGCACGCGTCGGCGAGCCCGAACCCCTATGACCGAAGTCCGCCCTTCGGCGACGTAGCGGTTCGGGCGACAAGTGTTAGATTCGAACCACTAGTCGCGCGCGAGGGGCTGCTCGACGAATCGAGCGGGCGTCGAGCTTCGCTTCCTCCGCGCCGCGCATCGACCCTGTTCTTTACGCCCGGCGACGGCTCGGCTAGAAAGGCGGTCGTACGACGGGTGCGGCGCACAGGCGCCGGACCGACGCGTGCAGGGAGAAGAGCGATGCGTAAGATGGCGATTGCCATCGCCGCAACGACGGCGATGCTGTTCGTCGGGTCTTTGGTTTGGCAGGCCGCCGCGCAGACAACTCGCGGCGCCTCGGAGATTTCCAGCTCGATCAAGAACTTCACCCCAATTGAAAAGGCCGCCTGCGGTCCCTATTGGGGCCGATGGTGCGGTCCCTGGCATCACAGGGTCTGCGGCTGGGGCGGGTGCTGGTGCGCCCGCTGCTGGTAGGAACGCCGGCGCTCGCGCGGCGCTGCAGCATAGTTTGAACCGACGCGGAGGCCGTCCAAGTGGGCGGCCTCATTATTTCGGCCGCGGGCAGGCCGAGCGAAGCGACCGCCAGCGCCGAGCGACGCCGGTTTCGGCCGCGCCGCCGCGGTCGCGCCCCATCCTCAGGCGGAGCCGCTTGTCCTGCGCTACGTCCCGCACGCGGCCCACCCGATTTCCAACGACAGCGCAAAAATGCGCCCTCGCGGGATGCTGTGGCGTCCTCTGGCGTCGGAATTGGCGCGCCCGAAGGGATTCGAACCCCTGGCCCCCAGATTCGTAGTCTGGTGCTCTATCCAGCTGAGCTACGGGCGCGCAAAGCTTGAGCGACGGGAAAGTCCTCCCGCGCGGCAGAGGCGCCCTCTAGACGTTTTCGCCCGCGTAGGCAAGAGCCGGTTTGGCTTGGCGGGCCTTGCCTGCGCGCCTCGACGCGGCTAATCCAGACGTCCGTGCCCCATCCTCGCCCCATCGCGTTTCTCGACGCCCGGCTGATCGACCCCGCCGAGATGCGCGAATCGCGCGGCGGCGCGCTTGTCGTCGACGGCAAGATCGCGGCGCTCGGCGAGGGCGTGACGCGCGAAGCCGTCCCCGCCGATGCGCGGCTCGTCGACTGCGAAGGCGACGTCGTCGCGCCGGGCCTCATCGACATGCGCGCCTTCATCGGCGAGCCCGGCGCCGAGCATCGCGAGACGATCGCCAGCGCCAGCGCCGCCGCCGC
>Ga0326728_10018367_pt1 | contig 13796 bp, 7 predicted proteins | sample MB3enrmetagenome_FD_207602 | JGI IMG/M metagenome (GOLD analysis project Ga0326728, IMG submission 207602) | Lab enriched peat soil microbial communities from McLean, Ithaca, NY, United States - MB31MN | ecosystem: Environmental > Terrestrial > Soil > Wetlands > Peat | place: USA: New York... | reverse complement strand
ATTCCAACGCGCATGCTCTCGCCGCTGGTCGAGCCCGGCACCGTGCTGGGGCCGCTGCTGCCGGAGTACGCCCGGCAGCCCGAATTGAGCCGCGCAGTGGTCGTCGCCCCGGCTTGCCACGACACGGGCTCGGCCTTTGCGGCAGTCCATTCCGGGGGGCGCACGGCATTGCTGAGCTCGGGGACGTGGTCGTTGCTCGGGGCGGAGTCGTCTAAACCCGTCGTGACCGACGATGCCTTGCGCTTGAATTTCACCAACGAAGGCGGCGTGTTTGGCACCGTGCGCCTGCTCAAGAATATCACCGGCATGTGGCTCTTCGAGGGTTGCCGCCGGGCCTGGAAGAGCCGCGGCTCCGAATACTCGCATCAAGACTTGCTCGACTCAGCGGCGGCCAGAAAGCCGTTGCAGCATCTCGTGGACCCCGATGATCCGTCGTTCTCGCTGCCGCCGGACATGCTCGACGCAATCGACGCTTTCCTGCAAAAGACCGGCCAGTCGAAACCCAACTCGCCCGGCGCGTACACCCGCTGCGTTCTGGAGAGTCTCGCGCTGAAGTATCGCTACGTTCTGGAATCGCTTCAGACCCTCGCAGGCTCGACATTCGAGGAGATTCGCGTCGTGGGCGGCGGAGCGCAGAACGATTTGCTGAACCAGCTCACAGCCGACGCGACAGGCCGGCGCGTTCTGGCCGGGCCTGTGGAAGCGACGGCGCTCGGCAACCTCGCGCTCCAGATGGTGGGCACGGGGGCGGTGGCGTCGCTTGCGGAAGCGCGCGACCTCATCGCGGCGTCCTTCCCGGCGAGAGTGTTCGAGCCGCGGCCCGGCGCCGACTGGGAGGAGGCGTACCGAAACTTCCAAGCGATCCTTCACAGGAATATCTAATCACTTCCGGCCGCGGGGGTTGCCGACCACACGCCGGATGCGGCCTCGGGATGAAAAGACCCGCGCCACTGTTGGAATGCGACTCTAGGAGGAGCCATGAGCAGTCAGGCTGAAATGGGCGCTTTGCTGGTAGTTCTCGGCGGGATACTGCAAGGCGCGTTTGCCGTGCCGATGAAGGGCATGGGCCGTTGGCGCTGGGAAAACACCTGGTTGGTCTATGCGATTTTCGCAATGGTTCTGGCTCCGCTTACCGTTGGGCTCTATACCGTTCCGCATCTTCTCGGCGTGCTGTCAAGCACACCCGCGGCCACGGTGGCGGCGGTGGCGCTGTTCGGATTCGGTTGGGGCTGCGGCTCGACGCTGTTCGGGCTGGGAATTTCGCGCATTGGGATGGCTCTCGGTTTCGCAATCATCCTGGGCATGACCAGCCCGCTCGGCTCGCTGCTGCCGCTCGCGATCCTGCATCCGGACCAACTGTGGACGCCGAAGGGCAAGCACCTCATCGCCGGGCTCGGGATCGTCATCGCAGGAATCATCCTTTGCGCTGTCGCCGGCGCGAAACGCGAACGCGAACAGAAACCTGCCGCGCCAACGTGGCGCGAAGCGGGGCGCGAACGTTCGAGCTTCATCGCAGGACTGTTGATCTGCATTGCGTCCGGCATTCTTTCGCCGATGCTGAATTTCAGCTTCACCTTTGGCGCCAAGTTGACGGCTGCCGCGCAGCTGGCGGGGGCCGGCGCGAACAGTTCCGCAAACGCGATTTGGGTTCCCGCGCTCGGTGCGGGCTTCCTGGCGAACGCAGGCTATTGCCTCTATCTGCTCAATCGGAATAAGACCTGGGGAAGATTCCGGGGAGAGGAAGTTCCGTTCGGTTATTGGCTGGGCGCGCTGGCGATGGGACTCATGTGGTACGGGGGAATTTGCATATACGGTCTCGGCGCAGCCGCGATGGGCTCGCTCGGCGGAATCATCGGCTGGCCGGCGTTCATGGCAACGATGATTGTGACAGCCAACGTGCTCGGCGCGCTCACCGGTGAATGGAAGGGTGCCTCCGGTGCGGCGCGCGCGTACTCGTGGCTGGGCATCGCCGTGCTCGTTGGCGCGATCTACGTCATCTCCCGCGCCGCCTGACGCTGACAAGTTGCGCGTCACGTGAGGTTGCGGTCCGGCGCAGTTTGGCAGTAAAGATGCTCCGTAACTTATAGCTGCGCTCAGCGCTGGGAGCCTTGTCTGTGAGAACAGCTTCACAATTTGGTCTTCGGGGAACGGCGGCTCTGGCTTTCGGTCTGCTGGTGTCGATGGGTATGCCTGGCTTCGGGAAAGAGCCTGAAGGGCCGGGGCGGTACTATTGCTACCAGGACGTAATGGCTCACGGAACGAAGGGCGGAGGAACACTTCAGGTCAACGGGTATACGATCGAAATCAAACCGAGCCCCGACTCAACTGAAGGAGGGTGCGAGGCCACGATCCTGTCAACCAAAGGCGAAATCGTTTATCAGGAGGAGGATTGGGGAGTAGACATTGACCCGATTACGGGGAAGGATGTCAACGGCGACGGGCAACCTGACGCGGTCTTGGTGGATTTCTCGGGCGGGGCGCACTGTTGTTGGACCTACAACATAATTTCGCTGGGACGGAAACCGGGATTCATTCGAGGTTTTGAGAACCGAGACACCGCGACCTTTGAAGACCTTGGACGAAATGGGCGGGTCGAAATTCTGGTTCGCGATGGGGGATTCGACGGATTCGACCGATTGATGCATCCCGAATCTCCATTTCCGCTCGTCATCCTCCGTTTGGAGGGCGATAAGTTTGTGGATGTGGGTGCCGAGTACCTGGAAGTCTACGACAAAGAGATCCGCGAGCTGCGTGCTGGGATGAATGCCTCAAGTCTAGACAGTTTCCTTCACTCGAATCCTGCCGAATTCGACCCGAATGAACCGGAGAACGAACATTTCGATCATGAGGAGACCGAGCGACGGGTGCTCATGATTGTGACGGATTACCTCTATTCCGGACGGCCGGACCAAGCGTGGAAAACTGTCCACGATATGTGGCCGGCCGGGGACAGGGAGCGCATTCAAGGGGCGATTCTCGAACAGTATTGCAACGGCTTCCTCTCGGAAGTGAAAACTCAACCAAGTCCTGTCTGCAGGGATATTCCTCTTCCGTAGTCTGTATTCTTGCGGGCGGGGGCCTTGACTGCCCGCCCCTCTTCTGTTGGCACGCGCGCGCACGCTCTTTATTTTATTGGAGTGCCAATCTAATTGTCAGAATGTCAAGCCCGGCGCCAGGCATCAACCCACCGTGTTACTTAGCGTTCCGATTTGATCGATCGAAATGCGGATTTCATCTTTCGCCTGAAGCGTGAAGGAATCAGGCGGAACGATGCCCGTGCCTGTGAGCAAGAAGCAGCCGAAGGGGAACTCGTTGTCCCGGAAAAGAAACTCGACCAGGGTGGCCGGGTCCCGCTTCAATTGTGCGAGCGCCGTGAAGCCGCTGAACGCGGTGTTTGCATTGCGAAGAATTTCGAGTTTGATTTCGGTGGACGGCGGAAGCGGCTCATCGGTGACAAGGATTCCGGGACCCAGCCCGCAACTCTGCGCGTAAACCTTGGCCTGCGGCAAGTAGAGTGGATTTTCCCCTTCGATGTCGCGGGAACTCATGTCGTTTCCGATTGTGTAGCCAACGATCTTTCCTTTTGCGGTGACGGCAAGGGCCAGCTCCGGCTCGGGCACGTTCCAATGGGAATCGCGGCGGATGCGGACAGCCTGTCCGTGTCCGGCGACGCGATGGGGAGTGGCTTTGAAGAAGAGTTCCGGACGCTCGGCAGCATAGACTCGATCGTAGAAGTCACCGCCTCCCGCGCTTTTCGATTCGCTCATCCGCGCCGTTCGACTGCGATAGTAGGTGACGCCGGCGGCCCAGACCTCCTGGTTTCCGATGGGCGGCAGGAGGTCCGCGCGATCGAGAGGGGATTTTCGCACGGGCGAAAGCAGCTTAATCCGGCGCGCGAGGAATGCGCCGAGATCTTCGCGATTCAAGAGATCGTCCCAATCCTCCCCGCGAAGCTCGAAGAAGAGGCCATCCGATTCGACGACGGCGCCCCGCTTAAGTTTGTAAAGCCTCATGGCCATCCTCTCACCTCCATTATTTTTCTCTCACGGTGCCGGACGCGAAACCAGTCGAACGCGGCCCAGAATTCCGGAGGGCAGCGGCTGGATGAGATTCATGTCTTGCGCCTGGAACCGCTCACCGAAGCGGTCCGTGAGCAGACGATAGTCCGGAAGCGCGTGCCCGGCCATTTCGTTCATGGCGAGATTGCCGACGACGATTCGCAGCGCATTGTCGCCCGGATGAAGGAGTTTCGTGATATCAATTTCGTATGGGGGCGCCCAGACCGATCCCGCACGAGTGCCGTTGATGTAGACCACGGCCGCTTCGCGAATCGGGCTCTCGATCCACGCTTGCATTCGCGGCGTACCCGAGCCCGTGCCATCCGAGCCAAATCCCGGCCGCGTTGCGGGCGGTTCGATGGGAACGCCGGCGCCGAAATCCAGAACCAGCGACGCGTCGGGCTTGAGCATCCTCGCGGGAACGGTGATTGTCTTCTCGTACGTGGCCGCGCCCGAAAAATATCGCGTCGCGTCGTCGTCGGTCCATGAATGCAACTTGTCCATCGTCACAGGCGTCCCCGCGTCGCCGAAATGCACGCTCCAATTTGTGGAGAGGTCGATCGGCGCCGGCCAAACTTTCGGTATGCGATCCTCGCGCTGCCAAGTTTTCGCAACGGAGGTTTTCTGCGTCGTGAAGATCACGAAGCGCGATTGATACGGTTCGAGAACGAGGCCCAGAGTGGACGTCCCACCGGATTGCGCAGGCACGCCAAGCGATTGGCTTTCACCAGTGATCGGATCCCAGAGTTCGGCCTGCTCGCCCGAAACGCGAAACGTCGCTCTCAAGTCGACGAGTTGGTTGCTCGTGTTCGCGATGAAATAGATATCGGCGAAGGGAAGTTTGCGATGCACGAAGCCAACTTCCTGAGCCGCGGGCGAAAGCACGAGGTCAGGCGTGGCCAATTGCGTGAGCGTCGCGCCGAGCTGCGATTCGTCCTGCACGAAATGGCCGGGTGCGCCCGCAGTTTGAAACAGGCTTTGCGAAAGCGCCTGAATCTGCGGCGTGTCCGTGGCGTCTTCTTTCAAGCCCGGCGCGAGACTCGGGAGCTGCTTCGTTGCGATGACGATGCCGCCATTTTTCGCGAAGGCTTCAATCTTGCGATATGTTTCGAGCGGCAGCCTCTCGACGCCGGGCACGATGAGCACGCGATAGGGAATTCCCACTTTGTCGATCGCATCGGCGTCAATGAAATCGAAACCGAATCCAGCGCCCAGAATCTGCGGGATGACGTTGTTTCCGAGCATCGGCGCGATCACTTGGTTCACCGAGATGCTTGTCCCCGGAGTGGGCGGGATCATCGTTCCTGGCGCTCCGGGCGCCGCTTGAGGCGGTCTCGCCGGGCCGGCGGGCGTGTTGTTTCCGGGTGCTGCCGTGAGGGTGCCGGAGCCAGGACGCGGAGCGGGATTCGCGACGATCGCCGTAAACTGCGCCCAGGCATCGTCGGTGGGGAGCAGAAGCGCGACGTCGTTCAAGGGCTTGCCCTGGCGCAGGAGAAAGCTCGCGCGCTGCAGGTAGCGCGTGACATCGGGCATGACGATCCACCACGGATTGTGATCGTCGAAGACCGCCGCGGCGTAAAACCGCCAGCCCGGCTCTCCGGCCGAAGGCGGCGAATAAGGCCAGCCGTGGCCGATCAATTGATTGCTGCCCTCGAGGAAGTAAGCGTCGGCCGCGGCCTTCATGTCGAGCGGAGTCGCGCGGAAGACCGGCGAGTGCAGCCAAGTCCACGTCTCCGAAGAAGTGATGGGCCTCCCGTAGAGGTGGTTTGCCGATGAGGCCCAGCGCACGGCCGAAAAGCCATTCCACTGCCATCCTTCGCCTTCAGGCAAGTCCACGATAGCGTTGCTCGAAAGCGTCGTGGGCGGCGTGCCGTAGCTTTGCGAGCGAAAGCGCGTGCCGTGCGCCGCGGCCCATTGTTCGAGCGGCATCAGGTAGTTTTCGTTGGCAAGTTCGGTGAGCGTCCTTCCCCAATCGTGGCGCACCGCGCCGGTCGCCGGGCCGATGTCACCGACGAGGGCCGGAAGGTAAGGCTTAAGGTCGTAGCCGCGGCGCTTCTGGAATTGATCGAAGAAATCGCCGGTCCAGTTGGATCCGTAGACTTCGAGGCTGTCGCTGAAAATCGAGTACGGCGGATTCGGGCCGAAGGCCTGCAGGAAGCGGTCGCCGACGGCATGCAAATGATTCTCGATGGCGGCGCGATCGTAGTGATCGAGCACGAATCCTTCGGCGCCGAGCGCGGGCCGCTTCACTTGCTGGCCCGTGCGGCTGGCGATAAAAAAAAGCGCGTCGTGGGGTCCGTCCGCGTGCGGCACCTGGACTCGGCCGTCGCGAATGTCCGTGAGCGGGCGCGCGCCAGCAAGGGCGAGTTTGCCTTGCGGCGCGCCGACAAGGAACGCGGCGAGGAATTTTTCCCCCGCGCCGATGTCCGGAACGGCCACGGAACTTACGCCGTCGGGAATCGGCGTCGCAACGACCCGCAGCATTCCGGCCGCTTCGGTGACGGGGATGTGCGGCCCGCCGAAGGGCCAGCCGCTGCCCAGCGTGAGATCGAAGCGCATGCCGAGTTCGCGCGCTTTATCGGAAGCGAAGCGCAAATCGTCGATGTGCTCGTCGGAGAGAAATGGAAAATTGTGGAAGCCGATCTCGGGGTCGTCGAGCGCAAGAGGATACGTCGTTTGCACTTCGACGCCGCCAATGCCTCCCGCCTTCATCGCGCGCAGCTCGCGCTCGAGTTCGTCCTTCGTAACTGAAGGACCGAACCACCACCAACGCATCATGATGCGGCAATCGTCGGGCGGACTTGCGAACGATTGCTTCAGGCCGGCGACGGAATCCTGCGATGCCGGCGCTTGAGCGCGGGCGGCTTGGCTCGCGGTGAGGAGAAGAAGAATTGCCAGCGAGCTACGGAGATGGAAACGCGACGCGGCGCGGGTGAGCGACATGAGTCCTCCTAGTGCCGTTCCAGCTCTTCCAGCCCAGTATCCGATTGGCTTCCGTGCGTCGTTCACATTGCTTCCAGCCGCTCCGGGATTCGCAGCTTGAGTCGGAACGGCGCGAGATTCGGTCAGGCCTGCACGGCGCCGACTGGCTGAACCACTTCAATCAATAGCTCACACAATAGCTCCATCGGATGCACGACTTCGCGCTGCATCCCGGCCTGCAATTGCTCCTGGCAGGATATGCCGGACGCGACGATCACGCGGCGCTCCCCTTGCGCCTCGGCGAGTTGAACCTGGCCGAACAGGTCCCGGCCGACTGCCAAACTCAAATCGTAATACTCCTTCTTGTAGCCGAAACTTCCGGCCATGCCGCAGCATTCAGCCTCCGAAGTGATGACGTCGAAGCCCGCGGCGCGCAACAACGCCTCGGTTGGAGCAGCGCTGCCAATCGTCTTCTGCTGGCAATGGCTGTGATAGAAGAGGCGCGTGCCTCGCGACGAACGCGCTGCGGGAAAAATCGCGGCTGCGTCCAGACCGTCCTCTTGAATGCACTTCCAAACGTACTCCGCGGCGTCGAAGCTGCGCGCGCGAAGCGACTCGAAGAGCTTGCGTCCGTCCTCGCCTGTGAGCAGGTGGCGATAGTCGAGGCGGAACATCGCGAGCACGCTCGGCTCGACGACGACGATGTCGCGCCCGTCGGCCAGAAATGGAGCGAGTCTCGAAGCCGTGCGGCGCGCCTGTCTGGCGGCCGTGGCGATCATTCCTTGCGAAAGCGCGGCGCGTCCGTCGGGAAGGGCCTCGCTGACGACGATGTCCACTCCGATCGCTTCGAGCACGCCGAGAGCGGCGAGGCCGCGCGAAGGCGAGCCGTAGTTGGTGAATATGTCCGCAAAGAAGACCGCTTTGTGACGCGCTGCTCCCGCCTTTGCCGGGCCGCTGCGCGGCGTCCGCTTCCTGGCGGCGTGGATGAAGGTCGAACTGGCAAACGGCGGAAGATTGCGGCGGCGATCCAGGCCGACGAAGCTTTCGAGCAGGCGGCGCGTCACGGAGAGGCGGCTCATTCCATTCGCGAGCCAGCCCAGCCGCGAGCCCCATTTGCCGGCAATATCGTAGCGGCCGAAGAAGAGTTTCTGCAGCGATGCTCCCGCGTCCGCCGCGGGAACGCCGGCGAGCACCTGCTTCATTGCGCGCGATGCGGCGGAGGAATCGTGCCGGCTGATTCTTTGCCTCAAAACAGTATTCAGCCAGGGAATGTCGATGCGCACGGGGCATTGCGCCACACAACGCGAGCAGCCGGTGCACAGGTCGCTGAAACGCGCGCGGGCGATGTCGCGCGTGCCCGCTTCCCAGGAGCCGCCGATGCCGCCGGAATATGTTTCGCCGCCGAAGGCGTGACCCCCGACGGCCTGAAAATTGGCGCAGCAATTGGAACACGCGCCGCAGCGGATGCAGTAGAGGGCTTCCTGGAGCACGAGGTCGCGGCGCATCTTCGAGCGGCCGTTGTCCACGATGACGAGGTGGAATTCCCGCTCGGACGGCGCCCCGTCTGTGATGACGCGCGCATTTCGCAGGGGCGGGCTGATGACGCTGGTGTAGGACGTCATGGGTTGGCCCGTGCCGCTGGCGGCGAGCAATTCGATGAAGGGGCCGAGATCTTCGCGCGAGGGAACGATTTTCTCGACGCCGGTGATGGCGATGTGCAGCGGCGGCAGGAGCGTCGTCATGCGGATATTGCCCTCGCTTTCGACGAGCACGAGCGTGCCGGAATCCGCCGCGACGAAATTAGCGCCGGAAATTCCCGCATCGGCGTCGAGGAACTTCTCGCGGAGTTTCTCGCGAGCAAATTTGGTGAGTTCCTCTCCGGTATCGAGCGGGAGATCGGTGTGAAATGCTCGTTTGAATAGTTCCGTGATGCGCTCGCGGCTGTAATGAAGCGCCGGGCCGACGATGTGCGATGGCTGTTCATCGGCGACCTGGAGAATGAACTCGGCGAGATCGGTTTCGGCGACTTCGATGCCGTCCTTCTCCAGCAGGCGATTGAGTCCGATCTCCTCCGTGGTCATGCTCTTGGCCTTGACCACCAGCCGGACGCCGCGGCGCTTGCACACCTCGGCGGCGTAGCGCGTGGCTTCCGCGGCGGTCGAGGCGAAATAGAAGTGGCCGCCATTGCGTGTGACGCTGGCTTCAAGCGTCGCAATCAGCTCATCCAGTTGCGCGAGGGCGCGCTCTTTGATTGCGTGGGCGCGGTTCTTGAGCGCCTCGTAGTTGGGGATTGCGGCCGTGGCGACGTAGCGATTGCGGTTGAGCGACTGGACGTTCCGGCGAACGGCCGGCCCTTCGACGCGCAGCGCCATGCGAATCGCCGCCAGCAGCGCGGATTTTCGGCTCTTGTTTGCAATCGCGCGCGGGCTGTCCAGTGCGGGTGTCGGCGGAGCGGTCATGATCTAGACCAGCACGAGAATGTGCAAATGGTGCGGTCCGTGAACGCCGCGCACGAGCGGGCCCATATCGGCTGTCGCGCTCGGCCCCGTCACGAAAACGTAGTTGCCAAGCAGGCCCTTGCCGCTCAGCCGGTCCGGGCGGAAGAGATCCGAGGGGCGCTCGACGATGTCTTCGGAGGCCAGAACCGCGATGTGCGTGCGGGCGAGAAGGCTGGCGTAGCCGGTGTCACCTTGGTCCACGGAAACACAGACCGAGCCCGTGCGCGCCACGCCGGCGAATGCTTCGGTGATTCCGACCTCGGCGGCGCTCCATTCTATCTTGCTGCGGCCGGCGAAAACGCCCGGCAATCGGCGGCAGGCGTCGAACAGTTCAGCGGGCAAGCCATGAGGCTCGGCGACCGCGATTCGCTGCGCGCCGGGCGCGGCCCGCCCGACAGCGACGGCGATTTTTTCTGGAGAGCGCGGAAGCCGTTCAACCGTTGCAGCGGCGTCGCGCGCGGCGTTCTCGAACTGCTCGATCAAATCCATAAGCAGCGAATTCTGACACAAATGATGCGCGCGACTTCAACTTTATTCGCGCAAGGAAATCACTTGGAAAGTGTGTCCTCGCGCCGAAATCGAGGGCGTGGTGGCGGCCCCTGTTCGGCTGGAATCTGCGCAAAGGGAAGCAGTGAGACGCCGCGGTCCTTCGTATGGACAGGGAACGCAAGCTACATTTCAAAGTTTAAAAGTTTTCACGGAACCCCCTTGACAATTGAGTTGCACGGGTGTTTATTCCCCCCAGGTGGCTGTGCGTATTCCCGCGCTGATTAGGGGTAATTGGCTGTCGTGAGCGCAGAGCCGGGGCTAGTTCATGTGTCGAAACTAGGAGGCTAAATGGTCCGTGCTGACTATTTAGGGCGCGCGCTGTGCGTTTTTGCGTGTCTGCTCGCCCTAACGTTGATTGTTCCCCTCACGTCTTATTCCCAACAGGTCGCCGTCGCGGAAGTTAACGGCCAACTTACCGACCCGAGCGGCGCTGCCGTGCCCGGTGCGGCCGTCAAGATGATCGAGACGGATCGCGGCGTCTCGCACGATACAACTTCGAATGCGGACGGCAGATACGTGCTGCCGGGCCTGCCCGTAGGTCCCTACCGGCTGGAGGTTTCCAAGACCGGGTTCAAAACCTACCTGCAATCCGGAATTATTCTCCAAGTGAACGATCACGTCACTTTGAACGTCATCATGCAATTGGGCGCCGTCACCGAGAGCGTCGTCGTCTCTGCCGGTGCCACCATGGTGCAGAACGAGACGGCCGATGTCTCGAACGTCGTGGATTCCAGCCGCATCACGGACCTGCCTTTGAACGGCCGATATGCTTCCCAGCTCATTGTGCTGTCGGGCGCGGCCAACATGTATCAGACCTCGAACCCCCTCAGCGGGTACGGCGACCTGACCGGGAGCAAGAGCTTCTACAGTTCCTTTGCTCTGTCCGTGGCGGGCGGCCAATACAATGGCACGAATTACCTGCTCGACGGCGGCGATAACAACGACACCTACGCGTTCGTCAATCTTCCATTTCCGTTCCCCGATGCCCTCCAGGAGTTCAGCGTGGAAACCGACTCCTTGCCGGCGCGGACCGGAACGAAGGCCGGCGGCGTGGTTAACGTGGTCACAAAGTCCGGGACGAACAGCTTGCACGGCGATTTGTTCGAGTTCCTGCGCAACGGCGATCTGAACGCTCGTCCGCACCCGTATAAAGGCGGGCCGGTTCCGGGCACTACCCTTGCGGCCAACTGCGTTCAGCCCAGCGGCGTAACGAGCGGCAGTAGCCCCGGTGCCATTACCGGAAACCCCTGCGACATCCTGCACCGCAACGTCTTTGGGGGAACCGCCGGCGGCAAGCTGATTAAGGACAAAGTGTTTTGGTTCATGGGATACCAGGGCACGCGCATCAAGCAGACCACCACGTCCACCACCTATATGCCGACGCAGGATGAGATCTCGACCGGCAACCTCGCGCCGTTTTTCCAGTCGAGCTACTGGTCGGGCATCGCCAATTGCGCGGGTGCAACAGCGGCGACTGTAACTCTGAAGACGCCGTATTTTACGAGCGGGACCGACCAGCTCGCATCGGGCTACTCGTTCGACCCTGCAGCGCTGAAAATGTTCAATACCTACGGCGTCCACTCACAGGGTTATGTCCCTTACGGACCCGGCACCATGGCCACAAACCCCTGTGGTTTTCTGCAGTACGCGGTCCCTGCGATTGAAAACGAAGACCAGGTGATCGGCCGGATGGACTACACGGTCAGTTCGAAGCAGTCGTTGTTCGGCCGGTACTTCATTGACGATTACAATCAGCCCGATGCCAACAGCATCCTGCAGAATAACAACTTGCTACTGACGAATAACGCCGGTGTCTTTCAGCGGGCGCAGACGTTCACCCTGGGTGACACGTATACGCTCAAGCCAACGACCATCAATTCCTTCCACTTTACGTGGGACCGGCGCCGCGACAACCGCCTGACGTACATGCCCAATTCGGTCACGGCCTATGGGGTGAACGCCTACACCGAAGACACCGGCTTCGTGCTGATCAGCGGGCCGTTTTCTGTCGGCTGCGGCACGTGCAACTACGGCCATTTCAACGTGAACACCTGGCAAGCGGCCGACGACGTGGACATCATCCGCGGGATGCACCACTTTTCGTTCGGCGTGGACTTCATTCGGTCGCAAGTAAACACGCTGACCAACTACGACAATGATGCCACCTTTGGCTTTGGCAACGGCTTTACGGGCATTACGATGGGCGACTTCCTGATGGGGTTCAACAGTTCTATGAGTATGAGCCGCCCGCAGCAAGCTGCCTACCGCGTTTCGATGCCGGCCGTCTACTTCCAGGATGTGATTCACCTCACGAAGAGCCTCACGATTAACGCGGGAATCCGGTGGGAGCCGTTCCTGTTCCCGCATGACATATACGGCCGTGGGGCGACGTTCAATCTCCAGGGTTTCATCGAGAACCAGCGCAGCCCATCCTACGCAGCGGAATGCACATCCGCGGCGCTTGCGGTCGATCCTAACGCATGTCCTCCGGCGGGCATGACCTTCTACGGTGATCCTGGCCAAGGCAAAGCCTTTGCCGCGAATAAATACCTCAATCTCGCGCCACGGCTCGGTATCGCATGGAATCCCCGCGGCGACCAGAGACAAGTGTTCCGCCTCGGCGCGGGCATTTTCTTCGACGACACCGAACTGTGGTGGTCGCAGCGTCTCACATCGGACCCGCCCGGAATTGACGAAATTGACCTGACCCAAAGCAGTTCGAGTCCGGGCTCTGGTACGTTCTGCGGAACCTTCTCGAATCCGTGGGAGGACTACACACCCGCGGGGTGCCAGGGTACGTCGATCTACGGAACGCCCATCAATTCCACCAGCTACAAAGGACCGTTCCCGGCCGTTCACGATTTTCCGGCCGGAGCTCTTTGGGTTGTCCTACCGCGTAATGTTCAGCCTCTGTACGTTGCGGAGTGGACGGCAAGCTACCAATTCCAATTCGCACGCAACTGGGTGTTCAGCGCGTCGTACATCGGGAACAAGAGCACTCACGTGCCGCTCGCCTATTCCATCAACTTCTCTGAAACCCCGTATGAGAATTTGGGGCAGCCCGGCATCTGCACGTATGCCAGCGCCACGACTCTCACGGCCACGCCACTGTGCACCAGCGGGAACGAGATCCAGCGTGCATATCTGAACGTGCTGGCGGGTGGTCTCACAGGCACGAATCCCAAGACAGGCGCTGCCTGCACGCTGCTGACGTGCAGTGCCACGACAAATTTGGGCTACAACGAGCTGAGCAACGGCATGGAGATGGCCAGCAGCGACAGCAACGGCAACTACAACGGTTTGCTGGTTTCGGTGCAGCACCGCCTCAGCGACCACTATACCTGGCTCGTGAATTACACCTACAGCAAGTGCCTGGATGTCGGCCAGGAGCAAGGTGACCTGAACGGCGCCACGTGGTTCGTGAACCAGATCAACCGCACGCTTGATTACGGGCCTTGCGTTTGGGACATCCGCCACATGTTCAATACATCGCTGGTCGCCACCAGTCCATTTAAGATCCAGGGGTTCAAGGGCTGGCTCCTCGGCGGCTGGGAGATCGCCCCGAATATCCGCGTGGTCAGCGGCTTGCCGTTCTCTCTCGGCCAGGGCGACAATTTGCTCGCTGGAGGCGGCTCCAGCAACGACAACCCTTGGCTCAGCTATGCACCCGGATGCAACGCCTCTGAGTGTGCGTGAGAACTAGCCTGCGTGCGGCCATTGGAAGCGATGGGCGCCTCGCAGATGAGTTCCTCCGTTCCCGAGCGGGAGG
>Ga0326728_10018366_pt1 | contig 13796 bp, 10 predicted proteins | sample MB3enrmetagenome_FD_207602 | JGI IMG/M metagenome (GOLD analysis project Ga0326728, IMG submission 207602) | Lab enriched peat soil microbial communities from McLean, Ithaca, NY, United States - MB31MN | ecosystem: Environmental > Terrestrial > Soil > Wetlands > Peat | place: USA: New York... | reverse complement strand
CCAAACGACCAAAGGAATCACTTCAAATGCCTGCGGCGTGCGGCGCTGGGTCGCGGTAAATCCCGAGGAGATGTCCTCGAAATAAAGTCCGTAGGGCTTGCCCTGCTTCTTTGCCTCCTCGATCAACTGCTTGCGCAGTTCGGCTTCAGGAACGCTTTTGGTCGAGGTCACAATCAGGTTACCTTGCCGCCCGGTGGGCATCCTGCCGGTCTGCGCGCGGCCGTGGCCGTTGGAATTGGCAAAGCTGGCGATAGGCAGCCGCGACATCAGGAAGGTCTTCAACACGCCGTCCTGAATCAGGGCGACACGCTGCGCTTTCTGGCCCTCGTCATCATATTGGTAGTTGCCACCCAGCCAGGTTTTGCCGAAGGTGGTCAGCGTTGGATCATCGGCCACCGACAGGAACGTGGGCAGCACCTCTTTACCCACATCCTTGGTAAAGGTCTGGCCCTCTTCGTCGCCACGCTGGCGCTGGCCTTCAAGCCTGTGGCCCAGCACCTCGTGGAAGAAGACCGCCGCGGCCCGTCCAGAAAGAATCGCCGGCCCGTCAAAGGGCTCGGTCAGCGGGGCCTTGCGCAGCGCCTCCATGCTGTTTCCCAACTCACGTACCGCCTTTTCCATCTCGGCCTGCGCGGGCAAACCATCCGCCGTCTGAGCCTCGAAGGTTTGTATACGGAAGAGGTCCATTCCATCGTCGGCGCGCGTCGTGGCAATCACCACCAGCCGCGCCTGTGCGTGCGGCGTCACCACCCGCGAACCCTCCGAAGAGACAAAATAGTCGGTCTCGTTCTGCGCCGCGAAGATCACCATGTTCAGATTCACATCGGGGTAGTCGCGGAAGACAAGCGAGAGCGCGCGAACACGCTGTTCCCAGGCCGCGCGGTCAATCATAACCCGCGGCGCCGGCTTGCCAAGGTAGACCTGGGGCGCTTCCTGGCTGAAGTCCGGCGAGGTATCTTCCTCCTTGGCGCGAACTTCGGCCTCTGTCTTCACGCGCAAGTAGTTCTCCAGCGCTTTTCCGTACCCGGTGTTGGTGGCCAGCCACAGCGACCGCGCCAGCGCCTCCCGGTCGTCCACGAGCGGCAGCGTGGCGCTGGTGACTGCCGAGCTGCGATGCGTGCCATGCGTGTTGTCCAGCTTGGGCTCGCCCAGCCGCACCTGCACGTCGGCAATGCGCATGTGATTGGCCCCGCTGGTGACCAGCGCGCCATACTGCGCCTGAACCACCTCTGCCGACGCGTCGCTCACCGAGTAACTCAGGAAGTAAGGCGGCAACTGCTTTGCGTCACCCTGCTTGCCCAGCGAGGTAAAGGCGCGATTGAGTTCGGCGGTCATCGCGTCCAGCAGCACCGGCGCGGCGGCTTCGGGGGCCACGGCGGGCGATTTATGCTTGCTGGGGTGACTGGGCAGGTTTTTGTTCGCAGGTTGGGAAACAGGGGCGGCCGGTTGCTGCGCCCCGGCAACCAAGGCCAACGCCATCACGACAAAAATCGCGCGGATAACAGCTCTGTTGGCTGTCCGCCTTACAAAGGCAAAAGAAATCTCTCTCATGGTTGAAAAACCCGTTATAAACATCTTCCCATGGAATTGTCTCAGAGTAAGCTACTCAAGGGGAAACGATCTATGACATTTAAGCGCCGAACGCTGTTGACGCTTTGCCTTGCCTTGTTGCTTACTGGCCTCACCCCGAGCCTTTGCTCCGGCCAGCCCGCGCCGGCTCAGCCCACAACGGCCAGCACAACTGTCCCAGCTCAACCCGCCATCACGCAGGCCTACAACCTGCCGCCCGACAAGCTGGCCAAGGCTAAAGCCCTCAGCCGCATCTCCCTTGCCCTGGAGATTGTGGGATCTCTCTGGGGGCTGGCATTTCTCTGGCTGCTGCTCAGCCTTCGCTGGGCCGCCGGCCTGGCTGCCTGGGCTGAGCGTTTGCTTCGCCACCGCTGGATGCAGGGACTGCTCTTCTTTGCCGCGTATCTGGTTATCTCTACCCTGGCAGACCTGCCGCTGGATGTGGCCGGCCACGCGGTCAGCCGCCATTATGGAATCAGCGTTCAAGGCTGGTTAGGCTGGTTTGGCGATCTGGCCAAGGCGCTGGGCCTCTCGCTGCTTTTTGGCACCCCCATTCTGCTATTTTTCAACTGGGTTGTGCGCGTCTCGCCACGCCGCTACTTTGTCTGGATCTGGCTAATCTCGCTGCCGCTAATCGTGCTCTCCGCTTTCGCATCTCCATTTTTCGATCCCATCTTCAACAAATTCGAGCCCCTCATCAAAACTCATCCCGCCTTGGTGACTAAATTGGAAGCTGTCGTCGCGCGCACCGGAACCAAGATTCCGCCTGAGCGCATGTTTCTGATGAAGGCCAGCGTAAAATCCAACGGCCTCAACGCATACGTCACCGGCATAGGCGCAACCAAGCGATTTGTAATGTGGGACACGGCCACCGACCGCCTCCCCGATGACGAAGTTCTCTTTATCTTTGGCCACGAGAGCGGCCACTACGTCCTCAACCACATTCCCAAGAAGCTTGCCGGCTCGACTGCCGGTTTGTTTTTTGTCTTGTGGGCCTGCGCGGGATTTGCCGGGTGGCTGGTGCGCCGCTGCGGCGCTCGCTGGCAGTTGGTCGCGCCCTCCGGCTCAGCCCCGCTCGCCAGCCGCCAGGGTTTTCTGGTGCTGCTCTTCGCCCTCTCGGTATCCGGCATCATTCTGCAGCCGGCAGGCAGCACCTTCAGCCGCCACTTCGAGCACGAAGCCGACATCTACAGCCAGGAGGCCATCCACGGCCTGGTCGCCGACCCGCAGAAGACCGCCGTCTCCGCATTTAATCACTTAGGCGAAGCCTGGCTGGAAGATCCCGATCCCAGCCCCTTCGTCGAGTTCTGGACCTACAGCCACCCCAGCGTACAAAACCGCGCCAACTTTGCGGCACACTATGACCCGTGGGCCAACGGCGGACATGGGAAATTCTTTGACAAATAGGGAACAGGGAACTGAAAAGCACAGCGCCGCAGTTCGTTTTTCTGATTTAGACAAGAAGCGTGAAGGATTAGGATTTGAACATGATTTGGAAGATAATTCTCTGGATTCCCCATCTCCTGTTCTGGGTTGCGTTTGCGTGGATTATCTTCGGTATCGTCGGCATTGGAAGAGTTGGCAACCGAAGACCAGCTCGAGTTCTAGATGAAGGCAGAATCATATTTGCGCCGCACTGGCTCACTATTTGGGCATGGCTGCTGTTTATCGGCTGCATGGCATGGTCCGTCCCCATACTTTCTAAACAAAGTCAGAATAGTCCACTGATGCAACGGTGGAATATTCCATGGAATTTCGTATTCTTAGTGTGTCTAGGGTTGTCTGCAGTTGGGATTTTTTACGACTTACCCGCATCGATCGTCGTTAGCGAGGATGGATTGGAGCAGCTCTATTGGTTCCGTCGGCGCAAGCACATTCACTGGAAAGACATTGTCGAGATCGAAAGCGGCCAGAAGGACCGCATGGTCACGATAACCGGCGCTGATGGCCCGAAGATCATTCACACTGGCTTTTTGGCGGATCGGCCACGCCTGCTCTTGGAAATCAAGCAACACTGCGGTGAGAACCTGCCACCAGATTTTCCCCGTGAACCCATCGACGGCCTATAGAGAGTAGCGGGAACACGGCTATCTCCTGTTCCCAACCTTTACAATTTTTTCATGCAATTTCTATCGATCTTCCGCCGCCGTGTCGATACTTTTCCGCCGGAAGCCATTACCCCGGAGCTGATGGCTCGTGAGACCCAGCTGTTTTCCAACAGCCCCCCTCAAGTCGTACACTGGGATTTCGCTTTTGGAGGAGCGGAATCGCATGGCCTATCCCGCAAATTACCGTTACACCCGCGAGCATGAATGGATTGAGCTCACAGGCTCCATCGGCGCCATCGGCATCACCGATTACGCCCAGAACTCACTCGGCGACATCGTCTACGTGGACCTGCCCAAGGTAGGCGACGCGGTTACCGCCGGCGCCACCTTCGGCTCGGTGGAAAGCGTCAAGGCGGTCAGCGACCTCTACTCGCCCGTCACCGGCACGGTTGAGGCTATTAATGAGGAACTGAAAGACGCGCCCGACAAGATCAACGAAAAACCCCACGAAACCTGGATCATCAAGGTCAAACTGGCCAACCCCGCCGAGTTCAACGCCTTGCTCGACGCCGTTGCCTATGAGGCCTTTATCGCGGAAGAGAGCTAGAAGAGCAGCTTCTAGCTGCTAGCTTTTAGCCTTTAGCTTTTTCATGGGGGCTGGAGGCAGCATTGACTTATCCTTAACTATCTCGGCAGGCCGCAAAATAGCCTGCCCAACAGGCTTTTAGCTAGAAGCTAGAAGCTAGAGGCTAGAAGCTGAAAATGCGCTACCTGCCCAATTCTCCCTTCGAACGCGAAGCGATGCTGGCCGAAATCGGCGCGGCATCCATTGACGAATTGTTTGCCGGCCTGCCCGCCGGGTACCGCCTCAATCGCGACCTGGCCGTGCCCCGCGCGCATGCTGAAAGCGAGATTATCGACTACTTCCGCGCTGCCGGCGCGAAAAATTCGACCGGCTACGCCAGCTTTCTTGGCGCCGGAGCGTATCGTCACTACCGCCCGGCCATCATCGACTCGCTGATTCAGCGCGGCGAGTTTCTGACGAGTTACACGCCCTATCAGGCGGAGATAAGTCAAGGCACGCTGCAAGCTATCTTCGAGTTTCAGACGATGATCGCCGAGTTGACCGGCATGGACGTGGCCAACGCCAGCATGTATGACGGGTCCACCGGCGCGGCGGAGGCAGTGATGATGGCCGTGCGCGTGACAGGCCGCCACAAGGCCGTGGTGGCCGCGACCGTTCATCCCGAGTACCGTGAGGTGCTGAACACTTATACAAAGCATCAGGGCCTGCCCTCGACACTCGCCGGTTATAACAGCAAGACCGGACGCATCGATCTGGCCACACTGGAAGCCAGCGTCACGGACGAAACAGCGGCCGTTCTCGTGCAAAGCCCCAACTTTTTCGGCGTCATCGAGGATATCCCGGCCATCGCTGAAATTGCTCACGCCAAGGGGGCGCTGCTGATCGTTTCCATTGCCGAGGCAATTTCGCTGGGAATCGTTCGCCCGCCAGTCGAGGCGGATATCGTCAGCATGGAGGCGCAATCCTTCGGCGTGGCGCTCAGCTACGGCGGGCCATTTTGCGGAGTCCTCGCGGCCAAAGAGCAGTTCGTCCGCCAGATGCCGGGGCGACTCGTCGGCCAAACTGTCGATGGTTCCGGTTATCGCGGCTTCGTTCTCACGCTCTCCACCCGCGAGCAGCACATTCGCCGCGAGAAGGCCACCTCGAATATCTGCACCAACCAGGCATTAGTCGCGCTGATGGCCACTATCTTCCTTTCGGTTTATGGAAAGGAAGGAATCCGCGAGTTAGCCGAGCATAACCTGGCGAAAGCGAGTTATGCGGCTAAGACGCTCTCCGCCCAGCCAGGAGTGAAACAGTTATTCACCGGCGCGCCGCGCTTCCACGAGTTTGTTTTGCAGACTGAAGAGTCTCCGGCGCTATGGAGCCAGAGGCTGCTCGATGCAAAGATCGTTGGAGGCATTGATTTGAGCCGCTGGTATCCTGAGCTGCGCAATAGCACGCTGTGGTGCGCTACCGAAGTTGTGACGCGCGAACAGATTGACGCCGCGGCCAAAGCACTGGCAGCCAGGCCGAAGACGGCATAGGCAAGTACATCGAGGTTGCCTGGTTTGCGTTTGCGAATGGAGTGCGCAGATGTTTGAAAGCTTCAAATCCGCGGTATTCAACCGGCAACGCAGGAAATGGGAAAAGTTGCGGAGGCGTGGCAAGCGATCTTTCATTGTGCGCAGGGGAGTGCTGCGGTGGGGCGGCATTGTGGGTTTCCTGACCGTGTTCGCGCATCTTTGTACTTGCCACGGGAAGGCCGATTGGTGGTTTGTCTTAAGCGCGCTGATTGCTTGTCCTTTCGCCGGATATCTTTGGGCGCGGAGCATATGGTATGTGAACGAGAGGCGTTATGGATATATCGCAAAATCGCCGATACGAGGGTAAGGCTTTGGGATTGGCTTTGTAACAGGGCACGACTTTAGTCGTGCCGAAAGAAGTGGAAAAGGATTGGGCTTTAGCCCCTGCTATAGCGAAACCGAACCGCAACTCCAAACCGGAAGATGCGCTCTCACCCGCCCGGACATTTTTAGCCACGACAAACAAAAGCATGGGACGACATCTATTGCAGTCAGAGCGAAATGCAGGTCTTCTAATCGATGTGCTACGTTCGCATTTGGCGGCGCGAAAGTTCAAATTGCACGATTTTGTCATCATGCCCGATCATGTGCATCTGCTTTTGACAGTCGAAGGCGGCATGACCATCGAAAAGGCGATGCAATTGATCAAGGGTGGATTCTCTTATCGCTTAATCAAGGAATTCGGCTATCAGGGAGAAGTGTGGCAACGAGGTTTTTCCGAGATACAGGTACTTAACAAAGAGAGTTTTCTGCAACATCGGACCTATATTGCCATGAATCCGGTGAAGGCGGGACTCGTAGATTCTTCCGAAAAGTACCCGTATTGCTTTGAATTTTTAGCAAAGATGAAGGCGGCAGGGGCTAAAGCCCAGGAAATTAAGATGGAAGCGTTGCGGCACGACTGAAGTCGTGCCCTGTTACAAAGCAGAATATTGCAGGAAATATGAGCGAGGTTTGAACAATGGCAGCATCTGAAGATTCGGTTTCACGCATCAACGGCAAAGTTCGATCCCACCCGACGCAGAACGAGGCTCTGCTCTTCGAGAAGTCCTCGCCCGGCAAGCGCGCCTACATGCTGCCCCCGCTGGATGTGCCCGCAGTTGACGCCGCATCCTTGCTCGGCGCGGCGCAACGCACCACGCCAGCGGAGCTCCCCGAACTGAGCGAGATCGAGATTATCCGCCACTTTACGCGTCTCTCAACGTGGAATTACGCCATTGATTTGGGAATGTATCCGCTGGGTTCCTGCACCATGAAGTACAACCCGAGAGTGAATGAGTTAGTGGCCCGCATCGAGGGATTGGCTGAAGCGCATCCTTACCGGCCCGATTCTCTGGCGCAAGGCTCGTTGGAAGTGATCGATCTGTTGCAGCGCTGCCTGCTTGAAATCACCGGCATGGACGCGATCACTTTGCAGCCGGCGGCCGGCGCGCATGGCGAGTTTACGGGAATCCTGCTGGTGCGCGCATGGCACACGTCGCAGGGCAATCCGCGCAACAAAATTCTTATTCCAGATTCGGCGCATGGCACTAATCCGGCTACCGCGGCCACCTGCGGCTACACGGTCGAGAATCTGAAATCAAACCCCGAGGGAGGCATTGACCTGGAAGCGCTCACCCGGCAGGTTGATTCGGAAACCGCCGCGCTGATGCTGACCAATCCCTCGACGATTGGAGTTTTTGAAAGCCAGATTGCGAAGATCGCCGAGATTCTCCATGCGAAAGGCGCGCTGCTGTACATGGACGGCGCCAACATGAATGCTCTGGTGGGCAAGGCGCGGCCGGGCGACTTCGGCGTGGATGTGATGCACCTGAACCTGCACAAGACCTTCTCCACTCCTCACGGAGGCGGCGGTCCCGGCTCCGGTCCTGTGGCCTGCAAAAAGTTACTGGAGCCGTTTCTGCCGACGCCGGTATTGGTGAGGAAGGCGTCTGAATCCCAGGTCCCCAAGAGCGAGGGACCTGGGGCACCCGGCTGTGTGCTTGGCTGGGATTACGACCGGCCGCAATCGGTAGGCCGGGTTCGCGCTTTCTATGGCAACGTGGGAATGTTCATCCGCGCCCTGGCTTACATCCTGGCCAACGGCCCCGATGGCCTGCGCCAAACCACGGAAGACGCTGTACTCAATGCCAACTACATCCGCGCCAAGCTACAGGATGTTTTTGAGTTACCCTACAAGACCGCGTCGATGCACGAGGTGGTCTTCAGCGACAAGCTGCAATCAGCCAAAGGAGTCAAGACCGGCGACATCGCCAAGCGGCTGATCGACTACGGTTTCCATCCCTACACGGTCAGTTTTCCGATGATCGTTCATGGCGCGCTGATGATCGAGCCAACGGAGAGCGAGTCGCTGGAGGAGCTAGACCTGTTCATTGATGCCATGCGCGCCATCGCTCGCGAGGTCGAAGAGACGCCGGAGCTGGTGAAGACCGCGCCGCATTCAACCCGTGTGGGAAGAATGGACGAGGTGCAAGCGGCACGCAAGCCGATTCTGCGCTGGAGACATACGGCGTAGTACCAGATCGGGTTCTCCGCGCCTCCCAACGAACAAGACGGAATCAATGAGTGGATTTGTAGATAAAGACAGCAAGTTAGCTTCCGCTTCGCGGAAATCGCGAGTTAGCAGGTTAGAGTCTGTTATTAACTTCATGCGAAAGTCCTGACGAGGTTAGCCAGCATGAGGATGGCGAAGGCCAGGTAGTGCAGCGCGGCCAACGTGGATGCGAGCCGTTCGTAATCTCTGGCCAAACGGCGGAAGCGCGCGGCCCAGGCGAAGCTGCGCTCCACCACCCAGCGCCGCGGCAGCAGCACAAATCCGCGCTTGGCTTCGGTATGCTTGACCACCTCCAGCCGGATGCCGTGTTTCTCGGCGGCCTGGGCGGCGTTTTCGCCGGTGTAGCCTTGATCGACATAGGCCAGTTCCACTTGCTCGCCGGTGATTTGTTGCACGGCCTCGGCCAGCGTATCGACTTGCGCGCGGTCCTGCTCGTCGGCGGCCGTCACATGCAGCGCCAGCAAGTGGCCTAGCGTGTCGACGGCCGCGTGAACCTTCGATCCTTTGCGCCGCTTGGCGCCGTCGTAACCGGCGCGCGCGCCCGATTCCGGCGTCGACTGTAGCGTGCGGCTGTCGAGAATCATAGCGCTGGGCTGTGGCTTGCGGCCCGCATACTCGCGCAGTAATTGACGCAGGTCTTCGACCATGGTTTCAAAGCAACGGGCGTCGATCCAGCGCCGCATCTGTTGATAGACCACATGCCATGGCGGCAGATCGTTGGGCAGCATACGCCAATGGCAGCCGGTCTTGGCAACATAGCGCAACGCGTTGAAGACTTGGCGTAATGGATACTGGCGTTGCTCGGCATCCTCGCGGCATAGCGTCAGGTAGGGAACAACAAAGGCCCATTCTTCGTCGCTCACATCTGTCTGGTAGCCCAGGCGGTCTCGATTTCCCATGCCTCTATGGTCGCCGCAGATGGCCCTTTCGCCCATCCCATTGCAAACAAAGGGATATAGTTAATAACAGGCTCTAGTGAATTGCCTGGCTGTTGCGATACAACTCCTCCAGAGCATCGCAGGCGGTGCGGACGCCATCCTCGCGGTTTAGCAGCTGGGCCACACTCTCGGCTCGCTGGGCCAGCAGTGGAGAGGCCAGCATCTTCTTTAATCTGCGCGTGACCCGCCACGGCTTATAGTTGGAGCGTTGAATGACACGCGCCACCTTCAACCGCTTCATTCGCCGGGCATTGTCGGGCTGATCGTGTGAATAAGGCATGATGAGCATCGGCTTGCCCGCGCGCAGGCATTGCGCCGTCGTTCCCACGCCACCCTGATGCACCACCATCGAAGCGCGGCTGAAGAGCTTGGAGTACGGCGCATACTCGGCCACACAGATGGACTGCGGCAGTGGTGTCTTCAACTGATTGCGCGGATCTGAGCCGATCAGCAACACGGCGCGAATTCCCAGCTTGATGGCGGCCTTGGCAGAAACCTCGAAGAAATCCCCGGCAGACAACACCGCCGCCGAGCCCAGCGTGAAGACCACCGGAGGCGGTCCTTCATTGAGGAATTTTTCCAGGTGAGGAGGCAGCTCCTTGATGCCGAAGTCGGCATCGAAGTAACAGAAACCGGTAATCAACGTGTTTTTAGGCCAGTCTTTTTGTTCTACGCCCAGCGCGCGTGAAAACAGGGCCAGCACCAGATTAGGCGAGTGCTTGGCGTCGAAAAGCGGATTGGCGCCTCTGGGCAACCCCATTTCGCGACGCAGCTCGTAGATCGGCTCCGGCCACTTGCGGGTCACAAACCGTGCTACCCGCTTGATGACTTTGCCGAAGCCCGGCACTGCTTTGTCGGCCCTCGCCAGCCGCGGATATGGAGGCAGCACCGGCGGGTCGAAAGCGGAGAAGAAGGAGAGCGGCGCCAGCACATAGCTGGCCCAGGGAATTCCCGTCACCTCGGCCACCAACGGCCCGGCGTAGTTCAGTTCTCCCAGCAGCAGCAGGTCGGCGCGTTCGGGACGGGTGGCCGCATCCAGCAAGTCGTCGTAGGTTTGGCGCAGCACGGGGAAAAGAAAATCCCTCAACCCATGCTCGGTGCCGTTCTTGATGTCGTAGACCATCTCCGCAAGGATGGTGTTGGTGGGATCGATGTCCGGCCGGACGGGGTGGAATTCGAGCCCCAGCGGCCGAATTCTTGACTCGTACACAGGCGGCAGCGCCATTACCGGCACATGCCCGCGCCGCTTCAGTTCCAGAGCAATGGCAATCAACGGATTGCTGTCGCCGAGGGTGCCGATATTGGAGAGAATAATACGCAATTTGAAGTCCCGTGGCCGTTTGGGCCTCAACTATGAGAATAATGCATTGAAAACTGTGGTAACCCGCAATATAAGAATCAGTTCCCGTTTTTATTCGAATCTTCACAGGATCGGATCGAACGATAAAGAAATGCGCGAAATCGCCGATTCTCCCAGTAGTGATCAACCGATCCAATGCGTGGGCGCTCGCCCTGGTGCTGTTCGTGTGCGTGACGCTGCGCGCGCAGGAGTACAGCTTCCGGTTTTTCGGGGTCGCCGATGGGCTGAATAACCTGTCGGTGCGGTCCGTCTTCCAGGACCGCACGGGCTTTTTATGGGTCGCCACGGTTAATGGATACTTCCGTTACGACGGAGAGCGATTTGAAGCATTTGGGGCGGCGCAGGGAGTACCGTCCAGCCCGGGCGCCGCTTTTGGCGACGCACCAGACGGCTCCTTGCTAGCAGGCGGTTCCTTCGGTCTTCTCCGTCTGCGCGGGAACCGATTCGAGAAGGTTTCCGGCCCCTTCAAGAGCGTTGGTGAGTTGCAGGGAATCCAGGCGGATGGGAAGGGGCATACCTACATCAACACGGAATATGGGTTGATGGAGCTTTCCATGGAACCGGGCAAGGATGAATTTGCGGTTCATCCGATTTCGCCTCCCGAGGGCACTCCCGTGACCACGGTGAATGGCGTGCCAGAGGCTGGCGGCCTTCTGATCGATGGGGACGCGATCTGGTACGGATGCGGAGTGGCGCTTTGCCACCTGGAAAATGGCAAGACTCGAGTTTATGGAACCGAGAGCGGGCTTCCGGCTCATGCCGTAGTGGTCATCCTGAAAGATCGCAAGGGGAGTCTCTGGCTGCGCTTGCGGAGCGCGGGGGTGCTTGTCTTGCCGGCTGGCCAGAGCCAGTTCCGCAGACCGATTCTCCCCAATCCAAATCTGAACATCGGCGGTATTCCGTCGATCGATGCCGATGGGCAGGTCCTTCTTCCTTTGCCGGATGGAATGTTGATGGGAGATGAGCAGGGGTGGCGAAGGATTGACCACACGACGGGGCTGCGCGGAGCACCCTACAGAGCATTCGAGGATCGCCAGCACTCTCTATGGTTCTACACGACAGGCCGGGGATTAGTGCAGTGGCGCGGCTACCGGGAATGGGAGAACTACTCCTCGGCCAGCGGGCTGGTGAGCGATGCGGTGCTCACGATTCTGCCGCAGCCTAATGGGCTGATCTGGTTGGGCGCAGAGGGCGGCCTGCTGCGCGGAGAACGGCGGAAAGATGGCATCAGGTGGGAGAAGATTGCGGGTTTTGAAGGGATCAACGTAAACGTCGTGCGCGAGGGCCCCGACGGAGCGTTATGGATTGGCACTGAACCGAAAGGTATCGCGCGGATGGACGCGCGCACCGGCAGGTTTAAGTGGCTGGGTGATGCTCATGATCAGGCAAGGGGAATATACGCGCTGCGCTTTGACCATCAGAAGCGATTATGGATTGGGACAGATTTGGGCCTCTTTATGGCCAAGGCTCCGTATCAGAAGATCGTGCATGTCTCCGAACTTCCCTCTGTGCGAATACGGGCGGTTGTCGAGGGGAGCGAAGGCACCATCTGGGTGGGCGGTATAGGCGGGCTATTTTCGTTGACCGGCGCGGACTGGAAGCATTGGACCAAAGCCGATGGGCTGAGGGATCAACAGATACTCTCTCTGGGCGTTGGCACACAAGGGAAGATCTGGGTTGCCTATCGCTTCAGCAGCGGAATGGATCGCGTTCAGTTGCGCCCGAATGGGTTGGCTGTAGAGAAGCACTTTGAAAGACCGGGTTCGGATGCGATCGTGTATTTCATCGAACCCGACACCCTGGGTCATATGTGGGCGGGCACCGATCACGGCGTAGATATGTGGGACGGCGTGCGTTGGAACCACTATGGGATGAGCAATGGATTGGTCTGGGACAACTGCAGCCAGAACGCTTTTGCCGTGGAGCCGGATGGCACCGTCTGGATCGGTACCAGCGGCGGCCTGTCGCGTTTCAAGCCGCGCCGACGCCAAGGTCCGGAGATGCCAATCAAGGTGGTATTCTCCGAGCTTCTGATGGGAGGGACGGATGTCACCGGCCAGAGCCATCCATCCTTCGATATGCATACTAACTCCTTGTTGGCGCACTTCGCGGCGCTGAATGCGACTCGCGAGAATGCGGTCGTCTTTCGCTACCGCATGGAGGGGGCCAGTTCCGCCTGGACCGAGACGACGGACCGTGAACTGCGATTTGCCCAGTTAGCGCCCGGGGATTACCGGCTGGAGATTGAAGCACAGAATGGAGATGGCGTGTGGCGTGCGGACAGGGCTGAGTTCGCTTTCAAAATTCTCACGCCATGGTACCGGACGTGGTGGTTTTTCACCCTATGCGGGCTGATTCCTCTTTGCGGGGCTTGGGGATTTTTCCGATTCCGGATGGCCGCTGCGCAGCGGAGGGAGAATGGACTCCAGCTTCTGGTGGAGGCGCAGAAAACGATTCAAAACCTGGCTTTTTATGACCCGCTGACCGAACTTCCTAACCGCCGGATGCTGTTGGACCGGCTGCGCATGGCGTTGGCCTCGAGCGCTCGCAGCGGCCGATTGCGAGCACTGTTGTTTTTGGATCTGGATAAGTTCAAAAAGTTGAACGATTCGTTTGGCCATCAGGCTGGCGACCTTCTGCTTAAGGAGACCGCGCAACGGCTGACCGCCGCGACTCGCGAGACCGATACTGTAGCGCGGTTAGGTGGGGATGAATTTGTAGTGCTTCTGGAGAACCTGAGCGAGAGCCCCGAGGAGACTGCGGCGCAGGCGGAGAGAATAGCAGAAAAGATTCTTGCCGTAATCAGCCAGCCCTATTTGTTTGCCGGTCACGAGTGCTTCCTCACTGCCAGCATTGGAATCACGGTTTTTGGAATTCAGAAGGAGGGCACGGAAGAGGTCTTGCAACAGGCTGATATCGCCATGTATCAGGCCAAGGCGGAAGGACGCAATACGGTGCGGTTCTTCGCGCCGGAGTTGCAGGTTGCCATCAATGCCCACACTGCGATGGAGGAAGAGTTGCGCATGGCGATCAAGCAGGAACAACTCCAGCTCTACTATCAGCCCCTGGTGGATAGCGGCAAGGTGATCGGCGCCGAGGCGCTGGTGCGCTGGATGCATCCCCGGCGCGGCATATTATTCCCTGACACGTTTATTCCCTTGGCCGAGGAGACCGGG
>Ga0326728_10018365_pt1 | contig 13797 bp, 11 predicted proteins | sample MB3enrmetagenome_FD_207602 | JGI IMG/M metagenome (GOLD analysis project Ga0326728, IMG submission 207602) | Lab enriched peat soil microbial communities from McLean, Ithaca, NY, United States - MB31MN | ecosystem: Environmental > Terrestrial > Soil > Wetlands > Peat | place: USA: New York... | reverse complement strand
TCGCGTCGAGCGATTCCCCGGTCATTTCTGCGACCGCTTTCACGTGTCCGGTGTTTTCGGCGATGAGGATCAGGACAACCGGCGCCATCAAGAGGATCGGTCCGATCGCGAAGGTCGGATGGTTGAAGGGCGGCAGACCGAACCACGATGCATCGTAAAGCGCCGCGACCGATTTCGGATCGAGTCCGCCGGTGATCGCCGCGATTATCCAGCTCACGAGGACGCCGGCGAAAATCGAAATGCGTCCCAGGAACCCTTTCGACGTCGCCGCGATCACGAGAATGACGAGCATCGTCAGGAGCGAGTAGCCCCAGTTGCTTGCAGCGCTCTTGGCCGCCACGCTCGCGAGATTCAAACCGATCAGGGCTACGATTGAGCCGGTCACGACCGGCGGCATGAGGCGGTTGATCCACTGGTGACCGATCTGATTTACGATCAAGCCGATCAGGAACAGCAGAAGTCCTGCTGCGAAGATACCAGTCAGCGCGAGGCCGATGTTCTTATCGGCGCCCATGCTTGCGATCACCGGACTGATGAACGCAAAGCTCGACCCGAGATAACTCGGGATTTTGTTCCTCGTAACCACGAGGAACACGAGCGTTCCGATGCCGCTGAAGAGGATCGTCGTTGTCGGCGGAAACCCGGTGATGAGCGGCACCAAGAACGTGGCGCCGAACATGGCTATCACGTGCTGCATGCCGATGCCGATCGTCTGCGGCCATGGGAGCCTTTCATTCGGCGCAACGACTCCCCCCGCCGGGACTAATTTCCAAAGCATCTCTGTACCTCCTCCGCTTCGCGTTCCCTTCCTCCGGCTTGGCGAGAGATTCGCCGAAGCCGGCAAGGCACGACCTCGATCTATTCAAAGACGAATATGTTGACCGGCGCTCCCGGGCGGTCGTCGGACTCCTCGACTCGGCTGTTCAGCTTCATGCCGACAGCGGGTTCGGCGACGCCGATCCTGCCGGAGGCGCGCAAGCCGTTGTCGAACTCGGCGATGCCAAAGAGCAGGAACTTGACGTTGTAGCCATCGGGAAGATTCCACACCCGCGTCCACGACAGCAGCTTGACCGGCCCTTCCAAGGGAAAGGCCTCCCAATTCGCGCCCGTGACCGGATCGCGCCGCGACGAACACTTGGCGCAGATCATCGGGGCTGGATAATAGGTCGACCCGCATGCGCAACACCGGTACGCCAGGATCTCCGGCGTCTTGACGTCGTAGGCGCTGAAATCAATCATGAACGCTAAGTTCCCTTCATAGTGCGCGGCGGACGATTCGATCGCCCCGTCGCGCGCGACTTAGCGTCGCGGGGGGCGCCGAAGCGGCGTCCTAGGCGACGACGCGGGTGCACAGATGCTCGCGCATCGCTTTCACGACGCGTCCCTCATGGGCGATGATCGCTTCCTTGCCGCCCTTCTCGACGTATTCGACCGCCCCCTCGATCTTGGGCCCCATGCTGCCCGGCGGGAACTGCCCGGCCTCGAGATAGGCGCGCGCTTCTGTCGCGGTCATCAGGTCGATCGGCCGCTGGGTGGGCTTGCCGAAGTCGAGGCAGACGCGCTCGACGCCGGTGAGGATGACGAACAATTCGGCGCCGAGGTTGTAGGCGAGCAGCGCGGCGGTGGCGTCCTTGTCGATCACGCCTTCGGTGCCGACGACGGAGCGCGCGCCGTAGCTCACCGGAATGCCGCCGCCGCCGCCCGCGATCACCACGGTCTCGTTTTGCACGAGGAGCTTGATGGCGCGCAGCGGCAGCACGTGCAGCGGCTTCGGCGAGCACACCACGCGGCGGTAGCCGCGCCCGGAGTCCTCGACGATCGCCCAGCCTTCGTCGCGCCTGAGCTTCTCGGCCTGCTCGCGCGTGTAGAACGGGCCGATCGGCTTGGTCGGCTTGCTGTAGGCGGGGTCGTTGGGGTCGACCACCACCTGGGTCAGCACCGTCGCCACCTCGCGCTGCATCTTGTCCTCTTCGAGGACGGTGCGCATCGCCATCTCGAGCATGTGCCCGAGCAGCCCTTGCGTCGTCGCCACGGCGACGTCGAGCGGCGGCACCGGCAGGATGTCGCGCGCCTTCTCGAACTGCAGGAGCAGGTTGCCGACCTGGGGCCCGTTGCCGTGGACGAGAACGATCTCGTAGCCGCGGTGCATGATCTCCAGCATCTGCCGGCAGGTGCTCTTGGCCTTCTCCATCTGCGTGTGGAACGATCCGTCGTCCCCCGCCTGGAGGATGGCGTTGCCGCCGAAAGCGACCACGGCGATCGGTCGCGGCATGGAAGGGCTCCTAGTCCTTGGCGCAGATGGTGGCGACGACGTTGTTGCCGAAACCGCCGAAGTTGACGGCCATGCCGTACTTCGGGTCCTTCACCTGACGGCCCGGCTCGACCTCGCCGCGCAGCTGCCGCGCGAGCTCGACGATCTGCGACACGCCGGTCGCGCCCACCGGGTGGCCCTTGGCCTTGAGCCCGCCCGAGGGGTTGATCGGCAGCCGTCCGTTGATGGCGGTCGCGCCCTCGCGCACCGCGAGATACGCCTTGCCGCGCTCGAACAGGCCGAGCTCCTCGCTGATCGCCAGCTCGAGGATGACGAAAGCGTCGTGCAGCTCGGCGAACGAGATGTCCTTCGGGCCGACGCCCGCCATTGCGTAGGCCTTCTCGCCGGCGATGCGCACCGCGTCGAGATAGAGCGGGTCCCTGCGGTTGTGGACGCAGTGGGTGTCGGTGGCCGAAGCGACGCCGGCGATGCGCACCGGCTTCTGCTTGAACAGCTTCGCCTTGGGCGAATCCATGTTCGCCAGCACCAGCGCCGCCGCGCCATCAGTGACCGGGCAGGTCGAGTAGATGCGCAGCGGCTCGGCGACATAGTTGTTCACCACATGCGCCGTCGCGCTGTCGGCGATCGCCTCGATCGTGCACGGCGTCTGCACATGCGCGTATTTGTTCAAGGCGCCGTTGGCGTGGTCCTTGACCGCGATCAGCGCCAGGTCGCGCTCGGTGCAGCCGTAGCGCTCCATGTACAGCCGGGCGAACATGCCGCCGAAGCTCGGCAGCGTGAGGCCCATGGCGTATTCGGCCTCGGTATGGAGCATGGTCGCGACGACGTCGGTCGCGCGCCAGCCGGACACCTTGCGCATGATCTCGCCGCCGACCACCAGGGCGACGTCCGCCATGCCGGAGGCGATCGCCATGTAGCCGACCTTGACCGCGCTCGCGCCGGAGGCGGGGCCGTTCTCGACCAGCTCGGCGGGAACGGGCTCCATGTCCATCCGGCTGACGAGCGAGGAGGCCACCGAGGTCTGGTTGCAGAACAGCCCGGAGGCCATGTTGCCGACGATGACCTGATCGACTTCGCGCCGCTTCTCGAGAATGCCGGCGTCGATTAGCGCGTCGGTGGCGGCGTAGGCCATCACGTCGGCGAGGTCGTACTCGCTCGAGTTGCCGAAGCGGGTGTGGCCGACGCCGACGATTCCGATCCTGGCCGACATTCCGCTCACCTCTTGAATCCCGGAATCTGCGGGTACTCGTTGGGCATCTTGAGCTTGCTGGCGGTGGCGAGGATCGCCGGCGGAACCGGGCGCACCCCGGTGCACTTGCTCGCCTTCACCGCGTCCCACAGCTTGCGGGTGAGGGCGAAGGTCGGCACGCCGCCGAGCTCGTGGCGCACGTCCGGATAGAGATGCGAGCGGTCCTCGAGCTCGTACTCGATCATCCACCGCCGCCAGCCGTTGGGGCTCTCGGCGACGATCCAGACCTCGTCGGCGCCCTGGAACTCGATGTGGTCCTCCATCTTGGCGGCGAACAGCTGCGCGCCGACGCGCAGGCCGCGCTTGATGGTGAGGGTGTGCAGGCTCATACCGAGCTTGGGGCTGACCGAGCGGCTGGTGACGATGCCGGCGATGACGCCGTCGATCGCGCCGACCAGCACGAACTCGTTGGCGGTGCGATAGCGGTACCAGCCGAGCAGCTCCTCGTACATGCGCGCGGCGACGATGTCGTAATAGTCGGCCGGCACGCCGATCAGCGGATAGACCGTGCCGAGCAGGACGCCGACTTCCTCGCGCTTGGCCTCGCGCACCACCATGATCTCGCCGTTGGCGAGGGTGATCATCTTGGCGGGGTAAGGCGTGATGGGGAGCGCAGGCGGCCGCAGTTTGGCTTCAATTGGGTCGATGGCCATTATCTAAAACCTCTGTTTCGAGCGAGGGGCCGCGCGCCCCCCGGGGTCGACGGCGCGCCGCCTCGCGTGAGGTCGCGCGCGACGCGCCGACAATTCGAGTCCGTCACTTCCTGCGCGCTTCGGCGTGCAGCTTCGGGTTGGCGGCGCCGGCGATGTCGCCGAACTTGGTCAGCGCGCAGTTCGCCTTCTTCGCCATCAGCTCGGCGTGCCGCTCGTCGTCGACGAAGGCGACGATGCGGGAGATGCATGATTCCCCGTCGACGAAGCGCCAGGGGAAGCAGCCGATCACCGCGCGCTGATTGAGCAAGAGGTCGATGTCGCCGCCGACGCACTCCGCGTGGATGATGCCGTGGTTGAACATCTCCAGGTGCATGAGCTGGTACTTGTCGGCGGTGAACACCTCGTCGAGCGTCTTGCCGTACTTCTTGACGAAATGCGCGTCGCATTCCTTCGCCTGGGCGGGCATCCAGTCGCGGATCTTGGTGTTCATCGGATGGTCGGCGCTGCCGCAGTCGACGCCGATCCAGCGCAGCTTCTTCTTTTTCGCCCAGTCGGCGAACTCGCGATCCGGGCCGGGGTGCTTGATCATGTAGCGCACTTCGTCGGCCGTCGGCTGGTCCCAGCCGTAGTGATGGTAGCCGGTGTGGACGATGAGGATGTCGCCCTCCTTCACCTCCACCCGCTCGTCGACCATCTTCGAGGTGTAGAGGTCGTAGTCGCCGCAGACGTCGGAGAGATCGACCACCGCGCCTTCGTGCATCAGGAAGTCGAGCTCGAGGCCGGCGATGTCCTTGCCCGGCGTATAGAAATGAATCTCGCCGTCGAGGTGGGTGCCGACGTGGTTCGAGTGCGTGACCACCTGGCCGTTGGCGCCGTTGGGAGCGAGCCGCTTGAAGTACTGGACCTGAAGCGGAATGTAGGTGGGCCAGGGCGGCGTGCCGACGCCGAGCGGGATCGTCAGATCGACAGGTTTCATGGGACGCTCCTCGATGAGGTTGGAGCGGCGCCGTAGACCTTGGCGAAGGCGAGGACGGCGTCGCGGAAGCAATTCTGCGGCGGCTTGACCAGCCCGGCGCCGACCTGGCCGACGCCCGGCTCCTTATGGGCGATGCCGGTGTTGATCACCGGCAGGATGCCCGTCTCGACCACTTTGCGCACGTCGACGCCGCTCGGCGAGCCGCGGAAATCGAGCGCCGGAATCTGGTAGGCTTTGTTCTCCGCCAGAGTGATCTCGTACATGCGGGTGGTGTAGGCGATGGCGTCCCGGGGGGCGCCGCCGACGAACTTCACGATCGCCGGCGCGGCCGCCATGCAGAAGCCGCCGATGCCGGCCGTCTCGGTGATCGTCGAATCGCCGATGTCGGGCGCCGCGTCGGCGGCGGAGAAACCCGGCAGATAGAGACCCTCGACCATCGACGCCGGCCCGGTGAACCAGCGGTCGCCGAGGCCGGAAATCTGGATTCCGAACTCGGTGCCGTTGCGCGCCATGGCGACGATCATCGAGCTGCCGTCGACGCCGCGCGCGGCGTCGAGCGCGCACTTGCACGACGGCATCGACAGGTTGAGGAAGAAGTGGTCGTTGGCGTTGACGAAGTTGAGGATCCGCACGATCCGCTCGACCGGCTCGCCGAGCTGGACGAGACTGGCGGCGAGCTCGCGAATGATCAGCGAGGTGCCGGCGCGGTTGCGGTTGTGGCCCTCGTCGCCCATCTGCAGCGCCTGGGCGATGACGTTTCTCATGTCGATCGGGCCGTGCAGCTTCAGCGCCTTCTTCATCACGGGATAGAGCTCGGTCTCGATCCAGCGCAGGCGCGCGAGCACGTCTTCGGAGAAGGCGCCGTAGCGCAGCACCTTGCCCAGACCCTCGTTGACCGTGCAGAAGGCGCGGTTGCCGAAGGCGGCGTTCTCGAGGATCCACACCGGCATCTTCGCGGTGACGACGCCCGCCATCGGGCCGACGGCGCCGAGGCTGTGGCACGGCTTGAACGCGATCTCGCCGGAGGCGGCGAGCGCCTCCGCTTCGGCGCGGTCCTTCGCCAGGCCCTGGTAGATGAGGCCGCCGATCACGCCGCCCCGCATCGGGCCGCACATCTTGTCCCACGTCACCGGCGGGCCGGAGTGCAGCACGGTGGTCGGCGTCATGCCGGGAACGACCTCCCCGGCGACGCCGATGTCGATCAGCGTCGGCTTGGCGGCGAGCAGGATCTTGACCGCCTTCTGGTTGGCGGCGTCGACGTCGGTCGAGCCGCTGGCGATGCGGTCGAGCGCGTCGAGAACGACGGCGTCGCCGCCCGCCGGCGGCCGCCAGTCGACTTGGACGACCTCGGCGCCGGCTGCCGTTAGGTTCTCGGCGAAGGAGGCGAGACCGAGATTGACTACCGACAGCCGGCTCTTGAACAACGCCGACACGGGCTCGACGCGCGATTGCTCAGCCATGACGTGGCTTCCCTTCCGAGCGCGCCCAGACTCGTTCGAGAATCTTGGTCGCCAACAGGCACGCCTGGTGGTTCGAGGGCATGACGACGCAGTCGGCCGACTCGAGCTTCGCCCTCTGCAGCGCGAAGTCCTGCGGATCGCCGCCCGTGCCGGTGATCGAAGCGACGACCGGCAGATAGCCGCCGCGCTGGCGCGCCGCCTCGCGCATCGCCTCGACGGCGGGCGCGATCGCGCCGGCCGGATCCTCGTGCGAGCCGTAGCCGATCACCACGTCGACGACGACCACGGCGATCTCGGCGTCGTCGCGCTCCGCCAGCATGCGCTCGACGCGCGCGCCGGGGTCGATCATCGGATGGGGACGTCTGACGGTGAAGGCGTCGTCGCCGAGGTCGACCACCGTATGGCCGACCGAGCGGCGCGGATCGGCGAGCACGAAGCGGGGATCGGTCTGGTTGTTGGAATAGACGGCGCCGGCGATGCGGCGCGCGACGATCCACGCCTCGTCGGCGAGCGTGCCGCCGGTGAAGTAGCCGCGCAGGTAGCGTTGCGACGGCGCGACGGCGCGCGTTTCGCGCTCGATGATCGCCTCGATCTCGGCGGCGGGCGCCGCGAAGTCGCGCGGCTCGTAGCGCTCGCCCTTGGCCAAGGCGACCGCCATCGCCGCGGTTTCCTCGAGATTGGCGGCGAAGCGCACGACCGAGCCGGGGCGGTCGGCTTGCGGCGCCGCGCCGACGAAATAGGCCACGGCGGGCTTGCCGGCGCGATCGAGCGCGGCGACCACGCGCTCCGCCACGGATTCCGCCGGCGGCTTGGAGATGATGACGATGACCTTGGTGTCGTCGTCGCCGGCGAGCGCCTCGATTCCCATCAGCGTCGTCGCGCCGCCCACCCGCTCGTTGTTCAGGTCGCGGCCGCCGGCGCCGATCGCCTGGCTGACGCCCGACCCGGCGCGGTCGAGGAGACAGGTCACCTCCTGAATGCCGGTCCCCGAGGCGCCGACGACGCCGACGGGACCGCGCCTGACCACATTGGCGAAACAGAGCGGCATGCCGTTGATGATCGCGGTGCCGCAGTCGGGCCCCATCACCAACAGGCCCTTGCGCCGGCCGAGCGACTTCAGCGCGATCTCGTCGTCGAGCGAGACGTTGTCGGAGAACAGCATGACATGCAGGCCGCTCTCGAGCGCCTTGCGCGCCTCGCGCGCGGCGTAGGCGCCCGGCAGCGAGATGACCGCGAGATTGGCGTCGGGCTCGACTTTCAGCGCGGCGGCGAGCGTCGTCGGCGCGACGTGAACGCCCTCGCCGGTCGCCGCCTTCGACTTGCGGGTCAGCGCCTGCTTGGCCGCCGCGACGGCGGCTTTGGCGGCGTCGGCGGTCTCGCAGTCGACGGCGATGACAAGATCGTTGGGGGTCGCTTCCTTAAGCGCGGCGGCCGAGAAGCCCTGCGACCGCAGCAGGTCGAGGTTCATCGGCGTGCCCATGGCGACGGTCGCGTCGCGCACGCCGGCGGTCTTCTTCACCTCCCCGCTGATCAGCATGAGGAAGACGGAATCGTAATAGGAGTCTTTTTCTACGAGTATTTCTTTCACGTCTACGCCTCGCCGTTGATGCTCGGCTGTTCGGCGCACCGGGAAAGGCGTTCCCCCGCGTCTTTGCGCACAATGCTGTATACGATCTTGTGTGCGAGGTCAATGCGCGCGCGACGGCGCGCCCAGCCGTCGCTCGCGGACGAGGACCGAGCCGACAAGGGCGAGAATGCGCGGCGCTGCGCCGACTTAGGTCGCGGCGGCGCTCGCCGGGCGACCATCGCGCGACGATTTGGCGCACGCGCGTCGCCCGTCGCCGAACAAAACCGCGCGGAGCGCAACCGAGCGAAAACGCGCGGCGACCACGCCAGTCGTGCGAACCTGACGTTTGACGCCGCACCCGATCAGGAGCCTGACGGCGGGAGGAGTCTCAGGCCATCTTTCGCGCTCGATCCTATTCCGCCTCCCGGCAGGACCGCATCGAACGATCGGAATCCGCCCTTCTACGACATCCCGCTCGCGCGCCGCGTGTCAGACTTTGACCCTTAGAGCGACGACCACCGCGCGCTGAAATCGTCGCACAGCGCCTTGAAGACCTTGCGGCGCGGCGCCAGCGCGGCGATCAGCGCCGGGTCGGGCTCGACGCGCTCGCGCACATGCGTCATCGCCGCGACCGCCGTCTCCAGATCGGGATGGAGCCCGACCGCGACCGCGGCGACGATCGCCGCGCCGAGCGCGCCCAGCTCCTCGGTGGCGGCGAGCTCGAGCGGCAGCTCGAGCGCCGCGGCGAAGATCTTCAGCCACGGCCGGCTGCGCGCCGCGCCGCCGGCGAAGCGCGCCGCGCGCGGCCGCGTCCGCCCCGCCAGCAGACGGTCGAGCTCATCGCGATGCTCGAAGGCGACGCCTTCGTAGAGGGCCGCGACCATCTCCGCCAGGCCGTGCCACGACGCGAGCCCAATGAAGCATCCGCGGGCCTGCGGAAGATCGATCTGGCCGTTGAGATAGGGCAGGAAATAGGGATGGTCGCGATCGAGCTCGACGCGCGCGACGAGCTCGTTGCACAGATCGATGAGCCGCTGGCGGTCGCGCCCGCCCGCCGCCGCCGGCCCGAGCACGCTGTTGGCGAACCATTCGAACGCGCTCGCCGAGTTAGGGCCGGCGTTGGTCAGGACGAACTCGCCCGGCCGCGGCCCGACGATGGGATTGTGCACCGACCCGTCCGTGACTGGCGTCCGGGTGGCGAGCTGGTTGAGGCCCCAGGTGCCGGAGACGACGCTGACCAGGCTTTCGTCGATCGCGCCCAGCGCGATCGCCATCGCCGGGCCGTCGGCGTAGCCGGCCGACACCGGCGTCCCGGCGAGGAGCCCGGTGTCGCGCGCGGCGGCGTCGCTGACGGCGCCGGCGATGGTCAGGGGCTCGATCGCCTCGCCGAACAGCCGGACGTAGCGCTTAAGGCCGAGCGCCTCCATCACCGCCGGGCTGAACCGCCGCCGGCGCTGATCGACCAAGCCGCCCGACGACAGCTCGCTCACCTCATTGGCGAGCGCGCCGGTCAAACGAAAGCGGAGGTAGTCCTTGCACATCATCGCGCGCGCCGCGCGCTCGAGCGAAGCGGGCTCCTCGGCCGCGAGCCAAGCGATGAGCGGCCCCGGCTTGCCCGGCCAGAGATGCTGGAAGGTCGCCGGCGTGACGCGCGCCTCGGTCCCGTCGGCGCGCCAGCGCGCGACGATCTCCTGCGCGCGCAAGTCCGGCGACAGCACGCCGTTGCGCACCGGCGCGCCCGCCGCGTCGACAAGGTAGAGCCCGTTGCCGTAGCCGGTGAGGCCGACCGCGGCGATCGAACTCGGCGCGACGCCCGACTCCATAAGCGCGCGCCGCGCGACCTCGCAGACCGCCTCCCACATCGCCCGGGGATCGCGCTCCATATGGCCCGGCGCGGGCCGCAACGGCGCCATCGTCTTGCCGGCGACCGCGCATTCGCGGCCGTTCTCGTCGTAGACGGCCGCCTTGACCGAGGTGCCCCCGGCGTCGAAGGCGATGATGTGGTTTTTCGACATTGACCTTGCGAACCGCGGCTCCGGCGTCGCCTTTCACGATCGGCTCAAACGAAGGTGGGCCGGCGTCGTTCTGATCGCGATCGCTCCTCCCCAGTCAAGAGCGCGTTCGTCTCTCTGACGGCCGCCATATTCCCCCGCGCGGCGCGGCCGGTCAATCGACGCGCCCGCGCAAGGACGGCGCAATCCCTCTCCCCGCGCCGCGCGCGCGCGCGGAGAGGGGGATCGGCGCTCCAATCGTCGCGGAGAGGCCACGAATTGCGCACCATGCCTGTAATGACTCCGTATGTGCATAGCCGCCATGTCGTTTCCAGGCTCGACAGCGCCGCCTCGGCGCGGCTAGGGATGCGGCGGCGCCAACGCGCCGCCAGGAAGGAGGCCGCCGTGACTCTTGAAGCCCTCTCCTCGGACGCCGTCGCCGCGGAAGCCGCGCGCCTCTTGACCAAGCTGCGCGCCGAACGGCCGCTCGTCCAGGCGATCACCAACTACGTCTCGATGGACGTCGCCGCCAACGCCGTGCTGGCGATCGGCGCCTCGCCGGCGATGATCCACGCGCCGGAGGAAGTCGAAGACTTCCTCGCCATCGCCAACGCGCTGGTGATCAACATCGGCACCTTGTCGACCGACTGGGTGGTCGGCATGGAGGCCGCGGCGAAGGCCGCGGGCCGGCTCAAGCGCCCGTGGGCGCTCGATCCCGTCGGCGTCGGCGCCACGCGCTTCCGCGACGAGGCGACGCGCCGCCTGCTCGCCTTGAAGCCGACCATCGTGCGCGGCAACGCCTCCGAGATCATGGCCAGCGCGCGCGCCGCGGGGCTCAGCGAAGAGACGGTCGCGCCGAAGGGCGTCGACAGCGCCCACGGCGTCGACGCCGCGCGCGCCGCCGCGATCGCGCTCGCCCGCCATCAGCCCTGCGTCGTCGCCGCCACCGGCGCGGTCGACCTGATCACCGACGGCGAGCGCGTGGTCGAGCTCGCCAACGGCTCGCCGCTGATGTCGAAGGTCACCGCGCTCGGTTGCGCGCTGTCGGCGATCGTCGCCGCCTTCGCCGCCGTCACGCCCGACGCTTTCCTGGCCACCGTCGCGGCGATCGGCGTCTACGGCGTCGTCGGCGACATCGCCGCCGAAAAGGCTTCGCATCCGGGAAGCTTCCGCGTCGCCTTCCTCGACGCGCTCGACTCGGTCGGCGAAGCCGACCTGACGAAGCGGCTGAGGGTTCGCTGAATGGCGATCGACGTCGCCAGCCTGAGGCTGTGCCTGGTCACCGACCGCGGGCTCGCGCGCGGACGTAGCGTGATCGACGTCGCGCTCGCGGCGGCGCGCGGCGGCGCGACCATGGTGCAGTTGAGAGAGAAGGAAGCGACGACGCGCGCCTTCGTCGAAGAGGCGCGCGCGCTCAAAAAGGCGCTGGCGCCGCTCGGCGTCAAGCTCGCGATCAACGACCGCCTCGACGTCGCGCTGGCGGTCGACGCCGACGGCCTGCACGTCGGCCAGAGCGACATGCCGGTCGAGGACGCGCGCCGGCTGCTCGGGCCAGACAAGTTCATCGGTCTGTCGATTACCGACGTCGCGCAGGTTCTGCGCCCCGACGCGAGCGCCGCCGACTATCTCGGCGTCGGGCCGATCTATCCGCAGCGGACGAAAGGCGACGCGGCGGCGCCGCTTGGCCTCGATGGCCTGCGGCGGATTCGCGCTCTCACGCGCGCGCCGATCGTCGCCATCGGCGGGCTGACGCCCGACAACAGCGCGCCGGCGCTCGCGGCGGGCGCCGACGGGCTCGCCGTCGTCTCGGCGATCGTCGCCGCCGACGACCCCGAAGCGGCGACGCGCCGGTTCGCGTCGACCGCCTCGCTCGGAGCGCGAGGCAAATAACGGCTGGCGCGCAGGACTAGCGAATACTGGCTTGAGGGAAGCGGCGAACCGGCGCATCATGCGTGTCCCCGGGCAAGCGCTCGGCCGAGGGGGCCGCGGGGCGAGGTGAGGGAAAAGCCGTGAATTGGAGCGCGATCGTCCTCGCTTCGGCCGTGGCCGCAGCGGCGTTCGCCAGTTCGTCGGTCTGCGCGGGCCGCCTTCTGGGCCGCGCGCCTAACCGCGATTGCTGGGCGCCGACATTCCAATTCAACCGGGGAGGCGAGACCTTCGCGACGATGTCGGTGCGGAGCGGAACCGGCTGTCAGTTCCATTTCGAGGTTGTGAAGTCCACCAAAGGTCTTGCGGGAATCCTTTCCTCGACGACGGCGGTTCGGCCCAAGAACGGCCTCCTGGGAAAGAACACCCCGCGCATCTATGTTTACATGCCGAACCCGAATTTCTTCGGAAATGACGAATTTGAGATCAGCATTCAATACGACCGCGACGACGGCGAAGGCCCGTTGCAAACGTTGTTGAAGATGAATGTGACGGTCTATTGAGTCTGCCGCCCGCCCGGCGGCGTCCTCCGCCCGGCCGCGGTCGCGCGCTCGCCGATCCGCGCGGCGTCGCCGGCGCGCCGGCGCCGATCAGCGGGCCCGTCGCGGTCGACAAGAGAGGACGAGGCGGCGCCCCGCGACCTCTCATTCGCAATATGAGCTGCCGTTGAACGAGAAGCAATGCTTCCCGGCGGCCGGGGCCGGGGCGGCGCGCGCGGCCGCCGTGGCTCGCGGCTTCGGCGCCGCCGGGCGCGCGACGCAGGCGCCGGCGCTTGTCAGAATCTCGTTGCCGCCGCAGGTCTTCGGCACGCACCGCCCTTCGCTGACGACCTCGCGCGGCGAGCATTGCGGAGCGCAGAAATGGTCGGGCTCGCTCTTCAACGCGGCCAGCAGCCCCGCGTCCGGCTCGGTCGGGACGGCCGCCAACTTGACGAGCTGGGAGAATTTGAAGACGGCGACGCGCAGATCGACGTCGCCCCAGTCCGTCGCGGCGCCGCGGTAGCAGCCCAGGCGGCGAAGCTCGGCGACGACGAGCGGCGTCTTGGCGACGGCGTCGGCGTTCGGCGGCTTGGCGATAGTTTCGACGGGCGGCGCGGCGAGCGCCGCCTCGACCTCCGGCGCCGCTGCGGCGGCCTGCGGCGACGGCGTCGCGCTCGGGCCGGCGACGGGAGCGGCGGGGCTGCTCGGCGCGGCGGGCGGAGTCGACCGCGCCTCGGCGATCTTGATCTTGGCGGCGCCAGCCGCAGGCGCCTGCGGGCTCGCCGCCGCGGCCAGGCTCGGCGCTGGCGTCGTCGCTTCGGCCGCGGTCGAGGGCGTCGCGGTTGGCGTCGGCGCGGCGGGCGTCTCCGGGCTCGCCACCGCGGCCGGGCTCGGCGCCGGCGTCGGCGCTTCGGCCGCGGTCGAGGGCGTCGCGGTTGGCGTCGGCGCGGCGGGCGTCTCCGGGCTCGCCGCCGCGGTCGGGCTCGGCGCCGTCGCCGTCGCCTCGCTCGCCGCCGAGGCCCTGGCGATTGGCGTCGGCGTCGGCGCGGCGGGCGTCTCCGGGCTCGCCGCCGCGGTCGGGCTCGGCGCCGGCGTCGGCGCTTCGGCCGCAGTCGAGGCCCTGGCGATTGGCGTCGGCGTCGGCGCGGCCGCCGTAAAGGCGGCGACTGACGTCGGCGCGGCGGGCGTCTCCGGGCTCGCCGCCGCGGTCGGGCTCGGCGCCGG
>Ga0326728_10018363_pt1 | contig 13799 bp, 11 predicted proteins | sample MB3enrmetagenome_FD_207602 | JGI IMG/M metagenome (GOLD analysis project Ga0326728, IMG submission 207602) | Lab enriched peat soil microbial communities from McLean, Ithaca, NY, United States - MB31MN | ecosystem: Environmental > Terrestrial > Soil > Wetlands > Peat | place: USA: New York... | reverse complement strand
GACCGACATCGAACGCCTTGAGTCGGAGGCAACGTCTCAGGAACAGAGCCTTTCCGAACTCGAAAAACTGTTACAAGGTAAAAAAGAGATGTTAGCCCACACCCCCTCGATCTGGCCGGCCCATGGATGGGTGACATCGGGCTTTGGTTTTCGAACCAATCCCTTTACAGGGTTGAACCAGATGCATGAAGGCCTTGATATTGCGAACCGGATTGGGACCCCTGTCATTGCTCCGGCAGATGGGATTGTTTCAGACACCGGGAAGGATTCCTCCCACGGGAATGTCGTCGTCATCTCCCATGGATTCGGGATGATCAGCCGGTTCTATCATCTCAGTAAAATTCTTGTAAGGCCTGGCCAGAGGGTGAAGCGGGGGGATAAAATTGCCGAGGTCGGGACGACCGGTATGTCAACGGGTCCCCATCTTCATTACGAAGTCAGGGTCAACGGCATTCCGGTCAACCCATTAAGATATATCGTGAATTAATATACTCAAATAGATAATCCAAGATAGCCTGCCAGCCACCTGTCTGTTTCCCCCCATGCCTCCCCTTTTATCGCACAACCGGGCAATCGTGAGAACTCCTGGAGATGGCTCGTATTGACAAAGTGATTGGCACCTATGTAAATCCCCGGCTCTGCCGGGCGCCCCGTATCGAGCACGGGGTCGACAGTTCCGGGAATATAGAATCGTCATTCTGGGCAATCCCGGCCCCGTTTGAGGGGCCAGCAATCGTAAGGCCTTGGCTTTGCCGGGGATGCTTACTATGGTGGAAATTTTGGTCAATTTCTTAAGATTTTCCTTGTTGATTATTTTTGACAAAACTGCCAAAATGAAAATTGTATGTCAATAAAAAAGGTCACAATAGGCTCTGACTACGATCTTGAAGGGATCCTGAGGGAAAAGAGCACGATGCGCGGTGTAGTTGTATGCCACCCCCACCCGCTTTACGGCGGCGATATGTACAACAACATAGTGGAGGCAATCGAAGAAGGATTCTCGGGCAAAGGCTTTTCCACCCTTCGGTTCAATTTTCGAGGGGTGGGAGGAAGCGGCGGTTCTTACGATGAAAAGGGGGGGGAGGCCAGGGACGTCCTTTCGGCCGTGAGCTTTTTGCGAGACAGCCTTGCTCCGAACGCATCCATCATGCTCGCCGGTTATTCATTTGGGGCATGGGTGTGCGCAATAGCGGGTGCTCAGGTCAAGGAGTCGAAAATAGAGGGGCTATTTCTCGTAGGCTATCCTTTCTCCTTTTCCACCGGCAAGGAACTGAAGACATTCAATGGGAAGATCTATCTCGTCGGCGGAATACTTGATCAGATGGCGCCCATGGATGACCTTCTTCGAGTCTATAAAGACCTTCCTATGATCGACAAGTACCTCAAGATAGTCTCTGCCGACCACTTCTACGCCGGAAGAGAGCACGAGATCATAGAGTTCATACGGGAATCCGTGGATACAGCTCCTGGTCCACATTTCACGGTTCAAAGTAAGCCGATGAGAGCTCGTTGAACGCACAGGCGGCCAGGTGAAAAGCAGAAGTGCTGGACCCGCTGTTTCCTTCAACCCGCCAGCTCAAGATTCCTACCCTCCCTGCGGCAAATCCATACTTCGGACGTCATCACACCTTCCTGAAACATCTTTTTCCTGATAGTTCGTCTTCATCTTCCCCTGCGGCGGAAAGCAGGTGAATCTCTTCTAAAGTTCTTATTGTAATTTTCAAGAGGTTTTATAATAATAGGTCACGGAGTCTTAAAGACGAGCGTGGGGTATGTATGAAATATCGCATTGATCGTCCATCGGGCATCTTCCGTTCGCTCTTTGATAAGTCATGCGATGCGATTCTGCTCTTCGAAGGAAATACCGTCGTGGATTGTAATGCAGCAGCAGAACGGCTGCTGAGTTGTCGCGACAAGGAACAGATTCGGGGGGCTACGTTTGCCGATCTGTCACCACGAAAACAGCCGGGTGGCCAGTTGTCTTCAAAGAAAGCAACGGATGCGATGGCTACCGCACTGCAAAAGACGACCCACCGATTCGAATGGACACTGAAAAAGTTTGGCGGGGGAGTCTTTCCTGCTGAAGTGACGATGACGGCTATCCCGTCGAAAGGGAGAGACCTGTTTTACGTCGTACTGCGGGATATGGCGACACGCAAAAAAGGAGAGAAGACGTTGCTTAGGATCAGGCACGAAATCGAAGAACAGGTGAAAGAACGAACCTCCAAGCTTGCTGGCCTGAATCAGCAATTGCTCGAGGAAATACAAATACGGAAAGAAAAGGCGACGGAGAAGTTCAAAGAAGAATCGAGCCATCTTTCGGAGCATCTGGAACGTGCACGGGAGATAGAAAGAACGCACATTGCCCGGGAGGTACACGACGAATTGGGCCAGTCCCTGTCTGCCTTAAAGATTGATGTCACCTGCCTTGGTGAGAGTCTGCCTGAAAGCCATGGTTTTCTGAGGGAGCAGACGAAAGCGATGGCAGAAAAGATTGACGGTGCGATACAGGCCGTGAGGAGAATCTGCTCGGAGCTGAGACCTCCCATCCTCGAGCATTTCGGACTTGCCGCAGCCATCGAATGGCACTTAGAGGACGTTCAGAAACGGGCCGGAATCCGTTGTATGACCGAAATCGATCCAGAAATGTCAAAGATAGACAAAGACCTCGCCACCCTTCTCTTCCGCATCTTCCAGGAGGCGATGACGAACATTCTGCGCCATGCCGGGGCAACGACTGTAAAAGTCATCTTGAAAAAAGAAGCACATCACCTGGTACTCAAGGTTGTCGACAACGGAAGGGGCATCTCAAAGGAAGAGATTTCAAGCCCCCGATCCTTTGGTATTATCGGGATACGGGAGCGTGTGCGCTTCTGGGGTGGGCAATCCGCTTTTGTAGGTATCCCAGATAAGGGAACCACCGTGACCATATCCATTCCCCTTGATCGGTCCAAAGATTCGTCGGAACAAGCGCACAGGCAACACGTCTCCGAAGGGCAAGAACGAGGGACCGTATGATAAAAGTGTTCATTCTGGACGACCATATCATCTTTCGTGAGGGTGTAAAGAAGGTCATTGCCAACACCCCGGATATGGTGGTGGCCGGTGAAGCGGGTGATGGTCATAAAGCGCTGCGTCTTATTCTTGAGAATGCTTACGATGTCATCTTGTTAGATCTTGCGCTTCCGGGAATGGAAGGATTGGACGTACTCCGGGTATTGAAGACCAGAAGGTCAACGCTTCCCGTGCTCGTGCTCAGTATGTATCCTGAAGAACAATATGCCGTGAGGGTGCTCAAGGAAGGTGCCTTGGGGTATCTGACCAAGGAGAGTGTGCCGGAGGAACTGATCAAGGCGATTCGGAAGGTAGCTCGTGGGAGTAGGTATGTCAGCAACGCCCTCGGAGAAAGGCTTGCAGGCGATCTTGTGGGTGTTGGAGATAAAGGGTTGCACGAAGCGCTTTCGAGCAGGGAATACCAGATCTTTCGGATGTTAGCAGCCGGAAAAACGGTCAAGGAGATGGCCCAGGAGCTTTCGTTGGCCCGTACAACCATCAGTAGTTATCGCACTCGGATTTTAGAGAAAATGAACACGAGAACCAATGGAGAGCTTATTCGCTATGCGATAGAGCATCATCTCACCCCTTGAAGGAACCGCCACCCATATCCTCATAGTATTAAGACTGCAAACTCACCAGACTAAATTCTACATCAAAATCGTCTCAGGACGATACCATTGTGTTCGCTCTTGTTGATAATCTTTATCCCCACAGGAAGAGATCGTGAAGAAGGTGTCAGGGTCCAATGTCGTAACAGACCTCTAAAAAATCCTTGACATCAATATGTATTCAAAGCGGTATTCATCAGCGTACAAACAAGATGACAATGAGAAATTTTAGCTTTTTTTTGTTTCCTGCCTCAAACTTATTGTGGGGAAGGAGGTGATGGCAAAAGGCGTTGTCTGTGGGATCCAGCCAGGGGGCTGGAGCTATTAACCATTCCAAAAGGAGGAGGTTTTTATGAGAAAAAGGTATCTGATTGTTTTAGGCGTCATTTTCATTGCAAGTTTACTGGCTGCGCAAGTCTTTGCAGATACTTCATGTCAAACGAAATATCCGATTATTTTAGCACATGGCGTGGGTTTTTATCCCACTTCAACATTACCTAATAGTTTTCCGGGTATAGTGGAAGCCCTGGAGGCATGCGGAGCTAAGGTCTATCTTACAGTTGTGGAGCCTCTTGGGACATCAGCGGAGAAGGCCGGGCAGTTTGTGAATGGTTATTCGGAGGGGGGCGTCTCGTATCTTGGTTTTAAGGGTCTCCTAGCAGCCACCGGGGCCTCGAAATTCAATATCATTGGCCATTCGATGGGCGGATTATATACCCGTTATGCCATCTCAAACCTTGGTATAGCGCCCTATGTGGCCAGTCATACCTCCGTGGATTCTCCACACAGAGGTTCGTTAATTGACTCAATAGGGCTACTTGAGCAAGCGTTAGACCCGGCGCTTGCAGATGCATTAGCTGCCAAAACTAGTCCGTACAACCTGTCCTACATTGGCAATCTTACCGGCGTTTCGGCCGCCACAGTGTATGCCAAAGAACAAGCAGATGATGTAGACCTATCCGTTCAAAACATGACTGGAAATTTTAATCCTCACACGCCGAATATGCCGGGTGTCTACTATCAGAGCTGGACTTGCGCGTACAGACAGTATAATGTGCTTGGGTCTATACTTGCTGAAATGGAAGAGCTTATCGAATTGTATACTAACAGTTTACCTACACTACCCAATCCTGCCGATGGCATGGCCATTGCGAAGTACATAGAAGCTGCGTTCCCCAACTACGCGGCTACGGCCTATCTGTATGGTGGCGGATTAGGCGACGGGCTGGTGCAGGTGAGCTCAGCTGAGTGGGGTACGTTCCTGGGTACCCAGCAAGGTCCCTCGTACAGTCAGGGCTTAAATCACTTTGATGCAATTAATATTAATAACGGCCAAACTTGGGACGCCGTGGGCTATTGGGTAAAGACGGTTAAAGATTTAAAGGCGAAAGGTTTTTAGGATCAATTTTAAAAAATATTTAGAAATGAAAAGGGGATAGCGTCTTATCCCCTTTTCACTTCTAAATTTCCATTGGCACCGATAACGTTAAGCCGCTCAATAGGCTGAGGCAGGAAGCCATGGGTTCAAATAATTTCTTTTCCTTCACGTTGGGGGGTTAAGGGAATGGCGATTTTTCCCCTCTTATTTGTCAGCGGAAGGCTGCACCACCAATTCTTTCCACCATGGTAGGATATTGAATAATAGGGACACATCCCATTTATTATCCGATGAATCAGAATAAGGGATGTGTCCCTATTTTAAGTTTAAGGATTCCACGTCTTTCACTTTTTTGGAGAAACGCCTTGCTCATCGAGGGGTCTCTCAAGATTACCAAATATGATTCTGCCTTTCTTATAATTTCCTATGACGCTTCAACTCGAAACGATTTTGAGTTTTGCTCACATCTCTCTGTAACTTCCTATTTTTCCATTCAAGTGAAAGAATCTTTTTGCCAAGGCTGATTTTGGAGGTTTTGATCTTTGAGGATTGCAACCCTTTCTCATCCGTTATATAATTCGTTGATATAAAAGAAGAACTGAAAAAAGAAAGGCATTTGTATGATTGGGTCACTGATCAAAAAGATCATTGGGAGTAAGAACGAACGGGAGTTGAGAAGGATCCAGCCCCTCGTCGAAAGGGTCAACCAGTTGGAGCCTGAAATCAGTCCGCTCACCGACGACCAGCTCCGGGGGAAAACCTCTGAATTTAAGGAGCGCATTGGGCGCGGGGAGTCCATCGATGATATCCTTCCTGAAGCCTTTGCCGTGGTTCGCGAGACAGCGAAACGGGCCCTGGGCGAGAGACATTATGATGTCCAGCTGATCGGAGGGATTGTTCTTCACGAGGGCAAAATCGCTGAGATGGCGACCGGTGAAGGAAAGACCTTGGTGTCCACCTTGCCCGCTTATTTAAATGCCCTTGAGGGGAAAGGGGTTCATATCGTTACGGTGAACGACTATCTGGCGAAAAGGGATAGGGAATGGATGGGGGTGATCTACCGGTTCCTGGGTCTTTCCGTGGGGGTGATTCTTCACGAGCTTAATGACCGGGAACGTCAGGAGGCGTACGGTTGTGATATCACCTACGGAACAAATAACGAATTCGGGTTCGACTACCTCCGGGACAATATGAAATTTAGGCTTGAAGATTACGTCCAGAGGGATCTGAACTACGGCATTGTCGATGAGGTGGACAGCATCCTGATTGATGAGGCCAGGACCCCGCTCATTATCTCCGGTCCCGCGGAAGAATCCACCGATAAATATTATAAGATCAATCGCATCATTCCCTCTCTGAGGCAGGGGACCGATTATCAGTTGGAAGAGAAAAGCCACACCGCTTTTCTAACCGAAGAGGGGGTGGCCCACGTGGAGAAATTGATCCATGTCGAAAACCTCTACGATCCCAGAAATATTGAGACGCTTCACCATGTGAACCAGGGTTTGAGAGCCCATACCCTTTTTAAACGAGATGTGGATTATGTGGTCAAAGAAGGGGAGGTGATCATTGTCGATGAGTTTACAGGAAGGCTCATGCCGGGCAGGCGGTGGAGCGACGGTCTCCATCAGGCGGTGGAAGCCAAGGAAAATGTCCGGATCGAAAATGAAAACCAGACGCTGGCCACCGTCACCTTTCAAAACTATTTTCGAATGTACAAAAAGCTTGCTGGCATGACCGGTACCGCAGACACGGAGGCCGCGGAGTTCCATAAAATTTATAATCTCGACGTGGTGGTGATTCCCACCAATATGCCCCTGATCCGCACCAATTACCCGGATGTCATCTACAAAACCGAGGACGAGAAGTTTCGTGCGGTCGTCCGGGAGATCAAGGAGCTCTGCCAATCCGGCCATCCGGTTCTGGTGGGCACGATATCGATTGAGAAGTCTGAGAGATTGAGCCAGCTCCTGAAGAAACAGGGCGTCCCGCACAATGTCCTCAATGCCAAACATCATGAGAGAGAGGCTGAGATTATCGCACAGGCCGGAAGAGTCGCGGCCGTGACCATCTCTACCAACATGGCCGGAAGAGGAACGGACATCCTGTTGGGAGGGAATTCCAAATTCCTGGCCAAGACCCTGGTGAAAGACGAGGCCACGGAAGAGACGATGAAGAAGGCGCATGAAAAGGCTTTGGCCATCGTCAAAGAAGAGAAGGGAAAGGTCATCCAGGTGGGAGGCCTCCATGTTCTGGGGACCGAGCGGCATGAGTCGAGACGCATCGATAATCAATTGAGAGGAAGATCCGGGCGACAAGGCGATCCGGGTTCCTCCCGATTCTATCTCTCTCTGGAAGATGACCTCTTGAGGATTTTTGGCTCGGAGAGGATTTCGAGAATTATGGACCGGCTGGGCATTGAAGAGGACCAGCCCATCGAGCACCGGCTGGTGAGCCGGGCCATTGAGAACGCCCAGAGAAAAGTGGAAGCCCATAATTTTGAAATACGGAAGCATCTGCTGGAATACGACAATGTCATGAACAAACAGAGAGAGGTGATCTATTCCCAGCGGAGAGAAGTCCTTGGGAGCGAAGACCTGAAAGAGACAGTCACGGAGATGATCGAAGAGGAGGGCGAAGGGCTCGTTGATTTCTATACGGATGAAAAGCAATACTCCGAAGAGTGGGATCTGAAAGGACTTCAAGATGCCTTTTTTCAACAATTTTCTTTCAAGTGGTCTATCCCCTCGATAGAAGAAAACGGAATCCGAAGAGATCAATTAAAAGAAACGATTATTGAGAAAGCCAAGGAAGTATACCAGAAGAAGGAGGAGGAATTCGGAGCGCCCACGCTTCGATACTTGGAGAAGGTGATCATGCTCCAATCCATCGATTTCCATTGGAAGGACCACCTTCTTGCCATCGACCAGCTGAAGGAAGGGATCGGTTTAAGAGGTTATGGCCAGAGAGACCCTCTCATTGAATATCAGAAGGAAGCCTATCAAATGTTTCTCGAGATGTTGGACCGGATCAAAAAGGATACGGTTGAAAAACTGTTTGCCATTCAGATGGCCAAGGAAGAACAAGCCGTAAAAGAGGTGAAGCTGGAGCGAAAACAGACCTTTATCATGAGCCGGGGGGAAGCGGCCCAGGGTGGGGGTGGAAAAACAGAAAGCGGAAAGGGTGTGACCATCCGACGGGAGGGAAAGAAGGTCGGACGGAATGACCCCTGCCCGTGCGGGAGTGGGAAGAAATACAAGCGTTGCTGCCTGTTGAAAGAAGAGGCAAGAGCCTAACCCCAAAAATCCCAAATACCAAGCACCAATATCCAAATAAATTCCGATAATCAATGTCCGAAGTTTTCCAATCGGAATTTGGTTATTGGATATTGTTTGTGATTTGGAATTTGGGATTTGGGATTTTAGGAACCCAGTGTGAGTTTATCTATTTGGCCATGAGGAGCTACGCGGCATGAGGGCGCTGGACTTTAAAGTACCGGGTTTTCTTTTTTCGGGGATTTCAGCCGGGATCAAGAAGGATGGGAAGAGGGATTTAGGCCTGATTTACTCCGAAGTTCCTGCACAGGTGGCCGGGCTCTTCACCACGAATGCCGTGAAAGCGGCGCCCGTACAACTGGATATGGAGCGTATGAAGAGAGGTCTCTGCCAGGCAATCGTTGTGAACAGCGGGAATGCGAATGCCTGTACCGGGGTCCAAGGATTGAGAGATGCCAAAAGGGTTTCATCACTTGTCGCAAAGCAGTTGGAAACCGATGAGCGGCTGGTGTTCCCCTCCTCCACGGGTGTGATCGGAAGCCGGCTTCCAATGAAGAAAATTGAGAAAGGAATTCCAAGATTGATTGATCAGCTTTCCTCAGAGGGCTGGATGAAGGCCGTGGAGGCCATGATGACCACAGATACCTTTCCAAAGATTGAGGTGGCCACATGTCGCATCAAGGGAAAACAGGTCAAATTATGCGGGATGGTCAAGGGCGCAGGAATGATCCGTCCCGACCTGGCAACGATGCTCTCCTTTCTTGTCACGGATGCTTGCATCAAAGCCCCCCTCCTTCAACAGATGTTGGAAACGGCCGCTGAGGCATCGTATAACCGGATTACCATTGACGGGGAAACCAGCACCAATGACACGGTTTTGCTCTTAGCCAACGGAAAGGCGGGTCATCCATATTTAAGTCGTATGGACCGCGATGCTGAGGTATTCCAGGCCATGCTTTCAAAAGTTTGCCGGAGTTTGGCTGAGAGTGTGGTGAAGGATGGAGAAGGCGCGACAAAATTCATCGAGGTCCTGGTCCGGGGAGCGCGAAACATAGAAGAAGCGAAACAGGCCGCGTATGCAATTGCCCATTCTCCATTGGTCAAGACCGCTTTCTTCGGAGAAGATGCCAATTGGGGAAGAATTCTCTGCGCTCTCGGGCATTCGGGTGTGAACATCAATCCAAATAAAATGGGTCTCTTTTTCGACAAGACTCCGATCGTAAAAAAAGGGGTGGGAGTAGGTCCTCGATCGGAAGAAAAAGCGGGTCAGATCCTTAAAAAGAAATCGTTTAAGGTCGTCGTAGATCTGCATCAGGGCAAGAGCCAATTTTCCGTTCTCACCACCGACCTCTCTTTAGACTATGTAAAAATCAACGCCTCCTACCGGTCGTAATTCTCAGACTTCATCAACGCTGATACCCTCTCCTCCTATCTTAGTGTCCCCGCGTCATGCCATCTCTTCATCCCGCGATGACAATCCACAAAAAGTTGTTGAATAGTTGTGGAATCAGATGCTCTTTCCCTACACAGAGGTGCTCCCCACCGGTTTGCCTAAAAAACGGGCAGATATAACCTGTTAAAATTAATTGAAAAATACAAAGGTAATTGTAAAAGAACTGACACCGGTTTAGAATTTTATATCTCCTTCACGAAAAATAGGTAAAAAATGTCCGTCATTCACGGTCTTCTCGAAAAGATCTCTTTTCACAACGAAGAAAATGACTTTGTGGTGGCAAAACTCCGGGAAAAAGAAAAGAAGGAGCTGACCACCATTATCGGTAATCTTTCCGGTATCAACCCCGGTGAATCCCTGAAACTGACGGGTCAATGGGTAAAGAATAAGAGATTCGGCGAGCAATTCCAGGTCGAGAGCTTCGAAGTCACCGTGCCGGCTACCCTCCATGGAATTCAAAAATATCTCGCCTCTGGATTGATTCAAGGCATTGGCCCGATCATGTCAGAGAGGATTGTCGAAAAATTTGGGCTTCAAACCCTGGAGGTGATCGAAAAGAAACCTGAAAGGCTGTCCGAGGTGGAAGGCATCGGTCCTAAACGGATCTCCATGATCAGAAAAGCCTGGGGGGAGCAGAAAGAGATCAAAGAGATCATGATCTTTCTGCAGGGCCATGGAGTAGGCGCTGCCTATTCTGCCAAGATCTATAAACGGTACGGAGATCAATCGATTGAGATGGTGAAAGAGAATCCCTATCGTTTAGCCCACGATATATACGGGATTGGCTTCATCACTGCGGATAAGATCGCTCAAAATCTCGGTATCGATCGCAATTCCCTGATCCGGGCCAAGGCAGGTCTCCTCTATGTCTTGAATCAGCTGACCGAAGAAGGCCATGTCTACTATCCCGAGAGTCAATTGATTCACAAGGCAAAAGAGATACTCCATGTGGATGAAGAAATCATTATCCTGGCTGTAAAAGAGCTATTCAAAGAAAAGGATCTCTTCTTAGAAGACCTCGATCCTGAGGGTCATCTCAGAGCCGCCTATCTTGCCCCTTTCTATGTGGCAGAGACCGGGGTGGCTCAGAGATTAATCAATCTGAAGGAATCTCCTTTAAACATCCGGCCCATCCATCCGGAAAAGGCGATCGAATGGGTGCAGCAGAAACTGAACATAGAACTTGCCCAAAGACAGAAGGAAGCCGTTCTTCTGGCAGCCACTTCAAAGGTGTTGATTATCACCGGTGGCCCCGGGACCGGGAAGACGACCATTATTACGGCCATATTAAGAATCTTTCAGCAATTAAAGCTGAGGATCCTTCTCGCCGCTCCCACGGGAAGGGCAGCCAAGAGAATGAACGAGGCGACGGGCTGGGAAGCAAAGACCATTCATCGCCTCCTTGAGTACTCTCCCCATAAGGGTGATTTCAAGAAAGACCAGGACGATCCTCTTGAGGCAGATGTGGTCATCATCGATGAGGCTTCCATGGTCGACACTCTTTTGATGTACCATCTCCTGAAAGCCATTCCCTCCCACGCTCACCTGATCTTGGTAGGAGACGTCGACCAGCTCCCTTCGGTTGGTCCTGGAAATGTCCTGAAGGATATCATCAGATCAGGAAAGTTCACAGTGGTGAGGCTCACTGAGATCTTTCGCCAGGCCCAGGAGAGCATGATCGTAGTCAATGCCCACAAAGTCAATCAAGGTGAGGTCCCCGTTCTAAAGGAAATTGACAAACCCGAGAAAACCGATTTTCAATTCATCCAGGAAGAAGATCCGGAGAGGATCCTTCAAAATATCCTGGACCTCTGCAGTGAGAGGATATCCAGGCAATTCGGGTTTCATCCACTCAGGGAGATCCAGGTTCTAACACCCATGCACAAGGGAACCATTGGTGTAGCCAATCTCAACATCGAATTACAGAAGAGACTGAACCCCGGTCAGTCAGGCATCACCCGTGGAGCCTGGACCTTTAGATTAGGGGATAAGGTGATGCAGATCGTTAACAATTATGATAAAGATGTCTTTAACGGAGATATCGGGTGGATCTCAAAGATCGATCCTGAGGAAAGAGAGGTAACCATCGAATTCGATGGAAGAGGGGTCCCTTATGACTATTCTGATCTCGACGAAGTGGTCCTGGCTTATGCCGTATCCGTCCATAAGTCCCAGGGGAGCGAGTACCCGGTCGTGATTCTTCCCGTTGTCACCCAACACTACATGCTTCTACAGAGAAACCTGATCTATACGGGAATCACCAGAGCGAAAAAACTGGTCATCCTGATCGGAACGAAGAAGGCCCTGGCCATTGCCATAAGGAATGACAAACCCCAACGTAGGTACACTCTTCTCTCGGAGAAGTTGGCAGCGTCATGAGTGAGCTGAAGAACGAATTCTCCTGGTCGAAGACCAGGGATGAGGTCTTTAAGACCTGCCCCAGACAGTACTGGTTTGCCTATTACGGCTACTGGAATGGCTGGCTTGAGAACGCCCCGGAGAGAACCCGGCAGATTTATGTTCTGAAGAACCTCAAGAATAGGCAGATGTGGGCTGGAGAAAAGGTACATGAATGCGTTCAAAGATCTCTTTACAACATCCGAAGGGGTATTAAGGTGCTTCAGGTAGATGAGATTGTCACCATTACACTCGACCAGATGAGGGCCGAGTTTCGTTCCTCAAAGTCGAGGAACTACTGGAAGAATCCAAGATCGTGCGGCCTGCTCGAACATGAATATGAAGTGGAAGTGAGTGATGAGGAATGGAAGGAGGTCGCGGGCAATGTGGAGACCTGCCTGAGAAATTTTTATGCCTCGGATATTTATGATGGCTTAAAGTCCCATCTGAAAGATGGGTGGCTTGAAGTGGAAGAATTCTCATCCTTTTATCTGGATGATATAAAAATCAATTTAGTCATCGACTGCGCCATAAAAGAAGGGGAGGGTGTCTATATCTACGACTGGAAGACAGGAAAGAGCCTTTCGGAAGACCTCTCCATCCAATTAGGCTGTTATGCTCTTTATGCGATGGAGAAATGGAATATTCCTCCTGAATCGCTGAGCGTCATTGAGTATAACCTCTCCTTTGATAAGTCCAACTGGTTTTCAGTGAGCCAGGAAGAGATGAAAGGCATTAAGGGTTACATCAACGGAAGCATCAAAGACATGCAGTCCCTTCTCATTGATGTCTCGAATAACATCCCCATGGAAGAAGATCGGTTCACTAAGACAGAAGATGAACACATCATCTCCAGATGTAATTATAAAAAAGTCTGCCGAAAATAAAAAGGCAGAGCCTTCATGACCCTGCTGATGATCCTTTGGGTGGCCCCAACCAGCTCATTAATTACAATCCCAATGTCGCATGGGACTACGCTGTCGTCAAATATGGCGCATACTTAGAACTTTAGGATATCGGTTTGAAAGTGTGTATGTATGTTCTATTCCTCAATTTTGCCTTCCAGAAGCCTTACGAAGATCTTCAAGAAATTCAGGAGGAATTTGGAAGCCCAAGTCTTGTGCCCTTTTAATATCGCTCCAAGATTTATTGTATTCGCCTTTTAAGTAATAAACCCTACCCCGCTGGTAATAAGCCATGTCAAAATTTGGGTTTATCTCAAGGGCCTTATTGAGATCAGAGATGGCCTGATCATATTGCCTTTTTTCTCTACGTACACTTCCTCGATTGCTGTAGGCGTCAGCATCTTTTGGGTTTATCTCAAGAGCCTTATTGAAATCAGCGATCGCAAGATCGGGTTGACCTTTCTTAGCATAAGCCATCCCTCGATTCAAGTAAGCCTCAACCGACGTTGGATCTATTCCGTCATGTAAAGGAAAAGATCTTCCCCTTGGGTGATGATGTCGTGATCTATCCAGGTCATGGACCAAAGACCACCGTAGGGAGGGGAAGGCGAACAAATCCATTCTTCCGTTGATCTACCTAACCTCTTACTCTACCTCCACGGCCAGGTCTTGATATATTTTTTCATTGGTGTCCAAATTAGCCAAGAATTCTAAGTTCTCATGTTG
>Ga0326728_10018360_pt1 | contig 13800 bp, 13 predicted proteins | sample MB3enrmetagenome_FD_207602 | JGI IMG/M metagenome (GOLD analysis project Ga0326728, IMG submission 207602) | Lab enriched peat soil microbial communities from McLean, Ithaca, NY, United States - MB31MN | ecosystem: Environmental > Terrestrial > Soil > Wetlands > Peat | place: USA: New York... | reverse complement strand
TGTCGCGTCACCGCCTCGTGCGGACGGGAGATGATGCGGTGATGGATGTATTCCTTCCGTCCGCGCAGAAAATCGCCGGCCAGTCCCATCGCGGCTTCGATGGCATGCAATTCGCCGTTGAAGACGCTAATGGCTTTGCCGGACATCTCGTAATCGGCCAGACGCAACTCCACCAGCCGCACTTCGGTTCCCTTGACCGCCAGTTCGGCGGCGCGGACGTTGGCGGCGACGGTGCTGGTTTCCAGAATGGCCACCGCGTCCTGTTCAGCGGGCACGCGCCGGCCCAGAACAGCGTCATGCACCCGGGGGTGAACGTCCGGCAGAAAAGTGTAATCCAGCACTCCGGCCCGGCCGACGGCAAGCGCTTCGTTCAATGATTCCTCCACCGCGCCGGTCGAGCCGCCGATGATGATCAGGTGGCGGCCGTGGCTGACAGTGCCGGATTTGATCATGGCGATGGGGGCTTTCTTCAGCAGAAGATCGGTGACGTAAATCCCCTCAGCGATGCTGGTGAACTCCATGATCGCGATGGCTGGGTATTTCCTCACTAGACGATCCTGAATGCGCCGACCAGTGTGCAGCGGCGCCAGCGCGAGAAGCTCCGCGGACTCGTCATCCCTTCGCCCGTCGGGCTGGCGATGGTGAACGAGGTGTAGCCTTCGCTTTTCCAACCGAGTCCCGCCTGTGACGGGCCGTTCTTGACGAAGATACTGGCGTTGCACTCCCGGGCCATGCGGCTGAGGTTCGATAGATTCTCCGAGTGCATGACAAACGTGTGGCGGCGCGGATGCTCCAGCGCGATGGCCAAATCAATGCCCTCGTCCGCGTCCCGCACCCGCGTGACCGGGAGGATTGGCATCATGTGCTCGGTCCAGAGCAGCGGGTGATCGTGATCCACCTCGACGATGCCGAGGCGGACGGAGTCGTCGCAGGCGATGCCGGCTTTCTGGAGGATGACGCTGGCGTTCTTGCCGATCAGGGACCGGTCAATGTCGGCTTCCTGCCGGGGGCCGTTGCTCTTCTTGAAGATGACCTTTTCCAGTGCCGCCAACTGGTCCTTCCATACCAGTGCCGCCCCGTTGTAGATCATGGCCTGGATCAGCTTGTCGGCGACGCTGGAGACAACCAGGCATTCCTTCTCGTCAACGCAGATGATGTTGTTGTCGAACGACGCGCCGAAGACAATGTCGCGCCCGGCTTTGTCAATGTCGGCGGTTTCATCCACCACAACGGGCGGGTTGCCGGGCCCGGCGCAAATGGCGCGCTTGCCCGATTCCATCGCCGCCTTGACCACGCCGCCGCCGCCGGTGACGACGACGAGGCGGATGCCGGGATGCTTCATCAACGCCTGCGCGCTCTCAATGGTCGGGTTGGCGATGCAGGTGACGAGGTTATTCGGTCCGCCGGCGGCGGCGACGGCTTTGTTGATCAGCGCGACGGTGTGGCAGGAGACGCGTTTGGCGTTCGGGTGGACATTGAAGACCACGGCGTTGCCGGCGGCGACCATCGCGATGGTATTGTTGATGAGGGTCGAGGTCGGGTTGGTCGTCGGGGTGATCGCGCCGATGACGCCGTAGGGGGCCGGCTCGGTAAGATTGAGGCCGTCGTCGCCGGTGACGGCCTGCGTTTGAAGGTCTTCCGTTCCCGGCGTCTTCTCGGTGACGAGCTGGTTCTTGAGGACTTTGTCGGCGTGGCGGCCCAGGCCGGTCTCTTCAAATGCCTCCCTGGCCAGCGCGTCGCCGTGTTCGCGCATCGCGTTGCGGATGGCGGCGATGATAGTGTTGCGCTTCCGCAAGCCCATCTCGTCGAACTGGCGGAACGCCGCGGCTGCGCCCCGCACGGCGGCGTCCAGATTGTCGAAGACGCCGAGTTCGCCGGCCAGCGACGCCTGCGGCCCGGCAAACTTGTCCTTGCCGCCCGCGCCGTCACGGCCGCCCAAGTCGGCCGCGATCCGCTGGGCGATGATTTCAATTTCCTGATCGGTAAGGCCAGCCACGATTCACCTGATTATTTTTTGTATTTGTCCACGCCGCCAATTTCCCAACTGTCAACAATCGCCATGATGACCGCATCGCACGGGCGGTTTTGGGTCGCGACTGTTTGGCGCGCGGAACTGCCGGTGGCGACCAGGACCAGTTCGCCCGGGCCAACGCCGATGGCGTCCACCGCCACGACCTGGCCGCCGGTTTCTTTGGCCTCGGCGTCCACATGTTTGACCAGCATGAACTTGAGACCGTCCATGCTCGCTTCCTTGCGCGTGGCGACAACGGTGCCGACAACTTTGCCTAGATTCATAAATGCATCCTGCCGGGGCATGTCATGTGGCCCGCTCTCCGGCAATGAAACTTGTGTTACTTCCTGGCGGCTTTCATGTCCCGGCCAAGCGGCAATACTTCGTCGGCGTTCTGGTGCGGCCGGGCGATAACGTGGACGGCGACGACTTCGCCGACGCGGCTCGCCGCCGTGCGGCCGGCATCGGTCGCGGCTTTTACTGCCGCGACATCGCCACGGATGATGGCGGTGACATAACCGCCGCCGGTCTTTTCCATGCCGACCAATTCGACCTTCGCGGCTTTGACCATTGCGTCCGCGCCCTCCACCATCGCAGAAAAGGAACGCGTTTCCAATAACCCAAGTGCCAGTGCATCTTGCATAGTTGTCTCCTTACGTTTTTCGTTATTTGTTGTTTGAGTCCTGATCGGTTCAAAATGTGTCAGCCGCCGCCTTTCATCTCGCGACCGGTGACGCTAAGGATGGCAGCTTCCGCGGCTTTGGCGGCAACGTCAATGTCCTTTTCCTCGCCACCCAGATAGAGGCGGCCGAAACTCCCGAAGGCGCGGATTTCAAGGATGTTGATGTTCGCGGCTTTCTCTGCTTCGTTCGCGGCGAACGCGGCGTAGGCGGCGGGGGCAACTTCCATCGTAAAGAGCGTGTGGCCCGGCAGAATCATGTTGCCGTGCCGGGTGCGGTTGATGAGCATCGTGTGGTAGTCGTCTATGCGGCGGATGATGTTGTTGCTGTAAATGACCGGCTTGTAGCGGCCCTCCTCTTTCAAATCCAACGCTGCGAGAATGGCGGCTCCGGCCTGCCGCACATCCGCCTGCGACTCGGAGTGAATTTCGAGCATGCCGTAAAGTCGTTCGATGATCTGCATGCCGGGCGTAACCTTTGTGGATTTGAGCGCCACGTCGGTCACCGTGTTAATCTCCATGCCCGGCGAGATCTCGACGAACAGCGAGGCTTGACCGGCGATGGGCAGGAAGCCCTGCGAGACCGTTGCGAAAAACGACGCGACCTGCGGTTGGAGGCTGTCGAGAAAAATGTAGGAGCGTAGGTCTGCCATAATGTTGTCCTTTGCTTACTAGTGTTTTTTGCCGTCTGCGCTTGCGGCCTGGCCGGCGGCTTCCTGGAGGATTTTGACGCCGCTGCTCGTGCCGATGCGCGTGGCGCCGGCCTGCACCATGCGCCGCAGTTCAGCCAGCGACCGCACGCCGCCGGACGCTTTGACTCCAAGTTTCTTGTCACGCACGATCCGGCTCATCAGCGCCACGTCTTCGGCCGTCGCGCCCCCGGTGCTGAAACCGGTTGACGTTTTCACAAAGTCGGCCCTGGCTTTGACGGAAAGTTCACAGGCGCGCGCCTTCTCCTCATTGGTCAGCAACGCCGTCTCTAAAATCACCTTGCATTTGGCGCTGCCGTCGTGGCAAGCCTCCACCACCGAACGGATGTCCCGCAGCACCAGTTCATCGTCCCCGCTCTTGAGCGCGCCGACGTTGATGACCATGTCGATTTCCTTCGCTCCTTGCCGCATCGCGGCGCGGGCTTCCATCGCTTTGGTCTCCGGCGGTTGCGCGCCGAGCGGGAAGCCGACGACGCAACAGACTTTCACGCCCGATCCCTCCAGAAGTTGCCGGGCGAGTGCAACCCAGGTCGGATTCACGCAAACCGAATAGAATTTGTTTTGGCGGGCTTCCCGGCAGAGTTGCTCGATGTCGCTCCTCACGGTGTCCGGTCGCAAAATCGTGTGATCAATCAACTGTGCGATGTCCAACGGCGGCTGGGTCGGTCCGGCAGCCGGCTGCGCAACCTGAGCCGACACAAGTTCTTGGACGCGTTTGATGATTCTTTCCAGGTCCGGCCCGGCAATCTTTTCCGCCGGCGGCTGCATGACGCTCAAGTGTGGCTCCCCGGTGCCGGCTAACAAGGTGGTTTGGTGCGGCCCGACTTCGATGGGGCCGTCTTGGATGGCATTGATCAGTTGAACCCGTTTGAGATGACGATCCTCGACACATTTCGTGGTCAGAAATGTCTCAACGATGGGTTTTGCCTGCTCAAAACTCGTCTGCCCCGCTCCCAGGGTCAGCACATTGGCGTCATTGTGCTCACGGCTGTTTTTGGCCAGCTCGACGGAGTAACAGGCCGCCGCGCGCGCGCCGCGCACCTTGTTGGCCGCCATGGCTGAACCGATCCCGGCGCCATCGATCATGATGCCATATTCACATTGCCCGCTGGCCACCAAGCGCGCCACCGTATAGGCGATTCGCGGGTAATCCACTGAATCCTTGCTGTGCGTTCCGCAATCTTGAACGGAGGCAACCTTGTCCCGCAAAAATCCCAAAAGCTGATTTTTCAGCTCGAATCCGCCGTGATCGGCTCCGATGGCTATTTTGAGGTTTCTCACGGCGTTATCATTCTGGCTGCATTTATGAGTAGTTGAGGGGGGAACTTATCAAGTTGAAAAATCATGTCAAGAGGCAACGGGAGCACGGAAGCGACACGCACCATCGAGGGTTCGCCCGGAAAACGGCGGGCATGCACCCATTTCGCCGTTTGATTCCCTCGCCCCGCGAAGCGGGGAGAGGGTGGCCGCAGGCCGGGTGAGGGCCTCGTTCCATCGAAAGGTGGCAGTGTTCGGATGCACCCAGCCGCCCCAAACATCAAATGCTTCATTTTTCATGGTGGCAACATAACCCATCCTGCTAGGTTTCCCAAACAAAAAGATTGCGTTCCCGCGCAAGTCTCTGATAATCAAAGGAATCCAGTTGCTCTTTTCCGCCTGCTTTTTTGGCTGGCGTGTCGGTCTTTTTGGGGCGTCCGCCGAGCCTGCCGTTTCTCCGGCTGGCCGCTGCCCGCGCTTCGGATTTTGTCAAGCCCCCCAGCCGGGCGAACTCCGACGCGTATTCTCGCATTACCTCATTCATGGCCGCATAGTAACCCATCAAGCTGGGTTTGTCAACGGAAAAAACGCCCCCCGGTAATCGGTCAGTCACGTTGGATTCTCATTAACACCATTTACAGTGTAGAACTGCACTATTTAGCAAGGGGCCAGGCTCCCGAAATAGTGGCAGCGGCGTCCCGCCGCTGTATGGAGCGGCATAGTGCGATTGCGAGCTTGAAAAGGTATTAGGCACCCGCCGGGGCGAGTTTCATTGACACCGCGTTTCAACGCGGTGGTTTAGGGCGAGAGTTGGGAAAAAACCGTTTCCAACGGTTTATCGCGTGGAAAACCGCTGAAGAGTTGCAACCGCCCGCCGCCTCGGCAAAGGCGGATGCGGCGATGGCAGATGCACAGGGAGCGCGTGCGTCTCGCGCGCCATGTCTGGCGTCCCGCCAAACATATCTTTGTCTGGAAGCGCAGCGGAGGCGGACTTGTCGCGCCGTAACCGCAACGGTGAAGGCGGACCCATCCACCATCTTGTCCGCAACGACAACCGCCGCCCGTGCCTTGTCAGGTTGACCGCCCTTTGCGGCCCCCTCGACATTGACGAGCCGCAACCCGCCATCACGATCATGTTGCCTACCGAGGACTGAAAGCCTTCAAAAAAATCGTGCCCCGCTTTTACGCGGGGCATTTTTTCCCTAGACTTCACGCCAGCCCAAGCCCGCGGCAAAGGTCAATGACCTTTGGAATCCATTCGTTTTTCTGACACTCCGCGCTAATGCGGATTCAGGTGGTCGTTTAGTCACTCATGGAATGATTTTTATCTCCTGAGACCAACCATCTCGTGAAGTGGTAACGCCTTTGCAAGATTGGTCAAACCTGAAGGTAAACACGATACGGCCTGCCCGTTCTCCCTGCTCTATTTTTTCTGTGCCCGTGATAATTCCACCGTAGAAAGACGGTTTCGTCTGCTGCTCGTGAAAGTGAATCTTCGCTCCAATCAGCGCATCGGCGGTTGTTTTCGCTATGGCCCAGTATCCACTGCGATAAACGTTAGAGCCTGGTTCTATCGGGGTAATTGAAGGTAAGCTCTCGTCGTTTTTTATTATGTGTATAGCATGCATATTTTGGCGAAAGTCCCAAGTGTGTGACCCCTGCCTATGGTGACGGTGAAGCGCTACGGCGGTTCGCTTTGATGTTGCGAGGTGATCCGTTCATACTTCTTAATCCGGTCAAACAGCTCACCTCCTAATTCAAAATCAATGAGGACAGCGTCACCGATACTGTTCTTCTTGAAAATCCTCACTGAGAGTTCTTCTCGCTTTTGGTTTCCAAACTTTTTCGCCCACTTCTCGAGCTTGCCATCCTTGTCCAGCATTCTGAAGCGGTAAATTGCGTATTGCCCGGCCATGAGTCGTTCGCTCACATCTTCAACAGGCTCCAGTTGGAACGTATTGCTTGGAAACACATGCACGTTCAACCACGGCAAGTCATTGTCGGAGCGATTCGCCACTGTCATGAAGAAATCTGGATTCTCGGATTCGCCGTCCGCGAGACAGCCAGTCCACCACCACGCGTCGACGCCCTGGCCTCGCCGCAGTCCGCTCTTCTTGATCTTCAGTTCAATCATTGTGCAAGCAGCACCAAGAGCCGATTGCATGGTCCCCTTATCTGGTGGTTCGAAGGTGGCAGGTGTAATGCCAGCCAGGTCTGACGGAAGCTTTAGCTGTGCTGCACGATCAACCACGACGAAGACTCTATCGCGTTTTAATGCACCAAGAAACAAGCCAAGCTCAAACAACACATTATCGCGCGGCGATTTTTGCTCGGTCCCGCGACTCAACGTAAGATCGTCGGCAGTAAGGACGAGTATAGCGAAATCGAAGCGTTCAACTGCGGCCAAAAGGCTCTCCAGTGTGCCCTCGGACAGCCCAAACAAACCCTGCGACCAAATGTGGCATTCAGCAACATAATCCAAGTTGGCTTGAATCGCCTTAGCAGCCTCCAAGCCTTCGGTTGACGAACCGACAAAGAGGTAAGGGCGGCGCTTCATAATTCAGCCTTTTACAGCCTCTTCTTCCCTGCCGCTTTTGCCTTTGCCCAACGCGCCCTAGCGGCGGCCGCAATTCTTGCCCGCCCGGCAGCGCTCATTCTCCGCCGCTTCTTTGGCACGGCTTCGCCGCCTTTGATTTTGGCCCACCGTGCCCTTTGCGCCGCCGCGATGGCCGCTCTTGCCGCCCTGGACATCCTGCGGCGCTTTCGGCCTTTGCGCGGAGCAGGAGCGCCGCCCGTAATGCCGACAAGCTCCGCCTCCAGCTTTTCAATTTCCTCTTTGATGGATATTGCCTTCCGCAACTGGTCAGCGGTCAGATTTTGCAATGTTGTCATGGTTCCCGCAGGCTGCATCGTCCCCACCCGCATCGTCAAGAAAAGTTGCGCAAATATTGTTGCCACTGTCGCAATTCCGTCAAGAATCGCGATCAGTGTTCACCCCTCTCGTGCCCCGGAAAAACCATTATGAGAAACCAACCCCCACCCGCAAAACCCAAGAACCAACCCGTCCACAAAATCCGTCATGGCGCAATCAGCGCCAGCATTTGGCGGCAGGAAACCGACAAAGGCCCCATGTTTAATGTGACTATCCAGCGGTCATACAAAGACGGACCTGATTGGAAAACCTCGCAGAGCTTTGGCCGAAACAATCTCCTGGTGCTCGGCCTGATTGCCGCCCGTGCATTCGAGTGGATCGGCAACCAGCCCCGGACGCCGAAGATCTAACCCGATGCCGATGATCCCAGTCAATAAGCCCTGCCTCTTGGACGCGGCAGATATGAAGTCCAGTGGGATTCCTCCTCTTTTCGCGAATTCAATTACCTCCTTGCGTTCCTCATCATCTCGCACAGGTATATCATCGATAAACAAATCCGATCTCCGCACAGATTTGAGCTTTTTCAGAATACACGAGCGATTTACCAAATCCAACCGAACTGGTAATGTCTTTGCTGTCTTAACCGCGCTATCGGTAAAGTCAGTCGAGGAGAAGAACATAAGTCGATCCGGTTTATGAAGCGCATAAACTCCCAGCAAATCGCGAATCGCACTAGCTCCGACGTTTCTGCCCCGCTTCCGAGGATTTTTGCATTGAATTAGGATACGCTGGGTTGCATACCCGTCATCAATTGTTCCAAATAAATCTATACCGCCGTCATGAGTTGGCTTCGCAACCTCAACCTCGAATTTATCCTCTCGCAAGATGTGCCAAACGAGCCACTGAAACTCATAACCGCTAAGTTCTAAAAAAATGTTGTCAGGTGTGAGCCTTTCCTCCGGTGGCGAAAGCTCAAGCAACCATTCATACACTATCACCTGCCAGCCTTGCGAACAAAAGTGCTTCGCCAAATCCTTTCGGTGCAAGGAAAGTGAAAGTTTTAGGGCTCGAAAAAATGCATAGGCAGAGCGGAACCGTTCGTTTGCTGCCCAATAGCAGCAGCCTGCCCGTGCATATGAATACATCGCTAAAAGCCATGTCTCCCGAGACAACGCGAAACCATCCCCAGCAGTCTTGAACGCATCACCTGTCAACCCATAGAGGGGAATAAGATCACTGCACATAAAACTTTGCGCACCGTAGAACTGAAGACCCGTTCCAAACAGCGTCACGGTGGCGGCATTCAACTGTTCTACGTTCAACACTGACTTAGGTCGTATTTTCCTTTCCGCAAGCGAATCGCTTACTACTTTTTGCGCCTTCGCGAACACATCTACAAGCTCGGGAGGACATGGCTTGAAGGAGCATATAAAATTGTCAGATTCCTTAAACATAATCGCGGACGCCGCGCATGCATAATGCACATTGTTTTTTTGTGCAGTAATACTTTGCTCCGATCGCCTGAAAGATTCAAGAGAACTCTCCGCCCCCTCCACACACCCAGGGGGCTGCGCATTTCCGCGCCGTTGGAGTGTGCCTTGCACACGACCGCACGGGGGGCGCGTGCGCTTCGCGTGATTAGCCTGCGAGGGCTTTCCCCTACGGGCTGCCCCTGCCTTTTTGTCTTTTAGTGTTTCAGGAGTTTTTGCCCGGCTTCCGGTCTTTGCTCCGTCGTCCTCACCAGCCCGCTTTCATCAGGGGGGCCGGGCGTGGCGGCCTTCCGGGGAATCCTTCCACTGGCCGCCCTGATGTGCGGGCTATTTTGGTCAGGGACGACAGACCAGGCCGGTCAGCGCGAGCTGTAAAAAAAGACCATGAATACGCACCCAAAAAACAATAACGCAAATGGTTCAGGACTCTTGAGCCATCCCGATCAGGTGAGCGGAAGCAAACGAGGCAGCGTTTATTCTCTCGTAAACGGGTCAATTCCTCACATGTCCACATTTTGCCTTCCTCACATCGCCCGCGCTGTCCACCAACCAATCCGCCTTCGCCGCAGCCACCTTCCCCGCGACCGCTTCCACCTTCGCCGAAGCGTTATGGTGGACATGGACGCCAGGCTTGAAGAGATCGAAGCGAATTCGCGTTTGCGGCAGGAAGCGGCGGCAGAACAAGCCGATCGGCGGAAAAAGCATCAGAACAAGAACGCCAGCAGCACAAGGAAACAGCCAGGGAAGAATTTGCCGGGTTTTTGGCCGGGGCGGCAAAGGGCGAAAACCAGTAAAATGTTGCCACCTGTTGCCGCTGTGTTGCCGGCGGAAAAGGGCAACGAAACCCTTGTAAAATGGGGTTTGTTGCCGTGTTGCCGATTTTCCGGACCTCTATCTATCAATATGACCTTTGTGGCGATTTTTGACCACCTATCACTGCGGCCGTCAGGTTTGAAGGGGCGATCTCCTTTGCGCGGGGCAAATCCATTCCACCGAAAACAGCGAAGAACCTGTTGCGGGTTTTTTGGACCTATGTATCAATCTTGCCATTCTTCGCCCACCATGGGTCTGGCCTTTTGGCCGCCGGTTTCAACTTCAGCATTTAGCCTTCAGCCTTCAGCCTTTGCTTTAAGTGCCTTGAGGACAATATGTTATGACATTTTTTCTTTGCGATCTTTGCTTTTGTGGCCAATTCATCTTTGGTTGCGGCTTGCCGCGCTGCGCCTTCGCGTCTTCGCGTCTTTGCGTTAAAATCTTGCTGCATGGTTGCGGCTAAAGGCTAAAGTTCTGAAAAACCGCCAGTCGGAGCGCCGCAGCCTGACCATTGTCAACTGCAAAGAATTGCCAATTGTGTAAGTGATTGATTGCCAACTTGTTATGACTTTGCAAAATGTCGAAATTTTCACGGTTTTTTCCGGGGCGGATTTCTCTTGAGAAAATCAAAGGCTTTCAAACTGAAGGGCAAAGTTGCTTGTGCATGCAAAATGCAAGGTTTTCAAAACCCGACTTGGGCCTTTTGAACCGGGCGCAAGTCCCATTAAAAACAAGCCGAATTTCTTGATTATAAATAAGCCGCATTTCTTCATTTGACGCCCTCCAAATCGGTGTTAGATTATCTTAACTATGAGCGCAAGAAAAATGGATTCCGAGTCGCTCGGCCTGACGCCAGCGCCCACTCAATGCCTGACTCTGCCCACGGACGCCGTTCATGTACGGAAAAATGGCATCGAATTCCGCAATAGCGATCCCATCCCGGCCTGGACGGAAATGACCGTCACTTTGCAGGGACCCAATCCGGCCAGAAAGGTCAATTTCACGGGGGTGGTCGTGGCCTGTTCGGGCGATCGCCGCGAGGGCTATTTGATCTCGATGCTCTTTACCCATGTTTCCCGGCTGTCGCAGGCCCGCTTGCTCGGTTATTCCTGACTGGATTATTCCTGCGGTTGCCTTGTAAAGTGGGGGGCATGGAAACTTTTCGCCGCATTTTGGCTGCCGCCGTCGAAGGCGGGGCGTCGGACGTTCATCTGAAGGTGGGCGGCCAGGTCGTCTTCCGCATTAATCGAAAGCTGGTGATGGTCGAAGCCCCTGTGCCCACCCTGGAATGGATGGAGACGGTGGTGGAGAACATCGTGCCGAAGCACTCCAAGGAACAACTCAGGCAGGACCACGAATGCGACTTTTCTTATTACCTGCCCAACACCGGGCGTTTTCGCACCAATTGTTATTACGAGCGCGGCCTGCCTTGTTTATCCATGCGCTTCGTCAAAACCCAGGTGCCGAGCTTCGAGGAATTGGGACTCCTGCCCGTTCTCAAGCAGCTTGCCGAATCGCCCCGCGGCATTGTTCTGCTGGCCGGCTCGACCGGTTGCGGCAAATCCACCACCCTGGCCGCCATGGTCGAGCACATCAATGCCAACAGCCGCAAACACATCATCACCCTGGAAGACCCCATCGAGTATGTGTTTGAAGACAATCAATCCGTCATCGAGCAACGCGAAATCGGCCTGGACACCACTTCGTACGAGCACGGGCTGAAATACGTTCTGCGCCAGGACCCGGACGTGATCATGATCGGGGAAATGCGCGACGCCACCAGTTTTTTCGCGGCCATGAGCGCGGCCGACACCGGCCACCTGGTCCTGTCCACTCTGCACACCACCAATGCCGCGCAATCCGTCGGGCGCATTCTGGATTTCTTCAAAGCCGACGAACGCGAACAAATCCGCCGTCAGCTTGCGGGCACTCTGCAAGCGGTGGTCTGCCAGCGCATGGTGCCCACCATCGCCGGCGGCATGACGCCCGCGCAGGAGATCATGATCAACACCGGGACAGTCCGCAAATTGATCGAGGAAAACCGCCTCGAAAAACTGGCCGCCGCCATTGAAACAGGCGGGGAGGAAGGCATGCTGAACTTCAACCAGCATTTGTTCCAACTGGTCAGGGACGGCAAAGTTTCGCAACAAGACGCCCTGGCCAAAGCCACCAATGCGCAGGCCCTGGAAATGAATTTCCAAGGCATTTTCCTCACCGAAGGCAAACGAATCCTCGGCTGATGTTTTTTGCAATCAACCAATGGAACAGGCCCGTCCAGCGGCCCCTTCGCCCGCCGCTCCAATCCGCATTATTTGTCTTAAAGGCCCGCGGCGAATGCGCCGATAAACGTTGACGTGAAGAATTTGAGCAAAGATTTGCCTTGTCGGATTGCCGTTTCTTTGCCACAAGTCTCCGCATAACAAATCAAATGTTCGCCAAACAAATGCCAAAATTGAAAACAAATCATAAAGCCCAAATCGCAGGGTTTATTTCCTTGATGTTGTTTGTTGGCGTTCTGGCCTGCCCAAGCCCGGTTTTTGCGCTGGGCTTTGCGCTGCCGGACCAGGACGCCTTTGCCACCGCGCGCGGCAATGCCTTTGTCGCCACCGCCAATGATCCCGCCGCGGTTTATTACAACCCGGCCGGCATCTCGCAACTGGATGGAGCGCACATTTCCGCGGGCGCCTATGGCATTGTCTATGGCTCCAGCTACAATGGCGCCGCCGGTTCCATCGACAGCAAAACTCAATTGGCCGTCCTGCCCCGGGTTTTCTCGACCTGGAGCCTGCCCAAATATAATCTGACTCTTGGCTTGGGCACCTATTCGCCCTACGGCATGAGAGAGGAATGGCCTGCCTATTCGCCTTTCACCGCCCAGGGCGAAACCGGCGAAATTGACTACTACACCCTCAACCCCGTCGTCGCCTGGCAGATTATTCCCTCGCTCTCCATCGCCGCCGGACCCACGCTGAATTACTCGGAGGCCGATTTCAAAGAGTTCCCCACTTTCGTCAATCACTTTCGCGGGCGGGACACGGCTGCCGGTTTCAATGCCGGCGTCCTGTGGCATCCCTGGGACCAGCACTCCTTTGGCGTCACCTACCGCAGCGCCACGGACATGAATTATAACGGGCACGCCACCTCGCTCACAGGCCCTGGCAACATCCCTTCCCAAGCCAATATTCATTTCCCGCAAACGGCGGCTTTTGGCTATTCCTTTCGGCCCGCCACAAATTGGAATTTTGAAGCCGATGCGAATTGGACGGATTGGACGGATCTTCGGACGGTGAATCTCAATCCGCAGGGTGCGCTGGGGGACAATTTGCTCTTCAACTGGCATCCGAGCTGGATGTTTGATTTTGGGGCGACCCGCTATTTGGGCAACGGCTGGCGGCTCAGCGGCGGCTACATGTACAGCATGAACTCCGTGCCCGACGCCGATTTTAGCGCGCTTGTGCCTGATTCAGACCGGCATATCTTTAGCATTGGCGTGGGGAAGAATTACAATCACTTTAGCTGGGATGTGGCTTACCAGTTGGGTTGGGGCCCGACACGCACTGTGAGCACCGACAATTATCCCCCCGCCGACGGCAGTTACGAATTTTTGAGCCATGCCATTACCATCAACTTTGGCTGCCACTTCTGACCGGGCAGGCGCCCCGTCTGAAAAACCGCGCCGGACCCTGCTCATCGTCGATGACGAGGAGGGGCCCCGGCAGTCCTTGCGCGTCGTTTTCAAGGACGATTACAATCTGTTGATCGCCTCCGAAGGCCAGCGCGCGGTCGAACTGGCCCAGGAGCATAAGATCAACGTCGCCATCCTGGATATTCGCATGACGGGCATGAGCGGGACGGAGGTCCTGGAACGGCTCAAAGCCATTCAGCCTTCCATCGAAGTCATCATGCTCACCGCCTACGAGACCGTCGAGACGATCCGCCAGGCCCTGCGCCTGGGCGCCTGCGATTAT